>Ga0316189_10005889_pt1 | contig 11756 bp, 13 predicted proteins | sample LowCovwburrow_MG_FD_204930 | JGI IMG/M metagenome (GOLD analysis project Ga0316189, IMG submission 204930) | Coastal sediment microbial communities from Maine, United States - Lowes Cove worm burrow | ecosystem: Environmental > Aquatic > Marine > Coastal > Sediment | place: USA: Maine... | reverse complement strand
GAGCCCCTCACCACCCACCAGAAAATAAGCCCCTTGGGAAACCAAGGGGCTTATTCTTTTTTTGGGCGTTCGGACGCCTTTTAGCGAAAATCTAAACTTTAAGGAATCGGTCACGCCAAAGATATGCGCGCCCGTTCAAACAGGCTGTTGCACAACAATCTAAAAAATGGTTCTTGCAAGGCGAGTTTTGTTTTGGTGTCTGGGGATTCAATCAGGATTTTTAAGATGCGCTTTTTTTGATCGGCTTCGATTCGATCTTCATCTGTGATGTCTCCGTCTAATTCATAGGCGATATAATCCACCAGAAATTCAATAATGGCGCGGGTTTCCATATCGACGGTGTCCATCATGTGTTGCATGGCCCTGCGCGATAAGGCAACACACATGGTCTCTTGCTCTGCGGTGGCCGTGGCGACACGGTCCATATCGGAAATAATGGCCATCTCGCCAAGCATTTCACCCGGTCCTAAAGTCCCCAATACGCCAGAGGCTTTGTTTTCGACACGGACTTTCCCCGATTTTATAACAAAGGCTTCGCTCCCGCGTTTGCCTTCTTCAAACAGAGTGTCGCCTTTTTCAAACAAATGGAAACGGACAAGGTTGCTAAACGAAAGATCAAAACCGTCGACCTTCTGCGCGCTCTTGGAAGGAGTCGTGATACCATTGTCATGGTGTTTCTCTAACATGGTGTGCTCCTAAAGTTTGTGGGTCGGGTTTTTGATTATAAGCACACGGTGACGGTTTTTAAAATTCATCTTCGCGATCGGGCACAATTAGATATTTTCAGTCATGTTTTGTCGCCGAATGCTTCAATTGTTTTGATCGACAGGGCAAAGCGCGCTGTGGCTCATAAAAATATTGGAATAAACGTGAGAAAAACTCAGCAAAAAGGCCTCATTTTCTGCCCTTCATAAATATTATTCACAAAAGCATCGTATCGGTGCTTGACGCCCGGCTGGGGCTGCTTTAATAAACGCCAACCCAGACGGTGGTTCTGCCACTGATTGGGTGAGAGATGGGGGTGTAGCTCAGTTGGTTAGAGCGCCGGCCTGTCACGCCGGAGGCCGCGGGTTCGAGTCCCGTCACTCCCGCCACTCTCTCCATCTTTCAAAAAGCCGTAGCCCTTCGGGTCTGCGGCTTTTTTGTGTCTAGATTTTAAGGTGACGGACTTCTCGGTACCACACATAAACGCCGCTGCCGATGATGATGGTGGTGCCCAGAAACGTCCACAGACTCGGCACGTCGCCAAAGACCAAAAAACCCCAAAATATCGCGGCGACCACATGGAAATAAAAGAACGGGGCTAACAAGGAGGCTTCGGCCATGTGGAAGGCTTTGATCAGCAAATAGTGTCCAACGGCCCCCGCAGTGCCCATAACGACCATCAGTTCCCATTGAACCGTGCTCAGGGGCTGCCAAGAAAAGGGCACGGCGGCGGACAAGACAACGGCCCCCACGGCGGTTGAATAAAAGGTCGTCGCATCGGGATGGTCTTTGGTGCGGATGATGCGGGTCAAAGACATATAGATAGATAGCAACACCGCAGACATCAACGGCCACAAAGCCGTCCATCCCCAGCCGCCGAATCCGGGTCTGGCCACCAGCAAAACGCCAAGAAAGGCTGTGATCACACCAATCCAGCGTTTTGGCCCCACATGCTCGCCCAAAAATAGGCCCGATATAACGGTGACCAGGACGGGGGCTAAGAACTGAATGGCCGCCGCATCGCCAATCGGCATGGTTTTTAAGGCCGTATATATGCAAATGGTCGCACAAAAAAGCGCCGAGGCGCGAATGAACTGTAAACCGGGGCGTTTCGTTTTTAAAAAATCAAATGAACGGGTTTTGCCCGTGTAGATCAGAAACGTCAAAATCGTATGAAACGTGTAACGCCCCCAAAGTACCAACAAGATCGGAATTTGCGCGACCAGATACTTTGCCGTGATATCCATGCCCGACAGGACTCCCCCCATCAAGAGAATCATCAAGATGGCCAATGTTGGGGTGGTCTTGGGGGGCGAAAGCGTTGACATAAACAAACGTATATCACCTATCAGGTGTAGGGGGCGAGCCTCGAGTCCCAAGCGTATAAGCCGCAGGCCCTTTGAGACCTCAAAAAAATATCTTAAAGGGGGCGTTTTTTTTTGGTTTTTCTTCAGGCCTACCCTTGATTTAAAAGTCTAAAAGTCAATGTTTGCAATGGTTAAGCGGAAATTCAGGGCAATTCTTGGGGTAGGCGTGACCTACCCAATAGGGGGATTTGGCGTCTCAATCAAATGGCCTATAAAGGTTTCAACTAACCGACCTGACAGGGGAGGGGGTTAACGCATACGACCAAAATAAATAAACGGTGCGTTGGCTTTAATGATAACAATGCGAACCTTGGCTTTAAGAATTGAAGCTTTGGAACCGCCTGGGGAGTTTCTTAATTTACATGCTGGATTGTTGTTTTGCGCCTTGAACGAACGGGCTCGAACGCGGTATCGCGTTTTTGTTTATCGTCAAGTCCAAGCGTTAGATGGAATCGGTGTGAGGAAACTTTCTTGAGGGAGCCCAAATTTTTGGGGATATGTGAATGAGCGACGCGCTTTTATCTGATTATCTGCCGGTTTTGGTATTTATTGGCATCGCTGGTGTGATGGCTGTTTTCATGATTGCAGCCAGCTGGATCATCGGTCGTCAAAAACCAGATTCTGAAAAAGACTCAGCCTACGAATGTGGCTTTGAGGCTTTTGAAGATGCCCGCATCAAATTCGACGTTCGCTTTTATTTGGTGGCCATCCTTTTCATCATCTTTGATTTGGAAGTCGCCTTCTTGTTTCCTTGGGCAACCAGCCTAGGCGATATTGGTTTGTTTGGCTTTTGGTCCATGATGATCTTCTTAGCCGTTCTCACCATTGGCTTTATTTACGAATGGAATAAGGGAGCTCTCGAATGGGAGTAGAACCCAAAACACCTCAAGTTCCCGCAATGGAACAAGACGTTCTGATGTCTCAGGTGAATGACGACAACATGAACGAACGCGGTTTTGTTGTTGCGAACATTGATAAGGTTGTCAATTTTGCCCGCACCAGCTCACTGTGGCCGATGACGTTTGGCTTGGCGTGTTGTGCTGTGGAAATGATCCACGCCTATATGCCGCGTTATGACTTGGATCGCTTTGGTGTTGTGCCGCGTCCAAGTCCGCGTCAATCTGACGTGATTATCGTTGCTGGGACTTTAACCAATAAAATGGCCCCTGCGTTTCGCAAGGTTTATGACCAAATGTCGGAACCCCGTTGGGTGATTTCGATGGGGTCGTGCGCGAACGGTGGTGGTTACTATCACTATTCATATGCTGTGGTTCGCGGTTGTGATCGTGTGGTTCCTGTGGACGTTTATGTTCCCGGTTGCCCACCAACAGCCGAAGCCTTGGTTTATGGTGTGTTGCAGTTACAAAAGAAGATTAAGCGTACGGGTACGCTGTTTCGTTAATGTGAAGCAAACCGCTGTGTGCGGCGTTGCGCTTGAAAACGTATAAGATTTAGGGAGTTTTGGGACCATGGATACGGCCCTAAACGAATTGAAAGAAATTGTCATTGATGCGCTAGGGTCTAGCGTATTGGATAGCCAATTGGCGAATGATGAACTTTCCATCGTTATCAATCGCGATGATGTTCCTCGTGTATTGAAATATTTACGCGATGACGTGAACTGTCAGTTCAAATTGTTGCTGGACATCTGTGGTGTGGATTACCCCGAACGCGAAGAGCGTTTCGACGTGGTCTATAACCTGCTGAGTCTCGTCCATAATCGTCGCATTCGTGTGAAAACACGCACAGCTGGCGATCCTGTACCCTCAGCAACTGAGATTTTCTCAACAGCCGGTTGGTTCGAGCGCGAATGCTGGGATATGTACGGTGTACCTTTCCTTGGCAACCCAGATCTTCGTCGCATTCTGACCGATTACGGCTTTGAAGGTCACCCATTGCGCAAAGACTTCCCGTTGTCCGGATTCGTTGAAATTCGCTATGACGATGAAAAGAAACGCGTTGTTTATGAACCGACAAAACTCACACAGGACTTCCGTTCCTTTGATTTCTTAAGCCCTTGGGATGGTCAAGAACCACTCCTGCCTGGCGATGAAAAAGCTGAAGGGGAGGGCGCGTAAATTATGTCTCAGAATCAAATTAAAAATATGACGCTTAACTTTGGTCCGCAGCACCCGGCTGCGCACGGTGTTTTGCGGATGGTGTTGGAAATGGACGGTGAAATCATCGACCGGGCCGACCCGCATATTGGTTTGCTGCATCGCGGCACCGAAAAACTGATCGAAAATAAGACCTATCAACAGTCCACGCCTTACTTTGACCGTTTGGATTATGTGGCCCCGCAAAACCAAGAACATGCCTTTGTTCTGGCTGCGGAAAAACTGTTGGGTGTCGAAGTTCCTGAACGCGCCCAGTACATTCGTGTGCTGTATTGCGAAATTGGTCGTATTCTCAACCACATCTTGAACGTCGCGTCTTATGCGATGGACGTGGGCGCGATGACACCGATGTTGTGGTCGTTTGAAGATCGTGAACACTTGATGGAATTTTGCGAACGGGTTTGTGGTGCACGGATGCACATGAACTATTTCCGCATCGGTGGTGTGGCTCGTGATCTTCCCGATGGTTTGACCGATGATATTTTGGCGTGGACCGAAAAGTTCCCGCAAATGATCACCGACATGGAAACACTTTTGACGGAAAACCGTATCTTTAAGCAACGGACCGTTGATGTGGCTGTGGTGTCTGCTGAACAGGCTTATGACTGGGGCTTTACCGGCCCGAATTTGCGCGCAAGCGGGATCGCTTGGGATTTGCGCAAGTCACAGCCTTACGATGCTTATGCCAAAATGGATTTTGATGTTCCTGTCGGCAAGAACGGTGACTGTTATGACCGTTACTTGTGCCGCATGATGGAAATGCGGGAATCTTTGAAGATCATCCGTCAATCCATTCTTGAAATGCCAGAAGGTCCGATTAAATCAACGGACCGTCGCGTATGCCCGCCATCACGTGAAGAAATGAAGACTTCTATGGAAGGCTTGATTCATCACTTTAAACTGATGACCGAAGGCGTAAACGTTCCGGCTGGTGAAACCTATACCGCTGTCGAAGCTCCAAAAGGCGAATTTGCCGTGTATTTGGTGTCAGACGGCACGAACAAACCTTACCGTTGTAAAATCCGGGCCCCGGGCTTTGCCCATCTACAGGCCATGGACATGATGTGTGAGGGCCATATGTTGGCCGATGCCGTTGCGGTTATCGGGTCTATTGATGTTGTGTTTGGTGAGATCGACAGATGAGTGAGAACACAGAAACATTCGCGTTTAGCGCTGAAAACTTGGACGTGGCGAAGAGCATTCTCGCCAAGTATCCAGAAGGCCGCGAGGCCAGTGCGACCATGCCCTTGTTGACTTTGGCCCAGCGCCAAAATGACAACTGGTTGCCGACGGCCGCCATGGATGTGGTTGCCGATATGGTCGGTCTTGCGCCTATTCGTGTGTATGAGGTCGCGACCTTTTACACCATGTACAATCTAAAGCCGGTTGGGAAAAACTTCGTTCAAGTTTGCACCAACATTTCGTGCCTGATTAAAGGTTCGGATGACGTGTTTAAGGTGTGCAAGAAAAAGATGGGCATCGAAAATGGCGAAACGTCGTCGGATGGCCTGTTTACGCTTTTAGAAGTTGAATGCTTAGGCGCGTGTGTGAACGCACCCATGATGCAAATCAACGATGATTTTTATGAAGACCTCGACGCGGGAACCACTCAAAAAGTGTTGGACGCGTTATCAAAAGGTGAAACACCAGCACCGGGCTCCCAAGCGGGCAAACGTGTTGGCTGTCAGCCTGACGGTGGTCTGACCACATTAAAAGGGGGAGCGTGATCCATGTTGCATGATAAAGATCGCATCTTCACCAATATCTACGGCATTCACGACATTTCGCTGAAAGGCGCTCAATCTCGTGGGGACTGGGATAATACCAAAGACATCGTCGCAAAAGGTCGCGAATGGATTGTCGATGAAATGAAAGCGTCCGGCCTGCGGGGTCGTGGTGGTGCTGGTTTTGGCACCGGTATGAAGTGGTCCTTCATGCCCAAAGACAGCCCCCTGCCAAGCTATCTCGTTATTAACGCCGATGAAGGCGAACCGGGGACGTGCAAAGATCGCGAAATTCTGCGCGCCGAGCCACAAAAACTGATCGAAGGCGCTTTGTTAGCCTCGGTCGGTATTGGTGCGCATGCTTGCTATATCTATGTGCGTGGTGAGTTCTACCGCGAAGCCGAAGTCCTACAACGTGCCATCGACGAAGCTTACGAAGCTGGCATGGTCGGTAAAAACGCCTGTAAGTCTGGCTATGATTTTGACATCTACATTCACATGGGTGCGGGTGCTTATATCTGTGGCGAAGAAAGTGCGTTGATCGAAAGCATCGAAGGCAAAAAAGGCCAACCGCGTTTGAAACCGCCGTTCCCAGCGAACTGTGGTTTGTATGGTTGCCCAACCACCGTGAACAATGTTGAATCCATTGCTGTTGTCCCCGACATTTTACGTCGCGGCGGAGCTTGGTTCGCGGGCATTGGTCGTGAAAACAACACCGGGACGAAACTGTTCTGTGTTTCCGGCAGCGTGAACAACCCGTGCACATTCGAAGAAGAAATGGGCATTCCGATGAAGGAAATGCTTGAAAAACACTGCGGTGGCATCACGGGTGGTTGGAACAACCTCAAAGCCGTGATCCCGGGTGGGTCTTCTGTGCCGATGATGACGAAGTCTCAGTGCGATGGTGCTTTGATGGATTATGATGGCCTGCGCGAGCATGGTTCCGGTTTGGGAACCGCAGCCGTGATCGTCATGGATCAATCCGTTGACGTGGTTCGCGCGATTACCCGTTTGTCGGCTTTCTATAAGCATGAAAGCTGTGGCCAATGCACACCTTGCCGTGAAGGCACGGGGTGGATGTGGCGCATGATGGAACGCATTTGCGAAGGCAATGCCCATATTGATGAGATTGATCTGTTGGAAGACGTCACACGTCGTATCGAAGGCCACACCATTTGTGCGCTGGGTGATGCTGCGGCATGGCCAATTCAAGGTTTGATCAAACAGTTCCGTGGTGACATGGAAGCCAAAATTTTAGCTAAAGCCGGCACACACGCCGACGCAGCTGAGTGATATAGAGTAGAGGAAGGGGAGCCATGCCAAAGCTCACCATTGACGGTCAGGAAATCGAAGTCGACGCGGGCAGTACCGTGCTTCAAGCTTGTGAAAAAGTTGGAGCCGAAGTGCCTCGTTTTTGCTATCACGAACGCCTGCCTTTGTCGGGTAACTGCCGGATGTGTCTGGTGGAAATGGAACGTGCGCCAAAGCCCGTAGCGGCTTGCGCGATGCCTGTCGGTGACGGCATGGTGATCCATACCAAGACCGAAAAAGTTAAAAAGATGCGCGAAGCGGTGATGGAGTTCTTGCTCATCAACCATCCGCTTGATTGCCCAATTTGCGATCAAGGCGGGGAATGCGATCTGCAAGACCAAGCCGTCACATATGGTTGTGGCGAATCCCGCTATAAAGAAGAAAAGCGTGCGGTTTCCAACAATGACTACGGTCCGTTGATCAAAGGCACCATGACCCGTTGCATTCATTGCACACGTTGTGTCCGCTTTAGCTCGGAAATTGCGGGTACGTCTGAATTGGGCGGCACCTTCCGCAGTGAACATCTTGAAATCGGCACCTATGTCGGCAAAACGATTACCTCAGAGCTTTCGGGCTGCATGGTTGATCTTTGCCCGGTTGGGGCTTTGACCTCTGCGCCATATGAATTTAAGGCGCGCTCATGGGAATTGAAAAAAACCGAAAGCGTAGACGTCTTGGACGCCGTTGGCTCAAACATCCGCGTCGATAGCCGTTCAGGCGAAGTGATGCGCATTGTTCCGCGCTTGCACGAAGACGTGAACGAAGAATGGCTGGGTGATAAATCGCGTCACGCTTGTGATGGTTTGACCCGTCAACGTCTCGACAAACCTTATGTCAAAAAAGGCGGCAAGCTTGTTCCCGCAACTTGGGACGAAGCCTTCGCAGCCATTGCGAAGAATTTGAAAGGCCTTAAGGGCGGGCAAATCGGAGCCATTGCCGGTGACTTGGTTGACGTCGAAGCCATGACAGCCCTTAAAGACCTGATGAAGGGTCTGGGGTCTAAGAACTTAGATTGTCGTCAAGAAGGCAGTGCTGTTGATCCTGACGTTCGCGCCAGCTACATCTTCAACACCTCAATCGCTGGGATCGAAGATGCTGATGCTCTGTTGATCATTGGCTCTAACCCTCGCATCGAAGCCCCCGTGTTGAACGCTCGCATTCGCAAGCGTTACCTCAAGGGTGGTTTCCAAGTGGGTGTGGTCGGACCTCAAACTGATCTGACGTACAAGCATGAAAACTTCGGCGCCGATGCGGCAACGATTGCAGAGATTGCTTCTGGTAAGCATGCTTTTGCGAAAGTTCTCAAAGCTGCGAAGAACCCAATGTTGATCGTTGGTTCAAGCGCCTTGATGCGCGCCGATGGTGCGGCGATCTTGGCTTTGGCCAAACAAATCGCCGACGGCACAGGCATGATTTCTGAAGGTTGGAACGGCTTTAACGTCCTGCAAACCGCAGCTTCTCGTGTTGGTGGCTTGGATATCGGCTTTGTTCCGGGTAAAGGCGGCAAAAGTACGCTCGATATCTTGGAAGCGTGTGGCGACGGAAAAATCAAAACCTTGTACCTGTTAGGTGCAGACGGCATTGAACCTGCCAAGCTTTCCGATACCTTTATTATCTATCAAGGTCATCACGGCGATAGCGGTGCCCACATGGCAGACGTGATTTTGCCGGGGGCTGCTTATACCGAAAAGAACGGAACCTATGTGAACACCGAAGGGCGCGTCCAACGTGGCTCGCTGGCTGTGTTCCCTCCGGGTGAAGCTAAAGAAGACTGGACGATTGTTCGCGCTTTGTCAGATGTTTTGGGCAAAACGCTACCTTATGACAACTTGTCCCAAGTTCGCGCTCGCATGACGAAGATCAATAAAGTCTTTGCAAGCGTTAATGAAACCCAGCCAGCCGAATGGGCCGATTTTGGCACATCGGGTGATGTGTTGGGCAAACCGCTGACATCAATTGTTCGGAACTATTACATGACCGATCCGATTTCACGCGCATCTGAAACCATGGCCGCCTGTACGGCAGAAATCTTGGGTATCCAAGAGGGGACGGGCACCGATGGTTGAGATGTGGAATGATTATTTATGGCCTTTGCTTTGGATCATTATCAAGATCCTGATCATTGTCGTCCCTGTTTTGCTTTGCGTGGCGTATCTGACGCTTGCGGAACGTAAAGTCATTGGCGCGATGCAGTTGCGTAAAGGTCCAAACGTCGTTGGTCCCTTTGGACTGTTGCAACCGATCATGGATGGTATGAAGCTGTTTTTGAAGGAAACGATTATTCCTTCCAGCGCCAACCGCGCGATTTTCTTGATTGCGCCGATGCTGACATTCTTCTTGGCCTTGATTTCTTGGGCGGTGATCCCGTTTGGCGAAGACATGGTCTTGGCTGACCTCAATGTCGGTGTGTTGTACCTGTTTGCGATTTCAAGCTTGGGTGTCTATGGCATCTTGATGGCGGGTTGGGCTTCTAACTCCAAATACGCGTTCTTAGGCGCCCTTCGTTCTGCGGCGCAGATGGTGTCTTACGAAGTCTCTATGGGCTTTGTCATCATCACCGTGTTGCTGTGTGTTGGCTCGTTGAACTTAACAGCGATTGTCGAAGCTCAGCGTGACATGTGGTTTGTTATCCCGTTGTTCCCGATGGCCGTGGTGTTCTTCATTTCGACCTTGGCGGAAACCAACCGCCACCCATTCGATCTTCCCGAAGCGGAAGCCGAACTGGTTGCGGGTTACAACGTTGAATATTCCGCGATGACCTTTGCCCTGTTCTTCTTGGGCGAATATGCCAACATGATTTTGATGTGTGGTCTGACCACGGTGTTGTTCTTGGGCGGCTGGTTGCCACCGATGGACATTGCACCGTTGAACATGATCCCGGGGCCGATTTGGTTCTTCCTCAAAATCTGTGCGCTGTTGTTCATCTATATCTGGATTCGTGCCAGTTTCCCGCGCTATCGCTACGATCAGCTGATGCGTTTGGGCTGGAAAGTCTTTTTGCCATTGTCGCTTGCGGCTGTGGTTGTCGTATCAGGCGTGCTTGTCGCGTTTGATCTTGTTCCGAACGTAAGTTAAGGGGGGATGCGAACATGAGCTTTATTGACCGCCATATCCGCGCGTTCCTACTTACCGAGCTAATGGCCGGTATGTTTCTGACGCTGCGTTACATGTTCAGGCCTAAAGTGACCTTGAACTATCCATATGAAAAGGGATTCCTGTCTCCGCGTTTTCGCGGTGAGCATGCTTTGCGTTGCTATTCCAATGGGGAAGAGCGTTGCATTGCCTGTAAACTGTGCGAAGCGGTTTGCCCGGCCCAAGCCATCACGATTGAGGCTGGCCCACGTGCAGATGATGGATCTCGTCGTACCACACGGTATGACATTGACATGACCAAGTGCATTTTCTGCGGGTTCTGCGAAGAAGCCTGTCCGGTAGATGCCATTGTCGAAGGGCCGAACTTTGAATATGCAACTGAAACCCGCGAGGAGCTGATGTACGACAAATCTAAGCTTCTGGGCAATGGCGCACGTTGGGAGGTGGAAATTGCTCACCGTCTTAACGCTGATGCCAAGTACCGATAGGGGGGCTGGAAAATGATTGCAACTCTAGTCTTTTATGTATTCGCCACAATCTGTGTCGCTTCTGGCGTGATGGTTGTTACGGCGCGCAACCCGGTTTATTCCGTGTTGTTTTTGATCTTGGCGTTCTTTAACGCAGCAGGCCTGTTCGTTTTGGCCGGGGCTGAGTTCTTGGCCATGCTGTTGATTGTCGTCTATGTGGGCGCGGTCGCGGTGTTGTTTATGTTCGTCGTTATGATGTTGGACATCACCGTTGCCGAAGTGAAAAAGGGCTTTCGCGCTTTCTTACCTGTCGGTTTGATGGTCGGTGGCATCTTCTTAGCCGAATTGGTGTTTGTGGCTATCTCTTACACCATGGCACCGGAAACGTTGGCCGATATCGTCCACGTTGGCGCGCCAACGCCGGATAATGTTCACAACACCAAAGCTTTGGGGCAGTTGATCTACACGCAATATGCGTACCTGTTCCAAGCGGCTGGTTTGGTTCTCTTGGTGGCTATGATCGGTGCGATTGTGCTGACTCATCGCAAACGCAGAGACTCTAAAAAGCAAGTCATCGCAGACCAATTGGCACGTCGTGCAGAGGAAACGGTTACTTTGGAAAAAGTCGAAACGGGGAGGGGTATCTAATGGCTGACATCGGATTAGTCCACTACTTAGCCGTCGCCGCCATTTTGTTTGGCACGGGCGTGTTTGGTATCTTCCTGAACCGCAAGAACGTGATCGTCATTTTGATGTCGGTCGAGCTGTTGTTGCTTGCGGTCAATATTAACTTGGTGGCCTTCTCGGTCGAGCTGGGCGATTTGGTTGGACAAGTGTTCGCACTGTTCATCTTAACCGTTGCCGCGGCCGAAGCTGCTATCGGCCTTGCCATCTTGGTGGTGTTCTTCCGCAATCGCGGTTCGATCGCTGTCGATGACATCAATGCGATGAAGGGGTGAGGATACAGATATG
>Ga0316189_10005888_pt1 | contig 11757 bp, 1 predicted proteins | sample LowCovwburrow_MG_FD_204930 | JGI IMG/M metagenome (GOLD analysis project Ga0316189, IMG submission 204930) | Coastal sediment microbial communities from Maine, United States - Lowes Cove worm burrow | ecosystem: Environmental > Aquatic > Marine > Coastal > Sediment | place: USA: Maine... | reverse complement strand
TGTTTCAAGACGGATCAAATACTCGGCATTATCGAGCAGACTCAATGTGTCCCACTCGCTCAGCAAACCGCTACGTACTGGTAAGTTAGAATCGTAGATTAGCGACAGGCTATCAGCGCTTTGTCCGCCCAAGACTCGATATTGTTTGAAGTCGTCTTCGCTATAGGCGGTACCTAATATATCGACTATAAGATTTACTCTAGCTCCGTCGAGAGGGCTTGCTATAACGGCAATTGGTGGCGTGGTATCAATGATGGCGGAAAGGCTATTGGACGGTTCGCTTTCTAAACCTGCCTGATCAACAGCTTTGACCACATAGATATAAGTTCCTTCAAGTAAATCACTATGCGCGAAACTAAGGCCTTCAATCAATACATCGTTAATTTTTACGCCTTCTTGATAGAGATTATAGCCCGCCAGGTCTTGCTCAGAATTAGCTAACCATTCCACTTGGATGTTGTCTTTCGTATCACCGACCTCGACTAGTGTAAGTGTAGGAGCCGCTGGGGGCTGTGTGTCAACAGTAAACGGATGATACAAGACCGACGTATTGCCAGCCACATCAACTGCGCTTAACTCAAAAGTGTGCTCGCCGTCGGGCAGTAATTCAGACCAATTCAGCAACGTGCCTCCTGTGACTGGCTTACTTGAAATAATTAGATCGACATATGCGCCTTGTGCGCCGACATGGCCATTAGCTACTGCTAATGTGTATTGCTCAAAATTTTCATCGTTGGCCGCACCAGTTACTGACACTAATTCAGTCACATACCCGAGTAGAGTTGGCCGCGCGATATTGATAACGGGCGGCGTGTTGTCAATAATAATTTCAACTTTGTCTTGCCCTTTCAGACCGCTAAGGTCTTGCGCATCAACAGTGACAATGTAGGCGCCATCGTCAAGCGCTGAGATATCTAGCGAGGTAATTAGTCCGTATACTGACTGATCGCCTTCAGTGATCAAGGTTGCTGATTCCGGCGTGACCTTTGCTGCGACATTTACTGTATAGCTTTTGAGAAAAGCATCTTCTACTAGACCGCTCAATAGTAAGGGTGAGGCATTTGCATTAAAAACAGCGCCATCGAGAGGTTCAGCAATATTAACTCTGGGCGGAAGAAAGTCAACGACCATATTTGGCTCGAGAACAGTATGATTGCCGGCTTTATCTCTAACCAATAAGCGAGTTTCATATTCTTGCTCATACGAAAGCAGCTCTTGCGGTATCTGCGCAATCAATTGACCAACGGGTGACGTACTGAATGAAATTTGCAATGGGTCAACAATTGGATTACTAGCGCCTTGAACAGTCTGCAAACTCATTTCATAGTCAACAAAATTGCGGTCTGAGACTACGCCTAAGATTTGATCAGAGCCCGCAAGTTTAATGTAACCATCACTAAGCTGGTATAGCTCAGCTTCGGGAGGCGTATTATCCAACTCAAACTGTACCGCTTCGGTTTGAATATTGCCGCCACCTTCAGCAACGACCTGCACTGAGTAAACACCATCCGCAGCGACATCACCTACTTGATTTAGGCCATCCCAGATAAGCGTTGAATAGCCAGCAACGTAAGGCGCCTGATTTGTTAATTGTTTAACAAGTAACTGCTCAGAATTGCGGATAGTAACCGTGGCCAGCACATCAAGATCAAACCCAGCCCTTATGGTTAGCGTATCAAGACGCCCATCAGAGTTCGGCGAAACAAAATACTCGGTAGTTTCTAGGGTACTAATTAAATTTGGACGTACGGGTACTATAAATGCCTGATCTATTGAAGCCCTATTAGCAAGTGCATCCTCAGCTTCCAAAAGAAAGAACCAAGCACCTTCTTGTTTGAACGAATCCCATTGACCTAATTCTCCGTCTACATTGCCAGTATGTTGATTCAGCAAAGTAAAATCACTCCCGTTGTTGCTTATCGACAATTGGGCATTTCCGGGGTGGGTATCTTCTACCAAACCTAGAATGCGGATAAACAAGGGAACATCATCACCAGTTACAGGATAGGTAATAGCCAGCTGTGGCGGTGTCGTGTCGACACCTATAAGCCGTTTTTCAGTTTCTGTATTCCCGCACCCATCGACAAAGGTTACTTGAATTTGATAAACCCCATCAGCAACGGTTTCCCCAGAATCATCGGTTCCGTCCCAGTCGAACTGATGGTTACCCTCTGAAATTTGCCGTTCAGGCAGTGTCCAGATACTTGCCTGTGCAGTGTTGAACTGCCCTTTCTCATCGAACTCTCCAGCGTATAACATAATGCTGACTACAACAGACTCACCAACGCCATAGTCCACGGTGACAGCATCGAAACGCCCATCTCCATTCGGAGAAATAGACATCACTGGTTTTTTCTTGGTCGGTATATCGACTCCGCCTATCAACTCCAGTTCAAGCTCGTCAATCTCTGCATCGATTGTTGTGGTAATGGTTTTGCATAATTTAGCACCACCCCAATTAGAGACCTCAAAATCAATATTGAAAATGTCAGAGCCTCCGGCAACTGGCACTGCGAGGATACCAGACGCCGTAGTGAAGTCGGAGACGCTGCTATACAAAATCGGGCTCGTAGCTACCCTAGAGCGATCTCGCAGCCGAGTTTTGGATTCGAAAGCCTTTCCTTCTCGAAAATTTTTAACAGATGGCCCGATAATATTATCTACGCTGATAATATTATCGCTTCCATCTACTCTGTCGATGAATGGAGCACTCAAAGACTGGCCGATCTGATAGCCCCCATTCAGCGAATTACCAAATTGGCTCTCCCCTCCAAGGGCAACTCTTATACTCGGCCCCCGCGAGGAAATAACGCCTTGTATCTCTAAACCCTTTACCTTTTCGCCCTTCTGGTTCTCATATTCTACAGCGCAGATTTTTTGTTCAGGTTGTGGATAAGTCACTTCCAAAGTTGGAAGTGTGTGAACTATGGGCGCGATGAAATCCCGAACTTTGGTAGAACCGTTCTCTAGGGTTAGAATTCCACGTAAAGGTAATGAGCCCTCGGGAAAAACCGAAGTATCTATTCGGTTTGTATAATTTTGACGCTGGGCAGGTGTAAGTTTACCGATATTTTTTTGAATATCTAACGGGCTACTTTCTACAAAGTCTGGAAGATTATTCGCGTAAAGCACAGATTGCAACTCATCTGTGCCCTTTGGAATACCTACTTGTATGAACAGAGGTTTAGAATTTTCGCTGGCCATCAATACCGGAACCAATGCAATATCAAGCATACTGCTAGTGCCCGTGTTACATTGTGCCGCTTCCACTGGGTCGACGTCCACCAGCAAATCTACGCAGCCAGATTCACCGACAATACCATCTGAAAGTGCAAGCACGCTATTGTGATGAAACAATAACGCAGTGATTTCATATTCGTACCCACAGCCTTCAATTAGACTTAACTCGTCTCTAACGCCTTTCAAATCATAAAATTGATGCTCATTAAGTGAAAAGACTTCTGGAGATAGGTCTTCGCGAACCAGCCTGCCAATATCACTGTATTTATTTTCAAGCGTTTGCACACCGCCATTCGACGATATGGATTCCGTAACGATCTTGTAAATATCATCTTTAGAGTATCGATTATCCTCGATTGGGCCTGTTGACTTCACGAACACAACTATTCTATCTATGGATTCTGAAGGAACATTAGTGGCAAACTGAACACGATTTAAGGACGGCTGTTCACGTAACACAAGATCAGGAGCCGCTATTAACACCGATTGGGTTTCCCAAACCCAATTTGTGGATATAACTACCGCGTCAGAATTAATTTGTTCGCCATTTTCAAGGCGAAGTCGGATTTTAACCTCATATCTATCGGCTTCGACTTCGCTCAATTTCGACCGATCAAATAGAAAGCTAAAATCTGGAAGACCGTTAGCTTGAGACTGTTCACTGTCCGGGATAGCATCAATAGCTAAGCTCTCAAAATCACTTTGAAGATCAGCGTCGCGATACAACAATTCTACGAACCGTATTCTAGTGGTCGCCGAATGTGCAACCTTAATCTGAAATTGTTCAGGTGTATCATTCCAGGTCATTCGATACTTATTGGACTCCCTGCCAGGAAGAAACTCAGCGTAGCCAAATCCGTTCTCTTGAGGCGCAATAAGTGGTGCGTAACTAAGTATATGTGCCTTATTTTGCTTTTTATCTGAGGCACGCAAAACACTACTATTGCCAGCCAAATCTCTGGCAATGTAGCGATACTCATTTGCTCTGATTTCGTCAGGCTCTGCGCTTGTGATAAATAGCAGGCCTTGTTCAGCCACGCTTAGCACACCCTCGTCTGCGACATCAGACCAAACTGCCCCTGAAAGGGGTTTACTCTGAATCGCAAAGGTGTCTAAGTTCGTTTCAAGAAGAGTGCCCCGAAACATATTGTTTTGAGTAACCCTGCAATATTCATCAACTAAATCGAAGATGCTGTCTGAAGCAATTCCACTAGGGAAATCGCAATTAAACCTTCTTCTGTCCAGAGACTTTGGAACAAAAAGCGGCTGAGTAAAATCACTGAGCTCCGGCGGAGTATTGTCCAAGGTCGTGAAAAACTCATAGCGCTGCACTACCACCTTATACTTACCATCGGCAAGCAACTGACCGTCGTCACTTCGACCGTTCCATGAAATACTTTCTTCACTACCAACTACATCAAAACTCTCAACGAAAGTGCGTACAAGTTGTTCGTGCTCATCAAAAATTTGAATTTCCAAATTTACTGGTTCAAGCACACGAAACTTTAGTGCGGTAGTATCTTGAGTGCCGTCGCCATTAGGCGAGAAATAAGCTTGGGAGATAAACACCGCCGATATGCTTGGTTTCTCGGCATTACTAACTTGGTTAATTTCTTGACGTTGATTGCCCGCTAGATCAACCACGGTTAATCGCACATAAAATCGGCCTATGTAGGGCGGCACCCAGTTGGTAAAACGATCGTCAATTACCGGAGTGTCAGACGGCGGTGTGATTAGATTCCAGATGGTCGGACTGTCAACATCGGCATACTCGAGACGGTAAGATGCAAAATGTTTATCAACCGCCGAGCCTTCAACAAGAAAGCCCCCCACTCTCGGCGACTTGATTACTCGTAAATCTGCCGTTAGATTATGCAAAGATTGAAACTGTCGGTAGCCATCTTGCAGATTATTCGCAGCACATTGATCAAACTCATCTTGAGAGAAAAAGGATAAGAATTTGCCTGTGTTACTTGGGTAGACCCCACGTTTAGTTTTAAAACTTTCATACGTAACCAAGTCACGATTGACAAATACTTCCTGTGTTTCTTCAGTGGGATGGTCTAAGCTTAGCAACACAGTGTTAGTAAAGGGCAAGTCTTCCTTAGCTACTTGCCCAAGATCATAGCGGTTGTTTATTTGATCATCAGGGTAGCGCTCATAGTTAGTCAGGGCGTCGCCGTTCGAAATTAGAAGCTCGCGCGCACCAGTTAGCCAGCGCATGGTCCGTAAAGACTCTAACTCTTGACCGTTTAGCCACCTGGAGCCAGTCCACCCAATAAACGGGAGGTTACCTTGCGCTAGCGGGAAACCTAGCGCATTACTACCGAAGACTCGTTGTGTTGTTAGCACCCGCTTATCAGGGCTTACTACGCCATACTCATTTTCAAAGTCAGAACCGGAAACCTCGAGGGTGGATGTTATAGCAACCCTATCAACACTAGAATCATCCAACTTCGCGATGTATATCCCATCAGCGGTTTTGTATTGACTAAATAGTACTTCGAGCTCTGCCGTTAAATCTTTACAATCCTCGCCATCAGTTGGTCCTCCAAAAATACCAGCATTCGCGTTACTTATAAACAGTGTTGATAGCGCCTCTAGGGGTGAAGTGCTGTTGCGGTTGGTCGGTATACCCGGCGCAAAACCATAGCCATAGCCGCCAGAACAACCATTACTGATAACTACAGACGCTAAATAATCCTCAAACACAAACGCAAATTCAGACTCATCAGGATTCCACGCTATTTCTTCTATCCGCCCACGAAGACCATCTAGATCGTCGGTGCCAACAAACCTCAATAAATATGAAGTGATTAACTCATTTTCAGCTTCTGAAAATTGTTGCTCTTGCAAGCGACTTAAATCTACCGACCGAGTGAGGTTTCCGATTCGATCGTAAATATTTACTCTTGCATCTTTAGCGCTGGCTACTGCCAAAGTGCCACGACTAGAACTCCATTCATGAGAAGTTGCATGCTGCGATAACTCTGTATAAGAACCAGAATTTAGGTCTAACAATAGTAGAATATAATCGTTCGGCATTGATAATAGATCGTAGGAAACCTGTATCGATCGGTAGTCTGATCTTTTACGCAGTTTTACTGTGGCGTGTGACGAACCGTCGTTCACTTGAAAAGAGATAACATCGCGTGCGCTTAATCCTAGGTTGTCATAGACCGTCTGAGTATCTAGAATTAACTGTGGAACCCCACCATCAACAGTTGGCAAGCGAAATATTTCACGCGCCGTGCGATAAAAAATCTGACCACTTTCGCTTTGCTGAATATCGTAAATCCCGCCTGAATGATTTGAAACAACATCGTAAGAAGTTAAGTTTTCACCGTCGTTATCGAGCGCCCATAGGCGAGAGTTCGTAGAATCAATATACTCTTGAATAACCAATTTTTGGCCATCACCAGAGACATTAATACTGTGAATTTTTGGTATTGGGATATCGTCGTTTGAGAACAACTGAATAACATCGGCGCCATTATTTAAAGCACGGTAGACACCACTCGGAAACAGCGTTCTTTCATCAATCCGAATAATATTGCCTTCAGCGTCCGTAATTGGCGGAAAATAAGTGGCGAAATAAATGTATTGGTCGTTGGGACCATAAACAACATTTTGCGTGTCGGGCGCAAGGTCATCTTTAGGACTGTTCGCACGATAAGAGTTGTCATAAATTTTATCAATTTCACCGACTCTGCACGTTAGGTTTCTATTCAAGCCAAACGGGGTGTCAATTGCTTCTGACAAAGGCGAGCGATTGGTATCAACAACTACGGTTTTGCGGCCAAGGTAAGCGCCAACTTCGTCTTTTACAGCAAAATCGTATTTACCATCTGCGACAGCGCCGCCGAAGGCATTCCTACCGTCCCAAGTCACAGCACCATTTTGCACCGCCTCATCTGAAACCTCAGTTTCGAAAATTTCTACGCCGTACTTATTTATCACGACCACAGAAACAATACTGGGTTCCTGCAGGTTAAAAAAATAGGTGACCGAGTCCTTAATGTCGTTCCCATCAGGCGATAAGTACAAGTCTGACACATAAAAATCACCGTCCTGGATGAAATATTTTTTAAGCGCTGAGTTGTTTGATTCAACTGACTCTAGAATAGTATCTTCGCCGTCAACAATGACGAATATACTTTGCTCACCAACTGCATCAAAAGCGAAGTCAAACGTCCAATCAACACTATTTGAACCTGCAATATCGATTTGAGTTTCGGAAATTAAATGACCACTAGTATCGTTTCCTGCATAGGCAGCGATTGATACAGATTCAATCTCCTGCTTACCTCGATTGGCGACCGAAACAGAAAACTCTATGGGTTCATTAACTCTCGGAAACCTTGGCTGCGATTGAATACTCTCTTGCGCTATTGCAATGTCCGGTAAGCTAAGGACACTAAATTTCTGGAACGCAACGTTGTCATTTTCGTTGAGTTCATCTAAATTATCTTCAGGGTCGACCACAACGTAGATAAACCGAGTGGTATCATCCGGAATTTTCCGCCAAATTACTTCAGCTAAAATCGATTGAGCTGACTCTAAGTTTTCAACTAAGGTGCCAGCAATCAACTGGCCTGCTTCTTGCGGATTGCCATCGTAAAAACTCACCGTTGCAGCAGCGACATCGTTGGTGCCGGTATTGCGAACAATCGCTGTCAGGCTCGCCCCCATACCCTCCAACCCAATTGAAGGATTTATCTCAAGTTCACTAAAATGAACCGAAAGATTGTTACCTTCAGCGAGGCTTGCATCGATGATCTTCTCAGCGGTATTGTTGTCCTCATCAATCTCGGCCACTAGATTTTGTGGGTCAATATCAACCTTGACAGTCGATTGACCCTCAAAATCGGCCAACCACGATTGAGTAAATGTCTTTTCCTCGCCTGGATCAAGACTGATATTAAGTGTGTTGAGGGTGATTTCGCCATCAGGGTTTAGCACACTAAAAACCAGTTCACTACTTGGGGTGGTAACCGTACCGTTATTACGAATTTTGACCGAAAAATCTACGTTTTGATTAACATATATGGGGGATGTAGAGATAGTTATATCGGTTGTTGTCACTGAGAGATCAATACCGTCAACAGTATTTACATCCGTGCTGGCTTCATTGTTTGATTCGTTAACTTCATCAAATTGATCGTCTGCATCGATGACTAAGGTGAAAACCGACCTGCCAGGCTCGCTTTGAGAATGCGTAAAAACCACGCCAGTGCTCGAACGAGATGCAAGCGATACCCGTTGCGAACCAAGGAGCACGCGTGAACTAGCATCATCCGAGCTCAGTTGTTCGCGCCAAAGCTCAAGCAAAACATTGTCAGCACCGGTGTCGCCAATATTCCGTATGGTTGCTGACAACTCTAATCTGGCTGGCAAAGTCGTCAAGTTTTGAGGGTTAACAGTGAACTCAGTTTTGTTAACCAATAGCTCGACCCCGTTGGCTGGCGGCTCTATTGTCAGCGTGCTTGACAATATATTATCTGCCTCGTTGCGTTCCACCACCTGCTCGTCAGCGTCTGCAACTACAAATATTTGCTGCACACCTGACTGGCCAAAGCTATTCCAATAACTCATGAGCGATATTTCACTAAATGGTGGTAATGCTGGAACATTTGCTGCGCCAATTTCCACACCGCCTAACCTCGGATCTCTAAGATAGAAGCGCGCGACGCTTGCAGGCGCTGAATCTGAACTGTCATTTTCAATATGCGCGGTCAGTTTTACAAATTCGCCATCCGCTACTTGAACATCTAATTCGCCCACTGAAACAACCCTAAAATTTGGAAAACTACTAGATTGAATTGCTTCTAGCGCTAGTGCCGTGGTGTAAACACTTCCCTGCCAGTCGCCTGCAGTGCTTTGTTGCTCAGATATGTATTGGGCGGCTAATTCATATTCAATTTTATCTGTTGCACCGTAATTCAAAAACGCCTGCATAACCTGAGCAGTCTCATGCGTTGTGCTGGATTGGTCACCAAAACCACCATCTAAGTTAACCTTGGAAGCTAACCACACTAGCGCCCGATCGGTCTCAACATTAAATTGATTTGAACACCGGTAAGCATCAAGTACTAGGCTAGTGGCGCTGATCGAGCTATGCGCGCTTGATACAAAGGACCAGCCACCGTCAACAGCCTGATGTTGACTCAAAAACGAAATTCCTCGGTATCGGGCATCGAGTGCATTAGGCAGGTCTGAACTAGCAAGCGCGCACAATGCCAGCGCAGTGTCATTTACACTACTTGCTAGGCTTGAATTTAAACCCCAACCGCCATCGGTGTTCTGAGAGTCGATAAGTTTGTGTAACAGTAATTCATTTTCAGGAAAAATTCGAATTGCACGCGACAATGAGTCAGTGTTATCACCGGCTTTCATCACCAACCAGTCTGTAACGAATTCACCAACCAAAAACTGAGAATCATATTGGGCAAGCACCGTCATCGCGACCTGAGTATCACGAGCGCCTGTAGCCGGCTTATCCTCCCAATAACCGCCAGTGGTTCTAGCATCCCTTAACCACTTGATCGCAAGTTGGGTATCTACACCACTTTGCGAGGGGCCTGAACCGCTATCTATGACATTGACCGTTCCAGAATCGGGCTTAAGGTCGGTGGAGGGATAAACCTGGGCGATTCCGCGCCCTCCGGTTAAAATCGCAAAACGATCTTCATAGGCCCGCTGTATATTATTTATCTTGCCAATATTGACTACTTCGGAAGATTCTTGCCCAGAAGTTAAATAGATAAACCCGTATTTAAATATCTTGTCGGATTTTTCTATTGTTGGCGATCGAGTTCCATGTACGCTAAGAAAGTCGTGCATTGTATAATCTTTGCGAGTACCTGAAACAGTGATACCAGGGCTCGGTAAATCACTTTTCGAAAACTCATTAGTTTCTGGCTCGATCACAAACATGTCAGCTACTTCTTCGCTCGAAACCAAGCCCATTAGATACAAGTCTAATGAACTGAATTTATTCCGAGCCGCTTCTGCTGTAAACGTTCCATTGCCGTTATCGCGCCAATCATGTCCGTATTCAATTGACCCTTCGGTATCTAAAAAGAAATTCCAATGTCCGTTATCACGCCCTTGAAAGTCCTCTATCTGTGTGTGTGCTGCCCATTGGTGCAAAGTTTCATGTGCCAGTGTTTTCAGCGCTGAATCAAAGCTTCCGTCAGTAGCAGCACGGTTAACATCAAGAGAACTGCTAACATAGCGATCGATGTTAGCCATGTCGATGTAGCCTTTCAATTCCCCGTCACTACCGAATAGTTCTGTGTTTGAAAAAATCGGGAGCCCAATACCCTCGATAGCATTGGACACACCCAAATGAAAAGCCGCTGCACCATCAGTTTCAAATTCGAAATCGGAAAAGATTACTAAGAAATCATAATTATCAGGGTGTGTCGCGTAATATTCTCGTGCTACTACCGCTCGCGCCGCAGAGTTGATTGAACCATCTGCAGAGTTTCGATTGTAGTCACCTGAAAATTTGATTACGGCGACATCGCCAATATCCTTCACAAAATTCGCATCAAATAGACCTGGCGGTATTTCAAAACCATTTGGATTTGGGAGCGAGTCTCCATGCGCCAGTGATATAGTCAGCGCAAAGACAATCAGACTTACAAGTGCGCTAACAATAGAGAGCTGCAAGGTTTTATACATCTGCATGTTGTTGTCGAGTCCTTTTCCTTACCTTGTTCTTACGCAATAGTGTGAGCTATGAACCTGGTGCTTTAGCGCTATCTACAATTGGCGTTAAGGGCCGAGGAGTTTGAATACTAATTTCGGAGAATAATGTTTGAATTTTTGACTTCCCGTTCTTGCCTACTAAGTATACGAAGTAGGTCTGGTTGTTACTTGAGCCCTTAAGTACAATTTTATTGGTCGAGACATCAGTTAGGGTGAGGCCTTTAGACCCTATTTGATCACCAGTTGAGAGAACAATATTGGCGCCATCCGAAATGCGCACTACCGCCTTTTGGTCGAGAGATGATGTTGCTAACAGCACAATTTCATCGTTCTGCATATCTCTACTTCGAAGCTCATATTGGCTTGGGGCTCCATCGCTACTAGTGTTTTGGATGAGCCCTCGCTGCATATTTCCGGAGTTCATGCCTCCCTGCTGATTTTCTAGAAGCCCAAAATACGCAACAATCGCTAGAACAAAAATCCCAGCTAATCCCATCAAACTCCTAGTTAATCCCATGTCATTCCCACCCTTCCCGTAGCCACTGTAAACGTATTTATCCTAAAACCTAACGGAATGCTAATGAATGTGACTCCAAACGTCAATTCATATTATTCAATTGTACTAGTATCTGTAATACAAGCTACCGGAACTTGGAACTCAGATAAATAGCAAACAAATTAGTTGTCTTTTCCATTGGTCTAGAAATTTCAAGCAAAGGTTGTACTGCACTTTGATTCACTCGACCAAGTGCGTACTAGAGAGGTGTTTGCAGGCGGCTATGGCTCCCGCTATCGGCTTGA
>Ga0316189_10005886_pt1 | contig 11760 bp, 8 predicted proteins | sample LowCovwburrow_MG_FD_204930 | JGI IMG/M metagenome (GOLD analysis project Ga0316189, IMG submission 204930) | Coastal sediment microbial communities from Maine, United States - Lowes Cove worm burrow | ecosystem: Environmental > Aquatic > Marine > Coastal > Sediment | place: USA: Maine... | reverse complement strand
AAATTTACAGTATAAGTGCCAGCATCCTCCAGACTCGCTAGATTTGCAGAAAATATTGTCTTTATCTGTGCGGGCATTCATGGCCGTAAACAGCCATTACCGTAACCTATCCTTAGGCTAATGCGCCTCATCCCAGTTGTCACCAATACCAATATCAACGATTAACGGCACTTTCAGACTCGCGGCCTGCTCCATTTCAGCTCTTATTAGAGCCGCTACCGCCTCAACATCTTTTTCTAACACTTCGACCACGAGCTCATCATGCACCTGCATGACCACCCTGGCATCGACGCTACTGCTTGCCAAGGCGGCATCTACTGAGATCATCGCGCGTTTAATAATGTCTGCAGCGGTTCCCTGCATCGGCGCATTTATCGCTGTGCGTTCGGCATACTGCCTGCGCTGACCATTTCGTGCATTAATTTCTGGCAGATATAAGCGACGACCAAAGACGGTTTCGACATAACCTTTATCACGCGCCGACTCACGGGTGGTGTCCATATATACCTTAACGCCTGGATAACGCGCAAAATACACATCGATATAATCCTGTGCTTCATAACGACCAATATTCAACTGCTTTGCCAGGCCATAAGCAGACATGCCGTAGATCAGCCCAAAGTTAATGGCTTTGGCAGCACGGCGCTGCTCTGTTTCAACTTCATCAAGTGTCACGCCAAAAACTTCAGCCGCGGTGGCGCGATGCACATCGATGCCATCAGAAAAGGCTTTCAGTAAATTCTTGTCTTCTGACAGATGCGCCATGATGCGCAGCTCGACCTGCGAATAATCTGCTGCCAGTAATTTGTAACCCTTTGGTGCAATAAATGCCTGACGGATGCGTCGGCCTTCTTCACTGCGAATCGGAATATTCTGCAGGTTCGGATCGGTCGATGATAATCGACCCGTTGCCGCAACCGTCTGATTATAAGAGGTATGCACACGCCCGGTTTTTTCATTGACCTGTAACGGCAGCTTGTCGGTATATGTCGATTTCAGCTTGCTGACACTGCGGTGTTCGAGGAGGATTTTGGGCAAGGTGTAATCAGCGGCCAGCTCCTGTAATACGCCTTCTGCTGTCGAGTACTGGCCTGTTTTAGTCTTTTTTGGAGCCGGTATGCCGAGCTTTTCAAATAAAATTGTACCCAGTTGTTTTGGTGAGGCCAGATTAAACGTCTCACCGGCTTCATCATATGCCTGCTGCTCGAGCTCTTTCATGCGCTCTGCCAGCTGCTTGCTCTGCTGCTCAAGCATCGCTACATCGACCATCACACCATTACGTTCTATCTTGAGCAATATGCTCAACAACGGCAGCTCGATGTCCTTATAAACACTCTTTAGTGTCGGCTGCAAACTTAAAGCCGCATTTAATTTTTCATGGATCTGCAGCGTGATATCAGCGTCTTCAGCCGCATACGGACCGGCCTGTTCAAGATCAATCTGATTAAATGTCAGTTGCTTCGCACCCTTACCGGCGATATCCTCAAAATGAATCGTATTACGGCCTAGCAGGCGCAATGCCAGTTCATCCATGCCATGACGCTGGGTTGAGTCCAGCACATAAGATTCCAGCATCGAATCTTCTGCAATACCTTTAAGGCTTATATCGTGGTTAGCCAGAACATGGCCATCATATTTCAGGTTTTGACCGATTTTCTTTTTGTTTTCATCTTCCAGCAAAGCTTTCAGGCCGCCCAGCACGTCCTGCTCGCTGAGCTGCTCGGGCGCATCCATGTAATCGTGAGCAAAGGGTACATATACGGCTGTGCCCGCTTCGACAGCAAACGACACGCCGACGATCCTCGCTTTCATATAATCCAGGCTGGTGGTTTCTGTATCGAAAGCAAAAAACTCTGCTTTTTCAAGTTTGCTTAACCATGCGTCGAATGATTTTTTATCCAGTATGGTTTCATAATTCGTCTCGACAGCTTCTTCAGCCTGATTTGCCCCAATCAAAACCGTTGCAGAATCACCGCCTTCTGACTGCCCGCTCTGCTTGCCCAGGTTGGATAACCAGGTTTTAAATTCCATCTCGGTATAGATCTGCTGCAGCTTGTCGAGCTGCGGCTCACGCATGCTGAGATCGGCAATTTTCTGATCCAGTTCAACATCACATTTAATGGTGGTTAATTCGCGTGACAGCGGCAGCTGGTCAAGATTTTCACGCAGACTTTCACCGACCTTGCCTTTAATTTCATCGGCGTGAGCAACCAGGTTATCCAGCGTCTCATACTGTTTTAGCCATTTAGCCGCCGTTTTAGGGCCGACTTTGGGCACGCCAGGAATGTTGTCTGAGGTGTCCCCCATCAACGCCAGGTAGTCAATAATCGCCGTTGGCGGCACATCAAACTTCGCCACCACACCGGCTTCGTCCATCAAAAAATTATTCATCGTATTGATTAAGGTGACATGCGGGTTCACCAACTGAGCCAGATCTTTATCACCGGTTGAGATCAGCGTTTCAATATTCTGCTCGGTCGCCTGTTTAGCATAAGTACCGATAACATCATCGGCTTCGACGCCGGGCACGATGATCATAGGATAACCCAGCGCTTCGACCAGCTCGTACAATGGCGCGATCTGACTCCTTAATTCGTCCGGCATCGGCGGGCGATTTGCCTTGTACGCCTCATACAGTTCATTACGGAAAGTTTTACCCTTGGCATCAAAAACCACCGCGATCTGTTCAGGTTTGTAATCAGCGGCCAGTTTATTGAGCATGTTAATCACGCCGTAAACTGCACCTGTGGGCTGACCCTTGCTGTTTGTCAGTGGTGGCAGCGCATGAAACGCCCGGAACAGGTATGAAGAACCATCGACCAGGACGAATGGCGGTTTTTTATCAGTCATCAGTTTAAAAACTCAATTGCCATAATCTATATATGGATCTATTTATTAGTCACTCTTTTGGACTGACGATTATCGCAAACCACGTGATGCTTTAGTAGGTCGACTCAGGTGTTTTTTAACGTAAGCCAACAACTTTTATTACATAAGGTCGGATTAGACTTCTCTAATTCGGCCTACATACGTTAAAATCACGACCCCAGTAAGCTTCTTAACAAATTTTGCCTAACTATTTCCCAACACCAGAATTCTATATGTCCGTTTACACCATCATCGAAGAAGACGAGCTCAAATCATTTCTATCCAATTATGACGTTGGCGAGCTGGTGGATTATCAGGGCATCAGCGATGGCATCGAAAATACCAACTACTTTGTAAATACCAGTAGCGGCCGTTTTGTTTTAACTATTTTTGAGCAGCATGATTTTAAGGAAATGCAGTATTACCTCAACCTCATGCATCACCTGGCCGATCACAAAGTACCTAGCGCCAACCCCGTTGCAGATAAACAGGGCAACTACTTAAGTCATTTCAAAAACAAACCTATCGCCCTGGTCGAACGTCTGAATGGTGGCAGCATCGTCGAAACCACGATCAATCATTGCCAGCAGCTTGGTGAAGCGATGGGAAAGATGCACACTGCCGGTTTAGACTACAGCGAAAAACAGGCTAATCCGCGTGGCCCTGCCTGGTGCCAACATACCGCACACAAAGTCATCGAAAAACTTTCTGCCAGCGACCAGAAAATGCTTGCTGAGGAAATTAAATTTCAAAGAGAAAAGCGACATGCCGATTTACCTCGCGGCGTGATACATGCCGACCTGTTTCGCGACAACGCTCTTTGGTATAACACAAAAGATGCCGAAAAAGGCAGCGAACACTTTAGCGGTATTATCGATTTCTATTATTCCTGCGATGATGTTTTGCTGTATGACCTCGCCGTTACTGCTAACGACTGGTGCATTAATGAAGACTTCAGTTTAAACAAAAACAAAGTCATCGCCTTACTTAAACATTACAATAATTTCAGGCCTCTCGACAAAAATGAACAGGAATACTGGCCTGCGATGCTGCGTGCAGGCGCCTTGCGTTTCTGGCTGTCTCGCCTGCAGGACAAGCACTTCCCTCGTGGCGGCGAACTGGTACACACAAAAAACCCCGATGAATTTAAAGCCATCTTAAGCGACAGAATAAAACACAGTAATCTTTATCTTGGCTACTGGTATCTTGGCGACTGGAGCTGATACCAGCCATGTTTATTAAAACCCATGTTTAATAAAGCCCTGGTAAGCATCGAATCGTTCATCGACTGGAGCGGGCGCACTGTTTCATGGTTAAGTCTATTTCTAGTATTGCTTACTTTTTTCATCGTCGTATTACGTTATGTTTTTGACAGTGGTTCAATTGCGCTGCAGGAAATAACAACCTACTTACATGCCACAATTTTTCTCGTCGGCATGGCCTATACCATGCAGCAGGAAGCCCATGTACGCGTCGACATCTTCTACACCCGATTCTCTAAACAGACAAAAGCATGGATTGATCTTTTTGGCGCTTTGTTTTTATTATTACCGTTCATGTTATTCGTTAGCTGGATAAGCTGGTCATACATCGCTGACAGCTGGTCTGTGTTCGAAGGCTCGCGTGAAGCTGGCGGTTTGCCCGGCGTGTTTCTTTTAAAAAGCCTGATTCTTGTCATGACCTCTTTATTAAGCCTGCAAGCCTTTATACAGATCGCTCGTAATATAGAGACCATCTTAAACATTGATACCTCTACTGGTGGCAGGATTAGCGATACAGACGACACTAAGGGCGGCAGCTGATGGAGTATATGCCGCTTTATCTTTTCGCTACCGTTTTTATTTTGCTGCTGATCGGTTACCCGGTTGCATTCACTTTGGCGGGCACCGCCCTGGCGTTCACCGTTATCGGCGAGATGAGCGGAACGTTTGACCCCGCCTTTTTAGAAGCCTTGCCTAACCGTTTATACGGCATTATCGGCAATCAAATTTTAATGGCCGTGCCGCTGTTCGTTTTTATGGGCGTCATGCTGGAGCGTTCAAAAATCGCCGATGAGCTGCTTACCACCATGTCACGCCTGTTTGGCAATTTACGAGGCGGCCTTGGCATATCCGTTGTTCTGGTCGGCATGCTGCTCGCCGCAAGCACCGGCATCGTCGGCGCAACCGTCGTTACTATGGGGCTGCTGTCTTTACCGACCATGTTAAAACAGGGTTATGACCCTAAAATCTCAACCGGGCTGATCTGCGCATCCGGTACGCTGGGCCAGATTATTCCGCCTTCCATCGTGCTGGTACTGCTCGGTGACGTGCTGTCCAATGCCTATCAGCAGGCACAGCTCGATATGGGAATATTTTCACCAGAAACCATTTCTGTCGGTGATTTATTTATTGGCGCATTGATTCCCGGACTATTACTCGTGGGTTTTTACATACTCTACATTATCGGCATCGCTGTGTTTAATAAAGAGGCTATGCCCGCAGCGAGTACCCATCACAGCAGCACAAATTATGACTCACATCTGCTACATGATGTAATAAAAAGCCTGATTCCTCCGCTGGTGTTAATACTGGCCGTACTCGGCTCCATCATCGGTGGTCTCGCTACGCCGACCGAAGCGGCGGCCATCGGCGCGGTGGGCGCCATGCTGTTGGCTGCATCTAAAAAGATGCTAACGCTTAAAACATTACAGGAAGTAACCCGCAGCACCACCCGCGTCAGCTGCATGGTGTTTATGATATTGATCGGCGCCGCCTTGTTCTCACTGGTCTTTCGCGGTTTCGAAGGCGATGAACTCATACAGGAGCTACTCGGTGATTTAGACGGCGGTAAATATCATGCGCTTTTTGTCGTTATGCTGGCGATGTTCCTGCTCGGCTTTGTGCTCGACTTTATCGAGATCACTTTTGTCATCGTGCCTATTGTCGGCCCGATTTTACTGGCCATGGGCATTGATCCAGTCTGGCTCGGTATTCTGATTGCAATCAACCTGCAGACCTCTTTTCTTACCCCGCCTTTTGGTTTTGCCTTATTTTATCTACGCGGTGTTGCGCCAGCGACAATCAAGACCACACAGATATATCAGGGCGTAATGCCTTTTATTGCCATACAGCTTATCGTCATGGCGATGATCGCTTACTGGCCCGTGCTGGCGACCTGGCTACCCGCACAGATTTCATGATGAGGAAACAGGTATCAGCATTAAACCTTATTATTGATTCACGCAGCAATACAGAGTAAAAATAGAGCATGAAATAAACAGTCCTTATCAGACAACCATGCACTGGAAATAATTATGGCCAATATGTCTGCCCACACACTCTACTTTGCTCAACACGGACTCGCTGTTGATAAAACAGAGAATCCTGAACGCCCGTTATCTGAAACCGGCATAGAACAAAGCAAATCAGTCGCTATGCAACTACTCGATTCCGGCGTTTCGATATCGGCAATATTTCATAGTGGAAAGTTGCGCGCATTACAGACCGCTGAAATTTTCGCTTCAGCGTTAAACATACAGAACATCACCGCCGCCGAGCACCTGTCACCAAATGACGACGTACAACTACTTTCACAAAATTTAACTACCGAGAACGCACTTTATATCGGACACCTGCCGCATCTAAACAAAATGGTCTCTTATCTTGTCAGTGGCGATGAGAACGCCGGCATTATTCAGTTTCAAAACAGTGCGGTTGCCTGTTTACAGAAAAGCAGCTCTCTTTATCAGTTGCAATGGGTTTTATCACCTGAACAAAGCAACCGTATTTGAGCAACCAGCGAACCAGTGAAAACCAGCTCACTTTATCCTTAAACCCACGAACAGCAGACAACCGTCACAAATGTTTACAACTCAAACATTCTCAAATACAGACTAAAAACAAGGAAACATATAATAATTTCAAATAGATAGTGACTTTGACGGTCACCTGATACGGCTCTTTATCAAAAACAATGTCGAGAAACTGAACACTTTTTACCTTCTTTACGGGTGTCATTTGCTCAACAATCACTAACGTGCTGATTTTTATAAATTTTACATTAATGGCACGCTTGTTGCTATATGTTCACTAAACCGTACTGATTTATAGTCAAACTGATTAGAAATCATACAAAATAAACAAAAAGTTACATTACATTAAATGGAAAGGAAAATGAAACACATCGTGAAAGGTATCGCACTTGTACTGCTATTAGCGGCATCAACCGCTCAGGCCATTCCGACATTATTTTTTGACGGTAGCGCCGAAAATGGTGGTGGCATCAACTACACTACTGGCGATGCATATGACAACACGGATAACATACTAAACGTTTCAGGCGTTCTTTTTGATACACAGGATTTGGCAATCAGCCCGTTACTTACAGACTCCAGTGTAAAATTCAGCGCACTGTTTTTAAACTATGAAACCATTGCTGGTGTTGGCTTTTTTGGCGCCGATACGACCAGAGGCAATTTCATCAGCAGCGACCCTACAACAAGTGATCTGGAAATTTATGACGGTAATAACACTTTATTGCTGGCAGCTGATTTCAACAGCCTGAGCCTTGAAGGTGCTAACGGCAGCAACAGGGGTGAAGTCTTTGGTATTTTAAATGCGACAGACGGCTTATTAATGAACACTTTTGATAACGGCAACCTGTTTGCTCTACAGTTAAACTTGACCACCAATTTTTCAGACATGATGTATCAATCAGATTTTTCTGGCGATGTTAACGGCAGCATACAGGGTCAGTCTGTTACCGTACCAGAACCTGGCACACTGGCGTTATTAGGCCTGGGTTTTCTAATTACAGGTTTTGCAAGAAAGAACAGACGCTCAATATAACGACTTATAGATTATTTACAGAATTATTCAAGATTAATCCCGGAGTATGAAAATGCAAATTATGCAACGAATAGCAAAGGCTGTACTGCCAGTTGCTCTACTAATACCATGTATAGCAAGTGCTGATGTCTTCAGACCTTATCTTGAAATAGTCAACCTCAATGGCGATACCGGTGCTGTTCTAACAGATTTCGGCGGCGGCAATTTTGAATTTGATATTGATGCAACGGCTACAGCAATTTTAACCACCGCTGACCTATTCGATATTACTGACCAGGCATTTTCCTTACACGCCACATTTGATAATCCTACTGATGGTACTTTCTCTGGCACTTTTAGCGTTGCCGGTGACTTACTCGCTGGTACGTTCAGTAACTTGAGCGTTGCCATTTTTTCCAGTGGCACCATCGATTTTGCTGCAGATTTACTATATACATCCGGCAGCCTGATGGGAGATTTATCTGGCGGTCGTATTGAAGGATTGCAGAGTGGAATCACCGGCCAGCTCCAGACAAAACTTGGCTCGGTTACAGTTGTACCGGTACCTGCAGCAGTATGGTTATTTGGCTCAGGCCTGTTAGGACTTGCTGGTATTGCAAGACGTAAAACATCCTGATCTAAGCGATAAAAGTTTTTTAAAAAACCTCACTCTGTGAGGTTTTTTTATGCCTAAATATTATGTGAGGGCAATCAATACTGTTAGACTTCCGGTCATCCCATCCACGTTAGCGGGGCGTCTTAGTTTGTAGGTATACAACAGATAAGAATCATTCATGAATTTACCTTCACCTATACACTACATCGCACAGAAATTACTCTATCTGTGGATAAACACCGATGTCAATCAGCTCGCCGAATTACCAGAAGAAGATAACAATGTAGTCACGGTTTATGTACTTGAATCAAGGGCATCGTCTGACCTTCTCGTACTGGAAGAAGAATGCAGAAGGCTCAACACCACCAGACCACGATCACGTATAAAACAACCTGCATTAAAAAAATGGCATCATGTTTATACTGTGGCACAAGCCCGGCCACTTAAAGCCTGGCTGCAGCAAAAAACCAAACATTCACCGATGTTAAGCGGCATCCTTCAGGCTTTAAAAGATAATCCAGCGCTTGATGTGCATTTTGTCCCAGTCGTTGTTTTCTGGGGCCGGCCAGTACTAAAGAAAAAACACTGGTTGCACGTGTTATTTTCAGATACCTGGGGGTTTGCCGGACGTACACGTCGCTTTTTTACCATTATGTTCAACGGCAAAAGCACCTTGCTGCAATTTTCTCCAGCCATATCTTTTCGTGATCTAATAAACGATCCATCACAATGTGACAGTGTTGATTGTTTGCAAAACTTGTTATCCGAACGCCTGAATGAAATTAAAACAGCAACACTTGGGCCGGACATCTCACATCGCCGTACTTTGGTTCGCAAGCTGCTAGAAAATAAAGACATCGAAGAAGCGATCAGCAATCGCTGCCAGCAGGACAACATTACAGAATATAAAGCGACAAAAATTGCTCAGAACTATCTAAATGAGATCGTTGCTGACCGCAGCTATATCACCATCCAGATAGCAACGCGCATATTGTCCCGCTTCTGGAACAAATTTTATGCTGGCATCGATGTAAATTTTAGTGGTCAGCTGCATCAGCTGGCCCTGTCTCATGAGCTTATTTATGTCCCCTGTCACCGAAGCCACATCGACTATTTATTACTCTCTTATGTGATACACAATGAAGGCCTGGCCATCCCTTACATCGCTGCCGGCAAGAACCTGAACATGCCTTTTATCGGCCCGATATTGAGAAAGGGCGGCGCATTTTTTATTCGGCGCAGCTTTAAAGACAATGCACTCTACTCAACAGTCATGTTTGAATATCTTGCCTCGCAGCTTTCACAAGGGATGCCAATCGAATATTTTGTTGAAGGCGGGCGTAGTCGTACCGGACGATTACTACAGCCAAAACCCGGCATGCTGGCCATGACTATTCGCGGGTTTTTAAAGTATCAGCGCCGGCCAATCGCTTTTGTTCCGGTTTATATCGGTTATGAAAAAATGATCGAAAGTAAATCATATCTGGCCGAACTCAAAGGTGATGACAAAAAATCAGAAACTCTAATGAGCTCTATACGCTCAATCCTGAACATCCGCGGATTTTATGGCCGAGTCACTACCAATTTTGGTCAACCGGTTTTATTAAACAAGGTGTTAGACGAACAATATCCCGACTGGAAGAACCATGACTACGATGACCGGCAGCGACCTGACTGGTTAAGGCCAGCGGTCATGCAAACATCACATTTAATCATGCAGGGCATCAACCAGAGCTGTGCTGTAAACGCCGTTAACCTGATCGCAACAGCATTGCTTGCCGCACCCAATCAGACCATGGATGAAGGAGAGCTCATACGCACCCTGTCCTTCTATGGCCAGGTAATTAAAAATATAAATTACTCGAGCAGGGTCTCGCTGACATCCTACGAGGCAGCAAGTCAGATACATCATGCTGAAGCGTTAAGGCTGGTTCGCCGTCGCAAACATGAGATGGGTGATTTTATCTACCTCGATAAAGCACACGCCATCATGCTCACCTACTATCGAAACAACATCTTGCACCTGTTGGTGATGCCTTCTCTCATTGCCTGCTGCTTTAACAATTCAGCGACCATCACTCGTGAATCAATTAAGCGATATATAAAAATCACCTACCCGTTTCTAAAAACTGAATTCTTTTTGCCATGGTCATCATCGGAGTCTGAGCAGGTGATTGATAACGTACTAAGCTGCTTAACTGGTGCTGAATTAATTACTCAACATGATGGCCTCGACAGCTTCAGTCGGCCAGCCATCAGCACAGAGCAACATGCCCAGCTTGCCTCCCTGGCACAAGTGATCTCACCGGTACTAGAGCTCTATTACATGATATTTGCCCTGCTCGCCGAACACGGCTCTGACACATTAGCACGTGAACGCCTTGAAGAATTATGTTACCTGATGGCACAGCGGCTTTCATTGATGTATGAGATTAACTCTCCCGACTTTTTTGATAAAAAATTGATAGCCAATTTTATAAATTCTTTAATCCAGTTAGGATACGTTTCTATCAATGATTCTGATAAATTAGAGCTAAGCGAAGTTGCGCTGAAAGAAGGCATATTCGCGCGTCGCCTATTAGACAAAAACATGCAGTACAACATATTGCAGATGTTACGCACATCAACGAATAAAAAATGACAATAATGACTTCAAACTTCGAGCGCGCAAAAAACTACTACAAAAATAACCCGTGGAAAAGCCGGTCGCTGATTACAGCTTTTATCTTTATCCTGATTCTTTCTTTCATCCGCATTATTTTATCGCCGGCCATAATCTACGGCACGACATCATGGCTGACAGATCAGGGCATCGAATCCAGCATCGATGACATAGACTTCGATATTATCGATGGCACCGTCTCTCTCATTAATGCTAAGGGCAGCAAAGATGGTGACGCTTTATTTAATATCGGGCGGGTTGATATTTACTGGCACTGGACTCCTTTGTCTGACAAGACCATCGCCGTTACTAAAGTCACACTTGATCGATTTCAGGTAAATATCGAACAATACTCTAATGCAATGATAATTGGCGGCGTAGAAATCCCGTTAACTAGTGCGCCAGCTGATAGCTCTGTTGAAAAAGCCATCGACAAGCCTGATGAAGACAAAGAAATAAAACCATGGGCGGCATCCCTCGGCGAAATCGTTTTCAGCAAACTGGATATTTGTTATTTACAACACACGAGTACCAGGGCGGCTACTGATAAAGACAGTCTATACGTCGATTATTGCGTCGACCTTGAAGAGATGTCGTGGAACGGAACGATTAGCTACGCCACTGACAAAGAGTTACTAAAGAGCAATGACCTGGCAATATCCTCCACGGGAAATTTCTCGCTCAATGGACTAACGATTACTGATAATAAACTAAACAGGAAATTATTGACGTCTTCCTCAAACACTCTGGAAGAAGTGATTATTTCCGGTTTAAATAATATTTATATTAACAAGCTAACAATGAAC
>Ga0316189_10005885_pt1 | contig 11760 bp, 15 predicted proteins | sample LowCovwburrow_MG_FD_204930 | JGI IMG/M metagenome (GOLD analysis project Ga0316189, IMG submission 204930) | Coastal sediment microbial communities from Maine, United States - Lowes Cove worm burrow | ecosystem: Environmental > Aquatic > Marine > Coastal > Sediment | place: USA: Maine... | reverse complement strand
ATAAACCGGCAACCGTGTAGGGCGCCAAGATTTAACAAGGCGGTAGATGATCGTTGCGATGATTCAGAGTGGCTGCAATACGATAATCCTGTCGAGGTTATCCTGTTTGAGGGCTGGTGCAATAATTCACCCGCGCAGAGTCAGTCGGCATTGCAGCAGCCGGTTAATGCACTGGAAAGAAATGAAGACCCGCAAGGTATATGGCGCCAGTATGTGAACGAACGATTGCTTGAATATCAGCAACGGTTTTTTAGTCGTGCAGAGTTGTGCATCATGTTAAAGGCCGATGACTTTGAATGTGTCTATGACTGGCGCAGTCTTCAGGAACAGAAGCTGAAAGCGGGTAGTAATCATCTTAAACAAAACAGGGTGATGAGCAAAACCGAGCTGGAACGATTTATGCAGCATTTTGAGCGTATCAGCAGACATACGCTTTCACATCTGCCAGCAATGGCTGACGTGGTATTGCCCGTTGCTGCTGATCATTCGATTACTGCTATTGTGCAGAAGTAAACGGATTAAGTTTTGTTTGTGTACACGAAGCCATAGTTTTGTCTAAAAATGCAGCAACAAGCTTGTTATAGTTGTTAGTTATTTACGATTTTAATGCCCGTATACACCACATAACAGACCTATGTGTACTTAACACTATTAACCAAAATACTTGGTATAACCGACGTTCAGTACCGGATCTTCAATGGCAAAGATTGCCAATATATGCCGTAATTCATACAGAGGTGATAATTATGGCGACCATGAACGTTTCTTTACCAGACCCAATGAAAGAATGGGTTGAAGATCAGGTCGGAGGTGGCTTGTACAGTAATGCTAGTGATTATGTGCGTGACTTAATCCGTCAGGATCAGGATGCCCAAAATAAGCGTGTACTACTTGTAAAGGCATTACAAAAAGGTGAAAAAAGTGGTGTTTCAAAACGAACTCTGGATGATATTTGGAATGACGTAAAAGCAAGTAAACGGTGAAATACCAACTAACGGACGAAGCTGCCAGGGATGTTGAAGAAATTCTTGCGTATTCAGTAAATAGTTTTGGTAAAGCTTAAAACATTTATGAACGAATCTTAGCACGCTCTTCCAGTGCAGCTATTCTTGTTTGGATGGGTGGATGCGAAGAAAACAATGCCATAATGCCACCTTTATCGTTAATACCAAAAGCAGCCATTTGTTCGGGTAAGGCTTCGGGCTCTACCTGACCAAGACGTTTAAGTGCATTAATCATATTCTGGTGTCCTGCTAAATCGGCACCACCGGTGTCGGTAATGAATTCCCGTTTTCTTGAAAAATACATCACAATGGTAGATGCAAGTATGGATAACACAACCTGTGTCTACCATGCCCCTGATTATTTTTTAAGTTAACACGGTCGACAATGTGTCCGATAATGCGTGATAAAAACACAACAAAGGTATTCACCACACCTTGAATTAACGCCAGTGTCACCATATCGCCATTGGCAATATGGCTCATTTCATGGCCAACGACGGCTTCAATTTCGCCTTGCGTCATATTGTCTAATAACCCCTGAGATACAGCCATTAAGGTATTATTTTTACTTGCACCGGTGGCAAATGCATTCATCGCAGGCGATGGAAAGAGGGCCACTTCGGGCATTTTTATGCCAACAATTATTGCCTGCTTTTCAACGGTATCGATTAGCCATCTTTCTATATTGGTACTTGGGTCGGTAATCACTACCGCACCCGTCATGCGTTTTGCCATCCATTTGGACATCAGTAAAGAAATGAATGAGCCACCAAAACCAATGACACCCGAAAGTATGATTAATGCCTGGATATTAAGGTCTGAACCATTCTCCGCTAATATACTGTCAACGCCTAAGAGGCGCAAAGTAATACTCAGTACGACCATAATGGCAATATTGGTCATAATAAATAGCATTATTCGTTTCATTGGGTTACCTGTTTGTTTTGTGTTGTTAATGCGTAATAAAACTAAGAAATAAATAGGCAGCAAGAATCACTGCAACCCACATAACCATGCTGCCAGCAGGATAAGTGCGTGAAAGCAAGCCACTGATTCCCTGATGTCTTTGTGAAAGAAATGCCAACCCCCCATTTAATCTTACGAGAAATGCCTGTCGCATAGCGAGGTCTGCCTGCCAGATAACGGCGAATGTTTTCCGTAATGCATTTGGCAAGAGACGGCGATAGGTCCAGTCAAAGTCCAGATTTGTGGAATGTAATTCAGGCGGGTACATGCCTTTGAGGTTCAGCCAGACAAAAGCCAGTGCTGAGAAGAACAGCAACTGAGTCTGTGCTAATACGTGGGTGGCATCGTAAGGATTGTAACCCGTATCGTAGGGCAACAAAGAATACAATGCTGAGGGGTAGACGCCAATCGCTATACAAAGAACCGCAGCAATCAGCATTGCCAATAACATGTTGTTGGGTGGATCACTGACGCGGATGCCTGAATCATGGGCAAAAAAAGCAAAATAGGGGATTTTAATGCCGGCATGATGAAAAACGCCTGCGGAGGCAAATAACAGCATCAGCCATATCCAGTCGAAACCGTTTTCCAGTGCGGCTGACATCACCATGGATTTGCTGACGAAACCACTGAACAAGGGAAATGCCGAAATAGAGGCGGCACCGACAATGCAAAGCACCGTGGTTTTGGGCATGGTTTTATATAAGCCGCCCAGATCAGAGCCGTTGATACGCCCCGTCATATGTAACACAGCGCCCATCGACATAAACAACAAACCTTTAAAGATGACGTCATTAAATGCATGTGAAATTGCGCCATTGAGGGCGAGCGCGGTACCAATACCGATACCGACAACCATAAACCCCACCTGGTTGATCAGGCTATAGGCCAGTACCCGGCGTAGATCATTTTCGATCACCGCAAAAAAGATGGGGAAGCAGGTCATGACTGCGCCAATATAAACCAGCAATTCAGTGCCTGGGTAGCCACGAGCTAATGCATAAACTGCCACTTTGGTGGTAAATGCGCTGAGAAAAACGGTGCCTGTGACAGTAGCCTCAGGGTAGGCATCCGTGAGCCAGTTGTGTGCCATGGGAAAGGCGCACTTAATGCCAAAGGCGATAAATATCAGCCATCCAGCAATACCCTCTAAACCAATATAGCCGAATGCTAAAGTGCCGTTTTCAGCCGCATAAAACAGTGCGCCGGCAAGCAGAATAACACCGGATAAGACCTGAATAATGAGATAACGCATGCCGGCGGCATAAGAGCGCCGGGTTCTTCGCGCCCAGATAAGAAATACCGAGGTGAATGCCAGCAATTCCCAGAAGACAAATAAAGTTAATAAATCCCCGGCAAAAACGGCTCCCAGACCACTGCCCGCATACAGCATCGCCGCCACCTGTTGTACGGTGTCGCGGACATGCAGCGAATAAATAATGGCAATAAACGCGGCGATGTGAAATACATAGCCGAACATGAGACTCAGCTTATCCGCGCGGTAAGGGTTAAGCTGATAATCAAGAAAAGCAAACTGTAAATGAACACCTTCTGGCACTGTCCACAGATGAAAGGCACTGACCACTGGTATGGCTACCATGATCACATTGCGCAAAGTGCCACGGGTAACGGCGGCAATCAGCGCACCTATAAAAAAGGGTAGAAATGGAGGTATCTCAAGCATCCACATTCTGCTCTCCTATTTGTGCATCGGATTTTTTATCCAGCTCAGTTTTTCCTTCATCTGCATAGTAATCTTCCGGGCGCATAAGAAAAGTGCGCATCCAGGTGGCAACAAGCACCAGCACAACGCAGCCAACAAAACCATAAAGCGGATAGAAGCCCCACAGATTTTCCCAGCTGTGCATGACGTGACGATGAATGACAAAATCCAGTACAAAAAGCAGCCCGCAGCAGCCGTAGAGGATATGCAGGAGTCGTTTTACATTTTCGGGCTTATCAAAAAGATATGTTTTCTCGTTTTCCATGGCTCAACCCCGTGTCTCTAAAATGGCAGTGGCCAGTTCATATAACGGTTGCGGGTATATAAAAAGAATCAAACAGCCAACAGTGGTTATACACAGGGCGATTAATGAAGGTAGCGGTGCTTCTTTTATACCGGTTCCAGCGGTCGATGTTTTGTCAGTGGAGAAAAAAGCATGAAAAGGTATCGGCAACAGGTAAGCGATGTTTAATAAAGAGCTAATCATAAGCACTGCCATAAGAATCCATTGCTCAGCCTCTATGGTGCCCATTAACAAATACCATTTACTCCAGGTGCCCCCGGTGGGTGGCACACCGATGATGCTCAGGCTGGCAATAAAAAATGCAGCCATGGTGATTGGCATCTGCCGGCCAAGACCGCGCATTTCACTTATTTTTGATTTATGTGCCGCAACCAGAATGGCGCCCGCACAGAAAAACAGCGTGATTTTACCAAAAGCATGCATAGCAATATGCATCGAGCTGCCAATAACGCCAGATGAGGTGGCCAGCAAGGCTCCGATGGTGACATAACCCAGTTGGCTCACGGTCGAGTAGGCCAGCCTGGCTTTTAAATTATCCTGCCGCATTGCCACCAGTGAAGCCAGTAATACGGACGCAGCTGCCAGATAGAGCAGAAACTGGGTGCTCGGTAGTTCTGCTAACAAATCAATGCCAAAGATAAACACACAGACTTTTAATATGGTAAAGACACCGGCTTTTACCACAGCTACCGCATGCAGCAGTGCACTCACCGGTGTGGGCGCCACCATGGCCGCAGGCAGCCAGCGATGAAATGGCATAATCGCCGCCTTGCCAATACCAAATATAAACAGCAGCAGAATGATACCTGCAACCGTGATATTAACATCGGAGTCAAATACGCCACCGGGTTTAAAATCCAGAGTACCGGCCACAAACCAGGTGCTGATTATGGCTAACAGGAAAAACACAATGGACGTGCTGAGCAATATGCCAAGATAAATCCGCCCACCCTCTTTAGCCTTTTCAGTTCCTGCGTGGGTAACCAGCGGATAGGTGGAGAGCGTTAATACTTCATAAAAAATAAACAGGGTGAATAGATTTTCGGCAAAGGCAATGCCCATTACACTGCCAATAGCGATAGCAAAACAGGCGTAAAAACGGGTTTGATTCAATTCCTCATGGCTGCGCATATAACCGATGGCGTAGACCGTGGTGATCAACCAGAGAAAGCTGGCAATTAAAGCAAACAGTATGCCTAGTGGCTCAATGTTAAAGCTTATCTGTAAACCCGGTAAAAGTTCCCACCAGAACGCGTTGATGCTTTCACCTTGTTTAATGCCCTGATAAAGATTAATCGTAAAATACAGCAACGCCAAACAGGTGGTTATGGTCACCGCTTCGCGCAGATTGGGTTTGCGCCCTGTTGCCACAATAACCAGCGTCGCTAACATGGGCAGGATGATGCTGAGCTGTAACATGGACTGCAGGGAAAGATTCATAACCCGACTCCAAACAGGCTCTGTGCTGCTGACTGTGTGACCTGAACGCTAAGACGCGTGTCGATGCCGAAATAGATGTTGGCTAAAACCAGTATCCAGATGGGAATCAGAAATGACAGCGGTGCCTCTTCAATGGATTCGCTAGAGGCCAGGGGCGGTTTAAAATAGGCGACTTCAACGATGCGCCAGACGTAAACCACGGCCAGGAGTGAGCCTAACAGGATGAGCACCGCGACCGGCCACCAGCCATTTTCAAGGGTGGCCAGAATCAGATACCATTTGCTGACAAAACCCACCGTAAGGGGTACCCCTATCAAGCTTAAACCGCCGATGACTATCGCCGCCATAGTGAGTGGCATTTGCCGACCCAAACCCTGAAACTGGCTCAATTGAACACTGCCTATACGGTACATCACCGCCGCCAGGGCTAAAAACAGGGCGCTTTTCATTAATGCATGATTAAACAGATGCAATAAGGTCGCCATTAAACCGGTGGTGGTGCTCACGCTGTAACCAACGATCATATAACCGATCTGCGCGATGCTGGAGTAGGCAAACAGATGTTTGATATTTTTTTGATAGATCGCTGCCATCGAGGCCGCAAATATGCCCAATAGACCCAGCACCAGGAACAGAACTTGCAGCGGCACGGCAGTGAAAGAAAAGGAAAGGCCAAAGACTGAAAAGGTAAAACGAATAAGCAAATAAATGGCGACTTTTGTGGCTGTCGCGGCAAAGAAGGCGGTTACTATCGAAGGCGCATAAGCATAGGCATTCGGCAGCCATAGATGCAGTGGAAACAGGGCCAGCTTCAGACAGATGCCGACAATAATAAAGGCAAATGCGGTAAACACCGTTCGCGTGTGTTCTACCTCTGGCAGGCGCATGGAAAGATCATGCATGTTCAGGGTGCCGGTCATCTGATACATTAAACCGATGCCAATTAAAATAAAGGTGGCACCGATGGTGCCCATAATTAAATATTGATAGGCGGCCCACAGCGCGCGCCGATCTTTTCCCAGGGCAATTAAGGCATAGGCCGACAGGGAGGATATTTCCAGAAAAACGAAAACATTAAAAGCATCCCCGGTGGCGACAATGCCCAGCATTCCGGCCAGGGATAACAGGTACAAAATATAAAAAAATGTGTGCTTATCTGCAGGAATTTCCTTTTTTATGCTGGTATCAGCGGCGATCAATACCACGGTACTGACCGCTGAAATAATCAGTAATAGGAAGGCATTGAGCTGATCGATGCGATATTCAATTCCCCAGGGTGCTTCCCAGCCACTTAACTCGTAGATAATCGTGCCCGACGTCATCACCTGTTGCAGCAAAAGGCAACTGATCAAAAACGCCAGGCCACTCACGATTAGCGTGAACAGCCATACCAGGCGGGGGCGTGTTAATAACAGGCACAAAGGTGCCGCCATCAATGGCACAATGACCTGTAATATCGGTAAATGTATTAACAATCCAGATTATCCTGCTTTTGTATTTCTTCTTCTTCGATGCTGCCGTAGGCTTCTTTAATGCGTACCGCCAATGCCAGCGCCAAAGCCGTGGTGGCAATGCCGACGACAATCGCGGTAAGAATTAAAACATGCGGTAACGGGTTTGAATATTGGCTTATGCCCTCGGCCAGGATGGGGGCAGTGCCACCTTCGACCTTCGCCATGCTGATATAAAAGATAAAAACCGAGGTTTGAAAAATGCTCAGTCCAACAATTTTTTTGATTAGGTTGCCATGGGCGATAACGATATAAAACCCGACCATCATCAGTACCACCACAACCCAGTCGTTATAAAGCCCCATTAACATTATGTTTTATTATTTCCCTGTGAGTTTTCACGGCGCCCGGCAAAGTTGAAAAAGATAATGATCATAACCGATGCCACCGTTATGCCCACTCCCAGCTCGATTAACAATATGCCCAGATGCTGTCCCGCAATGGGGTCGGCAGATAAAGCACTGTAATCAAGGAAGTTTTTACCGTTCAACAGGGAAACCAGGCCTACGCTGCCGTATAGCAAGACACCGGTGGCTGCTAGAAACTGAATAAAGGACTGATTAATCACCCGGCGTGCGGTGCTCATACCGAACAACATGGTATAAAGAATAATGGCGGCGGCAAAAATTACTCCAGCCTGAAAACCGCCACCTGGCCCAAAATCTCCATGAAACTGGACATAAAGTGCAAACAGCATAATAAAAGGCAGCAGCATTTTACTGACAATGCGCAGAATTAAATGCTGTTCATGCATTGAGTCATTGAGCGAATCGATTTCTGCAGTATCTCTGGCAATATCCCCGGCGGTTTTTCTGGGCCGGCGTAGCACCGATAAAAGCGCCAGTATCCCCATGCCTGCGGTAAAGATGACTATCACCTCGCCAAAGGTATCAAATGCCCGATAACTTGCCAGTACAGACGTCACGATATTTGGTACACCAACTTCCTGCATGGAATCGTTAATATATCGCGGCGCAACATGCTGGTGAACGGGTGCCTGTGCAGAGCCAAAATATGGCATATCCAGCGTGCCATAGATCAACAGGCCGCCAGTGACAATAACCACAACTAAAGCCAGTACCGGTTTATGGCGTACGGGATGCTCTGAGCGTCCTGTCATGGAAATCGCCACCAGCATGAGCAGGGTAGAAATACCCGCACCCACGGATGCTTCTGTAAAAGCCACATCCACTGCATCCATAGCAACAAAAAAACTGGCGGACAACAGTCCGTAAATGCCTGACAGCATAATGACCGCGAACAGGTCTTTCATCCTGACAATGGCAATGGCAACGCCCATCAGAAAAGCCAGTAAGATGATGTCAATCAGGGATTCGATGACTTCACCTTTTTATTGTCTTCTTTTCTGTCAAGCACTGGCATGAGGTCATTGTTCATTGCAGCCTGTGCCAGTGCATGACTTGCTGTCGGGTTAATAAATAAGGTCATTAGCAGAACGATTACAAGTTTCACTATCACGAGGCCGTCTGGATTTTGCAACATTAGCCCGATTAAAATCATCGCGGTGGCTAAAGTATCGGTCACACCTACTGCATGTAGTCGAGTATAAAAATCCGGGAAGCGTAAAATGCCAACCCCACCCGATATACACAAAAAACTGCCTGTTAGTAAAAACAGCACGCTACTAATATCCATCAACGTATCCATTATGAATGCCCTTTCATTATTTTTTCTGTTGCTTGCGGAGCTTGAATACAGAGCTGTCAGAATAGCGCAATACACCAATAACACTGATGAAATTGATCAGGGCATAGACGATGGCAATATCCAGAAACTCCGGTCGTCCCATGACAAAACCTAACAGTGAAATGAGCAGTACCGTTTTGGTGCCAAACATATTGACCGCAAGTATACGGTCGTAGAATGTAGGCCCTACAATTCCTCGAGTGATCGCCATGACCATGACGACAAGAATAGCAATGGTTGCGGCTATTAGCATCAATCTTCCAGCTGTGTTACTCGGCGATCCATTTCACCGGCCTGAAGGTCTTCTATCGATTCCCGTAACAAAGCATGTACCATAAATTGATCACCTTCCACATTTATGGTAACGGTGCCCGGCGTCAGTGTAATCGAATTTGCGTAGATCACTTTTCCAATATCTGTCTTTTGGCTGGCGGTAATGGTGGTCAGGGTGGGTGAAATAGTGTTATTACCAAGCCAAATATGTTTTACCACTAAAAAATTAGCACGAATAACTTCTTTAATAAGCCAGGCATAATAACCGGGAAGTTTTAGTGTGAGATGCAAAGGCTGGGATTCGTGATCGACAACATCCATTCGGTGCGCTATGTATAGAGAAAAGCCGATAGAGGCAGCCCCAAGCGCTAGCATGAGTGCGGTGTTGTGACCTGAGATAAGTAACCAGAATACAGCTAAAGACACGGATAGAAAGATAGTGTGTCGCATTTGTGCCCTGCTACTTGTGAGTGCGTAATAAGGTCATGACTGGGCAATTATACAATGTAAAAAATGAATATCCATTGTTGATTCCGATTGTTCAATTTTGCTTATGTATATTACATGGGTATTCAGCTTTAAGAGCTTTGAAAATCATATTTTTTAGCCTTTTTGTGGTACCGAATTGTGGTGGCAGTTGTTTTGAAACAGCTGTTATAACACGAGCGTTCGATTCATCATCGGGCACGCAAAAAGGAAAAAAGCGTGTAACTGGAACTTGCTCCCAGTTGCGAGAGGGTCTGCTCATAGATCCATAGAACTTGCGGTTTTTCTTACTCTGTTTATTGTTGACTGGAGGATCAATGGTTTGGGCTGCAGCAAGAAATCCACGAATAAAGTAAATGCAGGCTGTGGTATTTTCCTGCTCTGGTGTCACAGTTAAAGCCTGACAAGATGCCAGTAATAGCTCATCCTCATCCGGCTCAATATTTTTAGTTGCAAAAACTGAAAATGATACGAATAAAGTTATGGCTAACAGATAAATTCTGGCTTTCATCTAAGGTCTCTAGTCAGGCAACACTGCATTATATTTTGGGGTAAATAAGTGACTTTGGGATAGAATATACATATCCATGAGGCTTTCAACTGGCGTTGAAGCGAAGTTAGCTTAATTTGTAGAGCTTTGTATATTCGAAAAATATTGTGATAATCATCGTATAATTCGAACAGTTGCAAGATGCAGGTGCCAATCAGGTACTGATGTCGGTACTGTCAACTTAAAAAATACCAACCATTTATTAATAAAAAGCCTAAAAAATCGATGGGGATATTTTCTTTTGAGGGTCGGGTTAATCGCTCAACATACTGGCCAACAATCATTTCTTTGCTTATAGTGATTGCAGTTGTTACCTTCGGAATACAATATGTCCTTGCAGCAAGTTCTAGCCAAGCAATATCCAACAGTTTTGCGCTGTTAGATCTTCTCTTCACCATTCTGGTTACGTGGATTTTGTTAGCAACTTATGTAAAACGTTGTCACGACATTAATATGTCTGGGTGGTTAGTATTATTGGCTCTAATCCCATTCGTTAATCTATTAGTGCTTTTATATCTTGGTATTGTGCCTGGAACTAGTGGTGTAAATAAATATGGAGAGGAGCCACAGTAGTCAAATAACAATACAACTATTAAGATGATAAGTTAAAAAAACCTATTGCACTAAAACAAAAGTATGTGTTTTTGGCTATTTCTATATAATCTACATATTATGCATCATATACATAAGCGCACAAGTAGCTCAAGCGGTCACAAAATACACGCCGCTTAGCACATAGCGTTAGGCTTGTTTAGAGATTCGTGCAGCGACACCTGGTTGCCGGAACGGTAACCAATTACTACACAAGCATAATGGAGGTAACATGAATATTCCATATGATTTAAAAAATCCAACAAAAATGTATAAGCTTCCAAAAAAGTATATGGAAATATCTGGTATATGGCCAATACAAGAAAATAATTCTTTGGCCTTTATACAAGACGAGGCAATCCAGGTTTACCAGTTTGATCTAACCTCAACAAAAATCACGGAGTATGCGAAACACGGATCCGGGGATTCGGAAGATATCGTAATTCTCGGAAACACCGCATATATATTGCATGCGGGAAAGCGACCAGCAATTTACAAAATAATAGGCTACAACAGCGAATCATCCCAGTGTGAACGTTACGATCTGAATCTGAATAAGGACTATGATCCGGAAGGATTATGTCATGATACTAAAGAGAATCGTCTGCTCATTGCCTGCAAAGGTTCTCCAATTAAAGGTGACAAGTTACGAAAAATATTTTCTTTTGACATCCAGTCCATGACGAGAGCAAATTCGCCGGTGTTTACCATAGATAGTCGGGAATTTTTAGGTAGAACTGGAGATACATTTAATCCTTCCGGAATTGCAATTCATCCTAAATCCAACGATTTTTATTTAGTCGGAACAAAAGAGGTGAAAATGATCCTCTGCTATGGATTGAACGGTGTATTCAAAGGAGCTTGGAAATTGGATAAAGATAAGTTTAACCAGCCAGAAGGAATAGCTTTTATGGAATCTGGTGAGTTAATTATTGCCAGTGAAGGCGAAAAAAGTAAGGCGGGCAAGAAAGGGAAAAAAGCAAGAGTATTCATGTTTTCCATTTTAGAACAATCGTAGCAAAACAATAGGGGTAAGAGAGCACACACTCTAATATTAGAAACAATTACTCTCTGACCCGGTTTTTCCGCCTGGGTGTGGGGGTGATACTCGAAGACATGGCGGAAACAGAAAGTTTCAAAGCGGTAATCCCGCGTCTAATCGAGTATCTATCAGATGATGATGCGCGTATCAGAGGTGATGCCTG
>Ga0316189_10005883_pt1 | contig 11760 bp, 8 predicted proteins | sample LowCovwburrow_MG_FD_204930 | JGI IMG/M metagenome (GOLD analysis project Ga0316189, IMG submission 204930) | Coastal sediment microbial communities from Maine, United States - Lowes Cove worm burrow | ecosystem: Environmental > Aquatic > Marine > Coastal > Sediment | place: USA: Maine... | reverse complement strand
GGCTATGCATACGATTTTACGACAACAGAGTTGAATAATTATAATAGCGGTTCGCATGAAATTATGCTGCGCTTCGAATTACAAAAAATTGTTAGATTGTTATCACCTAGATTCTTTTAAAAAAATACAGATCATAAAATAGCAAAGCCTTGTGCTTAAACAGAAAAAAGCCTAGATTCTTATCTAAGCTTTTTTAGTACCTCGGGTGGGAATCGAACCCACACTCCTTACAGAACCGGATTTTGAATCCGGCGCGTCTACCAATTCCGCCACCGAGGCATTGAAATAAAATTTGGATTTTGAATCCGGCACATTTCTAAATTCTGCCATTTGGGCTAGTTTGGATTACAAAAATATATATTTTTCTGGTATTAACCCCAAAAATACTTTATAAGTTAAAATAAATGTATAAATTTGCACCTCGATAAAAATAAGGTGCTGTTTTGCACTATAAAGCAACAAGTTAACTATGCCTAACGTTATTACAGAAGCTAAGATTTTCTCTTGTACTCAAAGTACAGAACTTGCCAAAAATATTGCAGCAGCATATGGTACAAGTTTAGGAAATGTAATTACTTCTACCTATAGCGATGGTGAGTTTCAGCCTTCTTATGAAGAATCAATAAGAGGAACTCGAATTTTTATTATTGGATCAACAAATCCAAGTTCTGAAAATTTAATGGAATTACTGTTAATGATAGATGCTGCAAAACGAGCATCTGCAAGGCATATCACCGCAGTAATGCCTTATTTTGGTTGGGCAAGACAAGATAGAAAGGACAAGCCTAGAGTGCCTATTGCAGCAAAGTTAATAGCAAAAATGCTTGAAGCTGCAGGAGCTACCAGAATTATAACAATGGATTTGCATGCCGACCAAATTCAAGGCTTTTTTGAAAAACCTGTAGACCATTTATTTGCTTCTACAATTTTTTTACCGTATTTAAAAAACTTAAACCTGCCAAATTTAACTATTGCTTCGCCAGATATGGGAGGCTCTAAAAGAGCTTATGCCTATTCTAAAGCTTTAGAAAGTGATGTGGTAATATGTTATAAACAGCGAGCCAAAGCAAATGTGATTTCTCATATGGAATTAATAGGAGATGTAACAGGTAAAAACGTGGTGTTGGTTGATGATATGGTAGATACAGCTGGAACGCTAACCAAAGCGGCAGATTTAATGATGGAAAGAGGGGCTTTAAGTGTTAGAGCCATTTGTACGCACCCTATATTATCTGGGGATGCTTATAAAAAAATAGAAGATTCGAAGTTAGAAGAATTAATAGTAACAGATTCAATCCCTTTAACACAAAAAAGTGACAAAATAAGAGTTTTGAGTTGTGCAGATTTATTTGCAAATGTTATGCATAAAGTGCATCATAATAAATCTATTAGTTCTCAATTCGTCATGTAGTTTAGATTACGCTCAACTACCAAAAAATAAGAGCAGTTGTTTTTAAGAATGAATATTAATTAAATTATATAAATAGAAAAATGAAATCAATTACAATCAACGGATCTCAAAGAGAAAGCGTAGGCAAAAAAGCAACAAAAGCCTTACGCAATGCTGGTCAGGTTCCTTGCGTATTATACGGAGGAGATAAACCAGTGCATTTCTCTGCACCAGAATTAGCTTTCTCTAAACTTGTATACACACCAAATGCGCATACAGTTGTGATTGAGCTTGATAATGGAGAAACTTTAACAGCAGTACTTCAAGACATTCAATTTCATCCAGTAACAGACAGAATTCTACATGTAGATTTCTATCAGTTATTTGAAGACAAAGAAATTTCTTTAAATATCCCTGTACAACTTGTTGGTAATTCAAAAGGAGTTAAAAATGGTGGTGTTTTAAGAAAAAACAACAGAAAATTACGTATTAAAGCGTTACCAGCTAACTTGCCAGATTTTATAGAGGTAGACATAACACCTCTAAAAATTGGTGATAAAGTAGCCGTTGGTGAATTACCAAGTGATAAATACACGTTTTTACACTCAGACAATACTGTAGTATGTCAAATTAAAACGTCAAGAGTAGCAATTGAGGATGAAGAAGATGAAGAAGAGTTAGAAGAAGGAGCAGAAGCTGCAGGTGCAGATGCGCCAGCTGAAGAGGCTACAGCTCAAGAATAGATAATATTCTAAATTTAATACAAAAAGCATTCTGTTTTATTCAGGATGCTTTTTTATTTTTACACAAATAAACTTTTATACCAGAACAGGTATTATGTGTAAATTTTTAATAAAATTATTTAAAAAGAAAGAACGTATAGAAGGCATAGATACTATGAAGAAGTATTTAATAATTGGTTTAGGTAATATAGGGGAAAAGTATGAAAATACTAGGCATAACATTGGTTTTAAAATTTTAGATTATTTTGCAAATAAAGAAAACTTGGTTTTCGAAACTCAAAAATTAGGAGATATTGCTACCTATAAATTAAAAGGCAGGACCTTTGTATTTTTGAAACCAAATACTTATATGAATTTAAGTGGAAAAGCGGTTTTATATTGGCTAACAAAAGAAAAAATTCTTTTAGAAAATGTATTAGTAATTACAGATGATTTAAATTTATCCTTTGGAAGTATCCGATTAAAAACAAAAGGAAGCGATGGCGGACATAATGGATTAAAAGATATTCAAGATAAATTGAATACCACAAAATATAACCGTTTTAGATTTGGAATAAGCGATACTTTTAACAAAGGCAGACAAGTAGATTATGTTTTAGGCGAATGGACAGAAGAAGAAAACAATACTCTAAAAGAACGTTTAGATAAATCTGTAGAACTTATTAAATCTTTTGTATTAGCAGGTGTAAATAATACGATGAATAGCTTTAATGGAAAATAATAGCAAAAAGTTTATTTTATAATAATTTTCTTAATAATAGATTTAACGCCGTCATTTATTTTTAAAAAATAAAGCCCTGAATGTAATTTATAAAGAAGCACCTGCTCGTTTACATCTCCTGTCTCATTTAACTTTATTTTACCAATAAAATGTCCGCTTACACTAAAAACCTCTACAAGAATATCTCTTGTAAGTGAACCATTTAATTTAATATAGAATTCCCCATTATTTGGATTTGGATATACAACTAAGTTTTCAAATCCAAATTCTTCAACAAATTTGGTTGGAACTATCTCTAAGCTATAATCTTCAACCTCGACGTCTAAATCATTATCTAAAGGAGTAGGTTCTTGATTTCCAAAATCTCCAATATATTTAGTAGAAATTCTCATGGTTGTTTCCCCTAAAACAGCATCGATAGGTACGGTTATAGAGATTGGCGAATTGTTTGTAGTAATATTAGTGGCATTAGTCGCTTCGCCTAAATGATACATTTCACCTTCATCTGTGAAATTATTGTTTTGATTCCAATCAATCCAAGCTTTAGTAGCGGTTGTAAAGTCTCTTTCTGTGCTAACATTTACAGTAAGATTATACGCTTCGCCCCTATTAACTTCGGTGGACACCGCTGTAAAATCACTATAATTGGAGGGTTTTTCAGAGGTCTGACTAATTGTATTAAACTCCACCAGAGTTATGGACGTATCATAGGTTAAATTATCTGACAAAACGGTAATAGTATAGTCCTCAGTCTCTCCATCAAACCCATTTTCACAAGGGGTAGGTAATCCGTCATCTTTAAATTTGGTAGCCACTCTCATTTTTGTATCTCCTATAGCGGCGTTTGCAGGTATGGTTATAGATAAAGGAGAATTATTTGTAATACTATTTGAAACATTAGTAACATCTCCTAAGTTATACTCCTCTCCTGGATCATTAAAGCTACAATTTTGGTTCCAATCAATCCAAACTTTCGTTGTTGTTGTAAAATCCCCATCTGTATTAACATTTACAGATAAATCATAAATGATATTTCTGTTTACATTAGTAGAGATATTTGTATAATCACTATATCCTGATGGTTTTTCAGAGGACTGATTAATGGTGTTAAACTGTACTAAAGTAGTGCTTGTATTATAATCTGTATTTGCTACCGAAGAACAATTATTATTGAAAAAAGGAAAATCTATATTTTTATTTTTAGATGGAGCTGTAACAGGCGTCCCTATTATAGATACAATATAATCATTTTGAGTTACAGCGTCTAAATTAGAGATGGTTATAGTTACAGGTCCAGAATTAGTTCTGCTAGTTGGGGAGAATGAAACTATTGATGCTCCAGGGTTTCCAGTAGCACTAAACATTGTGTTTTGAGAAAAACCATTTACTGCTACATAATCAAAAGTATATGTAATTATAGTTTCGCCACAGTTAATGGGGTTTAATGTCTCATTAACCATAAAAAAGTCTGGATCGGATGAAATGGAAAAATTAAAATCTGAAACATCATAAAATATATTATCGGCAGCTTCAATTAAAATTCTGGCATTCGAGGTGTTAGGTATTGCTGGAACGGGGTATAAAAAAGAACCATTGTTATTTGCGTTTGAAGCGATAATGGTTGGAAAAGTAACTCCGCCATCAGTGGACAATTTAATGTTTACCTCTTGGCAATTAATTGTTGCTATATCTGCTGTCTGTCCAACATTCCATTCAATTGTAACATTGTCTCCTTGAGCCCATGAAATGGGGTTTGAAACGGCAAAAGGGTCTGTACTATTAACAGAGATTTGCATAAAATCGACAGCGGTTTGACCGCCACCATTAGCACCTATAACATCATTATCTCTTACGGTTAAAGCAAATGACACAGTTCTATTAACCGATGGTATTTTTTCCCATGTTGTCGAGCCACCACTAGCTAAATAATCTGAAAACCTAGGGATGTTTCTAATGGGGTTATTTGTGCCTTCGAAAGAGCGAACTAATGGGCCTGTAGTATTTGTTTCTTCAGGGACACCGCTTGAACCAAGATCGTATTGTTCCCATGTGTATGTATGAGTATTTGTGCCATCTGGATCTGTAGAACTACCTACAAGTTTGTAAGCAGTAGAAATTGGAATTGTATAATCTGGTCCTGCATTAGCAACAGGAGGGTTATTAGTTAATATGGTTTCTGCACCACAAGTACTAATACCTGTTGTAACATTATCCCAAATCATTTGAATACTTTTTTGATGAAAATAAACATCACTTCCTGATTGAACATTTTGTGGCGAACAAATTCCTGCATAAGCCATAATGGTAGAACCACTTCCAGGCTCATAAGCATTACTGGCGGTTCTGTTTTCGCCACAATTGCTAGCATTTCCATTAAATGTATGGGGCGCTCCAAATTGATGCCCCATTTCATGCGCAACAAAATCTATATTGTAAGCATCACCAACGGGGTTATTTAATCCAGTGATACCGCTTGCTTTTCTATTAGTATCACAAGGGGAGTTTAGCGATGCTAATCCGCCACCACCAGTACTAAACGTATGTCCAATATCATAATTAGCTGTGCCTATAATATTATCAATTTCATTTTGACTTTCGTTTATTAATTGGTTCGCATCATTATTAGTAAAATTATCAGAATCAATAAAAATGATATCACTGTTGTCTACTAATACCATTTTGATTGCTAAATCTTTTTGAAAAACGCTATTAACCCTATTCATGGTTACAACCATAGCAGCTATTACAGCGGCTTTTTTTGCGGCTTCAGAATCTCCTGGATTTAATCCAGCAGCCATCCAATGAAATTGTGAGTATTCAATAGTTGAAGCTAATGCTAGTCTAAATGTTCTTAATTTACTATCGTTAGCGTTTTTAAAAGATTTTGATATATTGCTTGTTTTTCTTTCAACAGTTAAATCGTCTGGTAAGTAACACTGAAAAGTTTCTTTTAGTCTAGGTAAATCGCGTTTATTATAAACAAGATAAGTATTGTCTTGTGTGTAAGGGTCGATAAATTGAGTACCCATTTTTGAAGAAAGTACTATGCCATGAAATCCTTTTGGGGTAATACTAAAGCTAATTAATGAAGATGGGTTTTCTATATTTTGACCTATGTAAGTTTTTATTTCTGGATGTTTTTCTTGAAAGGCAGGATCTAAAATAGAAGATTCTTTTACTCTAAAATCATTAAAACCACCTTCGCTATTTGGAAAGGCAATTACAATGTTGGCTGTTTTTTTGTTAACATTTCTTTTTGATTCATCGTTTAAAAAAGCTTTAATTTTTTTAATGTCCAATGTATAATAAGTTGCTTTTTCTGGGTTGGTATTCTTAATTGGTTGTTTTCCTTGGTTAGCTCTTTGTTTTGAAATCTTAGACCAAAACCCATAATTGTTTTGGCTGGGAAGTGAAAATGCAAACAAAAACATTGCTATTGATAAAACATAATGTAGTTTTGTTTTCATATATAAATTGTTAGAGCTCCCCATTATTTTTGTAGGGTTTTTTAACAAATCTAATTTTTTAAGACGAAACAAGCAATTTTATTCGTTAAATGGGCAGAACTAAAAAAATTGAAACTTACAATTCAAAAGAACCAACAATTGTAACTATTGGCACTTTTGATGGTGTACATATTGGTCATCAAAAGATAATTAAACGTTTAATAAGTACAGGAAAAAAAGAAGGTTTAAACTCTGTAATACTTACTTTCTTTCCTCACCCACGTATGGTTTTGCAAAAAGACTCTGCCATAAAGTTAATAAATACTATTGATGAACGCCATGTTATTTTAGACGTCTTAGAATTAGATTACTTGCTTATTAAAAAGTTTACTGAAGAATTTTCAAGACTTTCGGCCGAAGATTTTGTAAAACAAATTTTGGTTGATAAGCTAAATGCTAAAAAAGTAATTATTGGTTATGACCACAGATTTGGCAGAAACAGAAACGCTAATATTGACGATTTAAAACGTTTTGGAAACAAATATAATTTTGAAGTTGAAGAAATTTCGGCACAAGACATTAACGACGTTGCAGTAAGCTCTACAAAAATAAGAAACGCTTTAAATGAGGGCGACATTGCAAAAGCAAATATTTATTTAGGCTACAACTTCATGATTACTGGAACCGTAATTAAAGGCAAAAAGATAGGGAGGCAATTAGGGTTTTCTACTGCTAATATAAAAGTTGAAGAAAATTATAAATTGATACCTAAATATGGGTCTTATGTTGTAAGTTCAATAATTAATGATGAAAAGATATTTGGGATGCTAAACATTGGAGTTAATCCAACTGTTAGCGGAAACACCGAAAGTATAGAAGCGCATTTTTTCAATTTTAATAAAGACATCTACAACAAAACCATACAAATAGATTTATACGAACGTATTCGAGACGAACAAAAGTTTGAATCTGTAGAAGCTCTCAAACTTCAACTTGCAAAAGACAAGGAAACAGCATTAAAATATATTTTAAGCAAAAATGTTGAATAAATGGCTATTTAAACATATTGATAATTCTGCCTTAATAGTTTTTAGGATTCTTTTTGGGTTGCTTTGTTTTTTAGAATCGGTTGGAGCCATTTTTACAGGTTGGATAAAACGTGTTTTTATCGATGCTCAATTTACATTTTCTTTTATAGGCCTAGAGTGGCTACAGCCATTGCCAAATAATGGGATGTATTTCTATTACCTAATTATGGGTCTATTTGCCCTGTGTATTATGTTAGGGTATAAATACAGGCTTAGTGTTGTAAGCTTTACACTAATGTGGACTGTATCGTATTTAATGCAAAAAGCAGCATATAATAATCACTATTATTTATTAATGCTGTTAAGCAGTCTCATGGTATTTATGCCCGCAAATACATACGCATCAATTGATGCTAAACAAAACCCAGAAATTAAAAGGTATTCTATGCCACAATGGTGTCGTTTGGTTTTTATATTTCAGCTTTTAATTGTTTACACCTATGCTTCGGTAGCAAAATTATATCCAGATTGGTTAAACACTAATGTTATAGAATTACTAATGCGTAGTAAACAACACTACATTTTAGTTGGCGAGTTATTGCAACAAAAAGGCTTGCATTATATTTTGACTTATGGTGGTATTTTGTTTGATGGTTTAATCATTCCGTTGTTATTGTATAAACCTACTAGAAAATGGGCATTTATAATATCCATTTTCTTTCATTTGTTTAATTCATTTGTTTTTCAAATTGGTATTTTTCCATATTTAGCATTGGCATTTTCTGTATTCTTTTTTAATCCTAAAACCATTCAACAGTTATTTTTAAAAAAGAAAGGTTTTTATGAATTAAACGAGGTTATAATTCCAAAATACAAAACACCATTAACCCTGTTGTTTTCAATATATTTTTTAGTCCAAATAGGGTTACCATTACGACATCATTTTATTGAAGATCATGTCCTTTGGACCGAAGAAGGCCACAGGCTTTCGTGGCGTATGATGCTTAGAAACAAAAGCGGCACAGCAATTTATCGTGTTGAAAACAAAGCAACTGGTAAAAGCTCCACGGTTAATTTAAACGATTATTTAACCACAAAACAAAAACAAATAGCAAGCACAAAACCAGATGTTATTTGGCAATTTTCGCAAAAACTAAAAGTGCTATTTAAAAAAAACGGACAAGATGTTTCGGTTTATGTAAACTGTAAAGTAAGTGTAAACGGAAAACCATATAAACAACTCATAAACTCCGATATTGATTTAGCTAATGTTTCTTGGAATTACTTTAAACATAGCGATTGGATTTTACCTTCAAAATAAGAGTGTTTATATCTGTAATTCATTAAATTTGTTGCTTAAATTTTTTACTCATGTTACAAGTCCCTTTTATTAGAGAAAACAAAGATTTGGTCATTGCACGATTAGCAAAAAGAAATATTGATGCTGCAAAAATGATTGATGATGTTATTCTTTTTGATGAAGACAGAAAGAAATTGCAAACAGAATTAGATAATACCTTAGCGGAATCTAACACATTGTCTAAAGAAATAGGGATACTGTACAAATCTGGCGAAGCCAAAAAAGCGAATCTTTTAAAAGAAAAAACCAGCCAATTAAAAGAGAAATCTAAAACACTTAATGACTCTCTTAATAATAAAGTTGAAGCATTAAACACGTTATTATATAAAATTCCAAATGTACCAAACGAAAGTGTTCCTTCTGGAAATACAGATGAAGATAACGAAGAAGTTTTTAAAGAGGGAGACATACCTGTTTTATACGAGGATGCTTTACCACATTGGGAACTAGCTAAGAAATACGATATTATAGATTTTGAGCTTGGTAATAAAATTACAGGTGCAGGATTTCCTGTTTATAAAGGTAAAGGAGCCAGATTACAACGTGCATTAATTGCCTACTTTTTAGATAAAAATACTGCAGCTGGTTATACCGAATACCAGTTACCACATTTGGTTAACGAAGCCTCTGGTTTTGGCACGGGGCAATTGCCAGATAAAGAAGGGCAAATGTACCATGTTACCGAAGATAATTTATATTTAATACCAACTGCAGAAGTACCAGGAACCAATATTTTTAGAGATGTCGTTTTAAATGAAAGCGAACTTCCAATAGGCATTACAGGCTATACGCCGTGTTTCCGTCGTGAAGCAGGAAGCTATGGTGCACACGTAAGAGGTTTAAATAGATTACACCAGTTTGATAAAGTTGAAATTTTACGCATCGAGCATCCAGCTAAATCTTATGAAGCTTTAAACGGTATGGTAAATCATGTAAAAACCATTTTGCAAGAATTAAAACTTCCTTATAGAATTTTGAGGCTTTGTGGTGGCGATTTAGGGTTTACGGCGGCATTAACTTTCGATTTCGAAGTGTTTTCTACAGCACAAGACCGTTGGTTAGAAATATCATCAATCTCAAACTTTGAGACCTTTCAAGCTAATCGTTTAAAACTACGTTTTAAAAACAGCGATGGTAAAAATGAATTAGCACATACTTTAAATGGAAGTGCATTAGCCTTACCAAGAGTGCTTGCGGGAATTTTAGAAAATTATCAAACTAAAGATGGTATTGAAATTCCAAAAGTGTTGCAATCTTATACAGGGTTTTCAATCATTGATTAGTTGAATCATTTGTATTTTCAAAAAAGAAGTACAAAACCTACAAAATAGAAAAATTTAACGTTATTACATCGTTTAAACGCAAATAAACCATGTTGTTTGACGATTTTCTGTTAATTTTTTTTGTAGTTCAAAATATATTTAAGAAGTTAGCTCCAGTCAAAAAAACTAACCTTGAACTTATCCATGAAAAACATTAAACGCTTAGTGCTTTTAATTGCATTAGTTTTAGTTGCTGGTAAGGTTTTATTTTCAGATTTCGAAATATCTAAAACCGAAAATAATGCCACAGTAGCAGTAATAAGCGAATAGCCTTATTAAAAACTAATTTTTCTTTTTAAAATAGTCGTTCTCATGTGTTGAGAATTTAAGACTGTCCCCAATCTTATATAATATTGTTTTTAAGTTAATAGAAAACGTATTGTTGGTTGGTTAGTGCCCGGATTTTTATTCGGGCATTTTTTTAGTGAAACACTATTTTGAAAAGTTAAAAAGAGCATTCAAAATAGAATGTTGAACTAATTCCGATGAAAATCGGGATCTCATAAAAATTTAAGAGAAGTTCTACAATTTCTAATTAGCACATTTGTTATATTTACATAATGAGGATTCTTTTTGTTTTATGTTTACTTTTTTGCACCAGTCTGTTTTCGCAAGACGATGCTTTAGCGAAAGACTATTTTAATAAAGGTGATTTTGAAAAAGCACTTTACGAGTATAAAAAACTTTACGCACAATCACCTTCGAATCTGAATTATATAAATCAATTGGTTGCTACACATCAGCAATTAGAGCAATATAAAGAAGCCGAAGAATTTCTTTTAAGACTGATGAGCCGAATTAAATATCCTGTTTTTTTTGTTGAATTAGGATATAATTATCAGCTTAAAAACGATTTAGAAAACGCAAATATTAATTACCAAAACGCAATAAACAGTTTAGATGATAATGTAAATAATGCCTTTTCTGTGGCACGAAGTTTTCAAAATCACACCTTATTAAATCACACGATTACGGTTTACAAAAAGGCTATGGTTATAAAACCAGAGTTAAATTTTAAATTTCAATTAGCCAGAATATATGGCGAACAAGGGAATGTTGAAGAAATGTTTGTTAGTTCTATAGAGTTTGTTGAAAAAAACCCAGTGTCATTAAATAACATTAAACGGCATATTAACGATTTTATAAGTGAAAATAGTGAGAATGAAAACAATATTTTATTAAAAAAAATCCTACTTAGAAAAACGCAGCAAGAACCCAATTTACTTTGGAATAAAATGTTAAGTTGGCTATTTATTCAACAAAAAGATTTTAAAAAAGCATTTATACAAGAAAAGGCTATTTTTAGTAGACAGCCAGAAAGTTTAAATAGAATAGAAGAGCTAGCAAATATTGCTATAAATGAAAAACATAACGACGTAGCAAAAGAGATTTTTACATTTTTAACTGAAACAGCCCAAGATTTAGAAACACAACTTAATGCACATTATAACCTTTTACAGCTAGAAACTAAAGCGCATTCAACAGCCAACTACGATGCTATAAATAATAAATATTTAGAGTTGTTTAAGACGTTTGGTATGTTTCCACAAACCTTAAAATTACAAATTGCGTATGCACATTTTTTAGCATTTTATAAAAACGAAACAGTTAATGCTACAGTTTTTTTAGAAAACACACTAAAACTACCATTAATCGAATATGAAAAAGCTGAGGTTAAATTAGAATTAGGCGATATTTTAGTGCTTCAAGAAAAGTTTAATAAAGCCTTAATTTATTACACACAAATACA
>Ga0316189_10005882_pt1 | contig 11762 bp, 8 predicted proteins | sample LowCovwburrow_MG_FD_204930 | JGI IMG/M metagenome (GOLD analysis project Ga0316189, IMG submission 204930) | Coastal sediment microbial communities from Maine, United States - Lowes Cove worm burrow | ecosystem: Environmental > Aquatic > Marine > Coastal > Sediment | place: USA: Maine... | reverse complement strand
CACCCGGGCGCGCCACGCCGAATGAGGGGCCAAGACACCGTGATAGAGCACCTGATGTGCCCTCGGCGGCGGAACCAACGACGCCAGCCGCTCCACGAACGCGAGCGGCGTGAACCGGACTTCTGTCGTCCCGTCGCTCCAGGTCCGCTTCATGTGCAGCACGACATCGCCGCTCGAGGCCCGCGACAGCCGACCCTTCGCCACCGGACCGCGGCTGATGGTGCGCGCCAGACGCTCCAGACCCGCGCGGTCCGCTGCACCCACGGCCACCCCGGCGTGCAGGTTGTCGCCCCGGCTCGAGGCGCAGCGAGGCGGCAGCTTGTACTCCCTGCCCCCAAGACGCTGAACCCGGCGTACCCGACCCAGCGCAGCAGGGCCTTCCACAGACCGCGCCTGAATCGTCGACAGGCCGTCCAGCTCCTCGGCGTCCTCGCTCGGCGCGTCCTCCCCTGCATGGCCGGCTCGGCACAGCCACCGCTCACAATGGGCCGCGATCTCGACGACCAGGGCCTCGACGTCCTCGGTAGTGGGCGGGTGCAGGGGGACGAAGGACAGCGCGTCGCCGTGCTCCACGTAGACCCCATCGAGGTGCGAGGCGTGGGCATGCACGTTGAGGTTGAGCGCAGAGCCGAAGTGGCCCAGCGATGCGGCCCGACACTGCTGAAACCGAGACACCGCCCCCCACGCCAGCCCGACCAGCCGTCGCAGCACCTCCGGCTCAAGACCCACTGCCGGACACCGACCTGGGGGATCACCTCGTCGGTCCACACGGCGGCGCGCGCCGCCGTGCGTCGCCCGGTACAGCAGGGGCAGAACCCGCGCCCCTGGCAGGTCCAGGGCACCAGGCGGTGGATGTCACATCCGGTGCACTCGAGCCACGCGAAGCCCTCCGCAACGTCGCGACACACCAGATAGCGCTCGAACTCACGCCACACGAACCCAGGCAGCGTGCGGTCCGCCTCCTCGCATTTGGCCGCAAAGCTGCGGCAGCGCCTCGCGCACCACGTCACGCAAGACACCGTCGGACCGACCACAGAGCTGCAGCTGCATGGCGCCAGGACTGCAGGCGCGGTGCCACGCCCGCTGACGTTGGCGACTGCGTTATCACCAGCGCCGCGGCGGATGCCTGTCACCACGAAACTAGGGTAGCTCGACCTTCCATCTAGACATCCCGGCGACAGTCGGTGCTTGACACTGACAGCGGTCGAAGGGCAGCTCCGCCGACCCGATCCTGCACCGGGGCACCGGGGCACCGGGGCACCGGGGCTGTCGACCGACGGCACCACGGCCCGGCAGTCCGGCTCGAACCCGCCTGCTCGGCGTGCTCCGCACCCACTGCGCCACCACCACCTCGCTGCGGCGCGTGCTGTCGCTGCACAACCTCCGCCATGCCTACACGACCCACACTGGCGGATTGCGCCGATTCGATCGACGTCCGCGTCGTCCGTCCGCGACGCGCGCCCTGCAGGCGTTGCAGCAACGCCCAGACGCGCATGACCTGCCGGTTGCTACCCATGCGCCCTCAGCTCGCAAGGCCGCGCGGCGGCACCCAAGAGGGGGTGGCCAGCGCACCCTTGTTGCTCACCCCTCGGACCACAGCTCCTCCAACCGCCGCAGCATCCCGCGCACCTCTCGGGTCCTGGGGCGCGGAACGCGATGCAAGAAGAACAGCAGGCGCAGGATGGCCGTGGTGCGTCCGGCCTCGGTCAGGTGCTGCGCGGTCTGCTGCCGGGTCGCCTCGTCGCCCGGCAAGCGCAGGGTGGTGCCGACCCGCATCGCCGCGATGGCGCTCTGCAGTCGGGAATCCGACACCCGATAGCGCGCTCCGAGCGCGCCCAGCAGCGTGTGAGCGCCCGCCTCGGTCACTTCCAGGAGATCACCGATCTGAATGGGCGCGGGATGCACCTGACGACGCTCGTCGCGCGCGTACAAGTCCGCGTAGGACAGGCGGCGGATCTGGCGCATGAACACCTGGCTGAGCAACACCACCGCGACCCGAATGCGCACCCGCGCCGCATGCAGAAACCGTGTGGGGATGGCGAAGTCCAGCGCGTGGAGCCCGTCGGGGAGACGCCGACCGCCCAGCCACAGCACGACCGGTGGAACGGCCAGGGCGAGCACCACGAGCAAGCCCAGCAACCACGGGGTGAGGAACCAAGCCCCCACCACCGCGAGCGCTCCGACCATCCAAAGGCCCAGCACGAACCAGGGGGAGGGGAGCAGCAGCTGGTTGGGGACCAACGGCGGCTTCCCAATGCCCTGGTCGACGTCCACCACCACCAGCATGTCGGCGGTCGGGTGCCGCCTGACCGCGGTGAGTGCGGCTCTGATCCCCTGGTTGTCGAACACCCCGCCATCGACCAGCCCGATCCCCGCGCTTGCGTCCGCCTTGCGCAGCGGCTCGGCGAGGTCCTTCCTTGCGGCGCTCGGCAGATCGAAGTCCCGCGGAAACACCAGCGGCTCGAATCCGACCGGGAACGCAGCGGAGGCGCTCACCGCATCTGCCAGGCGAACCTCCCGCCACACCGATGCCGGCACACGCAGCCATGGCGGCGCTCCCTGTCTCAGCCGGTTGTTGTCGGTCGACGCGAGCACGAAGGAGCCACCGCGGGAGAGTTCGGCGGCCTGAAACAGGACCTCGGGCTCGGACGGCAGCGCGCCCAGCCGCAGGGGCGCCCCGTCCTCGTCGGCGAACAGCTTGGCCGCAGTCAGGTCTGCGAACCTGCCGATCAGGGAGGGATGCACCTCGCCCGCGGGTCTCTCGAGCCCGGGGATGCCCGTGACGAACTCGGTGATCGCGTCGCTGATCTCGTCGAAGTCGACGTCGGGACCCCTCCTGGCGCGGACCGCCATCCAGACACCGGTAAACAAGGAGCCGCCGGACACGCTGGTCACGGCGCGCAGGCGGGGCCACAGCCCGAGCTCATCGAACACACGGAAGACGCCGAGGGCGAAGCCTGTGGCGCGAAGGCCGCCCCCGGAGATGGCGGTGATGATGCCCCTGGCCGCGAACGCGTCACGGCCAGGTCGGAACCGCCAGACATCATCACGCTGGGCCTGCCACACGCGCTGGAAGCCGATGCGGGCAGGGTCTACGCTCCACCGATCCGCGCGCGGGTCGTGAGGCTGGCGGCGCAGCCCGATGGGCTCCTGCCAGTCCGTGTGGTCCAGGCACGCCTCCACCACCGTCAACGCCGCTTCCTGCAGCCGCGAGCCGAGCTCCCGGCGTTCCAGGCCGGAGGCGGTGCCCCAGACCCCGTCGACCACCTCGGGGCCGTGCCAGACGTGCTCGATCCGGACCATGCGCAACACGCCGAACTCGGTGTCGTCGAGGCCAACGACCCTCCACCGGAGCTCGGACCCCTCACCGGCAGACCCGGGGTGCGTCACGGGCGTGATGGTGAGTCGCAGGGTGGAAATCGTCATGCCGCCGAGCGTAGCAGACCGACTGAGGGCACGCTCCTCGGTGGCGCGCGTTGTTTTCCCTTTTCCTGCGCGCCGGACGGGGGGTCAGGCGCGCCGCCGGCTGCTTGTGTCCGGGCGACAACGCGCAGCGGAGGAGGATGCCGCGACCGGGCGGGCATCAAAGCTACAGTGCGCGCCCCGTCGCGACCACGAAGAACTCGCGGCTCTGGCGGCGCACGGCGTCGGGTCGGACGCGCTTGACCCGGTCGAACGTCTCGCGCACCTGGACGACGAACGCGTGCGCCTCCTCGCCGTCGAACACCTTGCACACGAGCGCGCCGCCCGGTTCGAGCACCGCGTTGGCCAGCAGCAGCGCCCGCTGCGCCAGCTCGATCTGGCGGATGTGGTCTCCGAACGTGTCGCCCGTGGTGCGCGGCGCCATGTCCGAGAGCACCACCTGAGCGGGACCGCCGAGGGCCTCGGTCAGCTCATCCGGGGTCACCTCGAGCACCGATCGACCCAAGAAGGGACCCGGGGAGACCTCCGGGGGCGCGATGTCCACGCCGACCACGACCCCCGACGGCCCGACGAGGTCGGCGGCGTAGCGCCACCACGAGCCCGGGGTGCAGCCGAGATCGACGACGCGCTGACCGCGCGCGAGGATCTGGAAGCGCTTCTGGATCTCCTGCAGCTTGTAGACCGAGCGCGCAACATGGCCTTCGTCTCGCGCCCTCTGCGTGAGGCGGTCGCCCTGCCAGGCGTTTCGCTTGCCGGTTCGGCGGCGACGGCCCATCACTCCTCGCTGAGACGCCGGGGGCTACAGGCCCTCGGCCCAGGTGGCGAGCGACCGCACCATCTCGCCGGTACCGCCGGCCGCATACCGGCTGTTCGCCTTGTCCATGAAGGCGGGACCCGCGATGTCGATGTGCGCCCACGCAGGGCCGTCCGAGGCGACGAAGTGCTGGAGGAACAGCGCGGCAGTGGTGGACCCGGCGGCCCGGCCCCCGACGTTCTTGATCTGCGCGTAGTCGGACTTCAACATGTCGTTGTACGGACCGTGCAGCGGCAGGCGCCACAGGCCCTCACCGTTGGCCTCGGCGGACGCGAGCAGCGAGTTGGCCAGCCCGTCGTCGGACGTGAACAGCCCCGAGAAGTCCGGACCCAGCGCGACGACCGCTGCGCCCGTGAGCGTGGCGGCGTCGATGATCGTGGAGACACCCGGCACCTTGCCGGCGAGCAGGAGGCAGTCGGCGAGCACCAGCCGGCCTTCGGCGTCGGTGTTGTGGATCTCCACCGTTACGCCGTTGTTGTAGGTGAGGACGTCGCCCAGCTTGTAGCTGTCGCCCGACACCATGTTCTCGACCGCACCCACGATGCAGTCCACCGCCACCGGCAGCCCGAGCTCGGCGATCGCGCCGGTTGCGGCGAGCACCGTTGCGGCACCGCCCATGTCGCAGCGCATGGTCTGCATGCTGCCGGACGGCTTGAGCGACAGCCCGCCTGAGTCGAACGTGACGCCTTTTCCGACGAACGCGATGTGCTGCGTCGCGTTGGGCGGACGGTAGCGCACGAAGAGGATGCAGCCGGGCTTGTCGGAGGCCTGGCCCACCGCGACCACGCCGACGCAGCCCTCGGCGCGGCAGCGCTCGAAGTCCCAGATCTCGATCTCCACTCCAGGGATCGACTCGAGCTCGCGCGCCCGGGCCGCGAGACTCTCTGGGTACAGGTCGGCCGCGGACATGTTGACGAGATCGCGCGCGAAATCCTGCCAGCGCGCGCGGACGGTGCAGGGGCCGGCTTCGTTCTCGCTCGGCGTGCTGGCGCCGAACACCAGCCAGGACTCGGCCGCTGCAGTCCGCTCCTTCTCGGGCTTGTAGGCCTGCCATGCGTAGTTTCCGGCGGCCGCAGACTCGATCAGGCTGAGGTGCAACGCCGCGCTCAGGTCGCCCAGGTGCAGCGCCACGTTTTCGGCCCGCAGCGCGCGCGCGTCGCGGCCCGCGCGTGCGGCCGCGCGGCGAAGGGCGCCGTCGCTGGCGTCGCCGAGCCCGACGACGACGAGCGTGGCCGCGGCGATGCGGCCGAATGTGGGGAGGCTGAAGGAGGTGCCGGCTGCACCGCTGAACTTGCGGGACCTGAGCGCGGGCACGAGCTTGCCGTCGAAGGCCTCATCGAGCTCGGACAGCGCGCCGTTCAGATCGGGTCCGGCTCCGACAACGAGCACGTCACAGGCGACGCTCGTCAAGGCCTGGGTGGGGAATCGAACGTTCAAGAGTGCTCCATGCGCGCCTCAGCAGGCGCGTGTCAGCAGGGTCAGGACGAGAATCAGCGCCAGGCTCGCAGCGATCGCTGCGCCGACGGCGAGCGTTGTATCCCGCCGGAGAACCTCTGCGACGCGCGCCGAATGTTCCGGAAGATCGGAACCGTCAGAGACGTCGTCCAACCCAGGAAGATCGGGATCCTCGTCGGGGTGCGCCTCGCTGGCCGGAAACGCAGAGAGCAGATCGTCGTCGGCGACCGTGTGATCGGTCAGCGAGACCGGCCTGCGGTGCTGGCGGACCGGTGGCGCGATGCCGGCCATCGCCGCCTCGACGTCCGCGGCAGACAGCTCGACAGACAGCGGGTCCTCGACCGACTCCTCGAAGTCGGCCGGCGGCGCCACCGGGCGCGGGAATCCGGGGGCGGGCGTTTCGCGGGGGCCCGGGTCCGTCACCGTGTCTTCCTCGTCGAACAGATCGCGGAGCGCATCCTCTATGTCCTCTTCGGGCGGCGGGGCGGTGCTTTGGCGCGCTCCAGGAAACGTCAGCGGCTCGGGTGGAGGCGGGTCCTTGGCCGGCGGCACGTAGCCGGGGGGCGGGCGGACCTCGATGTTCGCGGTGGCGGCCTTGGGCGCCTCGGCCGCGTCCTTGACCGCGAACGCGACCCGAACCTGGTACCGCCCCGGCTCGACGCTGGGGAGCTCGAGCTTGTAGCGCAGGCGGCCCGACGGGTGCTGCTGGACGGCGAACTGGGCGTCGGCGATCGCGACGCGCGCGGCCTCTCCCTCGGCATCGAGGTCGGTCAGCTGGACCCCGCACACGAGGTCGTCGTGGTCGGTGACGCCGGGGGTGCATGCGACCGCCACCGTGAAGCGGACGGGCTCTCCGCCCCGGAACGTGGCGCTGTCGGAGGTGCCCGGCATCAGCACCTTGCCGACGTCCTCGACGCGCGGGCGCACCAGCGCGAGCACCTCGGCGGTGCGCTGCTGGAGGACCAGGTGGGTGTCGAACCGGTAGGGCGGGCTGGGCTCGCGCTCGGGCGACAGCGCTCGCGACAGCATCGCGGCCAGGCGGTCCGCCACCCGGCTGCGGAACCGCGGGTTGCTGGACTCCTCCTGCAGCGCCGTCCGGGCGCGGTCGCGCACCGATGCGAGGCCCACCTTGTCCAGACCGTCTTCGGTGGTCTCAGCTGCGGCCGCGACGTGCAGCAGCTGCGCCAGGGCCCAGGTGTCGTCGGCCGGGTGCAGCACCGCTCCGTTCTGGGCCTCTGGGGGCAGCCACGGTCGGTGCCCTGCGCGGACCGCGAGCAGCACTCGCGCCGGTGCGACCGCGCCGGGGAGGGGGTCGCTCAGCAGGAGATCGCCGCTCTCGCTGACCATCACGTTGTTGGGCTTGAGCGCCCCGTGCGTCGTCCCGGCCGCGTCCAGCAGGCGCGTGGCGTGCACGACGATCCGGAGGACCTCGGACAGCGGGAGCTCCGTGCCGAGCCGCTCTGCGAGGGTGGCGTAGCGCGGCAGGATCAGGCCGAGGCGTCCGCCCCCGAGGTCCACCGTTGCTTCGAGGTGGGGGAGGAACGGGTGGGCGCGCCGGTTCAGGGCGTCTGCGGTCTCGATGGCAGCGGCCCTGCATGCGGCCAGCACCTGGTCGGACTGCGGCAGGTCCGCCGGAAGGTCGGCGGTGCCCAGCGGCTCTTTGAGGACCGCTTCCCTGCCGTCGACCCCGCGCAGCAGCCGAGCGCGTCCCCAGGTCCCTCGACCCAGCGGCGCGCCCAGGGTCCAGGACCGTTCGAGGCTGTCGGTCAATCGGTCGGTCGTCACCGCTGCCGGGCTATCGCCCTCGCGAGGTTGCGTCAACGGTTGGGGGTCAGCGCTCCGTTGCGCAGGAACTGCACCACCTGCGCGGCCAGGTCGGCGTCACCGCCGTTGATCGCGACGGGTTGGTCCGCGGCGGTGTCGAGCGTCCACGCCCCCGGCATGCCGTCGAGTCTCGCGAGCGCAGCGGTGTGCTGGCCGGCCGGGCGTTGGCTGTCCGCGGTGGAGTAGATGTACCCGATCCGCTCCGGCAGGGTGGGGGTCCCCCAGACTGAGCCGCGCGCCGTGGCATCGGGGCCCGCGGGGAAGATGCGCTGCAGGCCCGCCACGGTGCTGGCGTACAGGGCCGGGTTGTCGAAGTACACGCGCAGGTCGTCCGGCGGGGAGTCGACCACCATGCCAGCGAGCGGGTAGTCGCCGACGCCGTCGTCGTCGTTGTCGATCGCGGCCAGCTCCACGATCCCGCGTCCGCCCTCGCCCAGCCCCACGCCAAAGATCTGCGCGGGGTCCGCCGTGATCGGAAGCGTGACGTCCAGCGCCGCTGCGAAGGCCGGGTCGACGAGGAAGCGATACGCCCACTCCACAGCGGCGAGTCCCTCCCGAAAGTAGAAGTCCAAGGAGAAGTCGTTGTCGGACCCACCCCGCTTGTTGGCCCACAGGTCGCCCCAGCAGTTGGCTGGGAGCATCACCGCGACGCCGTCGTCGGCGAAGGCCGCGGGCAGCAGGCCCTCGTGGAGCTCGGTCTCATCCTGCTCGGGATACATGCCGAGGTGGACGAACACCTGACGCGCCGCCCACTTGGCGGTGAGGCGGTCCGGTGCGCGGAAGTGGGTGCCCAGCAGGGGGCTGCTCGCGTCGGGCGCGAACACGAAATCCCACGACCCGGAGTGCAACATCAGCGCCACGGGCAGCGGAGTGTCCGCAGCCTCGTCCGGGTAGAGCACGAAGAACCGGGCCCGCGTGCCGTCGGGGCAGTCCAGCGGCACCTCGATGGGGGCCACGACCCAGCCCAGCGGCGCCTCGGTCTCGGGCTGGAAGGACAGCTCGTCGGCAGGGATCTCGGCGCGGTCGTCTTTCCAGCAACCAGCGAGCAGTGATCCGCTGACCGCCCATGCCACCATGCGCATCCGGCTCCCAGGCTCCCGGCGAGTATAGACTGCCTCGGCGCAGGGAGGTCCGATGGCACTATGGTTCGTTGTCCTGGCCGGCTGCGGCGGGTCCGATGGTGCGCCAGACGCGGCCGAGGACGAGATCCCGCTGCAGTGCCGCAACATCCACGTCGACCGGCTCGCAGCCGACTGGACGAGCGTGGAGGGCCAGACCGCCAATCCGAAGGTTCGGCTCCGCGTTGTGGAGTCGGCCGACGGCTATCAGGCCATCTACATCGACGGGTCCTTCGTCCGGCGCACGCTGTCAGGCGTGAAGCGCGACAGCGACGTGAAGTTCACCGAGGTGCCCGACGCGGCGCGGCGGCGGCGCGTGGCGGCGGGCCAGGAGGCGCTCGTGCGCCTGTACCTGAAGCCGTCGCTCAAGGACTGCGCGCTGAAGGCCTTCGTCGGGACGGTCGTGGACGGCAAGGAGTCCATCCCACCGCGCGCGACCGAGTTCCTGCCGCTCCCCGAGCAGTCGGGCGTCGTGTTCTCGTTCGACCCGGCGACAGAGCCGCTGTACCTGGGTCGCGCCGCGACCGATCGCGCCGTGCGCGATGCGCAACTTAGCGAGGGGCCGGAGCCGGTCGCAGAGATGGGCGCCGTCCCGGTCGGCACCTGGTCTGCGGTGGAGGACGATGGGGACCCGTCCTGCACCTACGACATGGACCTGTACTTCGACGACTTGCTGGTGACCGAGATCTCTCCCGTGGCGGCCGCGGAGCCCGAGGACGGGGAACGCCACTGGTTCCACCAATGGGACGCCCCGTTCTCGGGCAATCACCACTTCGAGATGTTTCGGTTTCGGACCTGCAGTGATGGCCAGCGGGTGCGCATCGCGGTCGCTGGGATCGACGCCGTCCTCCAGTGATGCAGGCCTCGGACGTCCCGCGCACCTTCGAGTTCCTCCGCGAGATCGCGTCGGGGGGATTCGGCGGGGTGTACGAAGCACGGGTGTTCCACGGCGACGGCACGTCGGGGATCGTCGCAGTGAAGCTGCTGCACAAGCGGTGGTCCAGACACGCCGAGATCACGTCCCGGATGCGGGACGAGGCGCAGCTACTGGGCTGGGTCCGCCACCCGAACATCGTCGATGTGGTCGACCAGACCAGCATCGATGGCCGCTGCGCGGTGGTGATGGAGTACCTCGACGGGATGGATCTGCGGGTCCTCGTCGATGCGCTGCGTGACGGCGACGGGGTCCTGCCGCTGGGGGTAGCGCTCGAGTTGGGAGGGGCGGTGTGCACGGCGCTCGACGCTGCCTACAACTGCACGCCTGAGGGGCACGAGCAGCCGCTGAACCTGATCCACCGGGACATCAAGCCATCCAACGTGATGGTGGACGCCCACGGCGTCGTGAAGGTCCTCGACTTCGGCGGCGCGCGCGCCGAATTCGACACGCGGGAGGCGAAGACCTCTGAGCTGGCGTTCGGTTCGCTTGAGTACATGCCCCCCGAACGGCTGTTCTTCGAGCCGGACTCGCCAGCGTCGGACGTGTACTCGCTCGGCAGCACCCTGTATGAGGTGCTCGCACTGGAGCCCCTTGGAAAGGCCAAGCTGCGGCCGGTCGAGCACCAGCGGTTCCTTGTGTCTCGGATCGACGATCTGATCGCGTCGCGCGGGACGCCCGACCGGCCGCACGCCGCGGCGCTGCAGAAGCTGCTCGCCGCGATGCTCTCGTTCGACGAGTTCCATCGTCCGACCGCCGCGGCGTGCTTCGAGCGGATGCAGACGGTTGCGGGCCGATGTGGCGGCCCCGCGCTGGCGGACTGGGCGCAACAGCGGGTGCCTGTGCTGATGCGGCAGGTGCCGCCGCGCGCCGCCCCCGTGACGGGCCTCGTTGGGAGCGTGTTGACGGAGGACCCATCGGCGCGCGCGGCCGTGTGGACGCCCGAGCCGGCACCGCGGCAAGGGCCGGGCCTTCCGGAGCCCGACTCCGGGGCGTTTCCGGTGGGGCGGGACGAGGCCGCCTGGTCCGAGATGCGGGAGGCGGCGCTCCAGGCGCTCTCCCAGACCGACGAGGTGCTGCCGGGAGCGGACACGCCGGTCGCAGACTGGCTCGCGCGGGAGCGGACCGATCCTCAGGAGGCGCTGTCGACCGTGCGCATGCCGACTGGCTCGGAGCCCGAGGAGACGCCCGCTCCCGGGGTCCTCGCGGAGGCACCGCTGGAACCCGCGTTCACGCCGCTGCCTCGCGCTCCGCGGCGATGGCTGGTCCCTGCGGTGGCGGCCACAGGAGCCGCGGGGTTGCTGGGTGCGTTGTCCCTGGCCCTGGTCGGAGGCACCGGCGCGTTGTTGATGTCGCAGTCCTTGCCGGGTCCGCAGCCCGCGCCCTCCGAACCGGTCGGTCGTGCCGAGCCGGAGGTGCCGGTCGCCGACGGCGCGCGGTTCGTGTCCGCGCTGCCGAAGACGCGCAGGCTCTCGGTGCGCTGTGAGGGTGTGCAGGGAAGTGGGGACGCGGAGGTCGTCTTGCCCGACCGCCCACTCGGCCGGTGCGCCGTCACGGCGGTGGACCAGGATCGCAAGCGGCGAACCACGGTCATTTCGGACGCCGAGAACCGCCGGTATGTGTGCTTCGCTGATGGTGGAGCCGACTGCGAGTAGGGCGGCGCGTCCTGACTCGCTTGGTTTGTTCGACCGGGAGTGGTATGCCCAGGCCGTGAGGCGTGACGGATGCAGGCAGGCCTGTACATCTTCTATGAAGACGAGTTCGAGGATCCGATCTACGCGGACCCAACCAGTGATGATCTGGATGAGGGCCTGTGGGAGGTTGCCTGTGAGGCCGTTCAGGCGGCGCTCGGGGGTGAGGGACCGTCGAAGGGTCACAGCGAGGTGGCGGACCATCAAGTCGGCTGGCGCACCTTCAACAAGCTGGGGGTGTCGTTCGCGGTGGTGGTGTCCTCCGACGTCCATGCTCCGCTGATCGACGAGTTCCTGCAGGAGCTCGCGCGGCGCTATTTCGACGACGTCGACGATGCGCAGTCTCCCGATCGCCCCGGTGTCGCCGACATCGATGACGACGTCATTCCACCGTGGGAAGAAGACGATTGAGCACTCTGTTCCTCGGCCCGCAGGTCGATCCGAACACCCTGGAGCCCACCTCCGAGGATCTGCCAATCAAGCTCGAGTCGCTCGCCCGGCAC
>Ga0316189_10005881_pt1 | contig 11762 bp, 13 predicted proteins | sample LowCovwburrow_MG_FD_204930 | JGI IMG/M metagenome (GOLD analysis project Ga0316189, IMG submission 204930) | Coastal sediment microbial communities from Maine, United States - Lowes Cove worm burrow | ecosystem: Environmental > Aquatic > Marine > Coastal > Sediment | place: USA: Maine... | reverse complement strand
TCAAGGCTGCATTAAAGTAGATTTGAGACGATCCAGCCGCGTGATCCAGGTTACTCAAGTGGACGGCCTGTTCACGTCTGTTGCTCAATAAGCGGTAGCCGTCAAGGCCTGCCGAGTGAAGCCCTTGCTTAACTCAGACAGCAGGCCGGTTGAGATAGTCGCTTTATATGGCGCACACGCCAAGTCTCATTTTGATGTCTGGTCGTGTCATGATGTAATCGATCTTGCATTCTTCAATGAGCTTGCGCGCGTCAGCCAACGTTGTGGACATGTGCTCGCTCAGGTATTTGTCGCAGAACCGCTCAATAAACCTTTCAACAAATGCATGATGCTTGCGGCAATATCAGGCTTCAATAAAATAAAAAACCGCGCAGTCCAGTCTGAAAACTTTTCTCGCGCGGTTTTTTGTTCAGACAATTAGGAGCTGTATGAACGTCGACTAGCATACAATTCCAGGCCAAGGGGGGCAAGCAGTTTGTCGGTTTCATCCTTACTCAGAAATCAGAGTTATCGGCTACTGCCTGGCTTGACGTAACTCCAAAGGACCTCGTCGAGCTTTTAGACTCGTATAAATTATAGCTCATTTTTTCCGACATGAGTGAAAGACGAAGCCAGTGAAGATGCTTTGCAGACAGTCCTATATAGTGCGCGAAATGGGCAGCCGGTATATCAATAACGTTTCAGGTTCACCGCCCAGGCAGAGTTTGCCCCGCTTCTCGTCTAAATTCATCGTTGTGTTTGCGTGCCATAGTTGTTCTCCTTGATGGCATTTATTCCATTCAAGGACACGGAACGAAACCGTGACAAGTCCAATTTGAACTAATGGGGCAAAACGGTGAAGAGTATCTCGAACCAGAGCAAATTTCGAGATCATGCGGCAATGACAATTGTGATTGCGCAGCACTTCCAGGCAAGAATACGGACATATTCGCGAGCCAGTTTGATGCTGAGAGTTTCACCCAAAGTGAGATCGGTTATTCAGAATGATATCACAACCAAAATTTGAGTTAAGTTACCCAGCCTTTGTGCGGGGCCTCAGATACGTATCCGCGGGGGCGGTGGGTATGGCATTGTCTGCCGGGCTGGCTTTCTCAGGTCATGTGTACGCTGCTGATTTGCCGTCGCCAATGCAATCCGAAATGGCTTCGGAATCAGGATTCGAGGTCTCCATCGAGCCGCTCTAATTGTGGTTGCCGGGTATGAACGGGACCATTGGCGCGTTGGGACAGAGTGTGGATATCGATCTGGCGCCGATCGATATCCTTTCGAACCTTGGTGATTTCCTGGACGTGTTAGACGGGCTTTATATGGGGTCTGGCCAGGTTCGGTATGGTAGTTTTGGCTTCATCTATGATGTATTTTATCTGGATGTGTCGTCGACGGCCGAGATTGACCGGGCTGTCTTGAATGGTTCGTTGGATGTGGCCTTCAGCCAGGTTATGGCGACTCTACTTGGGAGTTATCGAGCATTTGAAAACGATACAGCGCATCTGGACCTGCTGGGCGGCGTGCGTATCAACCACATCAGCATGGACATTGATGTCAACCTGGGTGGAGGCTTTGAGCTTTCGGACGGGGCAAGCTGGGTCGACCCCATGTTCGGGGCGAAAGGCCGTATGGATCTGAACCAGAATTGGTATGCGAAAGGGACCGCTCTGATTGGCGGCTTTGGTGTGTCATCAAACTTTGTGTGGGATGCCTCGGTGAATGTTGGATATCAGTGGAACAACTGGCTTGATTTATATGCTGGATTCCGCGGCGCAGGCACTGACTACCGGTCAGGGTCCTTCATTTGGGATGTAACACAGTATGGCCCGGTGATGGGCGCCACCATCAACCTGAATTAGAGTTAAACCGGACAAATCAAACGGGTCTGGTGTTCTGGGATTTGGTCCCCGGCAAGGAAGCTTGTCGTCGAATATTATCGCTTCAACCGAATTCTCGTCCCGCCAAGGTTTAGGGATGCCTCGAGCCCGGCCTGCGTACCACGCATGGTCAGTTGAACGCCATTGGCATTCCTGGCAACAATATTACTTGCACCTCCACCCGCGGCTGCAGATGCGCCGACTCCCGAGTACGTGCCTTCAATGTCAGAAACTCTTTGAAGATTGCGTGCCGTGCCTCTCAGGCTGACTCTGGACATTCCGATGACCAAGCCGGCGTTTAGTCCGCTGACTTCAAGCTCATAGCGTTTACCGGCACAATTTAAAACACCTCGCCCGCCCGAAGCTCCAACCACAAAACCACCTTTTGTAATCTCTAGACTGATAGCACATGTCATTTGTGCATGCGCGGTGCTTGTCAGAGTGGCTGCTGCGGCTAGCAATGATATTACTAGCGCAGACTGCTTTCTGAAATTCCGATGAATTTTCATACTGGATATCTCTCTTGTCATACGCGGGGAAAAGCATGCATATAAACTTTTAAGTTGCAATACCATTGTGGCTCTAAAAAGATAGCGCGTCGTCCACCTGTTGAGCCCACCGCCATTTGCAGACATCCCGCCGATTTATGCGGATTTTGTCCCCTGTGAAGAATTCACAAGCCATTGAATTGGTTCTATAAGCGCTGACGTCATACAGTCACAAGCAGACTTTGCAATCACTCTCAAACCACGGCTTTTCCGCCCTCAAAAGCGGACATTGATTTCTGCGAAAGGAAAGAGCCTCCGCAGAGGCTCTTGTTGATGGGTTTTTTGCTTTGTAGCTCATTCATCCTTCGGCGGTACAAGGACAATGCTGCCGTCCCAATTCACCGGAGCTGAGTGCAGCTTCACCACAAAGCCTTCGCCCTGTTTGAACTTCCAGGCCGCGCCGATTGTGGTCATGTATTCACTGTCCGGCTCCTGACGAACCCTGACATTGAACACCGGCTTATCTCCCTTACCCATTCCTGCTCGCACTGATGCAGATCAGTCTCCGCAAACTTATTTGGGCGACCAGTGTTTCGCTGATGATTTTTCGATTTCACTCGGCAAGTCTTGAGCCATGGACGAGTAGCGACACGCTTGGCTAGTCACTGATTGATCTCCGACCTATCGCCGATCGATGTCAGTCGTTACCTAGCGGCTGCATCAACCATCGCAACGAATGCGTATTTCATGACATCGTCTGGAACCTGGGCGTCAGGGGCACCCGACTTTATGGTTTTGATTACCGCGTTTGTTGCGCCGTCTGCGGCCTTTAGCATGTCTGGAGTAGGTTCGCGCAGCTCACGCAGAACGGCGCCAACTATACGTTGGCATAAGGCTTTCTCGTTGTCGGGAATGACGTCCCACAATACATCCAGGTTGCTTTCTCCAGACGCTAGAGATTGCGGGTACAATTCCTCTGCGACTACTTTGCCGAGTTTCTCGATCATATGTGCATATTTCCAGATTGCCGCCCAAACTACGGGATTTGAGCTTGCCATACTGCGCCAGGTAGCGTTCAAAATCAATATAGACCCGGGGCGTGCCGAGTTTCGAGCAGCGAGAAGGAGAAGCAAAGTTCTGATCGGGTTGCACATTCTCATCCAAGCCGCCCTGACCGTGCGGGTGCTGTTGCGGCGGCACCGCGATCCTGCTTCACGGGTTGCCTGGATCGTGATCATCCTGGCCCTCCCGTTCGTCGGCATTGTCGCCTATCTGTTGCTGGGTGAGACCAATATCGGCAGAAAGCGGGTCGCGCGAATGAAGCAGGTGATCGGCAACCTGCCTGATGTCGGTTGTGCGCCGGGTTTCGATGTGCCCGCAGCACGCCCCGAGATCAATGAACGTCATCTTCCGTTGTTCAGGGTCGGTCACTCGATCAGCGGCTTTGAACCTGCCGGCGGCAATCGGGCCACCCTGATGAGCGATTCAAACTCCGTCATCGACAGCATGGTTGCCGATATCGACGAAGCCAGCGATCATGTGCACCTCCTGTTCTATATCTGGCTGCCCGATCGCAACGGAACCAAAATGGCCGAAGCGCTGAAGCGCGCTGCGGGCCGCGGCGTAAACTGCCGTGCGATGGTGGACGATCTCGGTTCGCGGACGCTGGTCCATTGTGAACTCTGGAGCCAGATGGAGGTCGCCGGCGTCAAACTGGCCCGCGCCTTGCCTATTGGCAATCCCTTGCTGCGCATCTTCACCGGACGGATCGACCTGCGCAATCATCGCAAGATCCTCGTGATCGACAACAAGGTCACCTACTGCGGGAGCCAGAACTGCGCTGACCCTGAGTTTCTGCCAAAGGCGAAGTTCGCACCGTGGGTGGACACAGTCATGCGTTTCGAAGGTCCGGTCGTGCGCCAGAACCAGCACCTGTTCGCTGGAGACTGGATGGCCAATTTTGATGAAGATATCACCGAGGTCCTGCGTGCCCCCATGGGCACACCGGAGCCAGGCTTTGCGGCACAGGTTGTCGCCAGCGGCCCGACCGCGCGCTATTCGGCCATGCCGGAGATGTTCGAGACATTGATCTACAGCGCTCATCGTGAGCTATTCATCACGACCCCGTACTATGTGCCGATCGATTCAATCCAGGCCGCCCTCTGCGCAGCGGGCAACCGAGGTATCGACACCACGATCATCTTCCCGGCCCGCAATGACGACTTTGCCGTTGGGGCGACCAGCCGGAGCTACTATGCAGACTTGCTGGCCGCGGGCGTGAAGATTCATGAATATGGCGCCGGCCTGCTGCACGCCAAGACGATGACCATTGACGGTGAGGTCACACTGATCGGCTCGGCCAACATGGATCGGCGCAGTTTTGAGCTGAACTACGAGAATAACATCCTGCTCTGTGACCCGGGCGTAACCGCACAATTGCGCGCGCGCCAGGAGAGCTTCCTTTCCGACAGCCGTCAGATCACCGCTGAAGAAGTCGCGTCCTGGACATGGCGTCGGCGTCTTTGGAACAATACGCTGGCCATCGTCGGGCCGGTTCTATGATGTGTTGTTTGTGTTGGTGCCTTCTTCCTCTGGCCTCTCAAGCTGGTCAGATTTGAACCCTTTTGGCACTCAATGCCCGTGCCAGTCCGCAGCTGAGCGTCCGCTGTGCCTTCAGCTTCAGACATATCGTGGGCTGTCGCAGCACCGACGATAATAGCGCAAAACCACCGTCATGCTGCGGCGGCAGAACTTCTGCTTGGGGTCAACAGCGGGCATTCGTGGAGCTGTTCTCAATGGCAGCTTTGTCCGCCGCCGTTGATGCATACCACGCTGCATGTCTCTTAATGGGATGTCTCGGCCGTGCTCCTGTCCCTGCACGTTATCATGCTGCGGGGGCGCAACACGAACCAAGGAGTACGGACTATGCCTCGCAAGATCTCAACACAAGCCATCGCCACGATCGGCATCGATATTGGCAAGAACACGTTTCATCTGATCGGTTTAGACAAGACGGGGGCGATCGTTATGCAGAGCAAGCTGTCTCGCAACCAGCTTGCCCGCAGGCTTGTCAACATTCCGCATTGCCTGATCGGCATGGAAGCCTGTTCAGGCGCCCACTTCATCGGCCGCATGCTGGAAGGCTTTGGCCATGACGTGCGCCTGATCCCGGCGCAGTATGTCAAACCGTTCCTCAAGGGCCATAAGAACGATTATCGCGATGCTGAGGCGATCGCCGAAGCAGTTGGGCGGCCAACCATGCGCTTCGTTCGTATCAAGACACCGGAACAAATGGATCTGTTGGCCTTACATCGGGTGCGTTCACGCTTGGTCAGCCAGCGCACAGGTGTGATCAACCAGATCCGCGGTTTCCTGATTGAGCGTGGGATCACAGCAGCAAAGGGCCCAAACTCTCTGCGCAAGGTATTGCCGGATATTCTTGCCTCTTGCGATGACGTTCTCTCGCCGATGATCGTCCGGATCATCGAGGAGCTGAGTGAAGACTGGCGGCGGCTGGACATCTGGATTGATGATCTCACCGAAGAGATCGAACTGCTGGCCAACGAGGATGCTTGTTGCCAGCGTCTAATGACGGTGCCGGGGATCGGGCCAACCATTTCCAGTGCCATTGTCGCGGCTGTCGGCGATGCCTCAGGCTTTGCCAGTGGCCGCGATTTGAGCGCTTGGCTAGGACTGGTGCCGCGACAAATGTCGACCGGGGACCGGACGATCCTTGGGCGCATCTCCAAGCGCGGCAACAAGTATGTGCGAACCCTGCTCGTGCAGGCAGCCCACATCATTCTGGTGAGGCGACCGGCAACCGCTCGGCAGGGCTTGTGGCCATGGATCGAGGCGGCCTCAAAGCGGCTGCATCGCAACACGCTGGTGATTGCCTTGGCCAACAAGCTTGCCCGTATCGCCTGGGCCGTGCTGGCGCGTGGCGTCGACTATCAACCGAAACAGCTTGGCTGGATGAGCTCGAGACCCAGCATCCCCACCGTTATGACGCTTTGCGCTTCTTTGTCAGCTCAGAGATGAAATGGCTCAGTGCTGTGCTTGCCACTCAGTCCCCCTGGTATGCATTTCTGATCAACTGGTTCACAGGCCGTGAGCCATGGAAGGAAGAGGCAGCCGATGTTGTTGGAGAGATGATCCAGCACGGCCCGCGCAAAATCTATGAGAAGTCCTACAAGGCAGCGGTGAAGGCTGACAAAGCAGCCCAACGTGAGCTGCGAAAGTTCAAATCACTGAAGCGACCAAAATCCCGTAAGCGCCAATACGCAAAGTACAAGCGAGCGCGCGACAAAGCCAATCGGCTCAGCGCGCGGTTCGGCTTAGTATCGTGGACACGGCTGTACGTCTTCGGTGAAGACGCCAATGGCACCAAGGTGCTCTCCAAGCAGATGAAATGATCTGCTCAAGGACAAATGCAATTTGCGCTCATGCCTGTACCAACCAGCACTTTGACATGACACCGTCCTCCACCCAAAGAAAAAGCCCTCCGGAGAGGGCTAGTGAAGCTCGATGGCTTCGATACCTGAACTGTCCATGAAGGCAGCCAGTATTTGCAGTTGATGCGGTGTGACTGTCTCCGTGAGAAAGCACACCGCATTATCGATACCGTTTTGAGTGGCAAGCAAAACGTCTATGGGATCTCGCATCAACACCAACTCCCCTTCCCCAATGCGGTTGGCGTTGAAGATATGCTCTTCTGGCCTGAACCCGTTTGGAAAGATCAAGGTTGGGCTGTCTCGCGTGACGGTGCGCCCGCAATAGGCCACCAGGTTGCCATTCCAGTCATGAATTGGAATGGCAAGCCTTCCCCGCATAATCCCCTTCGGCGCATACCCTGCCCCGAACGAGACGCAGGTGTCTTCTTCAAGCCCCATCCCCAGCACCGTTTCATGACCAGGCTGCAGATAGGTTAGAGGCCGGAGGTTTCTGACGCCCTCCTTGCTCCTCTCCTCGGGAACTGTTCCGGAACTGGTACTGTTCCTGGAAACAGCACTGGTGCTTGTACTGTTCCCTTCTGACAGGAATTCAGCTGCGTCCTTCATGCTGCAATCGCGTATGTGCGCGACGAAGGCAATAACATCGCCGCCCACACGCGCGCCAAAGCAGTAGAAGGCCCGCTTGGCTGGTGTCACCACCAGTGCTCGCTCACCACCTGACTGACAAGTTGGACAGGGCCCTCGCCATTGTCCATTGCGTTGTTTGAGTGAAAGTCCGAGCCGCTCAATCGCCTGCTCGACAGGCACCTGCTCCTTGACGGTCGCAAAGTCGACATAGGCCATATGGATATCTCCTGATGTACAATCCCTGTATCAATTGTACCGGAGGCTCAGAGGCTGAAACTTGAGTTGTGCACATGTTAAACCCGTTTTTGACGCTATAATGATGATCATCCCTCTGGGGGTGATATTGGGCATTATTTCAGCTTGGTTGAATAAAAAGCAGGCTTAACGCGGAGTCCTTGTGATCTGTCGTGCGCGGATGCGTTGCATCACTTCGTAGCCCTTCATAACGCTTTCAGCTCAGATCGCCCGCCGATAAGCATACAAAATTCCGATTTCACCGCTTCTCCGGTAAAAGGAGCGCCAAAGTCGCCCAGAAACCGAGGCAGTCCAAAGAAGCCGGCAAAACATCTTCACCGAAGAGAAATCACGCGTGTTTTTACACATGGCGTAATTCCGGGCTTGGATTGTCGGGTGCGCCTTTGGTGCTGCTCTCCTTAGTCTGGTAAAGTCTGGCTGTGGCCAGCTTCATGATGATGAGAAAACAGGAGAGCAGCGATGGAACTGTATGTTGGAATGGACGTGTCACTCAAGGAAACATCGATCTGTGTGGTGGATGGATGTGGGGAGGTGGTGTGTGAAGGCTCGGTAGCATCTGAGCCTGAGGCCATAGCCCGCTTTCTCGATGATAAGGCACCGGGCGCATTGCGCATCGGGCTTGAGAGCGGACCGACCTCGACTTGGCTATGGCACGAGTTGCGTTCTCTCGGTTTGCCGGTGCTTTGCATCGATGCGCGCCATGCCAAAGCCGCGCTGTCTATGCAAATCAACAAATCGGACCGCAATGATGCAACAGGGATCGCCCGGATCATGCAAGCGGGCTGGTATCGGGCAGTTCAGGTCAAGAGACTGGCGTGCCATGCGGTACGGGCGGTTCTGAACAGCCGGGCACTGGTGATAAAGATGAAGCGTGATCTAGAAAACCAGATCCGCGGGCTTTTGAAGAACTTCGGCCTCTTTATCGGCAAGGCTGGCGGTAATGTGTTTACAGCCCGGGTGCGGGAACTCGTTGCAGACGTGCCTCTTTTACAACAGGCGATCTGGCCGCTTCTGACGGTTCGCAACAGTGTAGTTGCCGAAATTGCCGCGTTCGATCGCAAGCTCTTGAAGCTCGCCCGCGATGATGACAACAGCCGGCGCCTGATGACGGTACCGGGTATCGGGCCGATTACGGCTTTGGCGTTTGTCACCGTGGTCGATCAGCCTGAGCGCTTCAAACGCTCCAGAAGTGTGGGGGCTTATATCGGGCTGACCCCAAGACGGTATGCCTCCGGCGAGATCGATCGGACCGGACGCATCTCCAAGTGCGGCGATCAGATGTTGCGATCCTATCTGTTTGAAGCTGCAGGCGTGCTGTTGACCCGCGTGGCGAAGTGGTGCGGGTTGAAGGCCTGGGGGCTCAGACTGGCAAAACGCATCGGCTACAAAAGGGCAAGAGTGGCGGTCGCCCGCAAGCTTGCTGTCATCATGCACCGGATGTGGAGTGATCGAACTGACTTCCAATGGTCAAAGGAGGAGGCTGCAGTATAGAAAATCAGCTCCAAGTATTCCGCTGAAGCGGAACCGATGTCCCTGCCGGGACGATGGCGTGGGTGAGATCGCCCCAGGCTTTGCGATGCCCGATCGGGCAAACGCGATTCACACATTGATCCGCCAACGTCTTCTAACGCCATGATGCGGAGACCAGTGCGTCTACCGCGAAGAGAACAGTGAACCAGGCAGGAGCATCACGAAGGAGAGCTTGACGAAAAGCCCGGAATTAGAGAACAGCCTCGGCTGTTTGTATTCGAATTCCAACAGGCCATTGTTCAGGTCGGAGTTGATCCGGTTGTATTGATATTGAACAATCACCTGTGTGTTCAGCAGCGTCGGATTGGTGCCGTTGTTTACTTCGCCAGCGCTGTCAATCTTGCGTTGGACTTGGTCCAGATTTGCACCGTCTTGTGCGATTACGGGCGTCGAGAAGGCCATTAAAACCGCGAAAACAGGCAACAGCGGCTTTGCACCGCTGCTTCTTTTCTGTGTTTGTTTCAGCGTCGTCATTGCATCTCCCTATGCTGACCAAATTCTTTAGAAGGCTGCGCGCAGGCGCAGGCCGAAAAGGGCAATTGTGTCTTTATCCGGATTGAAGGCAGGGTCCTTGATCAGTTGAAGACTTGGCGTAATTGAAATGTTTTCAGTGACTTGCCATTGTTGAAAAACTTCCAGTGTGTACTGGTCATCAAGATCCGTACCGAAAGTACTTTCGTTTGGACGGCTCCAATTGAGGCCAACACTCAGCAGATCGCGCGACGGGTCTTTTGAGTATCCGAAACCGACACTCAACGCTTTGTCGTAAAGGCTGCCACCACCCTCGGCCCATCCGCCTCGAATGAACAGCAGGAAACTGTCACCAACGGCCTGCGTGTAACTAAATGCCACCCCATAACCGTCTGGCGTGCCAGCGTCTTCCCTTTCGTCTATCTGCCAGAATGTCAGATGCGCGTTGTTGACAAACAGTGCGTCCGCACCGGAGGTTCGTCCGATCTCAAGTGTCTTGAATGTCTCACCGTCGCCGAACAGCGAGCTAAAACCATCAAAGGGTTTCGTGGCATCGCCATTTGCATCAACAATGCTGGTGGCCGCATAAATGTTGTCATTGAGAAAACCGCCTAACATAGCACCCAACGACCCATCAGGAAGTCCGCCTATACTGCCAGAACCGGTTTGAAAAGCCAGATTCGAAAAACCGGTCCAAGGACTCGCGAGCGCGTAAACATCGGTGTAGTCAGTCGAATCAAGCCAACCCACGTAAAACACGCCACGACCTCCAGCAAAATTTTGTTGCCAGTACAGATGGGTTGCACGCCATCCCTGATTGCTGAATACCGAACTAACGAGACCGGCGTAGCCAATCTCAGAACTGAAATCGACTGGTGCCACAGAATCCAATCTATGACGATGTTCTATCTTGAACACGAGTGAACCAGAGTTGGGACCGTCGCGACCCAAAAGTTCCCATTGACCGAACACGCGTGCTGACCCGCTAGCTGAACTATCACGCCCAGCGCTGGATGTGGCAGCATAACCAAGCACGTTATAGTCAATACCGAAATCAAGCCCGGTGTTTTCTTTAATTTTAGCTTTGCGATCCGCCCAACTTTTTTGCACGTCAATGCCCAGAACATCATTGGCATCTTTAGCATCTTCAGTAAGCACTGACACGGTGGAACCCGGACCTGACAGTGCATTTCCTGCATCCTCGGCGTGAACTGTCGAAATCGTTGCGATGACAGCCAAGCCCATAACGCAGGCACGGGAAAAAACGGGGGAGAGTTTTTGCTTTTTCACCTAATTCGCCTTTGAATAACGTGGGGGCCTCTGACCCAATCAGTTAGCACATTTCATTGTACTGAACTCATCAATCGTGAGCCTTCCACAGGGGCCTATTGTTGCCTATTAAGTTCCGGTTGGGGGCAGTCGCAGTTGGCGTTTTCATTTATTCCCAAATCCGCCATGTTGACTAAAAATAGCAACCTCGTGGCGAAAAACCTATGGCTTGGCCGGATCCAGCGGGTCGAAGGAAACTGCCTTAAACCCGCTACCCGCTTTTCGTTCATACCTTAAATGGATTGGGCAAAACATCATTTCCAAATATTTGTCCTGCACTCCGGGTTTTCGGCCACCGAGTTCTTTGCCAACACTCTGCATGTCAGGAGCCATGGCTTCTACAAATTTTGTAAAAGCCATCGGCTGATCATGACGTATACTAACGGCCGTTTTGGGTACGTTAGCCTCCTCCGCCGCCAATGGAGTGATCCATAATAAGACCGCCGTCGCTGATACAACGGCGCAGTTTGGAAGCGATCTGAGCAGGAAATCGCTGCGCTGAAACGAGATCCTTAAGCGGCCTTGTCTCATTGCCCCCCCTTTGTTTTAGCTGTACTTGGACTCGCGCCTGAACCATCAACTGTAAATGTCGAGATGGCAAAATGTTGCGTCCAGTCTTCAATGCTCACCGGTTCGTGCTTCCCCTTCGCTTCAACTGGGAAACGAATTGGCTTTCCTGCCCAAATTTTCTGAAATTTACCTGCTTTGACAACTTGTTGGCCGCCCACAATCACGTAGGGGATGCC
>Ga0316189_10005880_pt1 | contig 11762 bp, 12 predicted proteins | sample LowCovwburrow_MG_FD_204930 | JGI IMG/M metagenome (GOLD analysis project Ga0316189, IMG submission 204930) | Coastal sediment microbial communities from Maine, United States - Lowes Cove worm burrow | ecosystem: Environmental > Aquatic > Marine > Coastal > Sediment | place: USA: Maine... | reverse complement strand
CTAATGGTCACGACGTCGTGCACAATCACGGCATCTTCGGTTGATCCCGCCGAAGCATTGGATTTGATTGCGCATCAGATTGCGAATTGCGATTTTATTTGGTACACCTTTAGACGTGAGCTGCCGTCAGACGAATTGGAGTACGATGAATTTGCGGAACAAGTATTTTGAAAACTTATAGCTAATCTATTATTAGAGAGCTTATGAAGCATACAGTGAAAGACATCATTAGAAGCACCATCTCTTTACAGATTTGTATAGTTGCGATGACTTGCACGTTTCTTTCTGTGCAGCTCTCGGCACAATCGCTGCAACGGATGTTCTCTACTCCTGGGGTTCGGGCGGAATTAGACAGGCTTCGATTTCAGGGAGCGTCAGGTGTGGTAGTTGAAGCGCCTGTAGAAGAAGTTCTCATCGATATTCCTGCATCTACAGACGAGGCTGAAGAGCTTATCTATGCCTTAGGTGGCAGCATGCGCAAGGCAGATGGCAGTTATACCGTGTGGGTCAACAATGTCGCCTACGATCAAAATAGCCTTCCAAGCAACATGGAATTATTATCGCCCTTCAGCCAAGGAATGTTGCGAATTCGCAATACACGCACAGGCGCTGATTTTAATATCAAGCCCGGTCAAGTGTTGAACCTGACTACGGGTCAGTTGTATGAATCCTATCAGTATCAGGCGGTGCTAGATGCTGCGGCCGCAGAAGCCGCGCGCCTGGCAGCAGAAGAGGTGGCGAATGCTATTCAAGGTACAGGCTTGGGTACCGGTTCTGCGATTCTTGATAGCGCTTCGGTGAATAATTTATTGGAAGCAGCACAGGATCTTTAGCAATGAATTCCGGCGTTGTGCAGATCAGGAGGCAACGGGGAGTTATCCTTCTTGCTTTGTTTGCAGTGCTCTTTATTGCAGGGGCTGGTGTGCTTATTTCAGTGTTGGATAGCGGCGCGATAGCTCAGAGACGAAATTACAATACTATGGTGGCGCTACGCGAGGCGAAAGCGTCACTGATAGCCTATGCTGCGTTGTATTCAGATTACTATAGCGGAGCCAGTTCAGGCCCTGGATATTTGCCCTGCCCAGACACTAACGGGAATGGTGCCGAGAATGCCCCGTGTGGAGCAAACAATCTGGGCAGGTTACCTCAGGCCATCGCGCAGCCCACTGTTGGTAAAACATTTCCTCTATCTACTTACAATTCCGACATAGATCAGCAATTTTGGTACAGCGTGGCAGATAATTTTCGGCGCGACCCATTGGGGGTATTAAACAGCTCCACGCTGAGCGCAACGACCTTGGATGGGCGGGATCGCATAGCGCCAGCAACACCAGTGCCAGTTCCTGCCTGGTTTACGGCAAACGGATGGCTGGCGGTCTCTAATTACACCTATGTATCCGACGATCAGGCTTCGCTAACTTTTACCGGCTGTGCAAATATCAGCTATACAGTAGGTTATTCTCCGACTGATATACCCAGTGATTTAGCTAGAATAGGATTGCGATGTTGAATATTTCTATGAGTAAGCTTCAAGCTAAAGTATCTGGCTTCAGTATTATTGAGCTGGCCATCGTGCTGGCTATTGTATCAACACTGTTAGGCGGTTTGCTGCTTTCTTTTAGTGAAGTGCGTGAATCGAACAATCGCACAGATGCAGCGAACACTCTGGATGAGATAAAAGAGGCGTTGTACGGGTTTGCCCAGATCAATGGAAGGTTGCCGTGCCCAGCCAGGGCAGACAGTTTAGGAGCGGAAGTTCCAGCCACCGGTGGCCCCTGCACACAACGATATGGTTTCGTGCCTTGGTCAACGCTGGGTTTGAGTGGGCCTACTAATACAGACAATCTGCTGGTGGATGGCTGGTTGAGTCCTTTTCGCTACAATGTATCAAATGTAGGCGGCAGTGCGTTTACCACTGCCGGCGGGGTTCGCGGATTGACCCTGGCCGGCCTATCAGCCCTTCAGGTTTGTACAGTTTCCGCTTGTGGTGCGGGGAATGTGCTGGTCGATTCAGCCCCGGCAGTAATAGTTTCTCTGGGCGCCAATTGGGGCACTTTTACTTCAGCTGAGGAGCGCGAGAATGCTGAGGTTACCGCTCTTGGTTATCGCCATGCGAATGATGATGAATTCATTTTTGTTCCCTACAACGAAACCACATTTGATGACATGATAACTTGGCTATCACCCAGTATTTTATATACAAAAATGATAGCGGCGGGTCAGTTACCTTAATCGATTGGATTTCGAGCCCCTTTCGCTTTTGCCACCAAAATTGGATTTAGAGGTTACCTGTGAACGAAGAGACTTCAGATAGCTCGCTCGAAATTGATTCGCATCCTGATGGGCCGATTGAACATGCGAAAATCCTGTTAGTAGAAGACGATCCTGCACTTCGCTTAGTGCTGAAAAATGTTCTCGAGATGAATGACTACACAATTTTGGAAGCTGACAGTAAAGCGAGTGCCGAAATTGTATTAAAGGAGGATCCCAATATTGCAGCGTTGGTGTTGGATCTTGGTCTCCCTCCCTCGCCACATACGACTACCGAAGGTCTTGCGGTTATCAAGATGGCTGTAGCCCAATTACATCGCGCCAAGATCGTGGTGCTAACAGGACAAGACGAAGAGAGCTCAGCGCTCGCCGCCATCAAAGAAGGGGCGTTCGACTTTCTATCTAAGCCTTCCCGCTCCTCAGAAATTCTCAATGCCGTACAGCGGGCTGTATTGTTCTATAGAAAGGAGCGGACCTTGGAAGACGAGCAAGGCTTAACCCGGCTGCAAATCAATGCGAAGGTTTCCGATGGCTTGAAGGCGGTACGCGAGGAGGCGGAAGAGAAGCTGGTGCGCCATGTGTTGAAGGACACCCAATTCAATGTCTATCAGAGTGCGGCAAGACTGGGGCTGAAGCGAGAGAGCATCTACTACTTCTTAAAGAAGTTTGGAATTAAACGTGACGATGGCTAGCCTCTACCCCTACCTGATACTGATAGGGGTCAGCATAATTCTTGCCACAGGGTGGCTGTTAGGTCAGGCGCGCCGGCGCGCGCGGATCACTAATGAGTTAGTTAGCCTGAACGAAAGGCTTGGCTTCGATCTTCCGGATTTGCTGCGTCATTGCTGGGAACCATTAGAGAAGGCGGGTTTCAAGGGCATAAGCTGGCAGCTGGATTGGTTTGGCTCATCTCTATCAAAAACTGAGGGTAGCCAAGGTGATGTGTCTATTCATCGCAAGTTGGAAGTGGATGATATTACTTTGTCCGTGAATCTCTACGACGGGAAACGTCGCTTCGAACAACGTTATTTCAGTACGGTGCTTTCCGAGAGTTTCTTCCTACTTCTCTATACAGATATGTGGGTGAAGTTGGGTACTGTTCAGGGCGCCTTCGCACAGACCGCCAAGCTGAATGTTTTCCTGCAGCATGACATGAAAAATATCGTGCAACTCATTAGCCTCGTTTCTGAGCAACTGGAAAATACGCCAGCGGGCAAGGAAGAAAAACTGCTAAACAGTTTGCGCACAGTGATGCCGACACTGCATGAGCGCTCGGAACGCTTTCTCAGTACGCTCTCGAACAATGCTCCCACTGAGAATAGGGAGTCTATGGATATCGGCGAGGCCCTCAGAAAGACCGCCGATATTCACAATCTAAAGATAGAAATCCATGGTGGTGGTCAGGTGTTGATAAACGAACAGTCGCTCAACAGCATCTGTGACAACCTGTTTGGCAACTATGTAGACCAGAATCGTCGCAATCCAGAGGTGGGTCTAAAGATCGTAATTTCCATCACCGATTCTGATTCCGACCTCGAGATATCGATAAAAGACCACAACGGGAAGCCCTGTTTGTGGCCCGAGCGTCTCTTCGAGCCTTTTTGGAGCGAAAAAGGCGATGGCTTGGGAATTGGTCTCTATCATGCGAGGCAACTAGTTCATGGGGCTGGGGGCACATTACAGGCGATTACGCCAGAAAACGATCCCCTTATATTCGTGGTTTCTCTCCCAAAATCTGTGTAAAAAAAACCTACATATTGCGGCCAGCACGGCCGATCTATAAGATGGCGGCATATTCGAGAAGTACATTCGAAAAGTACTGAAGTATCAGGCGGTTACATTTTTACCTCAAGGGGATATTTTGATGAATAGTTCAATTAAGAACATGAACAAGCAGAAAGGTTTTACGCTTATCGAGATTGCCATTGTATTGGTAATCATCGGTTTGTTAGTGGGCGGTGTATTGCAGGGTCAGGAGTTGATTGAAAACTCTCGAGTGAAGCAGGCCGTTAAAGACATGAACGGAACTGCAGCAGCGATCTTTGCCTATCAAGATAGATATGGACGCACGCCAGGTGATGATGGTCCTGCGGCTACTCTAACCGCTCGCGGTGCTACTTGGGCGGCGGTTTCTGCAGGTGACGCTGATGGCCGTTTAGAAGTGGCAACCAACCAAGCATTTACGGGTGCTGGCGAAGCACAGGAATTCTGGCAGCACTTGAGAGCGGCTGGTTTCATTTCGGGCAATCCTGCCGATGCTGGTCTTCTGTCTCTGCCTACTAACGCATGGAATGGATTCATGGGTGTCACTACCGCTGCAATGGGCGGCAACTTGACCGGCACTAAAGTGTGCTTGAGTCAGGTTCCAGGCTCCTCGGCGATCTCTATCGACAATGAACTTGATGACGGTCTAGGTGCAACAGGTCGTCTGCGAGCTACTCTCGGTTCAAGTGGTGTTAACACGAACCCAAGCAACGCAGTACTAGCAGCTCCGTATTCTGAAGATAACGTTTACACTATCTGCTACAGAATTTAATTAGCCAGCTAGTTTAGAGCTAAATAAAAATAGGAACCCGACTGCTTCTGCTAGTCGGGTTTTTTTATGCCTCGGGTTTGGTCTGTTGGAGACTAATTCAGTTTGCTCGAATCGGTTTCATCTTTACTAGCTAGGAAACTAAAGAAGAGAAGCGGCCAGATACCGACATGGACCATGACATCGGCTGTATTGAATATGTAGTTCCAGTAGGGGATGTGTTGTATGTCGATAAAATCGATCACACTGCCATACACGAATCGATCCAATATATTACTCGCACCACCACCGACTATAAACCCGAAGCAAATATACTCATAGCGCTTGATTGACGTGCTAAACCAGAGATAGGCGCTGACAGCAATCAACAGCCCAATGCTAATCGCGGCGAACACCCCACCCATCCCCTGTAGCATGCCAAACACACCGCCGTGATTGCGGATATGTGTGAAGTGAATCAGGCTGTTCCATTCTACCGATGTGTTCTGCGGTATCGTTTCGTTTACCCAGTAGCCAATAATCTGTGACAGGACCAGCACAGCTATGACGATGCTAACGAACCACAACATATTAGTTTGCTTATTTTCTAACTGCATAGACGCGCTTTTTTCTCGTATCAATTATTGTGGAGATATTCTTAATTCTCAAGCAGGGCAAAAAATTTACGCATCCGTATGGCATTCGCTCCAACGTCGCCGGTGCCTACTCTGGAAACCGATCTAACATCAACTACTGTGTCGGATCCTTGTTGGTCCATCTTGATAACAACGTCATCCTTAAAGCGGAACCAGAATGTCGTGTCTGTGGCTTCTATTCTGCCGGCAGAGGAGTCTTGTGCGACGAGTTCCCAGCCCAAGTCATCGACTGCAGTAAGCGCCTTCTCGAAGATCACGCTTACGGATTCGCTATAGCGCTGTGTAACTAGGTCGGGGTAGGCCTCATCTGTCAGCTCGATGAGTTGCTCTGGCGTCATATTGTTGGAGCCGCCATAGACTAATGTATTCGGTGAGTCTGCACGCAGTGGCACTACTGCGACAAATTCAGGAGGGTTGATTCGATTAGTTGAGATATCGTGAATCGGCGGATAGTTCACGTCTTCGCCGGGGCGAAAGCTTTCTGGAATAAGATAAGCAACCCATGCCACCAATGCGCCAATAGCCGCAAAGCTCACGAACTTCCCAGTACTCTTAAGCTTAAATATTTGGCCAGCGGCGAAGATGGCGACGGTAATTAGAAGGCAGGCCCAGGCAAGCCATTGCCCGTATTGGTTGGCTGCACCGAGTAGGGAGAATCCACGTCTGAAGTCCCAAAGGCCTAGCCAGATACCTGCGGCTGAGGCGAGTGTGAGCAACCCGAGCCCTAGCCCTATTACTAGACTCGCGAGTCCGCCGATCTTTACCCAGAGTCTCGGTTTTGCTTGGTCGGTTATTTCGGTAGTCATAATTATTCCTTGATAAATGGCTGGTCGGCGTACTGCAATATAGTAGCGCTACTTGTGTCATCGTCTCCACTGCAAGTCACGATGCTGTGGGCGCAGTTGTGCATCCTTGGAGGTTCCCAGAGTTGCTCCATACTACGACCTTCGACGTGGCAAAGATAAGATTTTATCAACGCCCCGTGACTCACTATAGCTACTTTTCTACTACTCATCGGTTTAGTTTGATGTGTTGTCTTAATCCCCTCCACGGCATCGATGGCACGCTGCTGTAGCTCAAAAAAACTCTCGGCACCATTCACCTGAAATAGGTGGGGCTGCTCCCAGAAATGGCGATGAGATTCCGGGTCACTCACTGCAAGCTCTTCGTAGAGTTGACCTTCCCAGGGCCCGAGAAATATTTCCCGTAGCTCATCGAGAAAATTGATTTCGACGGTCGACGCGGGGAATGCATGCTCCGCGGTTTGGCGAGTACGCTGGCTGCTGCTGCAATAAATCGTATCAAACTCAAGATGCGCGATGCGCTGCCCCAGGTCCCGCGCCTGTTGAATGCCTAAATCCGTAAGCTGTGATTCGCTCTGACCCTGAACCCGTCGTGCTCTATTCCAGTTGGTCTCTCCGTGCCGTATTAGATGAATCTCCACTCTCAATTGTCCTCGTCATTTACGTTGTTGCGTGTTCTCGAGACGGCATCTAACCAGCCCTCGTATTGTTTTTCTCTCCATCCATTATCTTTGCCTGGTTCAAAGCATTGGTCTAGCTGCCACTTTGCGCTAATTTCCTCGAGTGATTCAAAGATGCCGGCCTGTAGCCCGGCGACATAGGCCGCGCCCAGGGCGGTGGTCTCTGTAAGTTCGGGCCTCAGTACTTCAAGGTTTAGCAGGTCAGACAACTTCTGCATTACATAGTCATTGTTTGCCATTCCGCCGTCGACACGGAGGCTAGCGATTGTGCCACCATCAGCTTCGATGGCGACCAGCAAGTCTTTGCTCTGATAACAGACGGAGAGTAGGGCGGCAGTTACCACTTCTTTCACGCCAGTGTCGCGCGTGAGTCCATAAAGCGCGCCTCGCGCTGTCGGATCCCAGTAGGGCGCTCCGAGACCGGTGAAAGCGGGTACCAGATAGACGCTTAGATCTTCGCTGGTTTTCTCCGCCAACGCTTCCGACTCGCTGGCCTGTTGTATGAGTTGTAAGCCATCTCTAATCCACTGCATGGTAGCGCCCGCCATGAAGATACTGCCCTCAACTGCATAGCTGGTTTTGCCATCGAGACGGTAAGCAACGGTGCTCAGCAGGCGGTTTGTAGATTTGACTACCTGATCGCCGGTATTCAGCAAGAGAAAGCAGCCGGTGCCGTAGGTGCTCTTCGCCATGCCGGCAGAGAAGCAACACTGACCAAAGGCCGCAGCCTGTTGGTCGCCAATTATTCCGGTAACGGCTATGGCACTTCCGAAGAACTCGGCATCACATTCGCCGAACTCTGCGGCACAATCTTCAACAGTCGGTAAGAGTGAAGCAGGTATACCGAAAATTTCGAGTAGCTCGTCGTCCCACTGCTGAGTATGGATATTGAATAGCTGCGTCCTTGATGCATTGGTAGCATCGGTGCGGTGACTGCGACCCTTGCTTAGATGCCATAGTAGGAAGCAATCGACTGTGCCGAAAGCGAGCTCGCCTTTCTCAGCTCGTTCTCTCGCACCTGCAACATTCTCCAGAATCCAGCGAATTTTACTCGCAGAAAAATAGGCATCGATGAGTAGGCCCGTCTTCTGTTGAATGATTTCTTCTAAATGTTGAGCTTTTAATTCATCGCAGTATTCGCTGGTTCGGCGATCCTGCCAGACAATTGCATTATAGATCGGAACACCGGTCTTTCTGTCCCAGACGATGCTAGTCTCGCGCTGATTGGTTATCCCTATGCAGCGAATCTGCTCCGCTGTAATTGAGGCCGCTTGTAGCGCAGCGTTGCAACTCGCGAGAGTGCTACGCCAGATCTCCATCGCATCGTGTTCTACCCAGCCGTTGTCGGGGAAGTGCTGCGCGAATTCCTGCTGTCCCACGGAGAGCTTATTACCCTGGGAGTCGAATATCAGGGCGCGGCTGCTGGTGGTGCCCTGGTCGATCGCGAGGATGCAATTGTTCATGCCGATAATCTCTTCAATCTGTGCGGATAATTTTTGTATCTCATCACGGCCTCAGTTTAAGGCAGGTCGGATCGACAACGTCGTAAAAGTAGATGCATATGGTACACTAACTGCCTATTTCGTGGGCAAGTTCGTGGCCAGAATTAAACCACTTCTAAGCAAGAGTATCTGAGTCAAATAAGCTATGCATGATCTCCTAATTATCGGTGGCGGCATCAATGGCGCTGGCATCGCTGCCGATGCTGCGGGTCGCGGTTTGGATGTTGTCCTCTGTGAAAAGGCTGATCTTGCCTCGGCAACCTCTTCTTGGAGTACTAAACTCATTCACGGCGGTTTGCGCTATCTCGAGTTCTACGAGTTTGGTCTGGTGCGAAAATCATTGCAGGAGCGTGAAGTGCTCACCGCAGCGGCTGCACACATTATTAAACCCCTCGCCTTTCACATTCCTCAGTTGCCACACTCGCGCAGCTCATGGCTCATTCGGGCTGGGCTGTTTTTGTACGACAATTTGGCAGGACGTAAGCGCTTTAAAGGGTCGCGCTCCATCAAGATAGATACCGAAGGTCCGCTCAATTCGGCTATTACCCGCGGCTTCGAATACTGGGATGCACAGGTCGATGACTCGCGCCTAGTTGTCTTAAATGCGCTGCAGGCAAAGCAGCATGGAGCACAGATATTGACGCGTACAGAGTGCACGGGCATGAAGTCTCTCGATGATGGCTGGCGCGTTACTCTCCACGATCATGCTAGTAATACTGATACTGAGGTAGACTGCAAGGCCATCGTGAATGCGACGGGCCCCTGGGTCGCCGCCCTATCCGAGCAGCTCAGCAATGAAGACGCAAAGCATGAAATCCGTCTCGTTAAAGGCAGTCATATTGTCGTGCCACGTATGCATGACGGCGCGCAGGCTTTTATGTTGCAGCATCACGATGGCAGGGTGATCTTTGTCATTCCCTGGTTGCAAGACTATACATTGATAGGTACCACCGAAGCAGAACATACGGGAAGCCTGGATCGTGTAGAAATTTCTAAAAAAGAGATTAGCTACCTACTCTCTATAGTGAATCTATACTTCAAGAAATCCATCTTGCATTCCGATGTGGTATACAGTTTTGCAGGGGTAAGGCCTCTAATAGATGATGAAGAAATTAATGCAAGCAAGGTGTCACGAGACTACAACTTAGAATTAGAATCTGATCCACATCCAATACTTTCAGTCTATGGTGGCAAGGTGACTACCTATCGAGTCCTCGCTGAAGATGTGTTGAGTAAATTAGAGAAAGCATTGCCATCTATGGGTCCGGCCTGGACTAGGGATGCAAGGCTGCCGGGGGGTGACTTCGACCTGCCAGAGCATCTCTTTCAGGAAATGGTCTCAAAGTATGCTTGGCTGGGGCCGGATCTAATCAATCGTTGGCTGAACAGTTACGGTACTCTCAGTTTTAATATTCTCGGTGATGCTGCGTGTATCGGTGATCTTGGTGTGAAGTTTGGTCACAATCTCTATCAGATGGAAGTGGACTATCTTTGCACTGAGGAATGGGCGAAATCGGCGGATGATATTCTCTGGCGACGCAGCAAACTGGGCCTAAAATTTTCCCGCGCACAGCGAGATTCTTTAGCCAATTACATAGAACAGTCTATTAGCTTATGAGACGTCTGAATGCTTGAGCTGCGCAATATTACACGTCATGAGGGGGATGAGGTCTTTCTGGATGATGTTTCGCTGACTATGCAACGCGGCGAATTGAATATCCTTCTTGGCCCTACGCTCTCCGGAAAGACCTCTCTGATGCGCATCATGGCCGGCCTAGATAAACCGAATAGTGGAGAGTTACTCTTCGATGGCGCGTCGGTTTTGGGCACCGCTGTGCAAAAACGCAACGTGGCGATGGTGTATCAACAATTCATCAACTATCCCTCGCTGACAGTGTTTGAGAACATTGCCTCACCACTGCGGGTGGCTCGAATTGAGCAGAGTCAGATTGACAGGCAAGTTGCTGAAGTCGCCGAGTTACTGCAATTGACAGCGATGCTCGAGCGTACGCCCGAAACTCTATCCGGAGGGCAGCAGCAGAGAGTTGCGTTAGCGCGTGCGCTGATTAAGAAGGCCGACTTGGTGTTATTGGATGAGCCATTGGCAAATCTCGACTACAAGCTGCGTGAGGAGCTGCGTGCTGAGCTGCCGGCCTTATTCGCTGCCATGGGGGCAGTCTTGGTCTATGCGACTACCGAGCCTACTGAGGCGCTTGTGCTCGGGGGTAATACCGTATGCATGCACGAGGGCAGGGTCGAACAATACGGCCCGACTTTGGACCTGTATCGAAGGCCTGCAAGTTTGCGTTCGGCGAAGGTTTTTTCAGATCCGCCGCTGAATAGCGTAAAAGTGGAATGTGTTGCTGGGCAGTTAGCGTTTACCACTACTAAGCAACAGCTCGGAGCTATGTTCGAGCAGCTAGCTGATGGAATTTACACCCTGGCAGTGCGGCCACATCATCTTAGTCGAGCAAGAGAGACGGCTGAAGACATTGAGGTCAACGGTATAGTATCGGTGACAGAGTTGACTGGCTCCGAGACCTTCGTACACTTTTCTATGGAAGGCAATCTCTGGGTTGCGCTTCTGCACGACGTAGAGGAGTTCGCGGTAGCGAGTACGGTAACATTTTATCTAAAAGCTCAGCACTTATTCTTGTTCGACAGCGATGACGCGCTTGTTGAATGACGCTAGACAATAAAAAGCTAGAAAAACTTAATGGCAACTATACAACTACAATCACTGGCGCATCGTTATCCATCTGCCCCTGACTATGCTCTGCGTAGCATGCAGCAGAGCTGGAGTGACGGCGGTGCCTATGCCTTGCTCGGCCCATCCGGCTGCGGCAAGACGACGCTACTAAATATCATCTCGGGCTTGCTCAGGCCGTCCGAGGGGAGAGTGCTCTTCGACGATATCGATGTGACAGACCTGACAACGGAACAGCGCAATATTGCACAAGTATTTCAATTTCCCGTTGTCTACGACACGATGACCGTCGCAGAAAACTTAGCATTTCCCTTGCGCAACAGAGGTATCAATAAGAATGAAATTGAAAAGCGCGTAGCAGACGCGCTACAGATGCTCGACTTAGAGGAGCGAGGCAACGATAAGGCGCGCTCGCTGACTGCAGATGATAAGCAGAAGATATCACTAGGCCGAGGGCTGGTTAGAACCGACGTGCAAGCGATTCTCTTCGACGAGCCGTTGACCGTTATCGATCCGCATCTGAAATGGCAATTGCGTACGGAATTAAAGAAGATCCACCAACGCTTTCAACACACTATGATCTATGTGACTCACGACCAAACCGAGGCGCTCACATTCGCCGATCAAGTGA
>Ga0316189_10005879_pt1 | contig 11764 bp, 7 predicted proteins | sample LowCovwburrow_MG_FD_204930 | JGI IMG/M metagenome (GOLD analysis project Ga0316189, IMG submission 204930) | Coastal sediment microbial communities from Maine, United States - Lowes Cove worm burrow | ecosystem: Environmental > Aquatic > Marine > Coastal > Sediment | place: USA: Maine... | reverse complement strand
ATCAGCTCGCTAGCCTCGATTTGCTTTGCCGTCGATTCGGATACCAGCAGGCGGCTGCCATGTTCCTTGTTGAGCGCTTCGAGTCGAGCGGCCAGGTTAACCGCATCGCCGTGAACCGTGTAATTCAGTCGTCCCTTTGCACCGATTGCACCGGCGACCACCTCGCCGCTATTGATGCCTATGCGAATATTTATCGCCACATCGTCATAGCGAGTTGTACTGACTTCGTCGAGCATTTCGCAGGCGGCAGCCAGTGCATTGGCCGCATGCGCGGGGTCGGTGATCGGGACATTGAAGGTGGCAAGAATGGCATCGCCCTGGAACTGTGTTACTACGCCACCCAGGCGTTCAAGAATATCCACCATTGCCGAAAAATAGGCATTCAGAACATCGACGATTTTGACCGGGCCGAGTGCCTCGGTTAGCCGGGTGAAGCCTTCGATATCGCAGAATAAAATGCTCGCCTGGGTCTGCTGTACCGGAATATCGCCACCGCCACTGAGTAGTGAACTGGCTACTTTCTCGGGTACGAAGCGGCCCAGGGTTTCGCGAATCAGCGCGCGTTCGCGCAAACCGCTGATCATGTTGTTGAACGCATTGCCGGCTTCGTCCAGTTCGCGAATGCGACTCGTCCCGAGTTGTTCGATGTCGTCTAGGTCACCTGCGTTGACGGCGTCGGCGGCGTGCGCAATCCTGCCAATCGGCACGCTGATACGCCGACCGATGATGATGGAGGCAATAATGGCGAGTACCAGCACGGCGATACCGGCAAGCAGCGCCCTGACGAGATTGTCGGTTTGCTCACTTTCCATCAGGGTAGTGTTCAGGTAGACACCAATGGTCCAGGGTGCGGGACCGAACTCCTCGATGTCCCGATACAGGAACAGGTAGTACCGGTCGCCCCAGAAAACCCCGCTCGCTTCAGTGTCTTTCAGTGCCGCAGAAATGAAAGACGCGTCTTCGTCAGGGGTCCAGATGCGTTGTAAAACCAGATCATTGAATTCATCGATAGCCTGCAGTGGTTGGTCGGAGTTGCCGATGCCGATCGATGGATGGGCAAGGACAAAGTCGTGGTCATATAGAACGAATGGCGTGATACCGGTGTTGCTATGGGTGCTTGACAGGTAGCTGGACAGATCGCGCACGCTGACGATTTGTGCGAAGACGCCGATGAAGCGACCGGCTGCATCGCGCAACGGAATGTCGTGCAACAGCGTGGTGGAATCGGTGCTTTCTTCAAAAATCGGCGCGCGCCAGGCTGGAGTGGATACTGATTGCGATTGTTTCAGGTAATCCTGCATCCAGGGTTTCTGCGACCAGTCCTCGGTGATGGCAGTGTGTTGCTGCCGAGCCCAACGCCGACTGATGCCATCAGTGGTAATGATGGCCATACCGGTAACCTGGGGTGTGGCCGCGAACACGCCGAAAAAATAGTCGTCGAGAGCCTCGAGATCGGATAAATCCGTTACATCCCTGGCAACCCACAGGGCCTGGTTGCGCACCGGTTGCAGGCGCTCACCCAGGCTCTTGTGCAGGGTGTCGATCAGGGTTCTCGACTGATCGGCCCATAGCAATCGCGTGGTTTCGGCCGCCTGGTTCAGCCCAAGGTAAAGCACGAGGCCGACACTCAGGGCGAGCAACGCACTGGTGCCGAACACTGTAATCACCGTGATCGGGATACGAAACCGCTCGGTCATCGTGTAATGGAACTCCGCAAGCCTGAAACAGACGTTAACTTAGAACTTGTTGGGGCAAGAGGTCAAGGGCTGAAGATTTCTACCGCCAGGTCACGGCCGCTTAATTGGCGCGACAGCAGTTCACCGCGTCGCTGCGCCTGTTCGATGTTGGCCAGTTTCACGTGCCCGAAACCGCGCATTTTTAACGGCAGGCAGGCCATGTCGACGGCGATAGCCAGATTTTGCGGTGTGACCTGCGTCAGGATCAACTCGATATCCTGCTCGTAGCGGGAGATCAGGGCACGTTCGAGTTTGCGTTCTTCGCTATAGCCGAAAACATCGAGCTTACTGCCGCGCACTCCCCTGAATCGTGCCAGCAGTCGAAACATACCCAGCATCCAGTTGCCGAATTCGCGTTTTTGCGGTGTGCCGGTAACGGGGTCGCATTTCGCCAGCAGCGGCGGTGCCAGGTGAAAACTCAGGCGATAGTCACCCTCGAACTGGGCATTCAGCGATTTCTCGAAGTCACCGTTGCTGAACAGGCGTGCCACTTCGTATTCGTCCTTGTAGGCGAGCAGCTTGTGATAGGCCTGGGCAACCGCTCTCGTTAAGGGCTGCTCGGTATCGCCAGGCGAGGTTTGCAGTTCGCCTTCGCGCCGGCGGACGCGTTCGACCAGGTGGAGGTAGCGCGTGGCATAAGCCTGGTTCTGGTAATCGGTCAGAAAGTTAACATTGCGCGAAATCAGATCTTCAATACTTTCACTTGCGCGATCTTCTATCGGGTTTTCGTCGAGTCCTGCTGCGCGCATAACCGCCGCAGCGTCCAGTACCTGGCGTCGACCCCACAGAAAGGCCTGGCGATTTTTGTCGACGGCGACACCGTTGAGTTCGATGGCCTCGGCGATGGCCGCCGCACCGATGGGTATCAGCCCATTCTGGTAGGCGACACCGAGCAGAAAGAAGTTGGCAAAAATCGCGTCTCCCAGCAGTCGGGTCGCAATGGTGGTGGAATCCACGAAACGGCTGTGACCGTCCGAGATTTCAGCGCCGATTGCTTCTTTCATTTCGTCTAACGGAAATTTGGCGTCCGGATTGTGGGTGAATTCGGCGGTCGGTGACAGGTACTGGTTGACCACGGCATGGGAGTGTTCCCGGTTCAGTTTTGATAGAGCGTCATCGCCAGCCGAGACTACCAGATCGGCGCCGAGTAACAGGTGAGCTTCGCCAGCGGGAATGCGCATGGCGTGGATGGCCGCCTGGGTCTCGGCGACCCTCACGTGGGCAGTGACGGCACCGAATTTCTGTGCCAGCCCGGTCTGATTGAGCACCGACACGCCACGATGTTCGATATGCGCGGCCATGCCGAGCACCGAGCCGACGGTGAGAATGCCGGTGCCACCGATGCCGGTGATCAGGATATTAAACGGTCCATCGACCTCGACGCGTTGCGGTTCGGCGGGTTCTGGCCAGGCGCTGGCCTGGTCGCCTGTCTGCAGGATCGCCTGGTGCTTGCGTAACTGTCCACCGTGGACTGAAACGAAACTCGGACAGAACCCGCGCACACAGGAGTAATCCTTGTTGCAGGCACTTTGATCGATGGCGCGCTTGCGCCCCAGTGGTGTCTGTTTGGGCACGATGGACAGGCAGTTCGACTGTATCCCGCAATCGCCACAGCCCTCGCACACCGCATCGTTGATGAAAATACGACGGGGAGGATCAACCAGGATGCCTTGCTTGCGTCGACGACGCTTTTCCGCGGCACAGGTTTGCGCATAAATCAACGCAGTGCAGCCTTCGGTATCGCGTAACTCGAGCTGTATTGATCCGAGTTGATTGCGGTGCGTGATGCTGACGCCCTTCAGTTTTGCGATGCTGGTGTCCTGGTAGATCATATCCTGATAGATCTCGGGCTGGTCCGATACCAGCGCGATTCTGGTTACCCCTTCGGCGCGCAATTGATCAATCATCTGTGCGACTGAAAGCGCGCCATCCAGTGGCTGTCCCCCCGTCATCGCCACGGCGTCGTTGTAGAGAATTTTGTAGGTGATGTTGACGCCGGAGGCTACCGCCGCGCGTATCGCCAGCAGGCCGGAATGGAAATAGGTACCATCGCCTATATTCTGGAACACGTGCTTGCGTTCGGTGAATGGGGCCTGTCCCAGCCAGGTCGCACCTTCGCCGCCCATTTGCGTAAACGTCTCGGTGCCTCGGTCCATCCAGGTCGCCATGTAGTGACAACCGATGCCGCCAAAGGCGATGCTGCCCTCCGGAACCACGGTAGAGGTGTTGTGTGGGCAGCCGGAACAGAACCAGGGTTTGCGCTCGCTGCGCTCGCGTTGGCTGGCAAGCGCAGTTTCTTTGGCTTCGAGGAACCGAAGGCGTTGGTGAATCGCTTCACTGTCATAAAATCGCGCGATTCGTGCAGCGATCACGCGTGCAATCATCGCCGGCGTCAACTCGCCGAGGTTGGTAACCAGCAGTTTGCGCTGCTCGTCGTATTCACCGACCACGCGTGGGCGTTTGTCGACCGGCCAGTTATAAAGCTGCCCGGTGAGTTGATCTTCAATAACGCTGCGCTTTTCCTCGATCACCAGAATTTCATCGAGGCCTTCGGCAAACTTGTGGGTCGTTACCGGCTCGAGCGGCCAGCTCATGCCAACCTTGAACAGGCGGATGCCGATCTGTGCCGCGAGTGCCTCGTCGATACCGAGGTCTTCGAGAGCCTGCAAAGTATCCAGGTAGGATTTGCCGGTGGTGATAATACCGATCCTGGCATTGTTGCTGTCGATGGTGATGCGGTTCAGGTTATTTGCGCGCGCAAATGCCCTGGCCGCATAAATCTTGTTTCGTTGCAGGCGTTCTTCCTGGGCCATCGGTGTGTCCGGCCAGCGGATGTGTACACCATCCTCGGGCAGGTCATAGTCTTCGGGTATCACCACCTGCACCCGGCCCGGGTCGATCTCGGCCGATATCGCGGCGTCCATGTTTTCGGTAATGGCTTTCAGGCCGACCCAACACCCACAGTAGCGCGACAGTTCCCAGCCCAGCACGCCGAGATCCAGCACCTCCTGTACATCGGCCGGGTTCAGTACCGGCACGGTGGCGCCGATAAACATATGGTCGCTTTGATGGGGGAGTGTGGAGGATTTGCAGGCATGGTCGTCACCGACCACCGCTAACACCCCGCCATGCGGCGCGGTACCGAAGGCGTTGGCGTGTTTGAGCACATCCATGCTGCGATCAAGCCCCGGACCCTTGCCGTACCACATGCCGAAAACGCCATCATACTTCGCGCCGGGAAACAATCCGACCTGCTGGCTGCCCCAGACCGAGGTCATGGCGAGGTCTTCGTTAACCCCGGGTTGAAAGTGAATGTTGTGTTTTTCAGTGAAGTGTTTCGCCTTCCACAAGGCCTGATCGAGACCGCCGATAGGTGATCCCCGGTACCCGGAAATGAAGCAGGCAGTGTTCAGACCGCGTTCGAGATCGCGCTGATGTTGCAGTATGGGTAACCTGACCAGTGCTTCGATGCCGGTCATGAACGCCCGGCCTTTGTCGAGCGAGTATTTATCGTCGAGCGAGACTGTCATGACATCACCAGATCATCATCAATAAGGCGCCATTCTAGTCCTGTGGTAGTAGAAAGTTATTGCGCATTGTTCATTTTCGATAAGAATATTGGAAATAAATTGCGTATAAATGTAAATTAGAGAAAATTATTACCATTAACTATGAATTTAACGCCAACTGATATCAAAATACTCGATTTATTACAAGGCGATGCTTCGCACACGGCGGCCGAGATTGCCGAGCAGGTCAACCTGTCGGTCTCGCCTTGTTGGCGGCGCATTAACCGCCTGGAAAAAGAAGGTTTTATCGACCGCAAAGTGGCGTTGCTGAATATCGAAAAGCTGGGCATGGGGCTTGTTGTATTTGCACGCATTCGACTGTCAAAGAACGACGAGGCTTCACTGCAGAGCTTCGAGGAACAGGTGCGCAGTTACGCCGAAGTGGTGGAGTGTTACACGGTGACCGGATCGGCCGATTATTTCCTTAAAATCATCACCCGTGATATCAAGCATTATGACCGTTTTTTACGACGTCACCTGATTCAGATCCCGGTGGTTCGGGATATCAATTCCAACGTTGCCGTGACGCAGATCAAATACAGCACCGAATTGCCGCTTGCCACGCAGCTTTAAGTGAAGCGCATGCTGGTTTTGGCTTGCAGATTTAACAAGTTGAGGGCTTAATACGCACTTCCTGAGATTGTAGTTGGTGACCTCCTTAGATGATCAAGAAGATACTGGTTGCGACCGATGCGTCCGCAGCTTCAGGTCGTGCAGTCATTTACGCCGCCAAACTGTCGGTGTTGCATGAGTCGGAACTCCTAATATTGAACGTCATTCGCGATATGCAGTTGCCTGAGGAATTGCGTCTGGATCCTTATTTCGAGTCTTTCTACAATACCCGTGACGATTTGATGCGCGAAGCCGCTGCGCGGATTCTCAAAGAAGCTAAACAGTTGGCCAAAAAGGAAGGTGCCAAAACTGTGCAAACCGCAATTGGCAGCGGAGATCCGGCGACCAGCGTTGCGGGTTTCGCACGACGCCGCAATGTTGACATCATCGTGATGGGAACCCGGGGTCTTTCCAAGGTGAAAGCCTCATCGATGGGCAGCGTGTCACGCAAACTGCTTGATCTCACCGGAGTCAACTGCCTCGTTGTCCGCTGAGATTCTCCGGCAAGTCCGCCACTAATGCCTGTTTACCCTTATTGTCTGCCCGAGTCGATGGTGTTCGCCGGGTAGCAGAGTAATGCATTGCGCAAGCGCGTTGGCCGGCTCGATGCAAATCATCTGTTCGAAACCATGGTCGTCAAAATCTTTCATTTGTCGCGCCTTTTGCTCGCCCGGATTCCAGATCACCAGGTTACTGTTCCCCCAGCTCTCGATGGAGGTATTGATACCATGTCCCTGATCCAGTAAATCGATAGTCGCTGGTGGTGCCTGGTAAACCCTGTCAACTTCACTTTTCAAGGTAATCTCTGAAGCTTGTTGCCGGGGCAGGTAATCCTGTAATTTGTCGAGATAGGTCAACCCGGTGACTGCGGGGATAGTCACCTGCTGCCGCTGCGAGATTGCAAAATAGCTGTGCAGGGCATTGCTCAGTATCAAGGGTGAGGCCGACAGGTTACAGCTACGCATCTCCATCCATAGCGAATCGGACAGGCGAATTTCGAATTCCAGGGCAGCCCTGTTTTCCCACTCCGGCCAGGGTGCCTGTGCCGCGTCCAGGGTAAGGATTATGCTGGTTGCCTGGTGATCGGCTTTGGTCGAGCTGACCTGAAATTGAGAGGTTCGCGCATAACCGTGTTGGGGCAGATCGGGATTGTCCGCGTGGGCTCCGAAACAGGGCCAGCACAGGGGTATTCCGCCGCGTAGCGCTTTTCCGGGTTGGTAGAGCGCGCTGTCGCTCATCCACAATACTTCGATGCCCGCAGCCGGCTGGTAACGGGTGATATGTGCGCCCTGCAGGTAGAGTTCGAGTATCGCTGTGTCGAAAGTAAGCTCCACTTTCGGCATCGAATTGATGCCTTCGCCAAAATGCACTAGGCCGTCGACGCCAAAACGTTCGTTTAAACCTGCGATATTCGAAAGTGTCATAAGAGTGTCTGTGCCGATCACCAGCCAGCAGTATAACTCTGAGTGCAAACCCAGGGTTATTTCCGACCGTCGTTAAGCGGGCCGCATGCGGTCAGGAAAAAATATCGGGGCCTTGAATCGGTTCCCACCAGGATTCCGATACGTCGGCCCGCCGCTTGCGCGGGGATGATGTTTGATTTATTCGGCGCCGGGGATTTCGTAGATTCGCTGTGGGGGTATATAAAGGTTGATTGAGTCACCGGTATCGATATCACCTTCGCGTTCGACCCAGGCCGTTACACCGCGCCGGCCGACAGCGGCTTTGGCGAAAAGCTTGCCGAAACCTGGATGATGGCGGTCGATAATTTCGCCCGGATACTTGCAGGGGCTGTTTTCGAGGTCGACCACCAGCGATGCACCACCGGCAAAAATCATTCGAGTCGATGGCGGAATCTGCGAGAAATCGGGAATTCCGGAAACCACCAGATTGGCGCCAAGCCATTCGGGTTGCAGCTCGGGTAAACCCATGTTGTCGGCGATGATCGCCAGTTCTTCAGCTGAAACAATGGAAATTTGCCGGGTATTGCGTATTTCCGTTCCCTGCGGATACTGATGGCGCACACGTACACAGGATGAGCGCACCAGCCCGGAGTGCGATTCACCCTCAAGCCCTGCATAGCTCGCCCTTACCGATGGAACCCTGGCCGAGGACAAATCTTCTTTCGGTGTGGAGTTCACCAGGATGACTTCGGTGCGCGCATCGAGCTTCTTCAGGTGTCTTGCCATTACCATGCTTTTATTTCCTGTAGTTCATTGTTATGCAAAATATCAGGCGGACCGCTATGGGCGCATTATTCGGGTGCAGGAACGTCGCGCACGCGCGATTTGCCCGGGTCGTAGAACGGAAAAGCAACCACTTTGGCGGGCAGCCGTTTTTGTTTGCCATCGAGCTTGCCGACCTCCACTTCGGTACCCAGTTCGCTGTGTTCGACCTGTATGCGGCACAAGGCCAGGTTCTTGCGCAGAATCGGTGAGCGCACCGCGCTGGTGATTTCGCCGACCTGGTTGCGGCCAATATTGACGCAGTCGCCGTTGGCGGCCATTTCATCGCCCGTCAGTTCGAGACCAACCAGTACACGTTGCGGATTTTCCTTGCGCTTGATCAATGACGCCTTACCGATGAAATCGTCCTGCTTGGTTTTAAGCGGCACCGTAAACGGAATCCCGGCTTCGAATGGATCGGTTTGATCACTGAATTCATAGCCGGCAAAAATCAATCCGGCTTCGACGCGTAACATGTCGAGTGCTTCCAGTCCCAGCGGAGTTATATTGTAGGCTTTGCCAGCTTCCCAGACGGCGTCCCAGACGGCCGCCGCATCGCGCGGGTGGCAAAAGATTTCGTAGCCCAGCTCCCCGGTGTAACCGGTGCGTGAAACTACCAGGGGAATGCCGTGCTCGTCGCCAATGCGCGCAATAGAAAATCTAAACCAGCCCAGTTCTTCTAGCGAAGCCTCGTCGGGTCGGGTCCAGATGATCTGCTTGAGTACATCGCGACTCTTCGGGCCCTGGACCTGCAGGTTATGTAACTGATCGGTCGAATTGCGTACCCAGACCTGCAGTCCGAGCTTCTGTGCCTGTTCGCGCAACCAGAGTCCACTTTCATCGCTGCCACCGATCCAACGGAAGTTATCCTGGCCGAGTCGAAAAACCGTGCCGTCATCAATCATGCCACCGTTTTCGTAACACATCGCGGTATAAACCACCTGGCCGATTGCCAGGCGGCGGATATCACGGGTGACGCAGGTCTGCAGTAATAATTCGGCATCAGGCCCGAGTACCTCGTACTTGCGCAAGGGTGAAAGGTCGATTATTGCTACGCCTTCACGGCAAGCCCAGTATTCGTCGATAGCGCCATGCTGGACATAGCTGTTGGCCAGCCAGTAACCGGCGTATTCAGTGAACTTCCGGGTGTGTTGTTCGGTTCGTGAGTGGAAACCGGTCTCTTTGGTAAGCTGTTTCTCTGCATCAGTAGTCATTCTATAGGCCATTGCTTTGCTGAAAGTATCCTGGTCTGAGTAAACGCGCATGTGAATGTCGGTCGGATTCCAGCCGTTGGCGGGATCGATATCACAGGGGCAGGCGGACGATACGCATATCATGTCTTTGAGCGCCCGCAGCAAAACGTAGTCACCCGGGCGCGACCAGGGCGCGTCGAAATACATCTGGTTGGTTTCGTCGATATTGGTATTGAAGAACAGGTTGATTGCCATCCAGCCGAGCCGGGGTTGAATGCCGTAAGGCTGCAGGCCGCGATTGAAATTGTCGGAACAATTAACATGCCCGGGATAACCCAGGTCGTCATAGTATTTCGCAGTGCAGGCTGTGCCGAAGCTGTCGTGCCGGCCACAGGTATCGCGGACCAGTTCGACCAGGGGTTCGAAGTCCTGGGTATAAAACTTTGCCAGCAAACCGGGGGCGGGATAAGAAGCGCCGACCACGTGGCGCGTAGCGGTGGCGTCAATACAGCGCTCTTTGCCCTTGTCGAGCGCGGCGACGTCGAAACACTGAAAGTCGGAACACTCGCGTCCCTCGACATCAATGATCTGTATATATTGCCCGGCCTTGACTTCGTAGATAACTGCGGTGCGTGCCTCTATCCGTACATCCTGTAACGGCTCTGCGAGTGGATCCGGCAAGCGTATGATTCGTTCTCCGTCCGGACGCGGCAGACGTTCTACGAATAGAACCAGATCGGTCAGGGTGTTTTGCAAATCGGCGCGCATCGGTTCACCAGGTGCAGCGACCACGCAGGTTAAATCTTCGTTGGCGGTGAATGACACGGAGTCACCTGCGGGCGATTCGTCGCTGAATACGGTCGTGCTGTGCGCCGACTTGAGCGATATATTGCGAAACTCGAGTACACGCGCGAGTTTCACGGCGTTGGCGTCATCGCCCGCAAGGATATGTTTAAAACCTTCGGCGCGTCCGTTGCTATGGGCGTCGATACACTGCATGTCGCTGTTGCCGTGTTGATCGAACACGGTAATTTCACCTTTCTGGCGGCCTTCGGGGCTCACCAGGTTGATTCTGTCGCCGGCGAACAGGTCGAGAGCCGTAATGCCGCCGGCACGCACGACGTAGCGCTCGGTATTGGCGGGCAGGGTGTTAAGCCCAGGTTCCCGTATGCGCAGAGGCGATATAACTCCTGCTGCATTCATGGATGTCGCATTCATGGCATTGTTACCTGGTCGTTTTCCAGCAGGTCATCCTGGACGCCATACAGGTGGTCCTTGATGAGCTTGACGGCACGCAGGGTATCGCGCGCAGTAATCGCTTCGTATAAAGCCCGATGCTGCCGGTTGTAGTAGTCCATACGCTCTGGCGTCAATAATTTCGATTTCATGCGGCCCCATTGCGAATGGCGGCGCACTTCGCTGATGCGATCGTAAACCCAGTACATCAACTTGTTCTTTGAGCAGTGTGCCAGAGCCATGTGGAAAGCGGTATCGGCCCGTGCAAATGATTCCGAGTCGCTATCGCAGGCCTCGCATTGAATGAGTGCATCTTGTAACTCTTCGAGATCCCGCGAGCTTGCGTTGGCGATGGCCAGGCGCACCAATTGGGGTTCCAGGGCGATGCGCACCTCGACCATTTCAATCGGACTGGTAACGCTGGCTATTTCCTGCTGGTTGGTGGATTCGCGATGCGACACGTAAGTACCACTGCCGATCTGGCGCGTTACCAGGTGTTGATCTTCCAGTATTTGCAATACAGAACGAATGGTGCCGCGCGAAACACCAAATTCTTCGGCCAGGTTGCGCTCGGCCGGCAGCCGATCTTCATAGCGGTAGTCGCCTTCGAGGATCTGGCGTCGCAGCTGGGTAACCACGTTGCCAGTGGTCCCGCCGACGCGATTACCATTCGGCTTGCGCAGCGATGGGCTATCCCGCTCGGTCGTGATCTGCGCATTGTTACCCGATGGTTTCAAACCTAACAGCTCCGATTTTGTTATTATGGTATGGTCAATTGGTACAATAGTGCGGTAAATAAAGGTGCAATTCAAGCGCTTTTGGACTGGGAAAGAGCCTGATCCGAGCAAAAAACAGGGCGAACCTCTATTATGCAGGCTTTTTGGTATGCGCCTTCAGTGGCTTTATTGAAAAAGTGGAATCGTTAAAGATTAATTCATATCTTATTGTTAATTAAAGATAAAATATTAAAATCCTGATGGAATTAGATTTTATGGGAACCCTCTCAGGCTACTTTGTAAACGACTTTTGGACCAATTCGGTTTAAATTGGTACATAAAAATTAAACAAATCGCCGCTGATTGTCCAAAAAAAATCATTCATGCCTTGTCTTGTGTGTTGGGATGGGTATACCATTGCTGCCGTCTGGTTCGCCCCGGTTTTAGCCCGGGAGCTCACGCAAAGTGGTAAACGTC
>Ga0316189_10005878_pt1 | contig 11765 bp, 9 predicted proteins | sample LowCovwburrow_MG_FD_204930 | JGI IMG/M metagenome (GOLD analysis project Ga0316189, IMG submission 204930) | Coastal sediment microbial communities from Maine, United States - Lowes Cove worm burrow | ecosystem: Environmental > Aquatic > Marine > Coastal > Sediment | place: USA: Maine... | reverse complement strand
GTCGGGTAGCCGACGGGATGCGCACCCTGGTCGTGCCGGGGTCGTTTGTGGTGAAAGCCCAAGCGGAAGCCGAAGGCCTCGACAAGATCTTCACCGCCGCCGGATTCGACTGGCGTGAACCAGGATGCTCGATGTGTCTGGCCATGAACCCCGACAAACTCAGCCCGGGTGAACGGTCGGCTTCGACCTCCAACCGCAACTTTGAAGGCCGCCAAGGACGCGGAGGACGCACCCACCTGGTCTCCCCGTCGGTGGCTGCAGCCACCGCCATCGCTGGCCGTTTCGCCAGCCCCGGCGATCTCGCCTAACGGCGTCATTTCCGCCGTGCTCCCCTGTCATCTCGCATTCACGCTCAAGCCTGACCCCTCATAAGGAATCGCCATCATGGAAGCAGTACGCGTCGTCACCGGCACCGCGGTCCCTCTCGATCGTTCCGACGTCGACACCGACCAAATCATCCCCTCCGACTGGTTGAAACAAGTAGAACGCACCGGCTTCGAAAAGGGCCTGTTTTCAGAGTGGCGAGACGACCCGGCCTTCGTCATGAACGACGAACGGTTCGCGGGGGCCACCATTCTGGTGGCTGGCCCGAATTTCGGTACCGGCTCTTCCCGTGAACACGCCGTGTGGGCTATTCAACAGTGGGGGTTTCAAGCCGTCATTTCGCCTCGGTTCGGCGATATTTTCCGCAATAACTCCACCAAGAACGGTCTGGTGCCAGTGATCGTAAGCCCCGAAGTTGGCCAGCAACTCCTGGCGGCGATCGAAGCCGACCCTGGTCTCGAGATCACGATCGATGTAGAGCGCCGCACCCTAGAAGCCCCCGCAATCGGGTTGGAAGCCTCGTTTCCCCTCGATGACGCCACCCGGGAACGGTTCCTCGAAGGCCTCGACGACATCGGCATCAGCTTGCGGTACGAAACCGACATCGACCAGTTCGAAGCGTCGCGTCCCGCATGGCTACCGGCTTCGTAACCCTCGGCCCACCAGCCAGACCGGCCAGGGTTTCCGGCCACGACAAGAAAACCCGGTAATCGCGGAACCAGCCAGGGGTTTCTGGCGTCATAGCAGCATCGACGTTGACCACTCAAGGAGCGACGAACGTTATGAACGCTACGACACTGCGGTTTCGACCGATATTGGCCGCGATGGCTGCCGCAACGGTGGGCCTCTCGGCCTGCAGCCTGCCGATCGGGGATGAATCCACGCTGGGTTCCACCAGTGTGGATCCCCAGAATGGGGCGACCCCCGGTTCGAATCTCCAGACCCAAGACATCGTGTTCACATCAGAACACATCGAAACCGTCGGCAGCTGCGACCTTCTCCTCGATCGCATCAAAGCCGAAGCCATCGACCGAGTGGGGCCATGGGGATTTGGCGGCCAGTTCGGCTACCGACGCGACTTCACCACCATGGAAGACGACGAGATGGAAGGCGATGCGATGGAGAGCGCTGACAGCGCCGCCACCAACCGCACTTCTGCTGATGCGTCCGCCCCCGCCGTTGGAGCCGACGACAGTGGTGGAGCACCGCCGCCAGCGACGGCGACGCTCGCCCCGTCGACCACTGCGGCTCCGACCAAGGAAGCCTCGGAAACGAACCGCCAAGAACAGGAAGTCGACGAGGCCGACATTGTGAAAACCGACGGTCGCCGGTTGGTGGCGGTGTTTGACCGCCACATGAACGTGATCGACGTGACCGGCGACGAACCGGTCCTCGCCCACAGCATCGAACTTCCCGACGGGACCTGGGGCGGAGAGATGTTCTTGAGCGGCGACAAAGCCCTGCTTATGGCTTCAGGTTGGATCGAGCAGCCCCTCGCTGGCGACGCCAGCGACGTTGATCGCAGCTGGTTTGGGGGTTCGCCGATTGGTCGTCTCCTGGAGGTCGACCTGGTTTCGGGCGATGTCGGCCGAATCCTGGAGTTTGAAGGCAGCTACCTGTCGGCACGTGAGATCAATGACACGATCCGCATTGTGTTGTCGGCTCCCGCCGACCGGTTCGCGTTCGTGCATCCTTCGTCGGAAGCCGCAATCGACGGTGCCACCAAAGCGAACCAGGCCATCATCGAGGACTCGACCATCGAACAGTGGATCCCCACCTACCGGATTGTCGATCAGGGTGAAGAGGTAACGAGCGGGCCGATCGTGGATTGCCGACGGGTGCACCTGCCCAACGAATTCGCTGGTTTCGGTTCGGTGGTGGTGCTCACCGCCAACCTCACCAACGGGTTGGCGATCGACGATTCCCTGGCGGTGTTCACCGAAGCTCAGACTGTGTACGCGTCGACCTCTCGTCTCGCGGTGGCCACTCCCCGAGTTCACGACCCAATCCCATTCGCGGCTCCGAGCGAACTGGCACCCCCCGACAACGACCCTGATTATCAGACCACGATTCACACCTTCGATATCACCAACCCGAACTTCGCTTCCTATGTGGCCTCAGGCAAGGTTCGCGGGCACCTTCTCAACCAATATTCGCTCTCGGAGTTTGGCGGTTATCTACGGGTGGCCACCACCGACGGGTCGCCGTGGTCGCCGGAACGCAACAGTGAAAGTTTCGTCACGATCTTCGCGGAGGATGGTCAAGAACTGCGGGCAACCGGACAGGTGGGCGATTTGGGCAAGGGTGAACAGATTTTCGCGGTGCGGTTCTTGGGGACCACCGCGTATGTGGTGACCTTCCGCCAAACCGATCCCTTGTACACCGTGGATTTGGCCGACCCCAACAACCCACGAGTGCTCGGTGAACTGAAGATTCCCGGCTTCTCAAGTTACCTGCATCCGCTCAGCGACGATCTGCTGCTCGGAGTCGGCACCGACGGTGACGAGCAGGGCCGCACGGGTGGTGCGGTGGCGTCACTGTTCGACGTCTCTGACCTTTCCGACCCCCAGCTCATCTCGAAACTTTCGCTGGGGCCCGGTATTAACACCCGGGCCAACGGGCACAGTTCCACCCCAGTGAGCCATGACGCCCGAGCGTTCACCCAATGGCAAGGAACCAGTCTGATCCCGATTGGCTGGTGGTCCTATGACCCAACTGAGGGTCGGGAACACAATGGTTCGGCCGTGGTGCTCGTGGAAGTGGCCCGCGGCAATGAGCTGCGAGAAAGCGGGCGGGTTACCCACGCCGAAATCACCCAGTGTTACGACCACCAAAAACAGGAACCCTACCTGGTGGACTCGGGGGCGTCGGTGCCCCGCGACGGAGACTGCTGGAGCTACACCCCAGAGATTCAACGGTCAGTGATCGTGGGTGATCAGTTGTTCACCTTGTCCCCGGCGGGAGCAAAAGTCACTCGCTGGAGCGACCTCGCCCCCCAAACATGGATCAGTTTCCCGTCAGCCGAAGAAGGGTTCTAGGTTCGGGGGCTAGTGCTCAGCGTCCAGGTTGATGCTGAGCACGGTCACCGTTTCTACCCCGTCGGCGGCTTCGAGGGATTGTACGACGGGATCAGGTACGGCCCGATCGAGGGCGATCACCATCACCGCTGACCCGCCTTTGGCGGCTCGTCCCACATCCATATTCTCGATATTGATGGCTGCGTCGCCGATCATGGTTCCGACGGTGCCGATCACGCCGGGACGGTCGTCGTTGCGGATCACGAGCATGTGTTGGGCGAGCGGCACATCGAGAATGTGGCCGTCGATCTCGACGATCCGGGCCTCGTCACGCAGACCGAAGAGGGTGGCGGCCACCGAACAATCCCGACCTTTGAAGAGGAGGCGGTTCACATAATCTTGGGGGTGGACCGACGAACGGGCCACCGCTTCGACCCCAAGCTCGGCCAGTACCCGTTCGGCGTTGACAAACGATGCCGGTTGGTCGCTGAGTTGGCTCGCCAGTCCTTTGGCTCCGGCGAGACGCACCAGCCGGTTATCGAACCCTCCGATTTCGCCTTCGAGTTTCATTTCGACCGTGTCACCCACGGATTCGGGGCCGAACGCCCCCAGCAATGCACCGAGCTGTTCAGCTAGCGACAAGTAGGGCTTCATGATTTCGGCCACGTCAGCGGCGTCGATGTTGACGGCGAAGGGCACAAAGTCTCCCGCCAAAGCCAGGTTGACTTGTTCGGCGATGGTGACACCGGCTCGTTCTTGTGCTTCATCCGTTGACGCCCCCAGATGGGGGGTGGCCAGCACATTGGGGAGCGAGAACAGGGGTGAGTCGGTGCATGGCTCGGTTACGAACACATCGAGGGCCGCCCCACCGGCTTTGCCTGCCACCAAGGCATCGTAGAGCGCGGCTTCATCAACGATGCCGCCGCGGGCCACATTGATCACTCGGATACTGGGTTTGGCCTTGGCCAAAAAATCACGGCCGATGAGGCCAACGGTTTCCGGGGTCCGGGCCACATGAACGGTGACAATGTCGGCTCGTTCGGCCATCTCGTCGAGGGTTACTGGTTCGACGTTCATCTCCCGGGCTCGTTCGGCTGACACGTATGGGTCGTAGCCGATCAGCTGCATCCCGAAGGCGGCGGCTCGTTCGGCCACCAGCCCCCCGATGCGGCCCAGGCCAATTACTCCTAGTGTTTTGCCGTGCAACTCCATGCCCGACCAGGCTGAGCGTTCCCACCGCCCCTCTCGAAGCGCCCCGTTGGCTTGGGCCACGTTGCGGGCCTGGGCCAGGATCAGGGCGATGGTGTGTTCCGCCGCCGACAGCACGTTCGAGCGGGGGGCGTTTACCACCAGCACGCCGCGTTTGGTGGCATTATCGACATCCACATTGTCGAGGCCGACTCCGGCCCGACCCACGACCACCAGATCGCTTCCGGCGGCGAGCACGTCTTCGGTCACCGTGGTCGACGAACGAATTACTAGGGCGTGGGCCCCTTGGACGGCATCCAACAACTGCGGCTCGGACAGCCCCAGCTGCACATCGACGGTGTGTCCCGCGTCGGAGAGTTTTTCTAGTCCTGCATCAGAGATCTGTTCGGTTACCAGTACACGACTCATAGGGGCAGCCCTTTGTTCGGTGTTTGACGTAAGCGTTTAATCGTAGAGCAGATACGGGGATCGCAACGTCGCGAACCCAGTCAGCTTCCCCTCCACAGCGTCAGTTATTGTACCCGGAGGTGTGTGGCGATGAAGGTGATGCCGTAACTCGTCGGTCCCAGCCAGCAAATCAAAAAACGCTGGACGGTCGATAAGTGCAGGTGGAGGGGACGATTCGGTCACGGCGGACCCCAAGGTTCGGTCCTCGGTCAGGGCTTGGGCTTCAGCCAGCAGATGCACGGCGACGGCGTAAGGAGAAAACTGTGTCGAATCGGTCACGTCGAGGTGAACACCGGTGATTCTTGTTCCCTCGTGTTTGGGGTTTGGCACCGCGGCGCTGGCCTGGGGCACGAACGACGTCGGCGTAAACGACACCCCTGGCAGCTCATAGGCCGCCAGGCGCGAGGCCAGTCGCTCGCCGTCGACCCCGGGCGCTCCGATCACCGAGAATGGGGTGTCGGTGCCGCGACCCACCGACCATGATGTGGCCTCAAACAATACGGTGGCCGGGTACACGGCAGCAGCCTCCGCGGTCGGCAGACTTGGGCTGGGAGCCACCCAGGCACGGCCGGTTTGGGCCCAAATCATCGATCGTTCCCAGCCTTGCATGGGCACCACGTGAACGTCCAGGTCTTGGAGTCCCGGCAACCAGGCTTCGCCTTGGATTGCTAATGCCAGTTCCCCCACGGTCATGCCGTGCACCAATGGCAGCGGGTAGCGGCCCACGAAAGACGAGAACTCGTCGTTTCGGACGGGGCCGTCGATCATGTGCCCGCCGAGAGGATTGGGCCGGTCGAGCACCACGAATCGGGCATCGGCTTGGGCGGCCATCATCATGGCGGTTCCCATGGTGGAGATGTAGGTGTAAACCCGCGCTCCCACATCCTGAAGGTCGAATACCACCACATCAGCTCCAGAGACGAGTGGGGGCACCGCCTCCGAGGCTCCGGGTTGGTAGAGGCTCAGCACCTCAATTCCGGTAGTTGGGTCGACCTGATCGGTTACTTCCGCCCCGGCGGGAGCGTCGGCACGCACTCCGTGCTCAGGGGCGTATGCGGCCACCAGCTGCACCTCTTCGGATTGGGCGAGAACATCGAGTAGGTGCCGGCCGTCGACCAACGAAGCATGGTTGAGAACTACGGCGACACCACCGTCGCTTAGGGCCATGAACCCCTGATCAGCCGATACTTCGGCTCCAACCCGCAAAACCTTAGGTTTTTCCGGTAGGTCATTGTGACTTAGGGCAGAACTCCCGTCTTGGGTGTTTCCCACCGTTGTCATCGCAGCCGTTACTGGCAACGGCACAGAGGTTTCGAGTTCTGAGGTGCACCCGACCAAGCCAATTGCCGCTAAAACAGCGAAGAGTTGGCCTCGAGCGAGGGTTTTGGGGGAACTTCTCATCGCCGAAGGCGCCAGTCTTCCGTCTTTCCGAAACTGTACATTCTTACCTATTCCCAGGTCATAGCGCTGATCCCTAGGTGAAACCGGTGATTGTTAACCCTGTTACGGGCGAATAGTCTCCATCTTGTCAGGCCGCTTCCGGCCCGCTTGTCAACACCCGCACACAGGAGCACCCGCCGATGGGATATCACAGCATCCAAGATACCGGCCGTAAACCTGGACGAATGGGTTGGGGCGCGTCCGTGTCCGCTGCTCCCCTCGACCGGTCGCACACCGACCGTTCGGAGGTGTTCGCATGATCGGCCGTTTACGCCGCCGAGGGCGTCACACCGCAGCCCGTGGCCGTCTCGTTCTTGACGGCGCCCCGTTCCAAGCGGACCGGGCCCCGTCACGACTCACGGTCGAATCAAAAACCACAGCCCTCCTTGTTCCCGCCTCCGGCGCGATGCGGTCCGAACTGATGAGTGTCATTTCTGGCCTTCATGCCCCCAGTGTGGGAAGCGTAATCGTCGACGGGGTAGACATCGCCACCGTAGACCTGCCCACCTCACGCCGCCTGATCGGGGCGGTGCTGGCCGACCCCTACGTACATTCGGGAACCGTGGCCGACAATATCATCTCGGGGTTGGTGGGAGTGCGCGACGAGTATGTCGTGGAAGTCGCCAAACTGGCGGGTGTTGTGCCCTATTCGGCTAACCCCCGACAGATCCTTGACGGTGACGTCGCCGAGGCGGGCGAGAACCTCTCGGTTGGTTTCAAACGCCGACTCAATCTGGCTCGAGTATTGTTGCGCGACCCAGCCGTGATCGTGGCCGAATGCCCCAGTCAAGGACTAGAGGCAGGTGAAGCCACCCGCACGCTCAACGCGCTTCGTGCGGTGAGTCATCGCCACACCCTGCTGGTGGTGTCGAACGAAAACGACCTCTCTGAGCACGCATCTCGAGTGTTCTCGTTTCTTCCTCCCACTCGGCTCTCGGCTCGCACCGGAACTGTCTCCGGTTCGGAGGCCAAAGGTTCAGGGGACGGCGGGGCACAACCCGACACGAACCACGACGACCAGCGGGTTTTGGCGGCGACGGCCACCAACGGCATCAGGGCCGCGAACGGCGCACTTGAACTCACGAGTTCAGCTCCGGTTCGCAAGGCTGGGCCGGTAGTGCCGTCTTCGTATCTTTTGGCCGGCATCCATGCCCGCACTGAGACCGTCGACGTTTGGCTGGCGTGGAGTTCCGAACATCAACAGCTGGTTCGGCTGCTGGTACCCCGCAATTCGCCGCAGGCCCCTCGACGGATCACGAATCAGAGCCGTCAAGATCTGGCGCTCGCCTACCTGCGGACCAGCAATTTCTCTCACCCAGTGCTTCCTCGAGTACTGGATTGTGAGATCGACACCCAACACCCATATGTGGCGCTCAATGTATTTGGCCGCACCACCTTTGATCAGTACATCGCCCGACGACGTTCAAATCTCGATCCCATCGAGGTGATGAAGGTCGGAGCCCAGTTGGCTGACGCGTTGCATCATATTCATGAACGAGGGTACTGCCTTGGGCCGTTTACCCCCGATGTGTTGGCCTACCGCGACGAGATGGTGCAGCTCGAGATGGTTTCCGGGGCCACTCCCCTGGCGTGCACGTTGCCCACAAGGGCGACTTCGCCGACGGTCGAGTACTTCGCCTCACCGGAATGGCGGGCAGGTCGCCCGGCGTCCACCGCCATGGACATCTTCAGCTTGGGTCGGGTTCTGCAGGCAGGTTTACAGCCACCACTGTCGATGAGCGTCCCCAACCAGGGCCAGTCGGCGGTGTTGGCCACCGAGGCCACCAACCGGGGTTCGGCTGCCACTACCCATAGGCCTAGTCGAGAGATCCACACCTTCGTGAGCCAGCTCACGGCCCCAGACCCTGGCGACCGCCCTTCGGCCAGCGAAGCTCTCGCGGCAATGACCACCTTGGCCGGTTTCGCCCCCGACCAATATGACCTGGCCAAGCGTTTGCGGTCTCGGCAGGATCTGGCGTTGAGCCAATAGTTCAGCCTATTGCGGCCACGATCGCGGCCGCCGCTATTTCCGGCGCTTCGAGTGGCCCAAAGTGGGTGAGGTCGGGGTACGAGTGGAGAACCATCCGCTGGTTCTCGGCCGCCGCCTGCCTGATTTGGCCGGTAATCATCGCTTCCACGTCCCCGTTTTCGTTGCCGATACCGACCACAATGTCCAGCGGCACTTCGAGGCTTCGTTCGAAGGTGCCCGACAGGTGGTGGCAGAACACCTGGGCTTCGACTTCGGGAGTGCAGCGGAGGCGGACCGTCCCCTCGGTGGTATCGACGAAGCCATGAGTGATGTAGGCGTCGAGGGCTCGGGGGTCGAGACTGTTGAGCGGCGGCCGTGCGCCGTAACGCTGCCGAACTTCTTCTCTGGACGCAAAAACCGGTTTACGCTTTCGGGCCCCTTGCGCGATCGCGGGCGCATCGTCGCCGAGCAAAACGGGCCCCGATGGCAACAAGATTGGTTCGAACATCCATGTCGACCCGAATGTGCCGGGCCGACGGGTTTGGGCCGTAATGATCGAAGACCCACCCATCGAATGGCCGACGGCCCGAAGGGGCAACTCCACCGAACCGGCCGCCCGGTCGCTCTCGCCGCCCACGAGCGCATCTACGACCGCCAGCACATCGTCGGCCATTCCCGACCAGGCCATGGAAATATCGGCAGGCACCCGGCTGCGCCCATGGCCGCGGAAATCTAGGGCGTAGCAGCGGAAGTGGTTTTGGAGTTGGGCCACCACCGGCAGCCAGACGTGAGCACAAAAGCCCGTGGCGTGACAGAACAATACTGGGGGACCGTCGCCGCCGAAATCGTAGAGCGGAACAGACACCCCATCGGTGGAGTCGACATAGTCGACGAGGTGGGGGGCGGTGGTGTCGGAGGAATCAGGGTTTAACGAACTCACGACCCTCTAGCCAAGCGCCAAATGCCCTCGGGTTCAAGCTCACGGCCGATACTTACCCAACGGCCGCGCTCCTCAATCGTCTAGATTTCAGCCCGCTTTCCAACTGGGTCGCGGATTTTCACCCACCATATTCATCTTGGGCTTCAATACTGTCGACTATTTTCTTTCCTATAGCAACTAGCCAGCTACTATACATACAACGCATATCCATTGCTGCTGCACCTCCATCCCACCACACCCTTTGTGCATTGTATTCAGATCGAAACAGAGCTAAGGTGCAATCATGGACCTGAGCGTTGATTCGCTTTTAGCGTTATTTCCCGGCGAAAAGACCACGCTGGACCTGACCTTACCCCTAGAGCAACAAGGTCTTGATTCAGTTGACATCGTCGAGTGGATTTACGCTATCGAGCAACACACGGGAGAGTTTATTGACGAGTCTGCAGTGCTCGACAACTTCACGCTCCCCCTTGGCGACCTCATCACGTCGCTAACAATTCGAGCCCAATAGCCCTCCTTTCTATTCCGCCGAACAAGGGAAAACTGAATGTCCATCGTGTCCGAATCCCCGCTCCACGCGGCCCCCACCACGACGAACCCTGCAGACCATCGGCAGATCTCCGAGACATTCGCCCGCCTTAACACCAACGGCCTTTTGGCTGGTTTGCAGGTGACGATCGCCAACAATAGCGACACCATATCGTTAAGTTTTGGACTTTCAGCCCCCCGGCAACCGCTCACCACCGACACTCCAGTGCCTTGGTTATGCGCGGCAAAACCCCTTACGTCTTATGTGGTTGTGGCTGCACTCCACCAATTAGGGATTAAGGCAAATACTTCACTTCTTTCGTTTGTTCCTGAGCTCGATGGAAGGGTCCCCTTCGATACTACGGTGGCCGAAATGCTCACCCATGGGATCTACTGGGAAGGTAAAGATGGTGACAGCGGCACGAAAACTGGCGCAGTCAATTCTTCGCCTACGGGGGAATCAGACAGCGATTGGTGCCCATACCTCACCCCCGGTACAACCATCATGTCGGGTCGGCGCCTCGACGACGGCATCCACCGATACGACGTGCAACATGGCTGGGCCCTTGGTGCTCTTGCCGCCGAACGAGCCACCGGCATGCCGTTTGCAGCCCTAGCTGAGACCCTCCTTTTTGCCCCGTTAGGAATGAGCCACAGCAGCTACCTTCCGCCCCAGCCGTCCGTCGGTGTCCGCACCGAGTTGTACGTGCGCCAGGGAGACGAACTGAAGCCGGCGGGGCTGTCGAGTGATCAGCTCAACGTGGTTCGTCCCGGCTACAGCCTGTGGTCCACGGCCAACGACATTGTGCGCTTCTATCAGCACCTCCGGAGCGACTCCAACCCGGTGCTCGATCAAATGCTGGCGGTGCAGACCGATCGGCTGACCACCGACCGCCGCCAGAACCTCACCTACGGGATGGGCATTTACCGGGGTTCGTCGGTAGACGAGATCTGCCAGCCCGACGCGGCCGGACACAACGGTTATGAGACGGCTATCGGGTTTTGCGAACGCAACGTGGCCGTTGGCGTTTTCACCAACGGCATCTTACATAGCCCGCTCCTGGAGCGGATGCGGCTACGCGCGGTGTTGCGAGCCGTGTCGGCCCACCCCCTGTTTCGCTCCGACACCCAACTATTTCCAGACGCCTATTCACACACCAATTCCCCTCGTTTCTAAGCTCGTGACACGGGCCCCGGCCGATCATTCCGCCGCTTGATTGTGCCCCAGATAGCTGCGATGCCGCCATCACTGACCTCTTGGAAAACAACTCCAATCGGCGACATCACCACTAGCAGCTACGGGCCCGTGTCTCCTTCACTTTCGCCCGTCTCCATCACCGCCGGTTGCCCCAGAATCGGTCCGAGGTAGCCCGTGACTCCCGTAACGCCCACCCGCCCGGCTCCACCCGACCGAGGCCACCGGCTTCGCTCCCTGCACGGCGTGGTGCGAGACCCGTTCACTCGCCGACTGCTCATCAATTCTGATCAGGCCATCCGAGACCTCATGTCTGCTGATGTGCTGGCCAAGTGTCCAGTACACGCCGAAACCACAGCCCACATCCCTGACGGGGCGCTGCTTCGCGTGCACAATGCCAATCCACTGCTGGCCGACGGAGCTCACCATGAACGCCTCCGCTCCTTGTTTGGCCTCATGTACAAACTCGGTGGCCGCCACACCAGCGCGGCCGCGGCCAGCGCTGACGCGGTGGCCCAACATTGCCGCCAGCACCCGCGAGCCAACGTGGCTGATCTGGCTCGGTGTGGAGCGCTGGCCTCATTGTCACATATGCTCGGCATCAAGCCGGTGGAGACGGAGTCGCTGATGGCCCACGCTCGTGGGCTTTCCCTTCTCACCGAATCCGGAGGTGAGCGGTTCTCGCCCGAACTCGAA
>Ga0316189_10005877_pt1 | contig 11766 bp, 12 predicted proteins | sample LowCovwburrow_MG_FD_204930 | JGI IMG/M metagenome (GOLD analysis project Ga0316189, IMG submission 204930) | Coastal sediment microbial communities from Maine, United States - Lowes Cove worm burrow | ecosystem: Environmental > Aquatic > Marine > Coastal > Sediment | place: USA: Maine... | reverse complement strand
GAAGACAGCGCAACCAGCAAGTTGAATGCGAACAAGGCACGAAAGAAGCTGCGGATCAAGCGTAACGTTGGCACCGAGACACAGGTCTCCGGCGGCGGCGCAGCGGCGGCCAAGGCGATGAAGTCCTCTGGCGTCAACACCTCGGGTTAACCCCAGTGTGTACCGCAAGTGGCCGGAAGACGGCCCAAGAGGGACTCAACGCTCAGCGGAGGGCTCCCTCCCGCATGGTCAACAGATCGAAATTCACAGGCGGTAAAGCCGCCCTATCGAAGAGCCTTGAGATCGGCTCAGCAAACAGAGAAGCCATGTACCGCGACGCGGCCCGTAAAGAGGACAGCCTCGGAGCGGAAGCAGGCGGCGGCTTCATCGCCCCGTCGGCCTACGGCGGTCGCTCGGTCGACTCCGGCGGCGAAGCCAACAACATGGAAACAGTATTCGACTACAAGGCTCCGTCGCAGAACGTCAGCGCAGACGGCAAGGCGTGGACGGGACAGTCGGGCCGGGTGTACCGGATCGGCAGTCGCACGAACACGCAAGAGCAATACGCCGACGGCATCGACCAGACCTACTCGTTCTCCTCGGCAGCCGGACTCTCCGCTAAGGAGTTCAGTGATCACCGGAAGAGCTACATCACGGAGACCCCGGGCAAACCGAAGGCCAGCTGGGGCGGCAACGAAGACTCGGACTACTTCAACTGGAACATCGGGTCAACCAAGGGTACCCCCAACGCAGGCAAGGGCGTCGACATCGGCAAGACCGAGGAAGAGGCACGCGCCACGTACAAGGACTTCGGGTTCGACTTCGACAAGGACCAGTACAAGGGCGAGTTCTACACGACCGAGAAGGGTCTCTCTACCGGGCAGCGCATCAACGTCGCGGCTACCGAAGGCAAGCGCCGCAAGCTCAACCGTATTCGCGGTGGAGCCGGGGCAGGCTCGGGTGGCGCAACCACCGGCAACGCCCGTCTCAAGGGTAAGAAGCAGGGTAACCTCAGGCTGAACCGCGCTGGCGTACAGGGTGGTCAGACTGGTGGAGGTACCTCGCTCTTCTAATGGAAAACCAGCAAGGCATTGCTGCTTCACGCTACGAGAACCTCAAGAACGCTCGTGAGCACATCCTGACTCGTGCTCGTGAAGCATCGGCTATCACTATCCCCAACGTCATTGTCCGCGATGGATTTAATGAGACGAGTGATCTGCCAACGCCATTTCAGTCAGTTGGGTCGAGAGGCGTCAGGAACCTCTCCTCCAAGTTCTTACTCTCCCTCTTTCCGCCGAACATGCCCTTCTTCAAGTACACCATCGACGATATGACCGTCAATGAGATTGAGGAAGAGGCCGGTGAGGTCGGACGGGGCGAGATCGAGAAAGCACTAAATATGCGTGAGCGTATGGTCATGAAGGAGATTGAAGCCTCCTACTTCCGTACCGCCGCGTTCGAGGCGTTCAAGCACCTCATCATTGCAGGCAACGTGCTCATGTACGTGCCGGGCGATGGTATGACCCAGGTCTACGGCGTCGACAAGTATGTCGTCTCCCGGGACCCCGCAGGTACCGTGCTCGAGATCGTCCTCAGACAGTCGTTCCACCCGGGGACTCTCCCTAAGGAGGCCCAGCAGATCATCGCTCAGGGTGGCGGCTTCGAGAACAACCAAGCGAAGGACAAGGTGGACCTGTTCACCTACGTCCGGCGCACCGCCAAGGGCAAGTACGAAGTCGTTCAAGAGGTGAAGGGCTTCATCATTCCCAACACGCGGATGGTGTACGACGAGGACATCCTTCCGTGGCGCGCTCTCCGGATGACTAAGCTGGACGGCGAAGACTACGGACGGGGCTACGTTGAGGACTACCTGGGGGACTTGATCTCCCTGGAGGGTCTCTCACAGACGGTCCTCGAGGGCAGCGCTGTGGTCGCGAAGGTGATCACACTGGTGAACCCCAACGGGTCCACGAACGCCCGCGACATCGCCGAAGCAGAGAACGGGGCAGTGATCTCCGGCTCCCCTGATGAAGTCCAGATGCTACAGGCCGACTCTCGGCTGAACATGCAGACGGCTCAGCAGATGATCCAGGAACTCACTCAGCGTCTCGCCTTCGCTTTCATGATGAACACCGCTATCCAGCGCAATGCTGAACGGGTTACCGCCCAAGAAATTCAGTATATGGCGCGGGAGTTGGAAACCTCCCTCGGTGGCCTCTACTCACTGCTTGCGCAGGAGTTCCAGCTGCCGATGGTCAAAATCTTCGAGAAACGAATGGAGGCAAATCGTCAAGTGCCTGCCCTCCCTGAGGGTGTCACTATGCCGACCGTGGTCACCGGGCTCGACGCCCTTGGTCGCGGCAACGATCTCCAGAACCTCGATCACTTCCTTGCCGGACTCGGAGAGGTCATGGGCCCTGAGCTTATGAAGTACCTCAACGTCGGCGAGTACATCAAACGCCGTGGGGCAGCCCTCGGCATCGACATGTCTGACCTGATCCGCACTGAGGAGGAGATCGCACAGATCGACCAGCAGCAGCAGATGCAGGGCATGGCAGCAAACCTCGGCCCGAAGGCCATCGAGGCTATGGCTCAAATTCAGGGCAAGCAGCTCGACGGTCAGAACAAGGTCGCACAAGAGCAAGCTAAGAAAGAGTAACACTCAATGGCAGTAGAACAACACCAGATGCCCGCTGACGCGACTGAGCGAATGGCTCAAGCCGTGAAAGAGGATAACGTCTCGGAGTTGAACAAGGAAGACAACCAGGGTCGTCCTGATTGGCTTCAGCCGAAGTTCAGCACTCCCGAGGACCTCGCTAAGGCTTACGATGAGCTAGAGCGGAAACTCGGCGGTCAGACCAAGCCGAAACCTCCGGAAGCAGCTACGGAGCGATTGAACCCAGCAGAACAGGGTCGCGCTCCGGAGGCGCAAGAAGAGCAGAACGCTCCATCTCCATCAGAACAGGAGAATGCGCCACAAGCAGTGATCCCCGGTCTCGAGACAAGCGAAGTCGAGGAACTCTCGCAGTACGCTTGGGAGAACCAGGGGCTCGACGACGAGCACTATCAGCGTCTGGAAAAGGCAGGGTACTCTCGCGAAGTGGTCGACGCCTACATGGCGGGCCAGTTCGCAGTTCAAGAACAGTACACCGGAAGGCTCGTGGAAGCGGGCGGCGGTGAACAGAACGTCGACGCGATGTTCAAGTGGGCCGAAGCAGGCGGACTTGAGCAATCACAGATCGACGCCTACAACGAGTACTTCGACCAGGGAGGCCCGCAGGCCCTCATGGCCATGGAGAACCTCCGTGCGAAGTACGAGAACAGCGGCAACGCTACCTACAGGGCCGTCACAGGGGCCAACGCCCCGTCGTACGAGACCTCTAGGTTCGAGTCGAGCGCACAGGTCATGAACGCAATGTCTGATCCGCGCTACAAGGTCGACCCGGCGTTCCGTGCAGAAGTAGCCCGTAAGTTGCAGCGCTCCCCAGGGGTGCTTGGTAACGGACGGGCATAGAGGTGCGGGGTTTGCTCCTGGCCTCGCGGGAGGGGGTCTTCGGACTCTCTCCCAAATCCTCACTGGGAGAACAGAATTATGGGAAGCAAAGTTCCTACCTGGATGCCGATCGCTCAGAGCTACGTCGGCACAGATGAAATACGCGGCTCTAAGGACAACCCGGTGATCGTCAAATACTTCGACGACGTCGGTCACGGATGGGTAAAGGACGATGAGACACCGTGGTGCGCAGCCTTCGTGGGTGCAGTCCTGGAAGAGTCGGGTCACAAGTCAAGTGGGTCTCTGGCCGCTCGGTCGTACCTCGACTGGGGACATAAGGTCGACAGGCCGAAGTACGGCGACATCGTCGTCTTCTGGCGCGGCAAGAAGTCCGGATGGCAAGGCCACGTCGCCTTCTTCGTCCGAGAGACCAAGAGCTACGTCTACGTCCTCGGGGGCAACCAAGGAGACTCCGTCAACGTCTCACGCTACGCCAAGAACCGAGTCCTCGGCTACAGACGACCGTCTACCATGGCTGCTTCTCGCACTACTAAGGGTGTGGGTGGTGCTGCTGTTGGTGCGGGTACTGTGGCGGCTGGGCAGGCCATCGAAGAAGTAGCAAGCAAGGTCGACGAGAGTCGCGACATCCTTCTCAACTTCCCCATGGAGTACGTCCAGTGGATCGGCTTGGGCCTCATGCTCGGCTCGCTCGCTCTGATCCTGTACGCACGATGGGACGACATCCGCAAGAAGGGACGCTAATGACTCTCAACCACAATGCGTGGCCCTACGTCCCCGACCTGTCAAACGGCTACACGCCCCTGATCTTCCAGCACCTGTCGCTGGACAATGACGGAACAACCCGGGACATGAACGTCGACGGGTCAGTCACGCCCCAGAACTTCGAGTTCGGTGTGGCTGCCGGTCAGATCGCAGTCCTAGAGTCCTTCGGGTTTGAGCTACAGGACGCTAAAGGTTTCGGCCTGAACGAGTTTGGAAACCTAGGGGCCGCCCTAACGAACGGCCTTCTGATCCAGATGGTCGAGTCGGACGGGACCTTACTAGCTGACTTCACCCAAGGTGAACCTATAACGACCAACGCAGAGATGTACCAGTACTCCATGCGAGTAGGCCTCGAAGAGTGGGGCGCTGGTGACGACATGCTACACGGTCGGATCACATTTGACGCGGTCACTGGGTCATCCCTGGTGGTCTCCAACGGATACAAGTTCCGGGTAGTCGTACAGGATAACCTAACAGGTCTTACCAAGTTCCACATGTACGTGGGCGGCTACTACGGTGTAGGGATCAACGGACGATCCGGGAGGAAGTGATGTTCGATGACCTACTTAACCAGATTGTAGGACAGATCGGCGACCTGATACCCTCGTGGGTACCTTGGGTTGCCGGGGGTTCTACCTTAGGACTAATAGTCGTCGCCCTCTTGGCACCCTCGGTGCTTACGGTGGCGTCATCCTGGCTGTCGGCACTGGCCCCTCTGATCAAGGGAGCCGCCGAGGCCATCACTACCGTGGCGAAGGCCCTCTGGGCCGGGTTCATGGACATGTCTGACAATGGCCGCTCCATCCTCTTCGTAGGGGCTGTGGCGGCTATTGCTTACCTGTGGGGCTACTCCCACGGGGCAGAGTCAATACTCGACGTACGGCCACCTGTGGCCTCTACAGAGCGTATTGTACCACTACCAGTGCAGAAGCCTTCCTCGTGGAAGGACTGGCTGCAACTCTAACACTCGAATAGGATAGTACGAACGAATTGACCCTAATGGGGCACCTACGGGTCCACCCAAGCGGACAATCACTTCAGATGTACCTTCCGTGAGTAACACATCAGCTCATGAAAGGAAAACCAAATGTCTGATGCTAATCCTTCAAGACTCGGTCAAACCGACTTGACCGGCGGAAGCTGGGCCAACGACAACAGCCTCTTCCTGAAAGTATTCGCGGGCGAGGTTCTCACCTCGTTCAACCAGCAGGTTCTGATGATGAGCCGTTCGATGGTCCGTACCATCAACAGCGGCAAATCGGCACAGTTTCCTGTGATCGGTCGCACCTCGGCTAACTACCACACGCCGGGCTCACAGATCGACGGCGACGCAATCGCGCACAACGAAGTGATCATCAACATTGATGACCTGCTTCTCAGCTCGACCTTCATCGCCAACATCGACGAAGCTAAGAACCACTACGATGTCCGCTCGGCCTACTCCGAGCAGATGGGCGTTGCGCTTGCCAACCAAATGGACAAGCACATCTTCCAACAGTTCATCCGTGGTGCCAACGAAACGGACGCCGCCGTCACTGGCGAGTCGGACCGCGTTGGTACGATCATCGACCGCACTGACGCCGGTCTCACCACTCCTGCCTCGGACTCGTTCCTCGGTCAGGCCAACGGTGCGAACCTCGTGAAGGCTCTCTTCACGGCAGCTCAGACCCTCGATGAGAAGAACGTGCCTCGTGAAGGCCGCTTCTGCGTTGTCAAGCCGCAAGAGTACTACGCCCTTGCTAACCTGGACAGCATCGTGTCTGCCGACTTCGCCCGCCGCAACGTCGGTGGCCGTGAGTCCGGCATGGTCTTCCAGATTGCTGGCATCGAAATCTTGATGTCCAACAACCTGCCGACGACCGCCATCACGACTGCACAGCCTCAGGCTGGTACATCAAACCGTCACGCTATCGACGCCACGGAGACCGCCGCTATCGTTGGTCACCCGAGCGCCGTTGGTACGGTCAAGCTGATGGACCTCGCCACCGAAATGGAATACCAGATCAACCGCCAGGGCACCCTGATGGTTGCGAAGTATGCCTGCGGTCACGGCGTCCTGCGTCCGGAAGCATGTGTCCTCATCCAGGATAACGAGACGGCGACGGCAACGAACCCGTAAGTCAAACCTAGATAAGGGAACACTACCATGGCCAACTCTGGCATTAAAGTTGAGTTCGGTGACCTCGTCGTCAACGAAAACAACGAAGCTACCGCAACTGTAGGTCTCTACCTCAACGCGACGAAAGTCGTTGGTGAGCAAGAGGCCGCTATTGCTGACATCACGCCTGCAGCCGACGGCACGACCGCCGGTACTGCAGTCAACGCCATCCTGGCGGCACTCCGGGCCCACGGCCTGATCGCTACGTAAACCCTTGGGGGGACTTCAGGTATATCCTGGGGTCCCCCCTTTTTTAGACATAGGATGGACCAATGCCTATCTTCAATGACGGCGCACCGGCGCGTACGGCTGCGAAGGCGACCAAGCACGACACGAACTCGCAGAAGGCTCGCGCCCTCTGGGTCGGTACGGCTGGCACCGCTAATCTCACAGACGCTCAGGGTAACGCCCTGGCAGACTTCCCGCTCGTTGCGGGCCTCAACCCGATCCAGGTGACTCTGGTCCGCACTGGCGGGACCGCTGACGACATCTGGCTTCTCTCATAAGGATACACCATGCTTGGCATCGGAACAGGAATAATGAACGCCGCTGGTGCCGGAGCTGGTGGCGGTGGTGGAGGCGGGGGCTTCGACCCGGTTGCCGACCTACCGGGTACACGCGGACGCCTCATCGTCGACCTCTGGGACTCAACGGCTCTCATCTACAGTAACGGCGCGGGCCCCAACACGGGCGGGCCGCCTGCTGTCAATGACGTCGGGTTCATCCCGAGCAAGGACGGCTTCAGCACTTGGGACACCTGGGAGAACCTCGTGGCGGGCGTCACGGAAGAGTGTAGCGATCCCACCTTAGACACCCCAGGTAACTGGACGACAACCAGCGCGACCATATCGGGCGGCGCGGCCACCTTCACCGGCGTTACACCCGCCTCCATTGTGGACGACACAGTCATCGCTTCGCTCACGGCTACCCGCGAGTGGTACCTCGTGACCGTGACCTTCTCCTCGTACACCTCGGGTCGCATGGACGTTATCGTCAGCGACACCTCGGCGATCAACGTCACACCGGCAGTGGGCGAGAACTACTTCTGGGTCTACGCCGACAACGGCGGGGGACAGAAACTTATCATCCAGAGCGACACGGCTTCGAACGTGCTGACCGGAACGATCTCTGACGTCAGCATTAAGCGTGTCCCTGGGAACCACCTGTACTGTTCGTCCGCATCGAACCGCCTGTTTAAGAACACGGACGGCAACGGTATCCCGTACCTCTCGGGCGTCTCTGACGGGATGCTTACGGCGAACAACATCACAGTCCCGACTTGGCTCGGCATGATGGTCATGGGCCAAGGTAACGACGTCGCACAGAGTTCCTACGACTCGCTCTTCGCGGTCGACGGTACCGACAACTTGGCCTTCGGTAACAACCCAACACGGTCCGGCGCTTGGAACTTCGAGATCACCCTCAACGCCCCGGGCGTCACAAACATATGGAAGTCTGGTGAGGACAACGGTGGCGACCTAGCCATCTGGGAAGCCGACATCGACTGGGCCTCCGGACTGTCCTACGAAATCTACAAGAACAACTCATCGGTCGCCACGGGTACCGCCCCGTCAGCAATCGACCTCACGGGTGCAGGCAACATCTACCGCATGATGACCTCAGGTAACGGCGTAGACGAACTCACTGGTAACATCTACGGCCTCTACATGTGGGAGTCCGACGGCACTCAACCAGCTGGTCTGTTCGACTGGCTCAACACCAACACCGGAGAAGTATTCTAATGGCACTTCTACCTCTAAGCGAGCTGGAAGCGGTCAACATCATTCTCGCCGGTATCGGTGAGGCCGAAGTGACGACGATCGAAGACGTCACCATTGAGGACGCCCAGCAGGCACTCAACGTCCTTCGGCAGGTGTCCCGCGAGTTCCAGTCAGTCGGGTGGCACTTCAACCTGGAGTACGACTACCCGATCTCCGTCGACGTGAACCTCAAGATACCCTACCCCACCACAGCGGTCCACGTTGACCCTATGGACACCGAGAGTTGGGACTTGGTCAAGCGCGGCAACTTCATGTACGACCGCACGAACCGCCAGTTCACATTTCCAGCCGGTACCACCGTCAAGTTCAAGGTGGTCTGGCTGTTCGACTTCGAGGACCTCCCTCAAGCCGCACGCGAGTACATCACCTACAAGGCTGCGCGCCGGTTCGCCAAGAACGTCATGGGCGACGAAGCTACGGTCCAGTTCTCTCAGCTGGATGAGCAAGACGCTATGGCCCGCTTCAAGGCGGACGAGATGCGCCGCGCTGATCACAACATGATCCACGACAGCTGGGGCACGTACCGCGTATTCGTTCGGAGACGCAACACATGGCTCGGATAACGGGGAACATCCCCAACTTCATCAACGGCATCTCGCAGCAACCCGCAGCCCTCCGGCTCCCCTCCCAAGGGGCGTCGATGGTCAACTGCTACCCTACCGTTGCCAAGGGTCTCCAAAAGAGGCCCCCAACGGAACACGTTGCGAAGATCAGCGACTCGGTGTCTGACGACGCCTTCGTACACATCATCAACCGTGACGTGACCGAACGGTACGTGGCCGTGTTCGACCAGACGTCCACCCCCAAGATCAAGATATTCGACTTCGACGGGGCGGAAGCGACGATCACCTTCACGGCCAACACAGACTACCTACCGGCCACCCCAGGTGAGCAGATGGAAGCTCTCACGGTGGCCGACTACACGTTCGTCCTGAACAAGGCCAAGCTGACGGCCAAGGACACCGGCACCATCGCAACGCGGCCCAACGAGGCACTCGTCTCGTTCGGTACCGTTCAGCCGGGGTCGACCGTCAAGGTCATCGTCGACGAGGACACCGTAGGTATCACCACGGTCTCTCTTGCGATCTCCGACACGGACCCCAGCGAACTCGACACGAACAACGCTGCCGGTCTGATCCAGACGGCCCTTGCCGGGGCCCTCGGGGCGAACTTCACGTCTCACGATCTCACCGAGACCGACGGCTCCGTCATCTACCTTGCGAACTCCACCAACGACTTCACGGTCACCGTGGTCGACGGCTCGAACGGCCTCGGCATCAAGGCGATCAAGGAGAAGGTGCAGTACTTCGAGGACCTTCCCCGTCAGGGCGAAGAGGGCTTCGTTGTCCAGGTCGCGGGTGACCCCGTGACGTCCTTCGGTTCCTACTGGGTCGAGTTCGAACGAGCAACCATTCCCATCTGGCGCGAGACCGGTCAACCCGGGATCGACTCACAGATCGACGGCGCTACCATGCCGCACACCCTGGTCAACACCGGGGCCCTTGCGTTCACCTGGGACGAGCAAACGTGGGTCGAGAGGTCTATCGGCGATGACGACACCAACACCTTCCCCTCCTTCATCGGAGAGACGATCAACGACATCTTCTTCACGGAGAGTCGCTTGGCCTTTCTATCTGGTGAGAGTGTCATTATGTCTCAGGCCGGGGAGTTCTTCAACTTCTTTCGTACGACGACTACTGCGCTTGTAGACGGAGACCCCATTGATGTCGGAACCAACCACACCAAGGTGTCCATCCTCAGGCACGCCGTCCCGTACCAAGAGCAGCTCCTCCTCTTCAGCGATCAGACACAGTTCAGGCTCACAAAAGGTGATATACTGTCCCCTGGCTCAGTTGGGATTGATCCCATCACGGAGTTTGAGTCATCCATCAACTCTAAGCCGGTCGCCGTTGGAAACTTCATCTTCTTTGCAGTGGAGAAAGCTGACTATGCCTCAATGCGAGAATACTTCGTCGCAGACGACTCCCTCCGGAACGACGCCCGGGAGATCACTGGCCACGTTAGTGAGTTCCTTCCGTCAGGCGTTCGCCGAGTGGCTGGGACTTCTAACGAAGACGTCATCGTCATCCAGTCCGACACAGCCCTCGACAACGAGCTGTTCGTCTACAAGTACTTCTGGTCCGGACAAAACAAGGTCCAGTCCGCCTGGGGCAAGTGGCAGTTCCCCGACGTCGACAAAATTCTCGGGTTCGACTTCATTAGGTCCACTCTCTATCTCGTCGTCAAACGACAGGATGGAGTTTTCCTGGAGCGAATGGAGCTTGACACCGGGGCACAGGATGACTCTGGTACAGGTCACTCCTACCTCATGGATCGTAAGATATTCTCAACCAGTTCAGAGGTCACAGGGACATTCTACGGAGGTGTCCTGGACCACACTGCTTACGACTTCCTGTCCCACGACTGGGACAACCTCGACGCCGCCCAAGTCAACTGCATCGGCATCTCAGGCAACTCGGCCAACTTCCCTGTGGGATATGTGGTCCCGTTTCTGGGGTACGCCGCCAACCTCCTGACTAGGTCAGAAGAGTCCAACCACACAGATTGGACCAAGGGTGGCGCGTTGACGGTCTCGAGTGTCGACTACGCTGTGGCCCCCGATGGCAGCACCACGATGGACCAAGTGACCTTCACGGCTGGCGCTACGGACACGCTCCTACAGACGTACACTCCGACGGTTGCTACCGACCGGGAGTGGAACTACTCGCTCTACGTCTACCCGGGCACTGTCCCGAACTTCAAGATATTCATGCGGTTCGAGACCGGTGGCACCCCGGAAGAGTCCGAGGCGGTCATCAACACGACTACGTGGACCGCCGGGGCCGTCACGGGCACCGGTACCGTCCGAGTGGTCCCGCTCAACAGTGGGTTCTACCGCATCGACGTCTCACACACCAACACGGACGCTCTCAACGCGGACATCGTGGTTGGCCTGAGGCAAGCTGCAGCGGGCACCCTAGGTGTGTGGGGACATCAGCTCAACACCGGGTACGGGTACTACATCAAGACCGTAGCTACCATCGAGAACGAAGCCCTGATCTACGAAGGTGATCTCACCTCCGAAGACTTCGGGTTCGGACTCCCGTACACCGCAACGTACGAGATATCGGAAGTGGTCGCCAAGGCGGCAGCTGGCGCTGACCCGCAGAACGGCGGAAGTGTCCCCATAACGGAGGGCCGCCTCCAGTTGTATTGGATGAACTTCCGATACTCCGGCTCGGGATACTTCAAGGTCACTGTCTCCAACCTCGGTCGCGAAGACAACGAGTACGTGTTCAACGGACGCGAGTCGAGCTACGTCGACAACGAGGTGGGCGCACTTCCGATTAAATCAGAGGGGTTCTTCAGGGTACCACTTCTGGGCCGCAGTGATCGACTCACGGTCACCATCAGCTCGGACGACATCCTGCCGTTCCGGCTCATCTCAGCAGACTGGATCGGGAACCTCCTACAGAAGTTCAAGAGAACGTAACAATGATCCAACGCAGGGGCTATGCACTGGCCAAGCCAGAAGAAGTAGCGGACGTGGCCTCACGGCTTCGTCCCGAAGA
>Ga0316189_10005875_pt1 | contig 11770 bp, 9 predicted proteins | sample LowCovwburrow_MG_FD_204930 | JGI IMG/M metagenome (GOLD analysis project Ga0316189, IMG submission 204930) | Coastal sediment microbial communities from Maine, United States - Lowes Cove worm burrow | ecosystem: Environmental > Aquatic > Marine > Coastal > Sediment | place: USA: Maine... | reverse complement strand
ATACAGATTTAATAGAAGCTTTATGAAGGAAAATATATTTGAGAATCTGATCGGCAGAATGGTCAATCATCAACCTTGCGGCTACAATCTTATTCGTATTTATTAAATGCCTACTTCAATAAATTTAAAAAGGTCTGAGTTTATACCCCAGACCTCACTTACACAGTTTCTTAGATACTACCCTAATTTGTTCATTCCTTTATGAATTTAATAATTCTACTATTCTTGGTATCTTTTATGTCTATAAAATACATCCCTGGAACCAAACCCTCTGTTGGGATGATAATCCTGTTAGATTTTCGGACCAGCGGCGCAACCTCAATATTCTGACCTTGCATATTGAACAAACTAACTTGTACCGCTCCAGGATCCTTTAATTCTAGTGTCACAAATTGACGAGCAGGATTTGGATATAGCCTTATTAATTCAATACTTTCTTCTTCTTTTTGGATGCTACTTCTAGAAGCAGTGCCGGATAGATACAGGCTGCATTTATCAGACAACAAAATTTGACTTGCCTCTAATACAGCAACATTTTCAGTTTCCAAATTAGCAGGGTACGATGCGATGCCCTCTTCAATACAAGGTTCTAGAGAATCAACTATTAATTCGATATCATTATTACAACTCAAATTGGACCTCCCATTAGCATCCAGCCTATCCACAAATCCTTTATTCGAAAAATAACCAACACTAATTGTCCCAGCTAAATTCGATGGAATTATCTCGGTCACGTCTATATGCCCATCCAACCATACATCTTTGGCCCATATGATGTGACCATCTAAATTAGTTTTGAGTGTAACGAAACTTCTATCATTAGTACCATCCACATACTCTCGTTGCAGACTCATGGTGTAGAATTCTTCATCTTTCACCTCATCATAGCTAACAGCAACATGACTGCTCATATGAAATCCTTCAATTCCTTCAATAACAGCCAACTTGTAACTAAACATATTTACTAATGATCCATCGTTGGCTTCAAGAATTAACCTTACGAGTTCCTTCTCCACCCAATTGATGCCAGTTATTACTAATCTATCATCCATCGCATTTTGAATGTCCATAAAAGTTAAATTTGGATCAAAAAAATCAAGCAGGTTCTCATCTGGAAGCGCATATTTATACGACCAAATTACCTGTAGATTCTGATCCAACTTAACAACAAGACCTCCATTAAGGGTGTTGTGGCAATCCATTTCTTGGATATCTCCGGTTAGCACATATCCGCCATCTCTTGTTACTACAATTTTCCCAGGATCAAGAAATTCAATTGGCTCAGCAATTGTAATTTGGTCAATAATGTTACCCATATTATCTAAAGTAATAACCATAATTCGTTGACCAACACCAGCAGTTTCGGCACCCATTATTACCCATCCGTTTGTAGCCGGGTTAAACTGAACTTCGCTTAAATAGTCGAAAGCAAATAATGGACTTTCAACTCCAAAGTATCTTTGAAATACTACATCCCCTGCGTCATTGAAGCCAACCACTATTCCATCGCCTCCTAATTTTCCAAAATCATTAGTCTGGCCTACAGCAACAATAGAGACTGGTAAACTTGGGTCACCTGATGCTGCAACCGCAAAAAAACGGGTTAGCCCCGGAGTCAATGCAAAATCCCCAAAATTTTTGGACCAAATCACGTTACCAGTTTTTCCTAACTTTGTCAAATTTCCTGTTTTGTTGGCACCATCAGATACAGATCCTGCTACAATAAGTTCATCAGAATCATCGCTTAGTTTCGTTAATCCATACCATGCAACTTCTCCAACGTCATTTACATTTTTATAAATCCTTTGGCCAAATGAGAAGGTAATGGTTGAAAAAATGAGAAGAGAGAGTAGAGATAATTGTTTCACTATTGTAATTTTTAAATGTTTAAAAAGATAATATCAGACCTATTGAAGTAAATCCAAAAAGGATACGAACTACAAAATGTATACACCGAGTATTTTGAGCTTGAGTGACTTGTTGGTGAATTTATCAAGAGAGATTGAAGATTCAACTCCCAGGTATATCACCTGAGTATTTTGTGTATCTAAATCATAAAGGAGCCCATTTCAAGGTAATCAATCGAGTAGGGGAGTCAGAGTGCGACTTTCTATGTCGTCAGATCAATATCGAGAAAACAAAATATGCTTTTGTGTCCAAATCTGATCTTGAAAGAGGTTTGAGAAATGATCTTTGGATTGGACTGGTTTTGTTTATAGATGGTCAGAAACCAACCAAGTATCTGTTTCCAAGCACTGTTTGGAATGACCCAAATCAGTTATTTACAGATACAACGATCAAACATCCCGAATTCCGAATCAATTTGAATGGGCATACAATGAAAGAATTTGTTGAGAAGTACGCATTTGAGCATCAAATAAGCAATATCTAAGATGGCAGAGTTTGATACCGCAAAATATATAGATAAAGAGATCACACCTAAAGAGTATCAAGAAGATATTCATAGAAATAAAATTCACTGTCCCGAGTGTGAAATGGCGCCACTTCATATAGTCAATCGACAAAAGGGTGCTCCCTTTTTCAAATCAAATCGGCAGGATGAGCACAAACCTGATTGTCAACACTATCGTGACTTTATAAGTAATCGAGAGTTGAATAGGATTGCAAAAAGGTTGAATTTTGAAGATAAAGAGCGACTAGATTTTTTAGTTGGATCAAATCTATTGAGTTCGATTAGACTACAAAGGAGAAACACCAATTTAACAGGTTCAGCCAATGAATTGGTTAAATTAACTGGACTTGAAAAGAAAACATCACTTAGAAATTCAAGGAATTTCAAATTAGAGCATATCCCTAGAGTTCACATTTAGAACATCTTGCGCAGAAAAGATGAATTTCGTGACAATTACATCATTATTTATGGACTGTCAAATATTGAGGTAAAAACTGTAATACGTACGAACAGAGCAACAAAAGAAGAATTTGAAGTCAAGAATATTGTATTCAGATACGAAAACAAATTCAGGTTTTCAATGAGTTTGTATGCGTCAAGAGCAAGCCGATTTGAGACTCTTTTTGATAAAACCACAGAATGTGATTTTGCAGTTTTTGGGAAATTGGAGTTAAATAATAAGTTCCTAAATGTTGTGATGTTAGACCCAAATCACATCATATATTATGTTTAAGATAGCTTGGGTTCAGGGTAGGCATTAATAGTTAGAGAAGGCTTTCGTGCTGGGATGTAGCATATCAAATTTAGTGTAGGAGTGGAGCACTCTTTTGCCACTCCTCCGATGCGAGACGGCTTGTCTACACGACTCGGTCCGAGGAATTAACATGCTGCAGTGAGAACTGTAGACCAAAAGGGATGGAGAGTGGTGAATGTGTGCAATCTAAAAAGGTCACAATTAATTCTTCTATATATTCAACCGTCATTTGATAAATACCTTAAAATGGGTATTGCAAATACCTTAAAGTAGGTATTGCAAATACCTGATAGTTTTTAGATTATTGTATACCACTAACGAACCTATCACTCATGAAACCTAATCTGCTATTACTATCAATGATATTATTGGCAATGCTATCATGTCAGAAAACTGAAGAGTCTTCTGGATTTCCGTCTGATTACTCTCAGCAGGAAATTGATGATTTTAAGTATGTTTTGACCCTGTCAGGACACAATGAAAACTTTATTTATGATCATTCAGATGACCGTCAGCACAGGCATTTCTTATCACAGCTAAAAAGACAAGGTCTTACTGAAGAGACGAGCCCTGCACTATTTAAGTCTATAGGTGAGCTACGAGAGCATCACCAGTCGTTGCGTACACAGGGAAAGCTACGACAGAATGTTTCATCGAGACAGACTTCAGAGTTTGCATCCATCTTCAGTTTCGGATCTAATCAAACAGACTCTACCGTGCCAGTTGCTGGAACAGGCGTTCTTACTTCAGATCCTGATACCATACAAGTCAGACCTCTGCAGGCAATTTCCAGTCTTGGAATGCTCGATGCAACTACAGCTACTGCTACAGCACTTTCTTCAATTCCTGATACGGCCTATTACACACAGAATACGGTGCAATTGCTCAATAGCAGCGGACCTGTAGGATCATCGGTAACCAATGAAGAATATTATGGAGGTGCTGATTTAAGATCTCAGGCAGTAGAGCCTTATGCAGACGCAGGTCCAGGGGTGCTGGCTGCTAAAATGACTTACTACTACAAGATGACCAATTCGTCTATGCCGGTGACAGGGCAGTTCATTGCATCCTGTAAAGATTGCCTGAGTTCCAGTTCATGTCCTGAATTTCAAAACATAGAGCCAATAGGTGATTCAGGTCAAAAAAGCCCGATTACCGTCTGCATCTATCGTAAAAGTGCAGGAGAATGCACTTATTGGTACAATAACCCAAGCTCTCACGACATCATTTTTCCTGTAAAGGGTTCAGTCACTTTTGGAGCTAAAACCATCAAAGTACAGGCAGGGACCAATAAAGTAGATGGTGGGACAGCTTCTATGTACATCACGCAAAATCAAGAGGGTGGAGGATGTACCATGACTTCTGGTACAGACTTTTTCGCTGCAACTAATACTGTAGCCAGTGGCAGTACCCTTACATGGGACTTTGAGCCGACAGACTTTGGTAATGCATGTTTCAGTAGCGGTGAAAGCGTGAATTTCGTTCTTTCCATGAAAGTCCCTGCAACGGATGGCACACAAATGTGTGCCTACGTTTCCAACTCTACACTGGCAGATACTGCTGTATTTGTGACCTATGAAATAGGTCCTATGAATGTCTATTATGGTTGTCTTGCCGAAGGCTCCATGGTTACAATGGCTGACGGATCGCCAAGACCAATTGAGCAAGTAGAAATAGGAGAAAAAGTTCTCAGGGATCAAAGCGGAGCTACATGGACAGTGACTAGCAATACTACAGGTATAGAGCCAATTCCTTCCGTTCAGGTAGTAACTGATGCTGGAGATCAATTGGTTTTGACCCAGGATCATCCGGTAGTTGTTGGGGATGAAGTGCTATTGGCGAGAGAACTAAGAGATGGAATGTCTCTTTCAACCACAGATGGCAGTACAACAATTACTGAGATCTCTATGGTTAATTACGACGGGGCAATCTGGAACCTTAACCTTGGGCAGATGGATGGCGAAAGAGAAAGTTTGAAAGAAAGCAACTCTACCTTTTTTGCAAACAATATCCTGGTAGGAGATGGCAGAATGCAACGGATTTACCTGAACAAATTCAAAAACAGGAAAGAAAATGTGCTCTCCTTCCTACATCAGGATTGGCATCAGGATTACCTCAATTATTTGAAGCGAAAAGGTAAATCCTAGTTGGATTTACTTCCATTCACCCAAACAACAAGTCATGAAAAATTCAAAGATATTTTTTATAACAGCATTGCTATGTGTAATGATAATAATCCCGAATTTAGCTGTCGCTCAAACTGGCAATGGCTCGGATACAGGAAGGCATCTATTATTAGATACAGCCAATTGCAAGAATTTAATTACTGGTCAGTGTGCTATTGCCTTTGGCTATGGATCATCTGCATCAGGGCGATTTAGCATAGCCATGGGCGCACAGTCTTCAGCATCAAATTTTGCATCCATTGCTATGGGAGCCTCAGCACAATCCAGTGGCTATGCATCCATTGCCCTTGGAAATAATGTGATATCAAATGGTATAGGATCGGTTGTAATTGGCCAATATGCTTCATCTGGTGGATTTAAAGGGACATTTGTATTCTCCGACGGGCTAAATAGCCAAATGACAACAGCAAGTGCCGACAATCAGGTTTTGATCAAAGCAACAGGAGGATTCAACCTGTCCACCAATTTATCTACTACTTCAGGATTGTTTATTGATACACAAGGGAAAGTGGGTATAGGAAAAAATGACCCGGCAAGTACATTGGATGTGAATGGAGCCATAGCAATTAATGGAGCAGAGGTTATTTCCTCAGACCTGAAATGGAAAGGAGACACAACAGGATTAGTGGGCCAAAGAGGACCTCAGGGCCCACAAGGTCCGGCTGGCACGAATGGAGCTACATGGCTATCAGGTACAACTAATCCAGCTTCATCAATAGGAGGTGACGGGGATTTCTATTTAAATACTGTTACTGACTCTGCTTATGAAAAAACAAGTGGAAACTGGGCTTTCAGTACACTTATAAAGGGGGATCGGGGCACACAAGGTCCATCTGGTACAAATGGAGCTACATGGTTGTCTGGTACAACAAACCCAACATCAGCAGCAGGAAAAAATGGAGATTTTTACCTTAATACTGCAACGGACTCTGTATTTACTAAATCGGGTACTGTGTGGAACTTTAGTGCGGACTTAAAAGGAAATCAGGGCTCTCAGGGACCAAAGGGGGACGCTGGCAGCTCATGGTATTCAGGCACTTCTGATCCAGCAGCATCTTTGGGGTCCAATGGGGATTTTTTCCTAAACTCGGCAACAGATTCCGTTTTTTTAAAGAATAGCAATTCCTGGAATTTCAATACCTTTTTGAAAGGTTCGAAAGGAGATACAGGCCCGCGAGGATCAACTGGACCTCAAGGGCCAAAGGGACCCAAAGGGGATGAGGGATCTTGTTCGTGCAGTGCAGCAGCGATTGCAGCTGCGGCAGCTGCAGGTGTATCTGCTACGGCAGCCGCCGCATCCGCTACAGAAGCTACGGGTGCCGCCACCGGAGCTGCCGCATCTGCAGCAGAAGCCACAGCATCAGCTGGTGAAGCGACAACAGCCGCAGGAGAAGCTTCTACTTCAGCAACTGAAGCGACTGAATCTGCAACGAAAGCCAGCGAATCTGCAACGGAGGCTTCTGCTTCACAGAAACAGGCAAAGATCAGTGCTGATTCGGCTAAAATATCTAAATCCAATGCTTCAAACTATGCTCAGCAGGCAAAAGTCTATCAGGATACTGCAAAGGCGGCTGCCAGTCGTGCTCAACGCGCAGCTAATACTCCGTTAGGAGGTGATCTTTCTGGTAAAATTGCCAATGCTAACGTTTTGAAAATTCAAAATCAGCCAGTATCAAGCCTGGCTCCCGAGAAGAATCAGCTTTTGCAATGGGATGGTACTCAGTGGAAGGCCTCATCTGTGGACAGTGTAGAATTTGTCGCAGGCCGGGGTATTCGGCTGAACAAAGACACAATTGGCGCTCTGACAGATAGTGCATTTTGGAATGCCTCTCAATTACGGTCCAGATCAATAAGTGAAAAATCTCCTGAGAAACAAGATGCCCTGATATGGGATGGAAAAGAATGGACTCCATCTGCAAGTATATGGAGTTCAGACTCAGTGGATGGTAAACCAATAATCTATGTAGAAAATCAGGCAGCAGTGGGTATTAATACCAAGACCCCATCAGGTCTATTTGAAGTCAAAGGAGGAACTGCCACATCCGACAGTAGTGTGGTAATTGGGAAGAATGGGCATCTCTCCATTAAGACCTCAAAAGTGGATACCACATTTGCCCTTGTGGTAAATGGTGAGATGCTGGCAAAGGGTTTTACGGTAGAATCCAATTGGGCAGATTATGTTTTTGAAAAAAATTATGAATTGATGTCGCTTGATAAACTTGCTGAATTCATTTCACAGGAAGGTCATTTGCCAAATATTCCAAAAGCGGAAACAGTGGAGAAAAACGGGTTGAACGTAGGAGTAATGCAAGTGAAGATGATGGAGAAAATTGAGGAGTTAACACTCTACATGCTTCAGTTAAATGAAGAAAACAAACTTCTCAGGGAAGAGCTTGATCAGCTAAAAATCAAACTGGCAGATGAAGATTAATCTAACCGTGATACTACTGGTCTTATTCCACATTGGATGGAGTCAGACCCTGAAGATCTATCACCTCGATGTGGGACAGGGAGCATCTACCTTTTTTGTCTCATCCAATGCGAGTGGCACAGTGCAAAAAACGGTGCTTTTTGATGGAGGATTGAAAAGAGCAGGTCAGGGAGTATTCAATTATATCAAGACCACCCTGGGGATTACAAAAATTGACTATTTGGTAGCCTCGCATTATGACTCTGATCATATTGGAGGTTTGGTTTATATAATGGCCCAGGCGAATAGTGGGAACATAACCATTGATTCTGTTCTTGACAGAGGAACGACCTTCGCACCTACGACTAATATCTACACCACGTATCGGGGGTTGGTGTCAGGTTTTAAGTATAAGGTGATAACACCTGGTCATATCATTGACATGTTCAATAGCAAGGCAATCAATCTCAAATGTGTGGCAGTAAATGGTAAAGTGAAAAAGAAAGGTGTTGGTACAGAAAATCTCATTGCTTCCGTCACCTCGCCCAATGAGAATGATCTGAGTGTTGCTTTTCTGGCAACATATGGCAAATTTCAATACATTAACGGAGCGGATATTGGAGGAAAGAAAGGAAGCCAGCCTGCTACTTGTGATGGAAGTTATTCCTGCAATTTCACAGATATTGAGACCTCTATTGCTACCACCTATTTTCCCCTCAGTATATACTCTGTAAATCATCATGGCAGCAGGTGCAGTTTGAACAATAGCTGGGCCACTACAAGTAAGTCAGTGGTGGCAGTGATAAGTAGCGGAAAAAATGGAAGGTACAAACACCCACGCCAGGAAGTACTCAACACGTTGAATGCATCGACTGAACTTGTAAAATACTACATGACAGCTTCGGTCAATTATTACAGCCGAACGCTTGGAACTAAAGGTATTCTTAACCCTACAGCCGGAAAAGCTGTGATTGTAGAGGTTCCGGCTAAAACCGGTACAAAGCCTATCACAACACAATCAAATTTTAAAGTAAATGGGACGAATTACACATATAATTAAGTTATTATCAGTAGTGGCATGTATGATTGGAAGTCAACTATCTGCAATTGCCCAGGATGATGAAAATGATATTTCTTTACTTGTATATGCGACACAAAGTGCCATAGCAGGTATGAATGGGCCAGATGCTGCAGCAGCTGCCATTAAGCAATCAATTAAAAATCTCAATGATGCTTTAAGCAGAAGTGGAGTGGATAGGGAAGTCGCATTGACAGGGCTTTTTAAAGCAGACAACTCCCTCAATATATGTAAAAGAACTTTACTCCAGGAACTAACCAGTGAAGGGGCGCTACCAGAGTTTAATGAAAATAGAGATATGTATCGTGCAGATGTGGTGGCTGTTATAATTGACGATGCTCAAAGCTGCGGGGCTTCAGGATATTCAAATTCCCGATTTGCGGCATTCATGGTCCTGCACTATGGGTGTTTAGGAGACAATTATTCCCTTTCCAGACAAATGGCCTATCTTCTAAGTGCCGGAAACCTGAATGACCAGAGTGGTATTTTTTCCTTTTTTGCCCCTAATGGAAGAGCCCATACCGGCATGAACGACAATGGAGATGCCACTTTTACAACTATCCTTGGTTATACGGATGATGCACTGTCCAGCAAGGAGGATGATTTCATCATGGTCCCGTATTTTTCAAATCCAAATGTGAGCTATCGGGGAGCCACTACAGGAACGGCGACAGCTAACAATGCTAAGGCTATTAGCGATCAATGGAAATATGTGTCTAACTACAATGAAAACTACAATTCATATGCGATTTATGAAGCAGCACTAGATGATGATGAAGAACTTTATCTTGAATGTGAGGAGACCCTGTTGTTTGAGGATTATGAAGCCAGGTCAGGATCAGAAATGACCATCAAATCACCCAGGGTTGTTTTCAAAAGTGGAGTAAAGTTTGTGAGAGGTAGCAATGCTTATATGAGAAGGAGGATAGAATAGCAATAAGCTTTTGCCTGGAAATCTCTTGTACAGGGTTCGGCCAATCACGCAATAGCGTGACAATGTGGGTGGCAAAACGCACTTTATCATTGATATGGCCTGAGCGGCTACCGAAACGTCGGACCGTTAAAATAACGGCAAATTATGTAACACACATTCAATAGTGGCTGACCGAATCCTTTGAACCTCAGATATAGAGAACGTCACAGTCCAACCCTGCCTGCCAGGGCAAAGGCCATCGCGGCGGCAGGCAGGTTTGCTGACGATCCGCCGCTGCGGTTAACATAATGGCTAGCCGCCCGCATCTTATATAAAAGAATAGTTCCAGAGACGTTTCAACCTCAAAAGCTCGATATCCTATTTTGTTATCGGTCCGACGACTCGGTAATGGTCTGCGTTACTCTGTGCCTACGCCAAAAGAAGCTTTCGGCTTCTGCAGGCAGGTGTTCAGATAGCTTCGGTTCTGGGTTGGATTAATAGTTTGCGGTGACTTTCGTGCTAGGATGTAGTCACATCAATTTAGTGTAGGAGTGGAGCACTCTTTTGAAGCCTTGGTTTTTGAGGGAATGGATGAGGGGATGAAAAAAGTGTGCGGTAAGAATCCAATTATCCAACCTCTTTTTTCCTCTTTTTGAAGTATTCTAGAATTTCTTTAGGTGATTTACCTTCAGTATCTTTTGCAATTCTTTCTCTGGATTTTCTGATGGTTTTCACACAATCAAAGTCTTTTTCAGTTATCGTCTTCATAATCAAAAACTTCTCGTGGGTTCCTTATTTCAATGGTTTGGTAATCATTCATCAAATTTACTGCATTGTAACCATGTATTCGATGAATGTTTACAATATGCTTAAAATTCCAACTAACTAATAAGTCAGCTTTCAAGATTGTAGCTATAGCAATGTGATAACAATCGGCACGACTGGATTTACCAACCACTTTTTCTTCCAAATATTTTTCGGCAAGAAATATTGCTTCTTCAGAAAGTTCTGCTCTCAAAAGATTCTTTGCGGGAATACCTCTGACGAATTCTCTAACCTTTTCAGGAGCATCAATGAGCTCATCTTCCGCAACATCTGAATAAATCAATTTTATATCAGATTCAACGATTTTTCTGAAGAATAGACCTGTCCATAATTCAAATTCTGGATCAAATTTTCCACCAAATACGGAAGTATCAACGTAGATTGTTTTCATTTTAGTAAAACTACAAATAACTAATCACTGCAATATTTCTCATTTCTAAATCGTTCAAAAAGCTATTTAGTATAACGCTAATTATGCCAACACAAAGTGTTATATAATGGTCTGCGTTACTGTGCCTACGCCAAAAGAAGCTTTTCGGCTTCTGCAGGCAGGTGTTAAGATAGCTTCGGTTCGAGGTGGGATTAACAGATTTCTGAAGGGAGGGAATTATACGAGTAGGAGGGAAGGACTGGAGCACTCTTTTGGCATCCTTGGTTGCGGGAGGATTTGAGCGGATGACAAATGTGTGCGGAAGTAGGGTGGGCTACAACTTCTTGATATCAGATTTTCTGAGGCCAGTTACCTTCTTGATAAAATCATCATTCATTCCTTCTTTTTTGAGTTTTTTGACGATTTCAGCAGCCTTTTGCTTCTCACCCTGTTCCCGTTCCGTCTGTAACTTCCACTCTGTCAGTTCCGCCTTCTCCTTATCAATCAACTCGTACTTTCCACTCTTCTGTAATTGCTCAATCAAGCCAAGATTCATGAAACTACTATAATCCTCTTCCGTGATGATCAGGTGTTCGATTACCTTAATTTCGATCATTTCGCCAGCCTTTATCAAACGATCCGTCATATCAATATCTGCATCAGAAGGCTTCAAATTTCCACTTGGGTGATTATGAACTACTGACATCCGAGTAAATATATGATTGAATAATTTGATCTAAGAAAAATGCAATTGGTGGGGATTAATCCCCACCAATTTGATGATGTTTAAAGTGACAAAACTTGAACAGCATCATGGCTAA
>Ga0316189_10005874_pt1 | contig 11771 bp, 9 predicted proteins | sample LowCovwburrow_MG_FD_204930 | JGI IMG/M metagenome (GOLD analysis project Ga0316189, IMG submission 204930) | Coastal sediment microbial communities from Maine, United States - Lowes Cove worm burrow | ecosystem: Environmental > Aquatic > Marine > Coastal > Sediment | place: USA: Maine... | reverse complement strand
TACCAGGATTCTAAAGCGTTGATACAGTCAGGATGCTTATCGCCAAATTCGACGATACGTTTGCGAGTTATGACGCGCATAATGAAAAATATCTCAATATGAGATTTTTGTCAATAAAAAATATCCTTAATACGTGGAAAGCCGGAGGAATCTAGATCCTGTGTTGTTCCGCAGGCGGACTTCCTCTCAATTTGCGGGATCACACGTCTTTATTGATGTGGGGAAGATATTCGCAAAATCTTTAGGGGGTGTCAATTGAGAAAAATGAGCACCTTTTCTCTTGACCCTGCAATCCATCCTTTGTATCTACAATATCTCAGACGCTCAAGGCATCCTTTCATTCATTCGTATTCAAAGGCGCCGTTTAAGGTTCCCTGTTATTTTTTTATTTGATCCGCCGGAATTAATATTCCAAACACAGGAGGTATAATATGAAAAAATCAATTGGACCCCGGACCATTATCCAACCGAACCCGGTCCTGATCATCGGCAGTTACGATCCAAACGGCCAGCCCAATATTATGACCGCGGCTTGGGGTGGAATCTGTTGCAGCAAGCCGCCCTGTGCGGCCGTATCGCTCAGGGAGGCAACCTACACTCACGGCAATATCCAGCACCATAAAGCCTTTACAATCAATATACCCTCCACTGCTTTTGTCAAAGAAGCAGACTATGCCGGAATTTATTCCGGGAAACAGGAAAACAAATTTGAATCCCTGGGTCTGACGCCGGTTAAAAGTGATGTCGTCAACGCACCTTATGTTAAAGAATTAGCGGTTGTATTGGAATGTGAGGTATTAAAGGTCGTGGAAATCGGCTTGCACACCCAGTTCATCGGCGAAATTAAAGATATCAAAGCCGATGAAAGCGTCCTGGCAGAAAACGGTCTGCCCGATATCGCCAAGGTCCAGCCGTTTATCTACAATTCTGCCGGTCAGGATTATTATGCTTTAGGCGACTTCATCGGCAAGGCCTATACAGTCGGGCGCAAGAAATAAAATAGTTGGGGCCTGATAAAATGATTTAGCCCTTGCACATATGATGAAGGGTTCAAGACAGATATTCCGATTTATTTGATTGTTTTGGCGGCTTTACCGGGAAATAGATATGAATAGTGATGAAAGATCAATAACCAAAATATTGGATGATGGCGGTCCATTTGTCATCTGGGAAAAAGAAAAAAAGGGGACACTCAAGCGGGGAATGATTCTGGATACCTGGGTCTGTGATAATCCTGAATGCCGTTTCCTTCATTTTCGAGCGGTCGCTATCGATGAACGGTTTAAGAATATGAAATTTAAAGGGAGGAAATTGGTTTATACGGTTGAATCGGATATAAATCGAAAAACAGAACCGCTCCCGAATCAGAGCTTGACGACATCGATTCATATTGATTCTGCCAAAGTGTCCGTCCCCGGCGACACCCCTTTGGAAAAACAGGATCAAGAATTTTTTGATTGGCTCACTATGCGAGTAAAAGGCGACTATTTTAAGGTAATGGAGAGACGCTGGCGGATGGCAAAAAGGGTGGACCGCGACCGGTGGCGGAATGAGGATTGGAGCTGGTGGGAACCGGGTATAGTTGTTGGATGGGATGAAGTATTCCCCGATGACCCGGATTTTATTTTTGAAATGTCGGAAACGAGGTATTGGGCAAGGGATTTGTACTGTATAAATCCCGGATGTCTCTGTAAAGACATTACGATTTCATTTGCCGAATTTGATGAAAATGGAAAACCCAAAGAATTAGGTGCGGTAGTTATTAATCTCAAACAATTTCGTATTGATGAGATTCAAGCTGTCGAGGCACCGGAGAAGGCGTTGATCCAAATCTTTAACAAATTTCAAAGAAAAGCAGGTGTGAAAAAAACCATAAAAGAGCGTCAAAAAGAGATGAGGATCATCGGCAAAGAAATCGTAAAATTAGGCACTATAAACAGATCACAAGCACTTAAATCAGGTTCAAAGACAAAATTGGGGCGAAATGATCCATGTCCATGTGGTTCCGGGAAAAAATATAAAAAGTGCTGTCTTAACAAATAATTTTCTGTTAATTCAACTCGGTCAAGAAGCTCATTTCCCCAAAACTATTAAGTTGCGATATGGATATTATATCTTATAAATTTGGATGGTTAGGAGATATGGCAGAAACCTGCAATTCAATCCAAGGAACTGCGATGGGTGCTATCACAGATTTTCTGCCTGCGTTATTATTTTATCCTACTTTTCTTCTAAAGGTATACTGCTATTAAACATGTCCCGGTAAATTTTCCATTTTCCGTCTATATTTTTTAAAACAGTTAAAACCTTCCCTTTGTTAATTACCTGATTTTCATTGCCAAAAACTGTATATGTCCCGACAAGAAAGCCTAAATTACCAGAAGATTCCACTTCAATCATTTCAGGCTTGTATGACTTTATACCCATTTCTAAAGCACCTTCCCAAAATTTCTGAATAGTGTCCTTTCCTTCAATCATATCCATATTGGGTGGCAGGATTTTCGCATCCTCTAAGTAGAGAGATGCTAAGCCTTCAACATCACCTTGATTGAATGATTTTTGAAATTGTTGGCAGATAGATGTAAAAGCATCTCGTACTGTTTCCAGGCTTGACGATGTCATAATTTTCCTCCTTTTCGAATGATAAATATTTTTTTATTTAGCTCAAATTTAACCGATTCCCGACGATTCGATTTGCCATTACATTTAACTTTTAATGTAATCAATATTTTAGGATATGTATTTGATATATTTAGCGAAAACAGGAAATATTTTAAAATTCCTTACCTGCTGTTATGAAGGAATATCAGGCCAAACTGTTTATAAAAATCTCATGAAATAATGTCAAAATGATCAGTAGGCTTCGCTGGAGAATTATCGTTAGTTGATATGTTCAACGGCTGGGTGGGACGCTTCAACTTCAGCTCGCTACGATTGCATTGATTATTCATACGCTGAATCATGGTCAGGATGAAGAGATACAAAAATAAGAAATTCATCTTTGCGATAAACGACCGCTCTGAATTTTTTGCTCAACCGGATGGAGTAAAGTTCTCTCCCTTTACGTGTCTTCACCGAATGGATTTTTTCCCAGTTCAATCCCTTGTCTTGATATACTTGATTCCAATCCATTGCAGACAGTTTTCGAAGCGTATTTCTGGTTAAATTAAATTCATTATGGAAAAAGTGCAATTAAATGCCAACGCTAATTTGGAAGAGGTACCCCGCCAGCATTGATCCGAACAGACCGATGAGAATATACAACACAAATATAGATTTTCTGACCAAAGCATACACGGCGAGGGCCGCCGGGATCGAGGAGACAGCACCGGATGTGATAAAAGCCATTGCCGCCCCCGGGGTCATTCCCATTTTCATGAGGCCGGATATTAGTGGAATCGCGGCATAGCCGTTCATATAAGCAGGTATGCCGACAATGGATGCCAGCGGAAGCGCAAAAGTGCTTTTGGCGCCGACGATAGTTGTAATCCAGTGCGCCGGTATGTAGGCGATCATGATGCTTTCCAGAAAGAATGCGAAAACCATCCATTTGCCCAGAAAAGCGCCATTGTTTGTGATCTCTTCCTTAAATCGGACGCGACGCTCCGGCTGTTGCCAGAAACGCCAGAACACTGCAACCTTTGCATTGGCATCAAAAGACGACCGACAACTGCAATCCCCTTGATTTTGTTTCAATGGCCGGTGCAACAGGCCAATCTTCTGCAACCCAAATACGGTAAATCCGGCACCCAGCCCCATGCCGATGGCAGCAATTGTCTTGGCAATCGCAAAGTTTAAGCTGATACCGGATGCGGTAATGAGAAACATTTCCGGGTCCATGATCGGAGAGGATATACAAAACGCCATCACCGGGGCCAGGGGAACACCGGATGCCAGCATGGCGGCGATCAGCGGAATCACGCCGCATGAACAAAAGGGTGAAAGGGCACCTGCCAGGGACGCAGCTACAATTGTCAGCCAGGATTTGCCGGAAAACACCCGTGCGATACGGGCATCGAACCCGGTTGCTTTGGCGTATCCTGCAAATGCAATGGCCAGAAAGAAAAATGGCGCGATTCCCACCATGGATTGTAGTGTAAAGCGGAGACTTTGATAAGCCTGGGTTTGATCAAGGATTGTCAGCCCTGCAAAGACCAGAACCAGGGCGATAACAACGCGATCGGTTATAAAACCGGGAAAACGGCGGGTGGGTTTTGATACCTGAATGGAATTGGACAGTGAATCCATGTTACTTCTCCTTTCTTATTATTTCGTATTTCCGGAAAATTCGAAATAAAAAGTTAAAAAATTTTGCTTTTAAATTACTTAACCTGGGCTGGATCGGCTGCGCAGCACTCTTCGGTCAAAAAGGAAACGATTCCATCAATCTGCTCGGATACGATGAAACAGCGCAATACGGTTCCTTCCCGCTCTTGCCTTACCAATCCAACATTTCTCAGGTGACCGAGATGATGTGACAGCGTCGAATTGGGTATGTTTAAAATATTTCGGATTTCACCGACCGGCATGCCGGCATCACCGGCTCGCACCAGTTCACGCACGATTTTTAATCGCGTTATGTTGCCAAGCTGGCTGAGGGTTGCGGCTGCGGTATCGTAATCAAGCTTCATGGTGATACTATAAAACGATAAAAATGAGATGTCAACCATATTTCCAGAAAAATAGAAATATACAGGATTATTACACTTTAGGCGACTTCCTATGCAAGGCACATAGAATCGGTTGCAGGAAATAAAACTGCTGCGGGGAAATTCATTTCAACTCAGTCAAAAAGGTCATTTTCCTGAAACTGTTAAGTTGAGATATGGATATTATATCTAATAAATTTGGAAGGTTGGGATGGATAGCAGGAACAGTAAATCCAACCACAAGAACTGAAATCGATGATATCATCAATTTTTTAGCCAGCCAAAGTGGGTTTATCGAAATTCGCCAATCTAAATAAACCAAACTTTATTAGTGGTCACCCCTTCTGGAGGTTAATGTTCTGCTCATTCGGCTGCAAATTATGGGGTTGATCAGAGAGATGCTAAAATGATATTTCCGATTTGTGGTTTGATCACTTTAATTTCATGGGTACCAGGTTCTTAAAATTAAGGGGAATAAACGAATGTATCTTGACCACTATGGTTTAACCCACCAACCTTTTAGTATGAGTCCGGACCCAAGGTTTCTCTGGTTAGGTGAAAAGCATGCCGAAGCACTATCAACTTTAAAATATGGAATCATGGAGAATAAAGGCTTCCTTCTTCTTACCGGTGAAATCGGTACGGGCAAAACCGTCCTCATAAAAAGTCTCGTCAAACAATTAGATGCCGAAGTAACCTTAGCTGTTATTTCTGATCCCAGATTGCAGCTAATCGATTTTTACAATATATTGGCATATGAATTTGGTGTGAACAGCAGATTCGAAAGCAAAGCAGATTTCCTGATTTATTTTAATAACTTTTTGTTAGAACAACATGCTCAAAATAAGAAAGTATTATTAATTGTCGATGAAGCCCAGAGGTTGAATCACGACCTGATTGATGAAATCCGGGTTTTGTCAAATATTGAATTTGATCACAAAAAACTCATCAACATTATTTTTGTGGGGCAAAGTGAATTTAACAAAATGCTATTGGCGGAAAGGAATCGGCCGCTTACGCAAAGGATTACTTATAATTATCATTTAGAACCGTTAACTGAACAAGAAACAGCCGCTTTTATAGCCCACCGGCTTAAGGTTGCTGGTGCTGCCACAGGTATTTTTAGTGCAGAGGCCGTTCGCGAAATTTATTGTTTTTCTCAAGGCGTACCGCGCTTAATCAACATTATATGCGATCATTGCCTTGTGACGGGTTATTCAGCCAATTTGACCTTTCTAGATTTAGCTATTATTAAAGAATGCGCAGAAGAGTTACAAATTTCTGAAGATATTGGCACCTTACCTTCAACCAAACCCACAGTTATCGAACACGATTCACCTGTCGAAAAGTCGAAAATTGTCGACTCGCCGGAAAAGTTCGAGCCGAATAGACAAATTCCAATCAAGAAAGTGACTATAATTATAGCAATCCTTTCATTATTCTTTGGGATCGGGATATTATTCTATGGAATCACGCTGGAAGAATTTTTAGCCTCGATTCGAGCCATCTACCAGTATGTTAATGCAAAACTATGAAATTCCTTAATTATCCAGATATGTTATGGCTATCTTAATGAAATCAAGGAGTTTTAAGTTTCAGGTACATAGCAGTTGCGTTGAATGGGTGATGCTAAGGCAGGGATAAGCTTTTGTCAGTATGATTAGGTGGCTATTGCCGGCTAATCAGACTTGATAAATTCCCTGCCTGCATCAGATGGGACTAGTTAATTCTACTTAAATCTTTTTCTGACGATATTCGCAAGATTCCAATCTTCTTTCTGATGTTGTTCCGATGAAAATTAATGGTACAGGTTGCCAAATTCATCGTCTCGACAATTTCCTTAGTGGTTTTGCCACGCCTAATCAAATTGATCACTTGTAATTCAGTAGGAGTATGTTGATATATTTGAGATGATCTAAACTTCGGCAAATTTTAAGATATACTCAAAATTTGCATCAAATTTGACGAATTGCCAGCGAACAATTTTTTGCCAATACATTTAATTGTTAATATAATAAATATGTTACGATATTCGATAGATATATGTATCGAGAATAGGAAATAATTAAAAAAATTTACCAACCTACAGTTCTGAAGGATTATCAGGCCAAGATCTAAATATAAATCTGATTAAATAATGTCAAAATGATCAGCAGGTGTCAGTTGAGATATATAGTTGGTTGAAATGTTCAGCGGCTGGGACGGTGAAATTGCAGCTCGCTACGATTGCATTGATTATTCATACGCAGAAAATAATAATTTTTTACCATAGATCTTGCAAGGAATTGGAGGATTTGGGGTCGCCCACCATAGGACGTAAATCTTCTAACTAGTTGACATCATATTAAAATTGAAATATATTAACCCCATTTTTGGCCTTAGCCGACCCATTTTGGAACCAAAATCAGGATGTGGACAAATTCTGCCATTAAAAGAGTGCCATAATTTATATACCTATTAAATCATCATCATCATTGTCAAATGAAAGGATCCCGAAGATGACCGAATACAAACCCGTAACGCCCCAGCAACAGCCCAAGTTTGCCGGGATAAAAACCTATATGCGACTGCCCCATATACAAGTCGTTCAGGGGATTGATTTTGCGGTTGCCGGCATCCCCTGGGACGGGGCAACGTCTTACAGAACCGGTCAGAGATTGGGCCCCGATGCCATCCGCAAGGTTTCAGTGACCTTAAGACCCTATAACCTTGTCCAGGGTGTCGGAATATTTGAGCATTGCTCCGGGGTGGATTACGGAGATATATCGGTGGTTCCCGGCTATATTGAGGACACCTACGACAAAATTGAAGCCGAGCTGGGCCCCCTGGTTGAAGCCGGTGTGATTCCCGTTGCAATGGGAGGCGACCACTCTATTACCTTGCCGGAACTGCGAGCGATTGCCAAAACCCATGGCCCCGTGGCCCTGATTCATTTTGATTCGCATACCGATACCAATGATCAGTATTTCGGTCGGCCCTATTATCACGGTTCCATGTTCCGCCGGGCAGTGGAGGAAAATATTGTACTGCCTGGGAACTCGATTCAAGTCGGCATGAGGGGTCCGGTGTATTCAAAGAATGCTTACGACGAATCAACGTCTTTGGGATTCAAGGTTGTCACGATGTCGGCTGTGCGCGAAATGGGCCTGCAGCGGTTGATTGAAATCATCAAAAACCGGGTTGGGCAAAACAAGGTGTTTGTTTCATTCGACATCGATGTCGTCGATCCGGCCTATGCACCCGGCACGGGGACGCCCGAGGTGGGGGGCTTTACCGGTGCAGAGGCCGTCGATTTGATACGGGGATTAAAGGGGCTGGATTTTGTAGGCTTTGACGTGGTTGAAGTTTTGCCCGATTATGATGTGGCCGAAATTACCGCGCTGCTGGCCGCCAATATCGTATACGAATTTTTATCCTTGATTGCCCTGAACAAAAGCTAGGTTCAGGGTTCAACGTTCCGGGTTGAGAAAGGCCAGATGTCAGGAGGCAGAGAACCGCCAGCAAGGGGCAGCCAGTTATAATCGAAAAAGAAACTGGTAACTAAATAATTTTAAAGGTGGTAATTTAAGCGAATTTGATTGTGGGAGCGGCTTCCAGCCGCGATCAAGCAGGTATGGGCTATAGAGCGACTTTTTTTCGCGCCTGGAGGCCGCTCCCACGAGAAATTGATATCAAGTTAATGACTTTGATCCATGATTTCATGAAGTTTCAGGCAAGTTGTTCGCTGTCCGATTTTTGATAGATAAAAAAAAACATGTTATAAAAAACCCATGAAGTTAAATTCCATCATCCATCGCTATGTTTTAAAGGAGATGCTGGCGCCTTTCAGTATTAATGTACTCGTTTTCACCTTTTTGTTTTTGATGACGGAATTAATCAAAATTACCAACTGGATCGTCAATTACAACCTCAGCATATTCTCAGTGCTAACGTTGGTCTTTTTTTCCATGCCCTGGTTTTTAATGTTCATTATCCCCATGTCGGTCATGCTGGCGGTGGTGTTGACTTTTTTAAGGATGTCGGCCGACAATGAAATCGTTGCACTGAAATCCTGCGGGTTGAGTGTTTATGGGTTACTTCCCCCGGTTTTGATTTTTAGTCTTGCCGGATTTCTCGTCACCCTGTTTATGACCTTATACGGGGTGCCGAAGGCAAAAGCCACCGTTGAAGATATGGTCCTTGAAATGGCGGCCTCCAATGTCGATATCGGCTTGAAGGAGAGAACTTTCAATGATGCGTTTAAAAACGTCATGCTGTATGTCAATAAAATCGATTTAAGTCAGAAAAAGCTGATTGACATTTTTATTGAGGACAAGCGACAGCGGGACATCGTCTCCACCGTCGTTGCGCCGGAGGGCCGCTTGTTCAGTGAACCTGGAAAACTTATCTTCCACATGGTGTTGTCCAATGGTACAATTCATCAAACCAACCTCAAAAAGCACACGGCAAATTCGATTCATTTTGATACCTATAATCTGAGCCTTGATTTAAAAAAAGAGCTTGAAAATGCCGAAGAGAGAGAAAAAGGCCGGGAGGAGATGAGCATTGCCGAACTGCAGCAGGTGATAAACGAATCCACTGAAAAAGATAAGGATTATTATAAAGCCCAGATTACCATCCATCGACGATTTTCGCTGCCTGCTGCTTGTCTGGCCCTGGGCCTTCTTGCATTCCCACTGGGCATTCAATCAAAATCAGGCAAACGGTCTTTCGGATTAATCCTGTGTCTTTTATTCTTTTTACTCTATTACCTGCTGTTAACGGCAGGCTATGCCCTGGGCAAAAAAGGCATCTATCCCCCGGTCATCGGGATGTGGCTGCCGAATTTAACCATGGCGGTCCTGGGCGTGTATTTCCTTGTTCAAGCAACCAGAGAAAAGACGTTAAAAATCGAGTATTTTTTTCAGCGCATGGTGCAACTTTTTTCCAGACTGCGACATTTTAAACGCATCCAATAGGTGACTGTCTCGGAATTTCTGTAACTTTTTGGAGATATATTGTTTTTTTGGGTATCCACATTGGGAAGCCACATGGAATATTCCAACATTTCAATTATGGCGAAGCCCCTAACTTGTTCTACGGCATACTTTCATGTCCACTATTTATCGCTATCTAACAAAAGAAATTTTCAAACACTTCGCCATCGTTCTGATGGCGGCCAGCGGTATTTATCTATCTGTTGATTTTTTTGAAAACGTCGACAAATTTATTAACGCCGGCCTGCCGGTTTCCCGGATCCTCCTTTTTTTTCAGCTTAAATTACCGCTGATTATCGCTCAGATCACTCCGGTGGGCATCCTGCTGGCTGTGCTTATTACTTTCGGTCTGATGAATAAAAACAATGAGATCATTGCCCTTAAAAGCGGCGGTATGAGTGTTTACCATTTTTTGAGGCCTATTTTCTTTCTGGGCCTTTTAATAACGGTGTGTCTATTTTTTTTATCGGAAATTTTGGTACCGATTACCATCAGCAAGGCCAACGAGATTTGGCGCAGGGAAGTTAAAAAATACACGATCAGCTCGACCCAAAAGAATATCTGGTTCAAAGGAAGCCATTCCATATCGCATATTTCTTACTTTAATCCCAAGGATAAAACCATATCGGGTATTACTCTCAATTATTTTGATCAGCAATTCAGGCTCACGCGGCGGGTTGATGCCGTCAAAGGTAGGTTCAAACAGGGACGGTGGGTTTTTTATGATACAATGGAGCAGGTATTGAACAAAAAAACCGGGTCCTATAAAGTGGAATTCCAAAGCGAAAAGGTTGAGGACATCGATTTTTTGCCGGAAGATCTTCAACGGGTTGTGAAAAAGTCGGAAGAAATGAGTTTTCAGGAGCTTTATCATTACGTGCAGGATGTTGAAGCCGAAGGTTACGATGCTACACCCTACCGGGTCGATTTTCACGGCAAGTTTGCCTTGCCCGTTGCCTGTCTCATCCTTTGTGTGATCGGAACGGGCATAACACTCAGAAAAAACACCCCTCAAGGCCTTTCGATGACGATTATTCATGGAATTACCGTGGTTTTTCTCTATTGGATAAGTCAGAGTTTTTGTTTGTCTTTGGGGTATGGCGGTATACTTTCACCGGTCATTGCGGCCTGGGCCGCCAATTTTATTTTTGCATGTTTTGCCATATTTAACTTGGTGAATGCCGAATAGCTGACGATTCTGCTTGTATCTGTACGCTGAAGTTGGTATTGAGCCCTTAATCTGGATCTGCCGAAGGTGGACCTTAAATATTCAATATGGAATCGATAATTTTCAATCACTCTACATAAGGAGGTACTATGCCTGATATATTGGAGATTATAAAGGCCAGAGACCCACAGGAAAGAGAATTTCATCAAGCGGTTAGTGAAGTTATGGAATCCGTCAAACCGGTTTTGGATCAAAATCCAATTTATCGCCAGGCCAAGATACCGCAACGACTGGTGGAGCCGGAACGGGTCATCATGTTCCGGATTCCCTGGGCGGATGACCAGGGAAATGTTCAGGTGAATCGGGGTTTTCGAATTGAAATGAACAGTGCGTTGGGGCCTTACAAGGGCGGGCTGCGGTTTCATCCATCGGTCAATTTGGGCATCCTCAAATTTTTGGCTTTTGAGCAGGTGTTTAAAAACGCTCTGACAACCTTGCCCATGGGCGGCGGTAAAGGCGGTTCCGACTTTGATCCCAAGGGTAAATCCGACAACGAGGTGATGCGGTTTTGCCAGAGCTTCATGAGTGAACTTTCCCGCCATATCGGCCCGAACACGGACGTGCCTGCCGGGGATATCGGTGTCGGGGCCAGAGAAATAGGCTATTTATTCGGCATGTATAAAAAGCTTCGCAATGAATTTACCGGTGTTTTGACGGGAAAAGGTTTGAACTGGGGCGGCAGCCTGATTCGCCCGGAAGCCACCGGCTACGGTTCCGTTTATTTTGCTGCTGAAATGCTGGCAACCCGCGACCAAAACCTGGAAGGAAAAACCTGTTTGGTTTCAGGTTCAGGAAATGTGGCCCAATTCACGGCGGAAAAATTGATTGAATTAGGCGCCAAAGTGACGACCCTATCGGACTCTTCGGGCTATATCCATGATGAAAGCGGCATTGACCAGAAAAGGTTAGCGTATGTCA
>Ga0316189_10005873_pt1 | contig 11773 bp, 10 predicted proteins | sample LowCovwburrow_MG_FD_204930 | JGI IMG/M metagenome (GOLD analysis project Ga0316189, IMG submission 204930) | Coastal sediment microbial communities from Maine, United States - Lowes Cove worm burrow | ecosystem: Environmental > Aquatic > Marine > Coastal > Sediment | place: USA: Maine... | reverse complement strand
TGGACGAAGGGCTGCCTGCCAACCGCGAAATCGCCTCGGCCAAGGTCTATGCCACCGAAATGCTCGCCCGCGTCACTGACGCGACCTTGCAGATTTATGGCGGCATGGGGTTGATGAGTGACTTCCCGATCGAGCGGTTCTGGCGCGATGCCCGCGTTGAACGCATCTGGGATGGCACGTCGGAAATTCAGCGCCACATCATCAGCCGCGAATTGCTGCGCCCGCTGGGGGCCTGATGGACCGGCTGGCGCGGCTTTTTCAACCAAAGTCTATTGCCGTCATCGGCGGGGGTGCTTGGGGAACCGAAGTGATCCGGCAATGCCAGAAGATCGGCTTTGCTGGGAATATCTGGGTTGTCCATCCAATCAAGGATGATGTTGCCGGATTAACGCCATTTCGCAAGATCGCGGACTTGCCCAGCCCGCCTGATGCCGTGTTTGTCGGCGTCAACCGTCACGCCAGCGTCGAAGCGGTGCAAGAACTGTCAGCCATAGGTGCAGGTGGCGCGATTTGTTTCGCGTCTGGCTTTAGCGAAGCGGTGCATGAAGTGTCAGACGGGGATGATTTGCAGTCAGCGCTTCTTGTCGCCGCTGGTGAGATGCCGATCATCGGGCCAAATTGCTATGGTTTCCTAAACTATCTGGATGGTGTGACGCTCTGGCCGGATCAACACGGTGGGTTGCCGACTGACAGTGGTGTGGCCCTGATTGCGCAGTCATCCAATGTCGCGATAAACCTTACGATGCAAGCACGTGGATTGCCTCTGGCTTATGTCGTAACGGTTGGAAATCAGGCGCAGACGGGGCTGTCGGAGATTGGCCAAACGCTCTTGGCGAACCCGAAAGTGACCGCGCTTGGGCTCTATATCGAGGGCATTGACGATTTGGCGGCCTTGGTTGAATTGGCGCGAACGGCCCGCCAACTGGGCAAACCAGTTGTCGCCCTGAAAACCGGCAAATCCGAGCAAGCCCAACAGGCCGCAATTTCGCATACCGCGTCGTTGGCTGGTAGCGACGCCGGCGCAAATGCGTTGTTTGACCGGTTGGGTATCGGACGGGCATCTTCGCTGTCCGGCTTTATTGAAACGCTTAAGCTGTTGCATGTGGTTGGCCCACTCGCTGCACCTGATATCGCGTCGATGTCCTGTTCCGGCGGCGAAGCCAGTCTGATGGCGGACATGGCCCATGGCAGCGCGATTGCTTTCCCGCCTTTGGATCTCCGTCAGAAGACCCTGTTGCGTGACACACTTGGGCCCATCGTGACCCTTTCGAACCCGCTGGACTATCATACCTTTGTCTGGGGAAATGAGGATGCGATGGCGGCAACCTTTGCCGCGATGATGTCGCCTAATGTAGCACTGGGCGTTGTGATCCTAGATTTTCCACGTCCTGACCGTTGCACTTCGCCCGACTGGGAATTGGTGTTGAATGCAGTCGCGCGGGCACAAACTGAAACAGGACAGCCCATCGCGGTTTTGAGTTCACTGGTCGAAAACATGCCCGAGGACGTGGCGCGCAAGCTGGTGGCAAAGGGGATTTTGCCGCTGTGCGGCATGAGCGAAGCGGTTGAGGCGATCACGGTTGCCTCGCTTGTTGACAAGGTGACTGATGCGGAGGTTTTCATCCCGCCGCGCATAACCCCGGCTCAGGTTCTCACCGAAGCGAACGCGAAACACGCCTTGCAGCAATTTGAATTGGAGGTTCCGAAGTCAGAGGCGGTTGCGAACCTTGCGGGTCTGGCAGAGGCCGCAACGCGTGTCGGCTATCCACTTGTGCTGAAAGGCGAAGGTATTGCGCATAAGACCGAAGCGGGTGCGGTTGCCATCGGGTTGCGGGATGAGGCGTCACTGCTGGCCGCTGCTGGCAAGATGCCAACAACCAGTTTTCTTGTAGAACAGATGATTGATGATACGGCTGTTGAACTGTTGGTTGGTGTCGTCCTTGACCCCGCCCATGGGTATGTTCTGACGCTCGCAGCCGGCGGTGTTTTGACAGAAGTGTTGAGCGACAGTGCTAGCATGACCCTGCCTGTCACAGAGCAGCATATTCTAGCGGCTTTATCGCGCCTGCGCATTGCCCCGTTGCTGGCGGGTTATCGCGGTGCGGCACCGGTTGATCAGAGCGCCATTGTTGACGCGGTCCTTGCTGTACAATCCTATGTTCATGCAAAGACGCCATATGAAGTTGAAATCAACCCGTTGATGTGTGGCCCCGACAGGGCTGTCGCTGCGGATGCCCTTATAATATCAGGAGAACGCCATGACTGACGGCCCCATCAAGACCACACGCAACGGGCATATCCTAGAGGTCACCTTGGACCGCCCCAAGGCCAACGCGATTGATCTGGCGACCAGCCGGATCATGGGGGATGTTTTTGCCGCGTTCCGCGACGATCCAGAACTGCGGGTGGCAATTGTCACAGGTGCTGGTGAAAAGTTCTTTTGCCCCGGATGGGACCTTAAGGCTGCGGCCGAAGGTGACGCCGTCGATGGAGATTATGGTGTTGGCGGTTTTGGCGGATTGCAGGAATTGCCCCGTATGAACAAGCCGGTGATTATGGCCATTAATGGAATTTGCTGCGGGGGCGGGCTCGAGCTGGCGCTTTCTGGCGACATTCTGTTGGCTGCTGACCATGCGAGTTTTGCCTTACCGGAAATCCGCTCCGGCACCGTTGCAGATGCTGCTTCGGTGAAATTGCCCAAGCGTATTCCTTATCATATCGCGATGGAGATGCTGCTGACAGGGCGTTGGGTTGACGCCGAAGAGGCCGCCCGCTGGGGATTGATTAACCGTGTCATACCCGCTGACCAGTTGATGAATGAGGCGCGCAAGATGGCGGCGCTGATCGCGTCAGGTCCGCCGCTTGTCTATGCTGCACTGAAAGAAGTTGTGCGCGAAGCGGAGGATATGAATTTTCAGGACGCAATGAATCGGATCACCAAGAGCCAATTCGCGTCGGTCGAGACACTTTACAACTCCGAAGACCAATTAGAGGGCGCACGAGCATTTGCAGAAAAGCGTGACCCAGTTTGGAAGGGCAAATAGCGCAACTTTCATGCGGGGCTTTGAAGCTGGAATAGTATCCCGACAAAAATTATCAGGATACCTTGCGCTACCCGATTATTTTTGTCAGGTTCTGCGCATTAACTTAACCCTCGCAAGGATTCTCTTATGCGTACGCCACTCCGAAACTCACTTATTCTGATGACCGCTGTCTCATCGCTTGCCACGGCAGCTTATGCCGACAACCATGCCGGAGAAGTGAACCTCTATTCTTCCCGCCACTACGACACGGACGAGCGGCTTTATTCCGACTTCACCGATCTCACCGGTATCACAATCAACCGGATCGAAGCAAATGCAGACGAGCTGATTGCGCGGATGCAGGCCGAGGGCGCGAATTCGCCAGCAGATATTTTGTTGACGGTCGATACGTCACGATTGGAGCGTGCAAAGCAAGCGGGTGTTCTGCAATCAATCGATAGCGAAATGCTCGAAGCGCGTATTCCAGCAAGCCTGCAGGATGCTGACAACCAGTGGTTCGGCTTTAGCCAGCGCGCAAGGATCATCTTTTACGACAAAACAGAAGTAGACAATCCGCCGATGGATTACATCTCACTCGCTGATCCGGCCTATGAGGGTATGGTGTGTCACCGTTCATCCACGAATGTATACTCGCAGACATTGCTTTCTGCGGTGATCGAAAACCATGGTGAGGAGGCGGCGACCGCATGGGCGCAGGGTTTTGTCGATAACTTCGCACGTGATCCACAAGGTGGTGATACAGATCAGCTGCGCGGTCTGGTGTCCGGCGAATGTGACATCGCAATCTCCAACACCTACTATTTTGCCCGCGCGTTACGCATCGAGGTGGATGGTCTTGATGCCGAAGCTTTGGAAAATATCGGGTGGATCTTTCCCGCGCAGAATGCCGAAGGCGCGCATATGAACCTGTCAGGCGGCGGTGTGGCAGCCCATGCACCAAATCGCGACAATGCGATCAAATTCCTAGAGTACCTGGCCTCTGATCAAGCGCAGAAATATTTTAGCGCTGGAAATGATGAATACCCTGCTGTTCCGGGTGTTGGCCTATCACCGTCTGTAGCAGCTATGGGGCTTTTCCGGCCCGACGCGGTTGATCTGAGTGCCGTCGCACAAAACCTGCCTGTGGCGCAGCAGATCTTTAATCAGGTCGGCTGGGAATAGATTCTAGTAAATCAATAGAGAAGGGCGCCATGCAAGTGGCGCCTTTTTTGTGTTCAATACCTAAGCGCGTCCTGTTCCGATCTTGCGGCACAGCAAGATCACAGGGATTAGGCCGATTGCCGCGATGACCAAGCTTGGTACAGCTGCTCCTTCCAGTCTTTCATCCGACGCTAGTCGGTAGGCTTGAACGGCGAGCGTGTCGTAGTTGAAAGGCCGCATAATCAATGTGGCAGGCAGTTCTTTCATCACATCCACAAAGACGATCAATCCGGCTGTCAGCAGGCTCGTGCTGATCAGTGGCATATGCACTCGCCTGACCAGTCCGGGTATGTCCTGGCCCAATGTGCGGGCCGCCGCATCCATGTTTGGAGCGACCGAAGCGATCCCGCCTTCATAGGCACCAATGGCCGCGGCCAAGAACCGGATCAGATAGGCGGCAATCAAGAGCCAGATCGAACCTGTGAACAGCAACCCTGTTGAGACGTCAAATGTCGCGCGCATCCAAGCGTCCAGCGCGTTGTCGAAGGCGGCAAAGGGTACCAAGAGGCCCACTGCGATAACCCCACCAGGGACGGCGTAACCGATCCGCGCAAGATAGAGTGATGTTCCCGTAAGCCGACTCGCACCAACGCGATGCAGGGTGCCGAGAATGAGCGCTGCGAGAACCGTCAAGACAGCGGCAATGCTGGCCAGTGTTAAAGAGTTTCGGATGAAGCCGAGGTAGCGTGGGCTCAGAAGGTCTTGCTCTGATCCTAAGGCCATAGCGCTGAGTGCAACAACAGGCAGCAGAACGCCAAGCAGAATCGGTGTCAGGCAAAAAAGAGTTGCGCCAAGTTTTTGGCCAGGTGTCAGTGACAGTCGCTGCAAAGGTGCATTCCGTCGTCCATTAGCATATTTGGCCCCACCGCGACTGGTGCGCTCAAGCATGACCAGCAATAGGGCAAAGCTAAGCAAGCCCAGTGCCAATTGCGCTGCAGCAGCCCGATCGGCCAGCGTGAACCAACTGGTGTAGATGCCAACGGCAAAGGTCTGCACTCCGAAGTAGGCCACAGTGCCGAAATCCGCGATCGTCTCCATGGCCACCAACATGACGCCCGAGGCAATCGCAGGGCGCGCCATCGGCAGCGAGACGTGCATGAATGCCGTCATAGGGGACCGCCCCAAGACGCGTGCTGCAAGAAATGTGCTGGCTCCCTGCGCGGCAAATGCCGCCCGCGCCAGCAAATAAACGTAAGGATAAAGCACAAGCGTGAGCATCATCGCCGCTCCGCCCAGCGATCTGATCTCTGGGAACCAATAATCGCGCGGGCCCCATCCGGTCAGATCACGTAACAGCGTTTGCACGATGCCGGGGTGATCCAGCACATGGGTATAGCCATAGGCCAACACATAGGCCGGAAAGGCCAACGGCAGGGCCAGTGCAATCTCCATCCAGCGGCGACCAGGGAAATCGGTCATTGTCACCAGCCATGCTGCACCAGCGCCAATGAAGGCGCTGCCAGCCATAACAAGCGTCACAAGGATCAGGGTTGTCATGGTGTAGCGGCCAAGCACGGTATCCGCGAGATGGCCCAGCGTTTCAAATGAACCGGAAAATGCAGCCGCCAAGACGCCCAGATAGGGGATCACGCAAACGATCATCACAAAAATAGCGACACCGCGAAAACCCTTTGTCAGGGCGGCGCGGCCGGTTCTGCGATGTGCTGCTTGTTTGTCCATACGCAGCAGGTAATCCAAAGCAGGGGACAGGGGCAACCTGCTGGGTGCACGAGATGCACATGCTTTGGCGTTTCAGGCAAGTTATTGAACAAACGCGGCGTTGGGTCGCGGATATTACGGAGTTGTGTGTGGCGTTTTGTGGACCGAAGTGGTTTTATCTACGCGATTATAGCTTCCCCAAACGGACGAGACGCAACATGCGCAATCTAATCGCTGCAACCTTCATTTCTCTGCTTCCTTTCGGGGCGATGGCGCAACCGATGTCCGAGGACGACATCAAGCAGCTCGCGCTTCAGGCGATCCTTGAAAACCCTCAAATCATCATGGAAGCACTCGCGATCCTTGAAGAGCAGCGCAATGAGGCGCAAGCCGCAGCGCAGGCCGAGGTTTTGCTGCGGCAACGCGCGTTTCTTGAGAATGATCTGAACGCACCCTTCGTTGGCAACGCCGAAGGTGATGCCGTCGTGGTTGAATTTTTTGACTATAACTGCCCCTACTGCAAACGTGCTGCCGGAGATGTGAAAGCCCTGTTGGCTGCCGATGAGGGTGTGCGCGTTGTTTATCGCGAATGGCCGATTTTGGGCGAAGGCTCTGTCTTCGCGGCACGCGCAGCATTGGCGGCCCGTGCGCAGGGAAAGTATGAAGAAATGCACTGGGGCATGATGGAAATGCGCGGTCGTGCTGAGGAAGCCTCGGTTCTTGCACTGGCCCGCTCTGTTGGTTTGGATGTCGAACAAATGGTCGCCGACATGGATAGCGAGGCGGTGAATAATCACATTCTTGCATCACGGCAGTTGGCACAAAGTCTGGGCTTCACTGGTACTCCTGCCTTTGTCATCGGTGATGCTTTGGTCCCGGGGGCGGTGCCACTTGCAGACTTGCAAGGCTACATAGGTGCAGCGCGCGCCGCAAATTAATGTGATCCACCTCTTGACCTTCCAGTGAATGGAAGGACTATCTACGGCGTGTACAAAAGGAAACACGCCTATGAAACACGAATCTGTCACTCTTCAAATCACGAAAATGTCTTGTGGATCCTGCGTCGCGCGGGCCGAAAAAGCAGTACGCGATGTCGATGGTGCGTCCGAGGTTGCGGTCAATCTTGCCTCTGAAACGGCAACGGTGGTCTACGACAGCCCCGCAACCCTTGCGACAATCACGGACGCTTTAGTGGCGGCTGGCTATCCAGCGGCTGAGGAGCAGATTACCCTCGATATTGAAGGGATGACTTGTGGTTCTTGCGTCGGACGGGTGGAAAAGGCGTTAAAGGCTGCGCCATCTGTGACCGATGTTTCGGTCAACTTGGCCTCTGAAACGGCGCAGGTGAAATTCTTGTCAGGCACAACAACGTCGCAGTCGCTGGCAAAGGTTGCGACGGATGCCGGATACCCCGCAAAGTTACACGGCACATCAGATGAAAAGACGGATCACAAAGAAGCGCAAATGACCGCATTGCGCTATCACCTGATCATTGCAGCAGTCCTGACAGCCCCCGTCTTTGTGTTGGAGATGGGCAGCCATTTCGTGCCGGGCGTGCATGAATTGGTGCACCAATACATCGGCATGCAAACAAGCTGGGTGTTTCAATTCATTGTCGTGACCCTCGTGTTGGCGTGGCCGGGGCGTTTTTTCTTTACGCAAGGTATACCTGCTTTGTTCAAGGGCGCGCCTGACATGAACGCGCTTGTTGCGATCGGGACGGGGGCTGCTTGGACCTTCTCGACGATTGCGACCTTCGTGCCGGGTCTATTGCCGACAGGAACGCGCGCTGTATATTTTGAAGCTGCCGCCGTGATTGTCACGCTTATTCTATTGGGCCGTTTTCTTGAGGCGCGCGCCAAAGGCAAAACCGGCGAGGCGATCCGTCGCTTGGTCGGGCTTCAGCCGAAAACAGCAAGCCTGATGCGCGACGGCGAGCCGGTAGATGTGCCGATCACTGATATTGTCGTGGGCGACGTCCTACGCGTGCGTCCCGGTGAAAAGATCGCTGTCGATGGGGTCATAATTGATGGACGGTCCTTCATTGACGAAAGCATGATCACTGGAGAGCCAGTCCCAACAGAAAAAATCAGTGGCGCCTCTGTGACAGGTGGGACAGTGAACGGCACCGGCGCGTTTACGTTCCGTGTTACGCAAGTGGGTGCGGACACGATGCTTGCCCAAATCATTCGCATGGTAGAGGACGCACAAGGTGCAAAGCTGCCAATCCAGGATCTCGTCAACAAGATAACACTGTGGTTTGTCCCGATTGTGCTTGGACTTGCTGTTTTGACAGTTCTTGGCTGGCTCGTCTTTGGGCCCGATCCTGCGCTCAGCTTTGCTTTGGTCGCAGGCGTTTCCGTTCTGATCGTGGCTTGTCCTTGTGCGATGGGCTTGGCCACACCCACATCGATTATGGTCGGGACAGGACGCGCGGCGGACCTAGGCGTTTTATTTCGTAAAGGTGATGCATTGCAGGCCTTGCGATCCACGCAAATCGTTGCATTCGACAAAACTGGCACGCTGACACAAGGACGGCCAGAAGTGACGCTGGTGTCTTTGGTCGATGGGCTTGATGAGGCGCATACTATGGGTCTGATAGCCAGTGTTGAGGCAATGTCAGAGCATCCGATTGCTGAAGCAATTGTGCGTAAGGCTGCTGTGCAAGGGACAGCGTTGGCCACCGTTGGGAACTTCAGCGCCCAAGCAGGTTTTGGTGTCAGTGGCACGGTTGCAGGTCATCACGTTCTGGTCGGAGCGGATCGGCTTATGCAGCGTGAGGGAATTGCGATAGATGCGTTTGCATCGCAGGCCACGCAAATTGCAGAGGACGGACAAACACCGTTCTACGCGGCGATTGATGGGAAGCTCGCAGGTTTGATTGGCATTTCCGATCCTATCAAAGCAGAGACACCTGCCGCAATCAAAGCGTTGAAAGAGATGGGTTTGAAGGTTGCTTTGATCACGGGCGACAACGCGAAAACCGCGCATGCAATCGCTGGTAAACTAGGCATCGAAACAGTCGTCGCTGAAGTGTTGCCGGATGGAAAAGTGACGGCCTTGCGCGATCTTTCAAAGACACATGGGAAGATTGCCTTTGTCGGTGATGGGATTAATGATGCGCCTGCGCTTGCGGCCGCTGATGTTGGCATCGCGATTGGGACAGGTACGGATGTCGCCATAGAAAGCGCGGATGTGGTATTGATGTCCGGCGACATCACAGGCGTCTGTAATGCCTTCGAGATCAGCCGCCAAACAATGCGTAATATCAAGCAAAACCTGTTCTGGGCCTTTGCTTACAATACCGCGCTGATTCCAGTCGCGGCAGGCGGCTTGTATGTCTTTGGCGGACCGCTCTTGTCGCCAATGCTTGCCGCCGGTGCGATGGCGCTGTCGAGCGTCTTTGTGCTGTCAAATGCGCTGCGCCTACGCTGGGTGGGGCCGGCAAAATCGCGGCCAGTGATTGTGAAGCAGGCATCTTACCAAGAGGTGACAGCATGAACATTGGGCAAGCAGCCAAAAAGGCTGGGCTTCCGGCGAAAACGATCCGGTATTACGAGGATATCGGATTGGTGAAGCCGGGGCGCGATACCAATGGTTATCGCGCCTTCGTAGAGACGGACATTCACAAGCTGAGCTTCCTCGCGCGTTCGCGCGCTTTGGGTTTTTCAATCGAAGACTGCCGCGATTTGCTGGCGCTTTGGGAGGACACTTCGCGCGCAAGTTCGGACGTTCGCCAAATCGCGCAAGAGCACCTGACGCAAATTGAAACCAAGATTGCTGACTTGCAGGACATGCGTGATACGCTTCAGGTACTTGTCCGCGATTGTGCTGGTAACGACAGGCCTGACTGTCCGATCCTGAACTCCCTAGGTGACAGCGACTGATCAAACGGTGCTCTGTTACTTTTCCTGTTCGGTCTGCGGCACACTCAGTGTTGACCACGTGTCGTCTTGCGGTGGAGAAGGCGGGGTATCACAGGCCCGGCGATGGATGTTGACCTTCGCGATGAAGTTTGCCGAGATCGGCGCCGTGACAAAAAGGAATGCCATGATCAGCAATTCATGGGTAGAGGGCTCTCCAATATCAAAGGAATGAATGATGGATGCCAAAAGCAGCATCCCAATCCCTACGGTGCCGACCTTTGTTGGTGCATGAAGCCGTGTCATCGGGTCATTGAATTTCAACAGCCCGATCACCCCGACAAGAACGAAGCCTGATCCGATGATCAAAGATAAGCAAACGATGTATGTGCCGATAATCTGGGCTGTCATTCGATAATGTCCCCCCGCAAAATGAAGCGCGCCATTGCGACGGTCGAGACAAATCCAAGCATCGCAATCAGTAGCGCCACTTCAAAGTAAATCTGCACGCCTTGGTGAATGCCAAGCACGATGACCAGACCCAGCGCGTTGATGACCATCGTGTCCAGTGCAAGGATACGATCGCCCGATGTTGGCCCCAAGACGAGCCGGACCATCGACATGATCTGCCCAAGCGCCAAGGCGATAAAGGTAATCGCCAATGCGACATAGAGAAATTGGTTTGCAAGTATCATGAGAAAATCTCCAACAAGCGGGCCTCGTAGCGGGTTTTGATGTCGTCGAGCACAGCGTCTGGATCATCAGTGTGTAGCACATGGACCAACAGACTGTGCCCTTGATCGGACAGGTCCGCAGACACTGTTCCCGGTGTGAGCGTAATTGTCCCCGCAAGCATTGTGATCGCTTCAGGCTCACGTAGTTTCAACGGGACCACGATCCAGGCTGGTTTCAGCTTTGAGGTTGGAACAGTCAATACGATCCAGGCCACTTCGATATTGGCGACGATGATGTCCCAGATCACAACAAAGCTGTAGCTGATCATCTTGCCGGGTCGGAACCCTTTGGGCGTATCGGGCCACCAGATGGACGTACTCCATGGGATGATGATCCCTAGGATGAAACCAAAGACCAGCATCCCTGCCGAAAGTTCGTTTTGCAGCAACATCCAGACAATCGTCAGGATCAGCGTCAAAAGAGGGTGTGGCATCAGCCAATTGAACGCGCGTGCCATATTAGTGATCCTCCTCTTTTGGTGTGCTGAGCTTGCCCGGTGTATCCACCACGGTGGAGATATAGGGCGCGGGGTCGAAAAGTTGCGCTGCAATGGCGGCGGTATAGCGATGCACTTGGCCAGCGAAAACAGTATGTGCTGCCAACAAGGCGATCAGCCCGCCCACAGCAACATATGACATTGTTGCTGGGGGCGCTGAGGCCGTATCCTCTTGACCGGGCTCAACGCTTTGCGCTTTCCAAAACAAGATGCTGCCTGCACGGGCAAACCCGACAATGCTGATTAAGCTGGATCCCAATACAATTACCCAGATCCAGACCATCAGATCCGAGTCAAAGGCTGCGTCCAGAACAAGCAGTTTGCCAAGGAAACCGGACAGCGGCGGCAGACCCGCCATTGCGATTGCCCCGATAAAAAACAAGCTGGCTGTGAGCGTTGCGCCTGCGATGGGCGGCTGCGGAGTCAGGTCCAGATTAGCACGGCTGCAGCGCACAAGATCAACGATCAAGAACAAAGCGGCCCCAGCCAATGTTGAATGCACAATGTAGTAGAGTGCCGCCGCAATGCCTTCGGGGCTGAAAAGTGCGATCGAGACCAGCACCATGCCCATTGAGCCGATGATTGAGAAGGCCACCAGTCGGTCCAGCCGTTTGGCCGCCAGCACGCCGGTCATGCCGATCGCGAGAGACATCAGGGCGGCAGGCAGCAGCCATACATCATGCAATCCAGACGTGATCGCCAGATCAGGCGGAAAGATCATCGTGTAGACGCGGATAATCGCATAGGCGCCAACCTTGGTCATGATAGCAAAGAGT
>Ga0316189_10005872_pt1 | contig 11774 bp, 11 predicted proteins | sample LowCovwburrow_MG_FD_204930 | JGI IMG/M metagenome (GOLD analysis project Ga0316189, IMG submission 204930) | Coastal sediment microbial communities from Maine, United States - Lowes Cove worm burrow | ecosystem: Environmental > Aquatic > Marine > Coastal > Sediment | place: USA: Maine... | reverse complement strand
AGCCGGAGACGGAGGTACCTGCGGCAAACCACGCAAACGAGGTGATCCTGTGGGCCGGGCCAAAAACCCACCTGGTACATTATCCGTTGCATCGCGGCGATATCTTCAACCTGGTTTCGGTGTTTCATTCAGACGCCTATGAAGAGGGCTGGGATGTCTTTGGCGATATCGGCGAGTTGAACCAGCGTTTTGCCGGGCAGCGCCGCGAAGTAATGGGCATGCTCGACAAGATCGAAAGCTGGCGCATGTGGGTGTTGTGTGACCGCGATCCTGTAAAGGACTGGAGCAAGGGCCGCGTCACATTGCTGGGCGATGCAGCACACCCGATGCTGCAGTACCTGGCGCAAGGTGCATGCATGGCAACCGAAGACGCGGTGTGCCTGGCGCATCATGTGGCGGCAAACGCTGATCCGGCGGACGCCTTCCTCGCCTATCAGGCGGACAGGTATCTGCGCACAGCGCGCGTGCAGATGACAGCCCGGCTGTATGGCGACATCTATCACGCTACCGGCCCGGTGGCAGAGCTCCGGCAGATGATGTTGTCGGGCCGCTCTGCCGAACAGGCCTATGACGGCATGAGCTGGCTCTACTCAGGGGTCAACGCGCAGGGGCAACAGATCCTGCCATAAACCGTATGGCAACAAAGCGATTGCCAAGCAGGGTCTCGATGTTAGGATCAATTTGAGGCTGAACCCGCCATCAACGGCAACCACACTGTTTTAGAATATCAGGGAGTATAAAAATGATCCGCAAGATTCTCGCCGGCGCGCTGGCGCTTGGCATATCGGCAACTGCGTCAGCAGCCATTGCCGCCGACAAGGTGAAGATTGGTGTCATCACAACATTGACCACACCGGCTGCCGTTCTGGGTGCCGAGCAGATGAACGGCATCAATCTGGCCATGGAACATCTTGGTGGCAAGATGGGTAACACGGAAGTTGAAATCATCGCGGAAGATGACGGCTTCAGACCGGATATTGGCAAGCAGAAGGCCGACAAACTGGTTTCACAGGACGATGTCGACATCGTCACCGGCATCATCTGGTCACATGTCCTGCTGGCATCGAAAAAATCAATTCTGGGCGCCGGCAAGTTCCTGATCGGGGCCAATGCCGGAACCTCGAACGTGGCCGGCAAGGAATGCGACGAGAACTTCTTCTCTTCCTCATGGCAGAACGACATGGTGCCCAAGGCACTGGGTGAAGTGCTCAATCAGCGCGGTGTGAAATCGCTCTATATCATGGCGCCGAACTATGCTGCCGGCAAAGACATGGTGGCTGGCGTGAAGAGCTCGTTCAAGGGCGAAATCAAGGGCGAGGATTTCACCAAGTGGGGTAAAGACGCCCAGCTTGATTTTTCTGCCGAACTTGCAAAAGCATCCGCATCAGGTGCCGAAGCCATCTTCGTGTTCTATCCCGGCAAAGCCGGCGGCGCGTTTCTGAAACAGTTTGGCCAGGCTGGCCTTACCGGCAAAATGCAGTTCTTCAACGTGTTTACTGTTGATGGATTGTCGCTGCCGAAGTTCCAGGCCGGCGGCATCAAATCAGTTCTCGGTGCCTATGATACCATGCAGTGGAGCCCTGATCTGGACAACGCAGCCAACAAGAAATTCGTGACCGATTATCGCGCCAAGCATGATCGTTATCCGAGTTTCTATGCAGCCCAGGCCTATGACGCGATCAATCTGATCAATTCCGCTGTTGTCGCTACCGATGGCAAGGTTGAAGACAAGGATGCATTCCGGGCAGCGCTCAAGAAAGCCGACTACAAGTCGGTACGCGGCGATTACACCTACGGCAACAACCACTTCCCCGTGCAAAACTATTATCTGCGGCAGGTGGTTGAAGGTCCCGATGGCAAGTGGACCCACAAGACGATATCAACCGTCTACGAAGCAACCGGCGATGACCACGCCAAGGATTGCCCGATGAAATAGGCGGGATTTCAGCCTCGACATTGCGGCCCGCCCTCAAGCAGTATTGAGGGCGGGTTTATAGGGCCAGGGCCCATCAATCTTATCCTCCCGCGGAATGGATAAGATTGATGGGCCCTGACCCTAATGCATCAGGGAGACGATCGGTGAAAGTTGTTATTGTTGGCGGCGGTATTGGCGGCCTGGCGGCAGCCCTCATGCTGCATGATCGCGGCATTGAAGCTGAAGTTTACGAACGTTCGGAAGAAATTCGCGAACTCGGGGTCGGCATCAACACCCTGCCGCACGCCATAAAGGAACTGGCCAATATCGGTTTGCTCGACGCGCTGGACAAGGTCGCCATTCGCACCCACGAACTGATCTACCAGAACCGGCAGGGCCAGACCATCTGGCAGGAGTTGCGCGGTACCGATGCCGGGCTCGACATGCCGCAGTTTTCAATTCATCGCGGCCGCCTGCAGGGTGTGTTGCGGGATGCCGTGATTGAACGGCTCGGACCCGGCGCCATCAGAACAGGTCATGCGTGTACCGGCGTGCGGCCGGGCAAGGGTTGCGCGACTGCAATGTTTCACACCGCAGGTAACCAGGATTTGCAGGTGGACGGCGATGCGGTGATTGCCTGTGACGGCATCCACTCGGTGGTGCGCAAGCAGTTCTATCCCGATCAGGGCGATCCGAAATGGAATGGCATCATGTTGTGGCGTGGCGCGTGCCTGTGGGACCCGTTCCTGACGGGACGTTCCATGGTAATTGCCGGCGGCATGGATGCAAAGCTGGTTCTGTACCCGATCGCAAACGACGCGCGCACCGACGGCAAGGTGCTGATGAACTGGGCAGTAGCGGCAAAGTTGGGTGACGGATCTACCCCCATGCCGCGGCGCGAAGACTGGAACCGCGAAGGCGTCATGAGCGACTTGCTGCCGTTTGTCGAAAACACGTTCTCGCTGGATGTGCTGGACCCGCTGGCGCTCATTCGGGAAACAGGGACGTTTTACGAATACCCCATGTGTGATCGTGACCCGGTTGAGCAATGGACGTTTGACCGCGTGACCCTGCTCGGTGACGCTGCTCACCCGATGTATCCGGTGGGATCCAACGGTGCCAGCCAGGCGATACTTGATGCACGCTGCCTTGCTGACAGGCTTACCGATTGTGACAATGACGTCAGCGCAGCCCTGCTGGACTACCAGGCAGAACGCCTGCCCGCCACGTCGGAGATCGTGCGGCAGAACCGGGGCGGCGGCCCTGAACGGGTTATCGACCTGGTCAATCAGCGCGCGCCGGACGGATTTGACCGGCTGGAGGATATCGCCAGCCATGAGGAACTGGCATCGGTTGTGCGCGGATATCAGAAGACCGCAGGTTTTGACAAGGCGTCTGTCAATCGCTGATGCTGTGACATACCGTATCTGCCGGGTTTTCTGGCTTGAACACCGATAAACGCACTTCTTTTTTGGAGTTGACCCACAAGCCCCATGCCGAGAAAGAACGCCTTTTACATACAGACAGCTGAACTGGTTCAGCTCGCGGCGACCTATACCACCATCGACACGTCCATCGAACTGCGCTGGATTGAACAGGAAGACCAGCACCTGATTATTGACTGTCCCCATCGTTCCCCGTCAAAATCATGGCCGGAGTTCGTTGAACGACACTATGCGGACAAGGGCAGAATCTGTGCAGCGTTTGTCGACGGCGACCTGGTTGCCTGGCGACTGTTCAAACCTCATTTTCAGACCATGTGGGACTGGCTGGAAGTTCTCGGAGCAGACGGCGTCGTTTTCGGCCTGGCGGCCTACACCGCACCTCACGCAAGGGGCAAACGTCTGATGACAATGATAACCGCCCACGCGGCTCGTGAGTATGCGAAGCTCGGCTACACCGTGCTGATGGCAGCAACGGATCAACTAAATGATGCTGCGGTGTCTGCGCATTCACATATCGGCATGCACAGGTTTGGCCTGATCGAAGCTACCCGTTGGCCGCTTGGATTTCGCACTGTCCGGATCAATGGCAAATTGAGAGCAGGTTTCTTCAATCACCGCCGTCGATTGATTCATCACGTTTCCTGACGCAATGTGACCACCCGTCAATACTTGATCTCCATGGCGTACTGCTCGACAATTTGATCGGTGACGGAGAGTTTCTGATCGTTGGTTCCGCCAAGAAAATCAAACCGGCGTATGTCATCCCGCAAGGCGTTCCGCATCATGGCCAGAATGCCCAACCTGCCGCAACTGAACCGGCCAAAGGCGGGATGGTAGCTGTGCATAAAGCAAGTCAGCGTGCCATGGTCCTGAAAACTCAGAGTTACCACTACGCATTCACCGTCAACATTTATCGACTGCAAGTGCGCGTAACCAGCCGCAACCGCTGGTTTCGTGAAGCTTTGCAAACAAGCTATCGCCTTGTCATCCAACAGCCAGCGTGAAGATTTTTTTCTTGCGAGCAACCAGGCACGTTTTTGCTGAACAAGCACACCAAACACACGATCAAAGTCATCATCCGGTTTGCTGAGGCAAATACTCACCGGGCCTTCTCTCATCAGTAGCCTGAAGCTCCTTCGCTCCATCGCAATTGCGGACTTGCTTGTTTGACGAATGAAGCTCTCCAGATCGGCGTCCTGCAACACGGCCACGTGGGCATTCAGAGCAGGTGTCGCAACAATTTTTGCACTGTCGGCAAACTGATGCAAAAGACTGCCGCTTCTCACCGGAGAGATTTTGATTCTGCCGGCACAGGTTGCAAGCATCTGCGACAACAGCGACTGAAGCTTGCCGGAATTCGCCACTGTTCTGTCGACCAGCACGTCCTTTGGATGTTCCAGGCAGGTCAGGAATCCATATTCAGATCGCCGGAACAGGCCATTCCTTTTGATCAGCGGGAGAACTGCAACAAGCTTGCCTTGCTGGCGCGCACAAACGATATGAAGCTTGTATCCCTGATGGCGCAGGCAATTAAACCAGGCCGATTGACACCAGTCATGCCTTTGGTGGAAACGGGAATCGCAGGCGCGTTGCCACAGGTCACTCCAGTCGGTTTCGAGATCGCGGAAGCAGCAGTCGTCTGCAACGATTGATATCTCCCCGCAATTCAGATCACCGGCTTTGACAATCATTGGCTACACCCGTGTCTGCAACTGTGACTTTAACCAGGCAGCATAGCGTCGCCGCCAGCCGCTCTGTGGGGCGCGCAGAAACCAGGCGTCCGCGAGATTCCAGCTTTGCCCCATAAGTCGGGCGATCCCGGGGTCAGAGTAACGGCGATATCCGCCGCCAGGATAGACAGTTGTTTCACAGAAATGCAGTTGCTCGCCATTCCACATGAAGTCCACTCTGAGATGGTCATTTGCGTGAGCAATCAGCAATGCCTGCCGAGACAGGGTTGCAGCATCCACAGGCAATTTGAAGTCATCGGGTAAGGCAACCTTTGCCGCACGACCGTAATACGACACAGGCAGAGCGTTCCATCTGCAACCGTCTGCGTCGAACAAGGCGACCCGCTCGCGAGCCGTCTTCTCGCCTGTTGTGGCCACTATCAGTGTGACTGTGTCCGAGAATACATAAACGATGATATCGACAATATCGGTATCTTGTCCTGCCGATATGTCCGCTTCGAGAAAAAATTCTGGGCTTACATCGCGATAGCCCCATTCCCCATGAATTCGATGATGGCGATGGGCCAGCCAGCCGCGAGTGGCTTTTACAAGCTGGTGCTTGTCCACCGGTCCATTTTCCAGTGCAATGTTCATGCCCGAACTATGGTTCGCCTTCAGGAAACAGCGTCGGCCGGCGAGGTCTTTCGGCAGATCGTGAAGATCGGTTCCACTCCATAGTACCGGGCTCTGCGCCAAATCCGGATGCCGCTGTCGAACATACTCCTTGGCAAGCAGTTTATCACTGAACGTCACGAAGTCGGGATTTCTGTCGAACAGTTTTCGCCACAGCATTTTTTCATTAACGTCGCGGGGAACCGCAATATCCGGAAACCGGCGCAAGGTGCGCCAGTATTGCGCGACCAGATACGGGTGCAGCACATAGAGCAGGCTGTTTATTGCATGTCTGGTGATTTTCGCGCTCAACTTCGAAGCTTTCATGTCGCGGCGAAAACACCAACGATCCAGGTCAAATGATGGCCGCCGGCGGCTCTACAAGCCATGAGTGGCAATCATTTGGCCGGATAAACAAAAGGTCAGGCAATACAGTCAGTGTGTTGCATCCGCAGGTCACGCTTCCGGCGGCGGCAGGAAGTGGACATTGTGCTCGGTTGCCAGCCGCACTACTTCTACCGGGTCCGGCACATTGTCGATCTTGGTAAACAGCTCCCACAAACGCTGCGTGGGCGAGACCCAGAACACACACGTCACGTCCTGGCCCGACTTGTTGAAAATGCCATGCGCCAGACCGCGCGGCAGGCGGATCAGTTCGCCGGCAGTGGCGGTTGCATCGGCACCGTCCAGAAACAGGTCAAACCGGCCCTCCAGAACATAGATGAACTCATCCTGGTCGGGGTGAATATGCGGCGGCACAAAAGTGCCATCCGGAAATGTCGCGTGCCAGGAAAACGAGCTTTCGCACAAGTGCTTGGGCACATAGGTCTGGCCCAGGATATTCCACTTGATACCGTCAATACCTTCGTTTGCCGGCATGACGCCCGCTGTCATTTCTATCATGATTTCCTCCTGCCGGACGCCCCGGTCGATAATGCTGAATGGCCCATTCGACACCGGGAACCACCCCCGTGCAAGACCCCAAAAGTGCAAAATAATTCAGTCATGCGGTATTTGAAGTCTGTATGTTTTACCTTTATCGTGCATATTCAGTAGCACGTCGAAACAAACAAGACTGCACTTGAATACAGAAACACTCGGGAGGAGTTTGAATATGTTGAAAAAGACAGGAATGGCAGCACTTGCACTGGCGCTGATGGCGTCAGGCACTTATGCAGCCGATATCAAGATCGGTTACGTGACGACGCTGACCACGCCGGCAGCCGTGCTCGGCAACGACATGAAGGATGCGGTCAACCTGGCGGTTGAACATCTGGGCGGCAAGATGGCCGGCAAATCTGTCGAGATCATTTTCGAAGATGACGGATTCAAGCCGGAAATCGGCAAGCAGAAGACCGACAAGCTGGTACAGCAGGACGATGTGCCGATTGTTGCCGGTTACATCTGGTCCAACGTGCTGCTTGCATCCGCCAAATCGGTGCTGGATGCCGGAAAGTTCCTGATTTCATCCAATGCCGGCCCATCCCAGATTGCCGGCAAGCTGTGCAACAAGAACTTCTTCTCGACCTCCTGGCAGAATGATCAGACGCCGATGGCAATGGGTGAAGTGCTCAATCAGCAGGGCGTAAAGTCGCTGTATCTGCTGGGGCCCAATTATGCCGCCGGCAAGAACATGATGACCGGCGTGGAACGCACGTTCAAGGGCGAGATCAAGGGCAAGGACCTGACCAAATGGCCAAGCCAGCTCGACTTTTCTGCTGAACTCGCGAAAGCCAAGGCATCCGGCGCGGAAGCCATTTTCGTTTTCTATCCGGGCAAGGCAGGTGGCGCGTTCATCAAGCAGTATCAGCAGGCAGGACTGAAGGGTGTTCTGGACCTGTATTCCGTGTTTACCGTGGATGCCATTTCACTGCCCAAGTTGCAGGCCGGCAAGCTGGAAGGTGTGCTTGGTTCACGCCTGACCCAGCAATGGGACCCGACACTGGATAACGCGGCCAACAAGAAATTCGTTGCCGACTTCCGCAAGAAGTACAAGCGCTACCCGTCGTTCTATGCAGCACAAGCCTATGACACCATCAACCTGATTGCATCGGGTGTGGAAGCTGTCGGTGGTGACATGAGCAAAACCGACGACCTGCGCGCCGCCATGGAGAAGGCCGATTATGCATCGGTGCGCGGCAAATACACGTACGGCAAGAACCACATGCCGATACAGAATTTCTATCTGCGTGAAGTGGTTGCCGATGCTGACGGGAACTGGACGACCAAAGTGGTCAGGACGGTTTATGAAAACCATGTTGATCCATATGTCGGCGAGTGCCCGCTGGCGAAATAAACCGAGACGGCTCGCTGCAATCATTGACAAGGGGAGAACACAGGGTTTCTCCCCATTGTCATGGTTTATGGGCATTGCATCTGGATCAGGATGGTTTTTGGTTGTAACAATCAGAAAATCACAAACCTGACGATCCCTGCAATTCCGGGGCACCTTCAGGTGTTCATGCGAACCCGTGTTACTGCAGGTTCAGGGGAATTGTCGGTTTGAAATACGGGCTGGGTATGTTGGGGCAATGAGTACACTATTTCTGATTCAGTTCCTGAACGGGCTGCAGCTCGGCGTCCTGCTGTTCTTGCTGGCGGCTGGCCTGACGCTGGTTTTCGGCATCATGGATTTTGTCAATCTGGCGCACGGCTCACTGTACATGGTGGGTGCATTTTTCTGCGCCACGCTGACCTTCTGGACCGGGTCCTTCGTCTGGGCCGCGCTATTGGCGATTCCGTTGACGGCCCTGGTCGGGCTGGCGCTGGAGATGGGGGTGGTTCGCCACCTGTATCAACGCGATCACCTTGATCATGTGCTGGCAACCTTCGGCTTCATTCTGATTGCTGATACACTTGTGCACCTGATCTGGGGCCCGGAAGGCATCGCCATCCCGCTGCCAGATTACCTGCGGGGTCAGGTCGAGATACTGCCGGGAATTATTTTTCCGACGTTCCGCCTGGTGATTATCGGCACCGGCCTGCTGGTGGCGTTCGGGCTTTACTGGCTGATCGGACGCACGCGTCTTGGCATGCTGATCCGGGCAGGAGCCTCCAACCGGACAATGGTGTCGGCCCTCGGCATAGACATCAAGACACTGTTTACCGCGGTATTTGCCCTGGGCGCTGCACTGGCAGGTATTGCCGGCATGCTGATTGCGCCGATCACCGAAGCAACTATCGGCATGGGCAATGACATCATCATCACCGCATTCGTGGTCATCATTGTCGGCGGCATCGGCTCCATGAAAGGCGCCTTTATCAGCGCCTTGATGATTGGCTTGATCGATACGCTGGGTCGTTCGTTCCTTGACGATATCCTGAAACTGTTCATTCCCGTCAATGCTGCAGAAACCGCGGGCCCGGCGATCTCCTCAATGCTGATTTACATCATCATGGCTGCTGTGCTGGCGTTTCGTCCGCAGGGCCTGTTCCCACCGAAGGTGCGTTAGATGACTGATACCACGTCGGCTCAACTCACCGATCACTTGAAGGGCCCGCAGTTTTTCGGATCGGCAAGCGGCCGCATCATCACCATCGTCTTCATGGCGATGTTGCTGCTGGTGCCGCTGACAGCGCACTTTCTCGGAGTACGCCTGCAACTGGTTTCGCTGGATTTCATCACGCGTATCCTGTGCCTGGCCATAGCGGCCGTCAGCTTGAATCTGATACTCGGTTTTGGCGGCATGATCTCGTTCGGCCACGCTGCGTTCATCGGCATCGGAGCCTATTGCGTTGGCATATCGGCCTATCACGGATATGGCTCGGCATGGCTGCATTTCCCGCTGGCAATCTTCGCCAGCGCCGCCTTTGCATTGGTCACCGGCGCAATCTCGCTGCGCACCAAGGGGGTCTATTTCATCATGATCACCATGGCATTTGCGCAGATGGGGTATTATTTTTTCCTGTCGCTCGAAGAGTATGGCGGTGATGACGGGCTGACCATCTATTCCCGGTCCGTGTTCGACATCATCGATATCGAGAACAAGCTGGTGCTGTTTCTGCTGACCTATGCGTGTCTGGTCGGCTCGATCTATGCAGTTTACCGGATCGTGAATTCACGCTTCGGCATGGTGGTGCGCGGCTGTCACTCCAATGAAACCCGCATGAAGGCGCTCGGCTACAACACCTATATCTACAAATTGACGGCTTATGTCATCGCAGGTGGCATGTGCGGTCTGGCCGGCGCATTGCTGGGTAATTTCACCACATTCATCTCGCCTGACATGATGAACTGGTCCCGCTCGGGCGAGTTGATGTTCATGGTGATCCTGGGCGGCGCGGGATCGCTGTTCGGACCGGTATTCGGGGCGGTAACATTTGTCTTCATCGAAGAACTGCTATCCAGTTTCACCACCTATTGGGCGCTGCCTTTCGGGGTGCTGCTTGTGCTGAGCGTGCTGTTTATCAAGGGCGGGTTGAACGGCCTGATCCAGCGGGGCTGGAAGCATGACTGAAGCCATGCTCGATATTCAGGGTTTGCGGAAATCCTTTGGCGGTGTGATTGCGACAGACGGCGTGACCCTGGGCATTGATGCAGGCGAACTGCATGCGATCATCGGTCCCAATGGTGCCGGCAAGACAACCCTGATCGCACAATTGTCCGGCGACCTGACGCCCGATGCCGGTCACGTGGTGTTTGACGGCAAGGACATAACAACCCTGCCGACCCATCGCCGCTCGCACATCGGGATGGCGCGGTCCTTCCAGATTACTTCGGTGTTCATGGGTCTCAGCGTCATCGACAATGTGGCACTTGCCGTCCAGGCCCATGACGGCCATTCATTCCGGTTCTGGAAACCGGCGACGACCGAGTCACAACTTCGCAAACCGGCACTTGAGGTGCTTGAAAAAGTCGGGCTGGCAAACCGCGCAGGCTCGATTGCATCGGCACTGTCGCATGGCGAACGCCGCCAGCTGGAGATTGCCATGGCGCTGGCGACCAATCCGCGATTCCTGCTGCTCGATGAGCCGATGGCCGGCATGGGGGTGGAGGAAAGTGCAGCCATGGTGGACATATTGCGGAGCCTGAAGGGCGAAAAAACCATTCTGCTGGTCGAACACGACATGGACGCGGTGTTCGCATTGGCGGATCGCATTTCCGTGCTGGTTTACGGGCGTGTCATCGCCACCGGCAAGCCTGACGCCATCCGCAGTAATGCCGATGTGCGCAGCGCCTATCTCGGGGAGACCTGAAGCCATGTTGAAAATTACCGGCCTCGAGACTTTTTACGGCACCAGCCAGGCGCTGTTCGGCATGACGTTTGATATCAAGTCCGGCGAGGTCGTCACCCTGATGGGCCGCAATGGCATGGGCAAGACCACGACCGTCAATTCGATCATCGGCATCGTGCCGCCATCATCCGGTTCAATCGAATTTGACGGTCACGAAGTGTCAAGGCTTGCCTCGTTCAAGACGGCAAACCTGGGCATCGGACTGGTGCCTGAAGGCCGGCAGATATTCCCCAACCTGTCGGTTCGCGAAAACCTCGTGGCGACAGCATCCAACCATCAGAAGTTCGCCGAGCCATGGACCATTGAAAAGGTTTACGCGATGTTTCCCGAGCTGGAGCGGCGGGCAACATCAATGGGCAATCTCCTGTCCGGCGGCGAGCAACAGATGCTGGCGATCGGCCGCGCCCTGATGACCAATCCACGCCTGCTCGTTCTCGACGAAGCCACCGAAGGCCTGGCGCCGCTGATCCGCGAGAAAATCTGGGCCGCGCTGGCCGATATCCGCAAAAGCGGCCTGTCCATCCTGCTGGTCGACAAGAACCTGAAAGACCTGTTGAAGCTGGCTGACCGGCATTTCATTGTCGAAAAAGGGCAGGTTGTGTGGTCCGGCACATCTGCGCAGCTTTCGAAAGCCGAAGACGTACAACACCGTTTTCTGGGTGTTTAAGGCGGTTTGCATTTATTCTGATTCATTTGACCGGTTTTCTGCGTTTGCTGGCTAGGCACGGCTCCCGACGTGGTCTGGTTGACCACAAGGGGGCCGTAACGCAGTCCGGGGGGCGCAGAAAGTCGGCCACCGGTGGCCCAAATCCACCCATCAAATGGTTCAGAACAAGT
>Ga0316189_10005870_pt1 | contig 11776 bp, 7 predicted proteins | sample LowCovwburrow_MG_FD_204930 | JGI IMG/M metagenome (GOLD analysis project Ga0316189, IMG submission 204930) | Coastal sediment microbial communities from Maine, United States - Lowes Cove worm burrow | ecosystem: Environmental > Aquatic > Marine > Coastal > Sediment | place: USA: Maine... | reverse complement strand
TTTTCCATCTGCTTTCCAAGCTTCCCAATCATTATCGAATCGCTCGTAAGCTTGCATCATCGATTTGTTATGAACTTCGGTAATGATCTGTCGAAGCCTCTTTGGACCGAATTTGCGATCGTCTGGCCCACCGAATTGATCAGGGAATCCATCAGAGCAGAAGAAGAATGAATCTCCTTTTTCTAACTTCAGTTTAGTGTTGGTGAAGTTCGTTTGGTTCTTGTAGATACCTCCACCAATAGCAAATTTATTACCTTTGATCTCTTCCATTTCGCCACTTCTCATCACATATAGCGGCCTATGAGCACCGGAATATTCTACAGACTTGTCTTCTACGTTGATCTTGCATAGTGCGATGTCCATGCCATCCTTAGTTTTAGAATCATCTTGATCCTGTCTTAATGTGGTGGTAACGCCCTCATCAAGTTGATCTAGGATGATTCCTGGATCGGTGACTTTCCTACTTCTTACGATATCATTAAGCAAGAAATATCCAATCAATGATAACAATGCACCTGGTACTCCATGACCAGTACAGTCTACAGCTGCGATATAGATATCATCTCCTACCCTTACATACCACGGGAAGTCACCGCTTACCACATCTTTTGGTTTGTAGAGTATGAAAGAGTCAGCTAGTGCTTTGTTAATAATAGTATTATCAGGTAGGATGGCATTTTGAATCCTCTTAGCATAGTTAATACTATCATTAATCTTTTTGTTTTTATTCTGTATTTCCAATTCAATTACCTTACGCTCTGTGATGTCATGTGACACTACTAGTACAGATTCGAGGTTTTCTCCTTCATCAAATTCAGGGATGGCATTGACTTGCATTATGCGTTTACCTTCTTCTGTTGGGAAATCCATCTCTTTGGAAAGCTTCTCATTGGTCTCACTTATCTCATCAAGAATATTCAGCCATTCATCGACAATGCTCTTGTCTATATCGGTATCAATCAAATTTTTATTGAGATATTCAGATGGTGCACTTCCAGTGATAGATTCTATAATAGGGTTGACATAAGAAATAGGTCCTTCTTTTTCCAATCTTGTGATCAGATCAAGTGAATTTTCTGAGAGTGCTTGCATCTTACTTCTCATGCGTTGTTCTTGCTCAGCTCTTCTTCTTTGAGTAATATCAGTAGAGTTTACAATCAGACCATGAATGGCTGGATTGGACATGAAGTTGGTTCCGGTAGATTCTAGCCAAATAGGATTTCCGTCTTTGGTCTTGTATTCATACTGGATGGTCACTTGTTGATCAGGATTGTCAAGCAACTGTTTGAACATATCACTTACTAGTTCTTTGTATTCTGGAAGTACATACTCTACATCTTTGATGCCTATAAGCATCTCTTGTGAGTACCCCAGTATTGATTCCACAGATGGACTTATATATCTGATCGACTCATCTTCTTCATAAATAGTAATGACCTCAGAGGCATTCTCAAGAAGCAGTTGCATTCTATTTTGAGTCCTATTTACTTCATCAATCTGCTCTTCAAGCTGAGTATTGGATCGTTTCAGTTCTTCCTGAGTAGCCTGCATCTCCTCTGCATTTTGCCGAAGTACTTCTTGCTTTTCTTGAAGCTCATTACTCATTTTCTGAGATTCGGCAAGTAGCATTCTTGTCCGTTCGTTTACTTTAATATTGAATACAGTTCTAGCCAAAATCAAACTTAACTCTTCTACAAACTTAACATGACTATTCGTGAATTTTTCGAATCCAGCAAACTCCAGTACTCCATAGACTTTTTCATTCGTTATCAGTGGAACTATGAGTATAGTAGTTGGTTTTTGATCTCCTAAAATACCAGAAGTGATGGTGACATAATCTTCAGGGATCTCAGTTCTCATCACTGTATCCTGCTCAGCAGCGGCCTGTCCGACTAGACCTTCTGCAAATTTGAATTTGGACTGCAAATGCTTCTTTCTATTGTAAGCATAGCTGGACTTCATATGGATCTCATAAAGATCCTTATCCTCATCTTCTTCTACCACATAGAAGGCTCCTTGAATAGCTCCAATCTTTTCTATGATAAATTTGATCACATCGTCCCCCAGTTCTTCAAGGTTGTTGTGCATTCTCAATAGCTCACCGATCTCAGCCACGCCAGTTACAATCCAATTGCGTTCAGTATCCCTCTTGTCTGCTTCAATAAGGTTGTCTCTCATGGCGATCAGAGATTGACCGAGTGTATCACTTTCCCCCAAAGGTTCGAATTTCGCATCAAAATCACCTTCACCTATCTTAGTTGCAAATGATGCTGTTCTTTTCAAAGCTTGCACGAGGTCATCGACCGAATTGGCCATCTCGCCTACTTCATCTTGGGATTCCATCTCAACTTTGTTAGGTAATGCTCCCTTACCAACCAAGTCTAGTGTGCCTTTCAAGTTATGAATAGGAGAGACGAGGTACTTTGAGAATACAATCGAGATGAATGAAGATATCAAGGCAATCATGATTCCGGATAGTAGGAAATAATAAAGTAGATCTTCGGTTTCTTCATATATTTCATCTACATCTATTTTGGCTACGACACCCCAATTCACTTCGGGAACATTTCGCCAAGATGCCAAAACAGTCTTACCACGATAGTCGGTATCAAATCCACTTGCATTTTCGCCCATGATTCCTTTTTGTACTGGGATCGCCTTACTATCATCTTCCATCCAAGGAGTTGCTGGCAAGGGGTGATCTTGATTTCGAAGTGGGTTGAGGAATGAAATATGTTCTCCAGCAAGATCCTTAGCTCCTAGTATTATCTCTCCTTTCTCCCCGAGACCGGTAGAGTCTTGAAGAACTTCAAATAGGGACTCCAATTTGAATTTGATAAATAGAACACCAGTGGGATTACCAAACTCATCTATGATTGGCGAACCATTCATGATATGATGCCCTGAGTCAACTTGTTTGATAGCACTGCTGAAATTTTGTAGTTCCTTAGAATTGTTGAAAAAGCCCTCGTTAGGCTCTACAAAGTCTTCTCCTTCATTATCGATATTGGTGGTGTATATTATTTTACCGATCATGTCGGTAATCAGTATTTCGTCATAGCCGAATGCAGAATTCACATCATTCAAATAGGTTTTGAGATCCGATTCAGATGAAGAGGACATTAAAAAGCCAAGTAGTGAGTCGGCTTCTTCACCACTTGTTGCGAGTGTGCTTTTGGTGAGTTCTGAACCGGAGATAAGTCGTGCATTCTTATTTATATTGGACAAGTAGGCGCTTATTTTATCCACGCGATTATCAATGAGTACATTGAGGTTATCGCTTTGTCGCCTTTCTACAGATTTTTTACCTTGATTATAAGCTAAAAAACTTACGATGGTCACTGTGATCAATACGATCGTGATTACAACCGCAGTGATTTTAGTACCTATTTTAATATTTTTAAACATAACTGACTGATGTTATTAGTTATTTCTTTTCGACTTTATTTTCACCACTGGTAGATTTCTTAGGAGCTGTCGACTTTTTGACAGGAGCATCATTTAATAACTCCAATCCTTCATTGATCCAGGCGCTTTCATCTTTTGACAATGCTTTGAAAGAGGCTATTTCAACAACGCCTATCACTTTATTGTTTTTCATGAATGGTGCGATATAAAGATGGTTTGGCGATGCGCTGCCCAATCCAGACACTATGTTAATGTAATTTTCAGGAATCTCATCAATATTAATTGCCTTCCCTTCAATTGCCACTTGACCAATCAGCCCTTCACCAAAATCAAAACTTAGTGCTTTGCCTGACGCTATATGAAAAGCATAGGAAACATATAGTTCAGCTTTCTGATGTTCCTTAGTATCTTTTGTGAGATAAATGGCACCTTGACCAGCTTCTAGTTTCTTGCATAGTTCAGTTAGTACAGCCTGATACTTGTCTTTCTTATCTGAACTCGATTTGACAGCCTTTTTCAATGAAGACATATCAATTGTTGTTTTAGACTCTTTCTCATCAACCTCTTCATGAGATTTGGATTTCACTTCAGCATTATTCTGCTGATTGTAAAGATTTTGTTGAGTAAGATTACTATTATCTAATTTAAAATTGAGAAGGATGGATACCAGCCCTAGAATAAGAGTGATTACCACAATAATATAAACAGGGTTTAAGATGTTTGAGAGTTCAGAGATGTCATCAGTAGACAGTGCGGAGACCCCTAATATCAATTCATCTTGAAGACTAAATAGCTGCGATGTGGTGTATACCATACTAACAATAAATAGTATGGTGCTGATAAAACCGATCCTTAAATATTTAGATTTCATATGTGATCTATTTGTAATGGCTATTAAGTTCGTTTAAAAAACTCACTATTTCTTCAATTTTCAAAACATAATCTATTTCTGTTACAGCCAATGCTGCACTGGGCATCGTGTCGATCATGCATTCTTTGGGGTCTTGAACTATGGTCAATCCTCCTTTATCATGTATCTGTTTCATGCCAAGGGCACCATCTTTATTTGCTCCAGACAATAAGATTCCAATGGTCTTATCTTTGAAAACATATCCCGTGCTACCCAAAGTGATGTCAATAGCAGGACGGGAATTATTGATCATTTCTTCGGTCGATAGACTAAAGTGATGTCCAAGTTCGATAGACATGTGATAGTTGGCCGGAGCCAGATATACATATTCCTTTTTGATATGTTGCTTGTCATAAGGTTCTATCACATCTCTCACACTCTTAATGGAAAGCGCTTCAACAAACCCATTTCTTACATGCTTCAATCTATGAAGACACATAATGATAGGTATTGGGAATCCATTCGGCAGTTGGGAAAGGATTTTCGCAACCCCTTGAAAGCTACCTGCTGATCCGCCAATGACTACGGCTTTATATTTATTACTTAAATTGTATTTATTCATTTCAAGAAATCATCCAAACAGTAAAGCTTAGTCTTTAAATTTTTTGTAGACTTTTTCTTCATTGTTTACCACAATAAATTTATTGGCGATATCACACCAAATTAATGACTCCTTTGAGCCGATAATCAAATACCCATATTTGAATAAGCTTTCGTGAAACTTCTTAAGCACTTCGTTTTGTAATGTCTGATTAAAATAAATCATAACATTTCTACATAAGACGAGGTCAAACTTGTTGAATACTTGTCCTCTCACCAGATCATGTTCTCTAAAGGAAACATTCATGACTAGATTAGGATCTAATACTGCATGATTTCCTTGCTCGGTATAGTAGTCTTTCAGAGTTGTTTTACCTTGAAAACGAATATAATTCTTCTCATTGAGCTCCATGTTTTTTAAGGTGTACTTGCCAGTTTTAGCTTTCTTGAGAATTTCCTTGTCTAAATCCGTAGCGATGATGGAGGCGTTTTGTAACAAGCCCATTTCCTTCAGCATAATGGCCATGGAGAATACTTCCTCTCCAGAAGAACAGCCAGCATGCCAGATTCGGATTTTGTCATGGTTGAGCATGATAGCAGGAATGACATCATCACGCAATACTCTCCAGAATGAAGGATCTCTAAACATCTCTGTGACGTTGACGGTAATCTCGACTATGAACTCTTCGAAAAATTCCTTGTCTTCACGGATTCGCTTGACCAATAGATCGACTGAAGCAAACTTGTGCATGTCCATGATGCGTTGTATCCTTCGCTTAAAGGAAGACATGGCATAATTGGTGAAATCATAATCATAAGTAACCTTGACTACTTCCGCGATTTTCTTTATGTCTGCAATTTCTATATCCTTCATTGGATGTACTTTCTTAGTTCTTTTCCCTCTTGTAAATATAGGACAACAAGGGAATTAATTAATATAAATGTATGAGACAATATTACATTTGATCTTATACCAAACTTACTGTCGAAATAAATTAATTTTAAGTTCTGTTTTGCTCTACGAGCAAGAGAACCTTAGATTTACCTACTGACTCTAGCAATGCTTGATAGGATCCATTTTTGACCAACGAATCATTGATGTCGTGAGTACTAACAGATCTGAATTTTATGTCGTGCAGACTGTTTCCTACTTTGATGTCTTCATATTTCGTCTTAGCTCTGGAGTTCATATTAGTGATAATCAATTGATCATCTACCTCAAAGTAGCATAGTGCATTCTGCAAAGTATTAAGCTTATCTTCTAGTATTTCCTGAGTCGTACTGGTCATTGCGAGATGTTTTACAAGCTCATTTTCTAATGAATTTTTTGATGATTCTCCAGAATTCACATATCCAATTAGAATGGCGTTATTGGATTGAAGAGTAGAAATCGAAGCACTTATGGAGATCGATCCATTGTCGGTTATGACTTCTAGAGCAAGTTGACGAGACTCTTCAGTATTGAATATTTGATCAATAATGTTGCTTAAGGATTCTTCATCGCTCCTAACAATGTCCTTTAGCTCTTTACCCAATAGATAGGATTTGGATTTTTGAGAAAGTGTTGAAAAGCTGTTGTTCACATCAGTGATGACACCATCTTCATTGAATTGGATGGTAGCCACTGCTTGATCAAATGCTTTGATAGTGCTAGCTGTGATATGCTCCTTGCGAGCGACCTCTTCTTGAGTAGCCGAAAGCTCTTCCATATTTTGTCTCATCTCCTCTTCCTGAGCTCTCATTTGCTCAGTGAGTTGTTGGGAGTCTTCAAGCAGTATCTTTGTCTGCTCAGCATTTTTCACGTTGTATATAGTTCCAGCAATGGTCTCTCCAACACTTTCAATAAATCCAATTTGATCTTGTGAAAACTCATCAAGAGATGCCATTTCCAACACGCCATAGACCTCTTCATTGACTTGGAGTGGTACGATAATCACAGTCTTTGGCATTGAGCTGCCAGTACCTGTTTTCACATGTGCGTATTCTTCAGGGATCTCACGTAGATAAGTTGTTTTCTTTTCTACAAAGGTCTGTCCGATGATTCCATCACCGATTTCGATAGTTTCATTGAAGAATTTCTTTTGGTCATATGCATTGAATGCAATCAATTTCAGTTGAAGTGACCCGTCATTTTCGATAGGGACATAGATACATCCCATATTTGCACTAGTGTAGGAGATTAATTCTGATAATATCGCATCGCCAAGAGATTCTAGGTCAGTGTTGTTAACTCTTAATATTTCTGCAAATTTAGCTACACCTTGCGTTGTCCAGTTTCTAACTGCATCTTCTTGAGATACTACTTTCAACTTCTCTTGCATGGCAATGAGTGAGTGAGCCAAACTACCTTCTTTATCTTGCTCTTCACTGAGTCCAGAAAGGGTCACTTCCAAATTGCCTTCTCCTATTTGATGTACAAAATCAGAAGCCTGTCTCAAATGATTGCCTAATGACTTCACAGACGTCACGATCTCACCTATTTCATCCGCTTTATTATATTTTAATTCTACATCCTCACCGTTTGCTAATTTGCCAGTTAGATGTCCAATATTACTAAGTGGTGTCACTACTTCCTTGATCATAAGTAATACGAACATCACCACAACGAGAAGATTTCCTATCAGGGTGATAAGCAATGTCATGTGGTAAGAGCTACGGAAGTTGCTGTATTCAGAAATCGTGTGAACGGCCAATTCATCAAGATTTCTCCATAAGAGTTTTTTGTGAGATGAGAATTGTGATAATGTTTTTTTGATTTCAGGGTTAGGTACTAATATAACTCGTGTTATCTCTTTGGATGATTCTTGAAAAGTAGAATCAATAAATTCTTCAAAAACAATAGTTTCAAGAACAGAGGAGTCCACACGTATTGGAGATTTGTAGAAGGTGCTGAGCGTTGATTGTGCTTCTTTCCAATTGTCGTGAAGAGAAGAAACTAAGTTTATAGAATTTTCTGAAGGAGTACTTAAAACGACTCCAGATTGAACACTTTTACCACCTTTACTTAATAAATCGATTTGATAATCAACCTGAGAATTCAGAATCATAGATTCTTCCCTGACATCAAATTCATTTTCACTAAATATTTTCGAAGAAATGTTAAAAAGCTCTTCAATTGAGCTTTTGGCATCATATGTAACAGAGAGCACTTTTCCCTCTTGGTCTATTTTACTTTGAAAATGGACAATGATGAAAGCATCAACAATTAGCATCAGTGCTATCACCGCAAACATCAGTAAAACTCTCCTTTTTAGAGAAGTATATAAGAACTTCAATATCATTTGAATTCGTTATAAAAGTATTTAGTAAAGCCCGTAAGATACAATAATATGTATTGAAACCATAAGATGTAAAGATGACTTTTTTTATAAAACATTGACCCAAAAATTCAGTTTAATGTAACGCTCTCGTCCTCTGAAATTAATTCTTTTCAAGCGACTTTCTATCGAAGCCATAGGGTAGCAATATCGCTACATTCGGAAGTCTTATCCATCCTTCATTAGTCTCGAAAATAATCTCAATATTATGCGCTTGCTTTTCTTCATATTCTAACATTACCTGTCGACAACTACCACAAGGTGAAACTCCAATGTACTCAAGTTCTTCTCCTCGCTTAGCTGTTATCACGACCTTTTTGATTTTGTATCCATTAAAGTTGGTCGCGGCAGTGAAAAAAGCTACCCGCTCGGCACATAATCCAGATGGATATGCCGCATTTTCCTGATTAGATCCGATCACTATTTCATTATTTTCCAATAGGAGAGCAGCTCCTACCACAAATTTTGAATAGGGGGCATGGGCTGTTTCGCATGCGGACTCGGCTCTGCTGATCAGTGCTTGCTCGATATCAGAAAGTTCACTTTTGGATAGTACCGCTGGAGTTGTATTGTTCAAATGACTTTTATTTATTTTATGATGTTGAAAAGGGCATCTAATATAATAAAATTATGCATTAATGCCGTTGGTCAGAATGGTCATATGACACCTGTGATTCGATTTGGTAATCGCTGGATTAATTTTACTTTATTTCTTCATGTTTATCCTATGTTTTCAATTAGTTTTGGCTTTGTACTAACTGATTTATAGTCAACCAAAATTATGAAAACTATACTTGTACTCGGAGCAGGGAGGTCAGCTTCATCATTGATAGATTACTTGTTGAAACACTCAGAAGAGGAAGGCTGGAAAGTAGTTGTAGGTGATTATCAACTAAGTATAGCTGAGGGCAAGATCGCAGACCATCCCAATGCAAAAGCAATACAATTTGATATTATGGATGTTGAAGGACGAATTGAGGTTGTCCATTCAGCAGATATAGTCATTTCTATGCTGCCCGCACGATTTCATATATATGTTGCGGAGCTATGTGTACAGATGGGTATCAACTTGGTGACGGCTTCCTATGTTTCTGAGGAGATGAGAGCACTCAATGAAAGAGCAGTCGAAAAAGGAGTGATTTTGCTCAATGAATGCGGCCTAGATCCAGGTATAGATCATATGTCAGCAATGAAAGTACTTGATCAGATCAGAGAAGAAGGAGGAGATTTGACTTCATTTGAATCTTTCACAGGTGGACTATTAGCGCCAAACAAGGAAGATAATCCATGGGAGTATAAATTCACTTGGAACCCAAGAAACGTAATATTGGCGGGGCAAGGTACAGTCAAATTCATACAAGAAGGAAAGTATAAATTCATCCCTTACCAACGTTTGTTCAAAAGAACAGAACAAGTGCATATCCCGGGTCATGGATATTTTGAAGGGTACGCCAACAGAGACTCGCTACAGTACAAGGATGTATATGGACTTCATGGAATCAACACACTTTATAGAGGTACTTTTAGGAGACCTGGTTACTGTAACGCTTGGGACGTTTTTGTGCAATTAGGTGCTACTGAAGACACCTATCAAATGGAAGGAGTAGGTGAAATGACACACCGTGATTTTATCAATTCATTTTTAACTTATAACCCTATTGACTCAGTGGAGCTGAAATTGGCCCATTATCTAAATCTTGAGATGGATGGTCAGGAAATGCACAAATTGAAATGGGCAGGGATTTTTGATGATGATAAAGTCGGTCTGGAAGAAGGAACACCTGCTCAGGTGCTCGAACATATTCTGAAAAAGAAATGGACACTTGGTGAAAATGATAAAGATATGATTGTCATGTGGCACAAGTTTGACTTCATGGATAATGGCAAACACCGACAAGTGCAATCTACAATGGTTGCCATAGGAGAAGATTCCATACATACAGGAATGTCTAAGACAGTAGGACTACCCATGGCCATTGCTGCCAAACTCATTTTGCAAGGGAAGATATCTGCCAAAGGAGTGCAAGTACCTATACTCAAGGAGCTCTATAACCCTATACTTGATGAATTGAGCGAGCTTGGGATAGAGTTATCAGAGAAAGAAATTGCTCTGGAATAACAATATTGGACATCATAATTAGCTGATTTTTTCTAACAGCTTCAGAATTTTCTTACCTCTTGATTTGAACCCTGCAGAACCGTGTGGTAGCTGCTCCTCTATGATGAGCTTAAGTTCATTTTTAAAATCTGGCTCTAACAAGGCAACTCTATATAGCAACTGCATCGCATGAACCTTCACCGCTATTGGCGTGCTGCTGGCAACTAGCCAATTGAAACATTGATTAGTGAGTCGGCCGAGATTCTTTACGGTCAGTTTTTCTCTGCTCAAAAGCCTTAAACAAGCTCTCGTAACAGAAAAATTAAAGTGTCCAATGACTTGGTCTGATATGATGTCGATGTGTTGTTGAGATAGAATATCTGGATGCTTCTCTACTGCCTTGTCCATGATCCATGAGGCACGAAAGGAGAGCGTTTCATCTGGATCAAAGGCAAATTTGATCAGATCCTCAAACAACTTACTATCACTTTCCAGTTCTTCAATAAGCATGGCCCACTGTTGTGGAGACCTTAGTCTTAGTATTTCTTCTTTGAATTTTACTGGGGTCATTGAATTGGTGTCAATTCCATTATTTTCTCCAAAAAGTTAATGGTTTCGTTTCTGACCGATTCTAAATCTTGAGAACGATATTTAGAGTTGAGGCCATGTGCTCCGACATCGGCAAAAGCAACGATCATTTTTTGTTTCTCATCCGTACCCAGTTGTTCGCTCATCTCTAGGATTCTTTTTACAGAGACTACTTTATCTTGCTCTTCTTCATTTTTGTAGTAATACCCGATGAAAACCGGTTGCGTGATTTTTTGAAACAAATTCTCAGTCATAGTCACCTCAAGCAAATGCTTCAGAGCAACCGCCCCTTCCAATCGGTATTTGGTTGTCCAATATTTCTTGATCAATTCATCGGATTCGAAAGACCTTTGATTTCCGTCATTTATGAGGCGAGCAATCTCAAGTCCCCATGGAGCAGTGAGTAGTTCTGATGCATTGTTATAGAGATCGATATTAGGACTATAGAGTATCAGACCTGCGATTTTCGGATCTTTAGGAGCCAAGTAAAGGCTGAAAGTACCGCCTGTAGAACAGCTCATCAGTATCACTTTTTCTCCTAATAATTTGCCATAAGCTACAGCCTCTTTAGCTGATGCTACCATATCTTCTACAGTCAGGTTTTCGAAGGGTTCCGGATCAGCAGTTCCATGCCCAGATATTCTTGAGAGATAGAGGTTCATGCCATACTTCTTGGCGATTTCGCGATGCACAGGAGCACCTTCTTCGTGGCTTGCGGAGAATCCATGAAGATACACCAATGAGTATTTCGTTTTACCTTGTGCACTGTCTGCCCATATGATTTCGGCTTGATTGCCGGACTTGATGTAGGGTATTTTGATCTCATGCGCATCTATGATACTGTCGAGATCGCTTAGCTGATAGTTTAGTGTTTTAGGTTTATTATCCATATGAAGGTCTTTGGGTATAGGTCCA
>Ga0316189_10005869_pt1 | contig 11777 bp, 9 predicted proteins | sample LowCovwburrow_MG_FD_204930 | JGI IMG/M metagenome (GOLD analysis project Ga0316189, IMG submission 204930) | Coastal sediment microbial communities from Maine, United States - Lowes Cove worm burrow | ecosystem: Environmental > Aquatic > Marine > Coastal > Sediment | place: USA: Maine... | reverse complement strand
ATTGCTGCTCGGTAAAGGGCCTGCGGGTATGAATAATGCGGTTTTGTACCTCGCGCTCATTAGTGACCAGGATCACCAGCACCCTATCCCCGGACAGCGGCAGAAATTCCACCTGGCGCAGTTGGTGCGCTTCCTGACGCGGCACCGTCACCAGCCCGGCCTGGGCGGTGATACTGGACAACAGGGAGGACGCGGTCTGCACCAGCTCAGAGGAGGATTTATCCGGGTTCAGCTGTTCCCGCAGCGCAATAACAGCACGGTCCTCCAGTGGCTGGACCTGCAGCAGGGTGTCTACGAATAACCGGTAGCCCGCTGCGGTGGGGACCCTGCCGGCGGAGGTATGCGGGGAGTGCAAATAGCCCTGGTCTTCCAGATCGGACAGCACGCTGCGAATGGTGGCAGCGCTGACCGGGAGGCCCGCTTCTTTGAGCAGGGTTCCCGAGCCCACTGGCTGGCCATCTTTTATATGCCGCTCCACCAGGGTCTTCAGCAGGACCCTCGCGCGCTCTGATATATCACCTGACGCCATAACTATCCAAATTCATTACCCGTAATGGTTTTATCACAGTGCCCCGCAAATACAAAATACTGCTTGCGAAATTGCCGATGACAACAAGAGATGTTTATGCCGGAACGGATCTGGGTTATAACTGAGCAAACCCTGTTGACGGCACATCATGCTAACCCATATCAGTATCAGCGATTACACCATTGTCTCGCGCCTGGAAATGGAGTTTTCCAGCGCAATGACGGTGATCACAGGCGAGACCGGGGCGGGCAAATCCATCATGCTCGATGCCCTGGGACTGTGCCTGGGGGACAGGGCGGACCCCAAGGCAGTGCGTCACGGCTGCGAGCGGGCGCAGGTCGTCGCCAGTTTCGACACCAGCGCTATTCCCCAGGCGGAAACCTGGCTGCGGGAGCGGGATTTGCACACCGGTGACGAGTGCCTGCTGCGGCGGGTGGTCACAGCAGAGGGCCGCAGTCGCGCCTACATCAACGGCAGCGCCACTACCGTGCAGGACTGTGCCGAACTGGGCGCCCTGCTAATCGATATACACAGCCAACACGCGCACCAATCACTGTTGCGCAAACCCGTGCAAAGGGACCTGCTGGATGCCTTCGCGGGGCACCAGGCACTGGCGCGCGAGGTGGAGCAGACCGCCTCCGACTGGCTGCGCAGCGGGCGGGAGCTGGAACTGCTCACCGGGACCCGCGACGAACACACCGCCCGTGCACAACTTCTGGCCTATCAGGTGGAGGAGCTGGACGAGCTGAACCTGCAACCGGGCGAACTGGCAGCACTTGAGCAGGAACAGAAACTGCTGGAAAACGCAGAGGGCATACTGGCCAGCGCTCACCAGGCCCTGGAACTGTGCGAGGCACAGCAAAGCGGTACCCACCAGGCGCTGCAACTGCTTGACGCCGACGTCCACGTAGCGGCCACCGTTGCCGGTGCCCGGGACTTGCTCGACTCCGCCGCAATCCAGTTAAGCGAAGCCAGGGGCGAGATCCAGCATTATATCGACACTGTGGAAATTGACCCGCAACGCCTTGACGAGGTGCAAAGACGGCTCGAGAACATCTACGACGTGGCGCGCAAACACCGCGTGCTGCCCGAAGCAATCGGCCCGTTACACCAGCGTCTACAGGAGGAGTTGCAGGGCCTTGCGGATGGCGGCCAGCGCATAGCGCAGTTGCAGCAGGACATGGATAAGCTGGCGCAGCTCTATCGGGACGATGCCGCGAAATTAGCCAAAAAGCGCCGCACCGCGGCCCGCAAGCTGGTAAAACAGGCGAGCGCGGTTCTGGCGTCACTGGCAATGGAGCAATGCCAACTGGAGATTGCGCTGGCTGCGCGGGAATCCGCGAACCCCCACCCCCACGGTAGCGAGGACATCGAATTCCTCATCAGCACAAACCCCGGGGCGCCCACCCAACCACTGGGCAAGATCGCCTCCGGGGGTGAGCTGTCACGAATAAGCCTGGCGATACAGGTAGTCACCGCGAGCACCAGCACGGTGCCGAGCATGATTTTCGATGAGGTTGACGTAGGCATAGGGGGAGCGGTGGCAGAAGTGGTAGGCAAACTGCTGCGCACGCTGGCGGAACAGACCCAGGTACTGTGCGTTACCCACCTGCCCCAGGTGGCGGCCCAGGGCCAGCAACACATCCAGGTCAGCAAGACCAGCGACAAGAAATCTGTGGAGACTCACTTGAACCTGTTGCGTGAAGAGGAGAAGGTACAGGAGATAGCACGCATGCTGGGTGGCGTGAAAATTACGGAACAAACCCTGGCCCACGCCAGGGAAATGCTGGAAGCCTAGTCTGGAGACCCTTTCTTGCGCACATACAACACCAGGGAGTGGTCCACCAACTCATAGCCATGCTGCGCGGCGATCTCGTACTGGCGCTGCTCTATCACCGGGTCGGTAAATTCAACCACCTCCCCCGAGTCAACGCAGACCATGTGATCGTGGTGTTCACCCCGGGCCAGCTCGAAAACCGAGTGCCCGCTCTCGAAATGATGGCGCGTCACCAGCCCGGCACCCTCAAACTGGGTCAATACCCGGTATACCGTGGCCAGGCCCACGTCCTCGCCAGCGGTGCGCAGTGCCATATAGACATCTTCGGCGCTCATATGCCCGCTCGCCAGTTGTGATGTTTCCAGAATCTGCAGGATTTTCACGCGCGGCAAAGTCACCTTCAAACCCGCCTTGCGCAGTTCCTGGTTTTCCTCAGCCATGTTTCGGGGGTTCTCTGTCCTGTTCAGTCGGAGTATGATGCCACCCCAGTACCATAAGTGGAAGTTTTACCCCATGCGGACCCTGTTGATCTCTCTCGCCATCGCTTGCCTTAGCGCCTGCAGCTTTGTCGGCTTTCCCGGCGTCTACAAAATCGATGTCGAGCAGGGCAATATCATTACCCAGGAAATGGCGGATCAGCTGCAGCCCGGGATGAGCCGGCGCCAGGTGCGCTTTATCCTCGGCACACCACTGGTAGAGGACACGTTCAACCAGGACCGCTGGGACTACCCTTACGTCAAGCGCAACGGTCTGAACGTGTTGAGTGAATCGCGCCTCACGGTGATGTTTGACGGGGATGCATTGCAGACCGTAACCGGTGACTACCTGCCTGCGGCCTGGCAGGACCCCGACAGTACTGACGCCGCGGAACAACCCGCCCCCGACCCTGCAGCAGACGCCAGCTAGGCTGAGCTTTCTTTCGCCTTGCGCTCTTTGACGCGCGCCGCCCTGGCCTTGCGCACTTCCTTGGGGTCGGCAATCAGCGGGCGGTAGATCTCAACCCTGTCCCCTTCGTTCAGGACCTGGGTCGGCGACACCACTTTTCCGAAAATACCAAACTTGGCATTCTCCAGGTCGACACCCTCGAACTGTTCTACCACGCCGGATTGCTGCGCGGCTTGCAGTACCGTAGTCCCCGCTTCCACGGTCAGCGCCAATAAAGCCTGCCTCTCCGGTAGCGCATAAGCCACTTCTACATTGATAGTATTCATGTCACTCATCGTCCCACCCGTATCCGGTTCAGGGCCTAAACAGCACTGCCAGCATAATCAGCACTATCGCCGGCGGCGCAATATAGCGCAACAGCAGGCGCCACAGCGAGAAAAACACGTCGGACTCCCTGCCCAGTTCCACACGCAGGATCTCCGGCCGCAGCCGCCAACCTACCAGCACCGCAGTCAATAACGATACCAGAGGGAGCAGGAAATCCGCAGTAAAGGCATCCAAAAAAGCGAACAGGTTACTATTTCCAACCCAAACACCGCCTACAGTGGGCGACAGCGACAGCACCACTGCCGCACCCAGCAGCCAGATCACGGCGCTGACTACCAGCACTGCCGTAACGCGACGCAGGCGCGCCTGCTGCATCAGGGTGCGCACCATGGGCTCCATCATGGCTACAGCAGACCCCAGGGCCGCTATCACCACCAGCAGGAAAAACAGGGTGCCAAATAACTCCCCCTGCCCCAGGTTGCCAAAAGCATAGGGTACGCTGACAAACAGCAGACCGGGACCCATCGCCGGCTCCATATTATTGGCGAAAACCAGCGGGAAAATGGCCAGGCCCGCCAGTAGCGCGATCATGGTGTCGAACACAGCAACCGCCAGCACTGAGCGGCCAATGGGTATACGTTGCGGCGCGTATGCTCCATAGCTGATACCCGCCCCCACGCCAACACCCAGGGTAAACAGGGCATGCCCCAGGGCAACCAGCACCGCCTGCGGGGAAAAGTCGATCCATTTTACGTCGAACAGGAATGTTCTGGCAGCTTCCAGGTCACCGTTATCCAGGCTGAATTTCACCAGTACGGCCAGAATAGTGACCAGACAGGGCACGGCCAACCAAACCATTAAGCCCAGGCCGCGACGCACCCCGAACAGCACGACAGTGGCTGCCAGCAACAGGAACAGGCTCTGCCAATAGATTTGCCGCAACGGCTGAGCCAGAAGCTCCGCGAAATGCTCGCCCACCAGCGCTGCGCTGGCCGCGGCAAAAGCTCCCGATTGCATATAGCGTGCGTAAGCCAGGCTCCAGCCCGCCACCACGATGTAATAGGCCAGAATCAGCACGCCGGTAAGGCAGGCCAACCAACCTACCACCATCCATCCTCGGGACAACAGGGAGCGGTCACTGGCCCAACGCAACGCCGCCACGGGCCCCCCGCGGCCGTGACTGCCAATGGCAACTTCCGCCACCATGAGCGGCACTGCCACCAGGAACAGGCACACGACATAGGAGATGACAAAGGGGGCCCCGCCGTACTCCCCGGCGAGGTAGGAAAAACGCCACAGGTTACCCAGACCGACTGCTGAAGCCGATAGTGCCAGCACGAAAGTGGTGCGGCTGCGCCAGCCCGTCACCGCTCCCGCCCGCGCGACACTCACCTTGAAAAAGCCAAAAATATCATGAGCTTAGAGTGCCGCAGGCAACCTGGCGTGAAAAGGGAAAGATTCACGTTTAACCAGGTTGGCTTGTCCGTATAATGCGCGCCATGACTAAAAAGAAACCCAAAAAACCCAGCAACGTCATCGCACAGAACAAGCGAGCCAGTTTTGATTATGAATTCCTGGACACTTTCGAGGCCGGTGTAGCGCTCAGCGGCTGGGAAGTAAAGAGCCTGCGCATGGGCAAGGCAGACCTCGCCGACTCCTACGTGATAATGAAAAACGGCGAGGCCTGGCTGCTGGGCGCACATATCATTCCCCTGGACACCGCCTCCACACACTATGTCCCCGACCCCCAGCGCACCCGCAAACTGTTGCTACACAAAAAGGAGCTGGCGACAATCCTTGCCGCCATTACCCAAAAAGGCCAGACCTGCGTGTGCACCCAGCTCTACTGGAAGGGACACCTGGTAAAAGCGCGTATCTCTCTGGCCCAGGGCAAGAAATCCCATGACAAGCGCGACACCCAAAAAGAACGGGACTGGAACCGCCAGAAACAGCGGGTGATACGGGATAACGTGAAGCAGTAAGCTCACTACTTCTTAACAGCCCGGGCCTTAGAAATTCTTGTTCTAACCCCGACATTGCATAACGGGCAATTCGATACCATAGTTAAAGCGTGAGTGTGCAGCGTGTTGAACCGGGTTCTGAGCGGACCAGCCAGCAACAGCGCACATACATCACGAAATACGGTTTTATACCGCCATACTTTCCCATGGAGGAGAGTGCCGGGTGAGGGGCAATGACGCGATGCCACCCCCTCCCAGACGGCTAACCAGCAAATGGCCGCTGCGACTGGCGTTTCAGCCAGTAGCAAGCGGCCTTTTCATTATTGCGCGCCGCGAGGCAAGCCTTTACCAGGCATAACCCAGCTTGAAATTGAAGGTCTTATCGGTATCGTCAACACCCTCGACGGCGCCACCGTCATACTCGTACTTCACCTCCGCCGCCGCCTGGAAGCCAAACAGGATGGGGAAGCGTATGCCGGCAGTGGTGTTGATAATGGTGTCGCTGGGTTCATTCAGATTCAGCACGCCGGCCTGGTCCAGGTACAGTTCCGTTTTCGGAATCAGGCCGCTGGTCAGTCGAACCTCCCAGTTGGAACCCCAATTATCGCTGTCCTCGGCAACGTCGAACTGCTCATCAACATACACAATACCCACCTCAGCATGCATGGTCAGGTAGTCCGTTTCGAAGAACTGCCGACCGATATAAGGGCCGGTAAGGGTGCGTAAATCGAGATCGGCAAACTCGTCGTGCTCGAAATAAATCTGGTAACCGTAATAGTTATCCTCGTCAGTTTTGCTGAAACGATCGTATTTATTGCGTGACCACCAGGTGTTCTTGGTCTTGTCACCATTGGTTTTTTCTACTTCCCATAAACCCCGCATGGTGTAACGATCCGTCAGGCTGCGCCAGATACTCTCGAAATCGATATCCAGGTCGTCCGAGTCACTGTTGCCTCTTTCCGCCTCCATGGCAGCATTGGCCTGGCCAAACCACTTGTAGCCCTCTCCCAATCGCCAGGGCTCTGGATTCACAAACTCGATGTCAGCGATGGCGAACTCAACGGGCGCCTGGTTCTGGTCGATAACAATCAACTCGCCTTCCTGTTCAACAATCTTTTTGTCGCGGAACACTCGACCATCGCGCATCAGCAGGGTCACATCCTCACTGGTGACCATGGATTCAATATTCTCCTGTTTCAGCTTGATCTCACCGGCAAACGGTGTGTCGAATACCACCTCACTGTCGCTGGAACTGACCAATGTCCCCACCAGGCGGGAGCCATTTTTCATCACCACCTCGTCGGCATTCGCCACCGCTGTAAACGGCAACAGCGCAACGAGTATAAAACCCTGCCTGATCCTCATTTCGTAACCCTCATAGTGAATTTTTGAACGCGGAGATTATACAGACACTTGGACAAAAAGCCTCGGCTTTGTGGCGCTCCCACGCCTCATTATCGAGCGCACTTGGCGTGCCCGTCGCCCCACTGTTAATATGCCCACCCTTCTTCTACGACCGCACCCCGTGAAAAGACCAATAATTGCCGCCATCATCCTCATCACCGTACTGATTCTGACTATCTGGGGGGATCGTCTGGCCGGCCGCGCGCTGGACGACCAATTGGGACCACTGCTGACCCGCGAACTGGGCCTGCCGGTCAGCCTGGCGCCCATTGAAGCGCGTTTATTGGGCCTCAGGGCCAGCACAGCCAAACTGGTAATGGGTGACCCCAACGACCCCGCAGTCGTGGCTACCGATGTCTCTGTGACCCTGGCCTGGTCAGATCTATTCAACCGGGAAATTCGCCTGGTGACCGCCAGCGGCACCGACCTGATGTTAAAAATCTCACGCTGGCCCAGCAGTGATGGGCCTCTGCCAGAAAACTACTATTTCCTGGATCAATGGCTACCAAAAAAGCTGACGCTGGATACCGGCCGCTACGTTGCCGACGACGGCTTCACTTATGCGGTTAATAACGCCCAATGGCGCAGGCTGGCTGACGGCAGCGCAGCGGTGCAATGGTCGCAAAGCTATAACCAGCGTGATATTTCCCAGAGCGCCACACTGGATTCATTACAGGGGCTACTGGGGCTCAAACCCATCAGCCTGGATATCGCACTGGAGTCAGATGGGCAAACGGAGTCGAAGATACAGCTGCAAACGACTATCAAGCCTGGGGCAAGCTCGGGGTATGTGCTGCACACGGACATTCAGGCCATGGGAATCCAGGGCAAGGTCACTACCGGCAGGGACACCGTGTGGAGTTTACCCGTCGAATCGTCCACACATGTTGAGAAAATGGAAGCCGACAAGCTGGCTGCATTGTATCGCTACTACAGTAAACCCTCCAAGGATGCCCCCTCCCTGGCGCCACTGGCGAATCAGTTACCTCTGCTGGCGCTGCCCCGGCACAGTGGCACGGTAACCATCGATGAGGTAAGGCTGGGCGATGAGCTGGGCAAAGACACAAATTTTACTTTCAACAGCAGCGCACAGGGGCTAAAAATTTCCAAGCTCACCAGTAACGGGCCCAAGGCAACACTGAGTGGCGAGCTAAGCGTGCAAAGCGACCCCCAGGGATGGGAATTAACAGCGGAAGCTGAGCTACAGGCAACGCAAACCGATACCAGCATCGCCGCCCAGTACCTGGGCGCGGACTGGCTATGGGAAGCGGGCGACGCGCAGCTGCACGGCAAAGGCAGCACCTGGGGCGATCTGCTCTACTCCCTGCAGGGCAATATTGACCTTGCAGGCCATCACCAGGGCAAGGTCAAAACAGCGGTGAAAATTTCTGCACAGGTTGACAATCGTCCGGGCGAGTTTTCCCTGGAGCAACTACAGATTCAACTGGGCGATGGCTCGATACAGGGCAAGGCCTCGCTTACGGGCAGCGGACGTCGCCAGTTCAAGGCAGATATTACTGCTACTGCTATGCATCTCGACTTCCTGTTTGAAGAAGCCGATGACACTATGCGCGCCGGTATTGCCATTCCGGAATACCTGACATTTTTCCCCAAACTGGATGTCGACGCCCATATCGTGGCCAGCGACGTGCGCATGCCGGCAATGAAGCTGGCAAAAGCTGACATTACATTCCAAAGAACAGAACAGGGCGGCCTGCTCACTATCGAGGCCGATGGCACACACGCCGGCGAGCTCAACTTGCAACTAAAAGCGGACACACCGCCCGGCAAACCCAGCAAAGTCGCCCTGACAACAAAACTGGACAAGGTTGATATTCCGGAACTGTTCCAGCAAACCACGTTACTGCATAGTCGCAGTACCGGCACTATTGATTTCGAAAGCGCCGGCAATGGCCTGGCGAATATCTTCCTTGCCCTGCGCGGCAAAGCTGCGCTGAACATGGAATTCCGCAGCGACAACGACTGGTCACGTGCTACCAGCGACGAGGAGCGGCTGCAATACACCGGGGATGCCGCACTTATTATTCGCGACGAGCGCATCCTGGGACTGCAAATCGACAAGCTGGATATCGATTCCATCCAGCAGGATATCACCGGCAGCGTATCCATCGAGGCGGAGCGCGAGCCATGGCTAAAGGCCAGTTTTGAAGCAGAAAAACTGGATGTGAATGGTTTGCTGGAACTGATGCCTGATCCTGCCAAGCAGGGTGGCCAGGGTGACCTGCTGGCCAGTGCCAGGCAGCTGGGCGCAGCCAGCATTGCGCTGCAGGCAAAGTCGGTAACCCTGCAGGATATCCCACTGACGGACCTGACAGTGCAAGTGTCGTCCGGGAATGATCTGTTCAGCATAGATCGCCTGGATTTTGCTATGGATGGCCAGCCGTTACAGAGTAGCGCCAAGGTGAGCTGGAAGGGTAGCAAGGCGGCCTTTAGCGCGCAGGCTAAACTCAGCGATTTCGACCTGGACCGTTTCCTCATCTACAACCCTGACCTTGTCCACGTACCTGTTTCAGGATCATTGAGCCTTAGCAGCGAGGGCGAAACGACGGCTGATGTACTGGCCAACCTGCAAGGTCATGTCAGCCTGGCGGCGGATGAAGGACAGACCGATAAATCGGAGAAGTCCCGTCGCCAGGTGGAGATGCAGATTACCCGCATACCTGACGGCATGCGCGCCCAGATCAATAAATTGGTATTGGGGCGTAACGAGCTGGCCGGGAGCGTTGAGTTCCACCGTGGCACACCCCCTGCACTTGAGGTGAAGGTCGACGGCGGTGAGATTTGGCTGAATGCATGGGAAGACAGTGCAGCCGCCGCGCAGAAACAGGTCGCCAAGAAGCAAGACGGCTCGGCTATCGCCGAAGCAGCCAGCAAGAGCGCCAAGTTCCTGGGTTCTGTTCTACGCTCCCCAGCTCGCTTGCTAAGCGGCCCCGGAGAAGCGGCACCCGGGGACAAGATGTTCAGCAACAAACCGCTACCCCTGGCTGCAATGAAGAAGTACAACGCTAATATCACAGGGCAACTGGAGGCCATTCACAGTAACGAAGGAACGGCCAGAGACCTCAAATTAACGGCGAAGCTTAAAGATGGCAGCCTCAATGTAGATATGACGGTAGGAAACATCAACCGCGGCAACGGCGCGGGTACGCTCGCCCTGGACACCAGGCCAGCCACCCCCACCGCAAACCTGGAATGGTCTTTTGAAAACATTCACGGGACGCCCGACGCCCCCGGAGTTCCCAGCAGCGGTTATATCAACGTGAGCAGTTTCGGGGCGAGCTCGGCTGAGCTGGCCTCACATTTAACCGGGCAGGCTTACCTGGAGCTTGGCCGGGGACCCTTTGACTACGCGCGCGATTCGCTGCTGACCGCCGAAGTGGCTTCCACAATGATGCAGGCACTGATTCCCGGGGTGGACAAAAAGCAACCCGAACTGCAGTGCGGGGTTGCCCTGGCGGTGTTCAAGGATGGCGCCGGCGTAACGCCCTACGGCTATGCCCTGCGTACCGACAAGGCAAACCTGATAGGTCGTATTGAAGTCGACCTGAAAAAAGAACTATTACAAATGCAGATCGATTCTCGCAGCAGGGAGGGCGTGGGTATTTCTGTCAGCAGCGTTTTTTCCAATACAGTGCGCATCACGGGGCCGCTTTCAGACCCGGAGATCGTACCTGATACCGTGAGTATTCTCTGGCGGGGGTGGGCTGCGTTTATGACCGCGGGGCTCTCTGTTGTCGGTGAAAGCGTGATCAAACGCGCCCTCTCCAGCGAAAACCCGTGCCTGGCCGTCAAGAAGCAAATTCACAAAGACATGTGCGGCGCTGACCAGCCCCTGTCCAAGTCTGCCCTGGCTTGCCCCAAGCAGCCCCAGAAGTTGCCTTAAACCAAAGATTTAACCGTTATCGCAAGACCTATCGCCAATAAGACCACCAGGGCCACGCGACGATATAACCCCGTGCCGAAGCGGCGGAACAGGTAATACCCCAGTTTGTCACCCGCGTACATCGCAGGAAATGCCAGGACAAACATCAAGGGAGATTTCGCAGTGATAAAGCCTGCGGCTCCGTAGGATAGCAACGCCAGAAAAGCCGAGAACAGGAAAAATGTCATCAGCAGTGAACGGCTGCGCGCGGGCTCAGATTCGGTGGCCATGGCGTAGATAATCACCGGTGGGCCCGGGATGGCGAAGGCCCCGTTGAGCACGCCGGACGCCAACCCCGTGATGCTATTTACCGCCACCCCCGCCTGCCGCCGCCGCGGCCGGTAGCGGCTCAACGCCAGACAGGCTGCGATCACCGAAATACCTATCAACAGCTGGAACTGCGACACACTGAGGGAGCCCAGCAGCAGCACACCCAGCACCGTGCCCAGCAGGGCCATGGCCAGCATAGGTAACATAGGCTTCAGTGGGTAGCCGCCCCAATAGGTTTTCAGGGTCAGCAGGCTGATAGTAAGGGTCAGGCTGGAGCTGAGCACCACCGCCTGGGTGGGGGCCATGACCAACGAAAATAACGGCACTGCCGCGAGGCCAAAGCCGAAGCCGGTAAAGGCACGCAGGATGGCTGCGGCCATCACGCCCAACCAAAGCAGGGCCAATTGCACCGCGCTAACCTCTGCCAGTATCTCTGCAAGCATGCTAATGGGGTCATTCCGTCATCAGTCGCAACCGCCACCATAGCCCGGCGGGGGCACGCTAAGCCAGCATCAAAATGGAACTTTTCCGGCCATATTCTGTCTACTTGTCCGGCTTCTGATAAAAGCATCAGTATCAGGGGTCAAGTTGCGCTATAATGCGCGCTCACTAACTGGGGGCGATTTGGATTCGACGACGGTTACAAAACTTAGTGTGCATGTCGTGATGGTAGCCAATCAC
>Ga0316189_10005868_pt1 | contig 11778 bp, 14 predicted proteins | sample LowCovwburrow_MG_FD_204930 | JGI IMG/M metagenome (GOLD analysis project Ga0316189, IMG submission 204930) | Coastal sediment microbial communities from Maine, United States - Lowes Cove worm burrow | ecosystem: Environmental > Aquatic > Marine > Coastal > Sediment | place: USA: Maine... | reverse complement strand
CCCAGAACTACAGGCTTGATGAGGGTTTTCGCCATGGCTCCTGAAGTCAGTGGAGCTCCAGCCATAACGAACGCCGGTATCGTCAACAAGACAAATACCCACCTGGCGCTAATCTCATGAGAAACACCCACACCCAGGAATAATGCCCCTTTGGCAAGACCATGATAGGCCGCGTAAAAAACAATGGCCGTGATCACATATGATGAGAGTTCCGGCCACATCATGGCCAGCCCAAGTAATAAGCTTATAATTCCCATCTTGCTGATACTTGAATATGCCAGTATGGCCTTCGGATTCGTTTGCAGCAGCCCAACTACGAAGGCATAAAAGGTAGTCATTACACCCAGGATTGTAAGCAGTAGTCCCCAGTCCCATAGGACGACCTCGCCCAGCGGCAGATATCTTAGCCATCCGACCAGAGCCACCTTGATCATGGCGCCGCTTAGTACAGCGCTCGCGGGGACAGGAGCCGCAGGATGCGCCAGAGGCAGCCACATATGCACAAAAAGCAATCCTGCCTTGATACCCAGACCCAGCAGCAGAAAACCAATCGCCCAGTCACTGACACCAGCTATCTGATTGGCCGCTGGCGTAAGGTCCTGGGTATGTATGAAAATCATCATGAAGGCAGTTAACAGGGCGACCTCTGCGAGTAGTGTCATAACCAGATAGATACGCCCTGCTCTGAGTGCGGCTGGGTCCCTGTTGTAAATGACAAGACCGTAGGAAGCCAGACCCATGAGGGTGAAGCCGAGGTAGAAGTTCACCATATCCAGGCCAAGGATAAGCCAGAAGTTTCCAGACATGGCCAGCAGAAAAAAGATACCAAACTGATTGAACCGGGGTTTACCCCGCATGGTCAGTTCGGCCTGTGCACCGGCAATCATCCATAAAAAAGCGGTAAACATCAGAAAGACACGATCAGGCATATCCAGGCCAAACTGTGACCCCAGTAAAAGCCATGGTATTTCCAGGTCTGAACCGGGTGGCAGGAGGGCTGCCGTGATAAGTGCTGGTAAGGCTGCAAGCGGAAGTAACCCATGCAGGCGCGTGAACAGCAGGGGTATCAGGGTCAGCGGGAATATCCATGCTGCTATCAGGAGGAGTTCGCTCATTGGCCATACTCCCGGTATGCAATGAGTTGAACCCACTCCAGCGGACTATATGGGGCGGCTGCCAATAGGCCTACAGCCAGGGCCATGATCGCCGTAATAATTGGCGGCCATAAAAGGGCACCATGTGTTTCAAGACCACCGGCGGGTATTCGTTCGTCTGGCCATGCGCCCTGGCTCTCTTTGAACCAGGCGCGATATAAAATGGGCAGAAAATAAGCCGCATTGAGCAGGCTACTCAATAGCAACACAGGCAGAATCCACTGGCCAACACCGGCGTTGAGTGCCCCCACCCCCAGGTACCACTTGGTGATAAATCCGGCGACGGGAGGTACGCCGATCATGCCCAGGGCGCCCATGGTAAATGCCAGTGTGGTACCCGGCATGCGTTTACCAATCCCATCCATTTCACTGATCTTGTGGACGCCGAGGGTCTCGGCGTAATTCCCCGCTGCAAAAAACAGGGTGATCTTCATGATCCCCTGATGCACCAGGTGAACCACGCCACCGATGGTCGCAACCGGTCCCAGTATCGATGCCCCCAGGGCAATATATGAAACCTGGCTTATGGTCGAATAGGCAAGCCTTTTCTTTAAGTTATCCTGTGACAAGGCGCGTAATGAACCATAAATGATGGTAATGGAGGCCGCGATGCCTAGTGCGATTAAAAGCCCTAGTTCATGGGCAAATTCGACGCCATAGACATCGTAGACTACGCGAATAATGCCGAAAGCCCCGGCCTTGACCACCGCGACCGCATGCAGCAGTGCGCTGACCGGCGCGGGAGCTACCATCGCTTTTGGCAACCAGCCATGCAACGGCACAATCGCCGCTTTAACGCCCAGGCCGATCATCAGCAGTAAAAAGATGATCTTGAGCTGCGGGTAGAGCGCAGGATCCACGGCGCCCAGGATGCCCCCCTGTACAAAGGCGACAGTTCCAACCAGCGACTTCAGCCAGATTATGCCGAATAACAAAACGGCACCCCCAACCAGTGTGTACGTCAGATAAATGCGGGCACCCCTGATTGCCTCTGGCGTCCCGCGGTGTGCCACCAGCGGATAGGTCACCAGTGTCAGGACCTCGTAAAAAATGAGAAACGTAAACAGGTTGCCTGCCAGGGCCAGTCCCACCGTCGCCGTGACGCAAAGGCTGAAGAATCCAAAAAAGCGGCTTCTGTGCGGGGAGTTTTCGAGATAGCCAATGGCGTAGATCGTGGTAACCATCCACAGCACGGTCGACAGGGTGACGAAAAGGACGGAAAGGGCATCGGCATGAAGCCGAAACTCCAGTCCGGGAGCAATCAGAAACTGCGTCTCGTAAACACGTTCATGAAACACGCCCCAGATCATGATGCCTACGAGCAGCAATTTCAGAAACGCACCCAGCAGGTTAAGCAGCGTGCGTATTCGATGACTGCCTTCCCTAAGGAAAAAGATCATCACACCCGGCACGAGCGAGCTCATGACAATGAACACTGGGAGTAGATTGTCAAAGCTCACATTCCTGCCCTCCCTGACATGACCGTGACCTCAAGAAATGGCCAGATAGGGCCAGAGGCAAGGCCCAGCACCAGGGTAGCGATCAAAGCAAGAACCATGGCTGGTATCTCCTGCATACCGATGCTCAATACCTTTGTCGGGTAGGGTGAGTTGCCGAAGGCCTGGCCCAGGACCCTGAAAATATAGGCCGATGCCAGAAGGGACCCGGCAAGCACCACCAGGGCAAGTAACCAGTCATGAAGATACAGGGCGCCGTCAATCAGTTGCCACTTTCCGAGAAAGGCACCGCTGATGGGCAATCCAATCAGGGCAATGCCCGCTAAAGCGAGCGTAAAAGTTGTCACCGGCATGCCCTGTACGGCGCCTGCCAGCTCTTTTATCCGGTCATGTCCCTGGCGTTGCTGGATTATGCCTGTGGACAGGAAAAAAGCACTTTTGGCAAAGCCATGCGAGAGTGCCATAAGCATCAGTCCGGCGATAGCCTCATCTCTCGGTATTCCAACAGGCATTTCCAGTATGAGTGCCAGGAAAATGAACAGATAACCGATCTGCGCCACGGTCGAATAAGCCGCTAATACCTTTAGCCGCTCTGCCTGAAGTGCACACCAGGATCCCCACAGGACAGCCGCAGCACCCAGCAAACCGATCAGAGTACTGACCCCGCCGGACAGGCTGACCCCGAACAAATCCAGCCAGAGCCGTAAAACCAGGTAAAAAGCCGCCTTAACCACCAATGCGGAAAGCGCTGCGCTCACAGGTGCGGGCGCATTGGCATGGGCTGGCGGCAACCAGAAATGCATTGGGAACAGGGCAGTCTTGATCATAAGCCCAGCGGTCATCAAGGCGGCGGCGGCCCAGCTGGCCGCACCGGGCTGGATACGCGTTGCCAGGGTGGCCAGGTCAAGGGACCCATATGCTGCATACAACAGGGCAACGCCAGCCAGAAAGCCCAACGACCCCAGCAGACCCAGGACAAGATAACGTACAGCCGCCTCAACTGCAGGCCTTTTCCCATCCAGCGCTGTCAGGGCAACGGCTGAAATACCGAGTAGTTCCAGCGTCACATAGATATTGAACAGGTCGGATGCCAGCAACAGGGCAGAGAGCGCGGATAACAAAAGCAGCCAGAGAGGCCAGTAATGTAGTCTAAGATGGCTTTGCCTGAAATAACTGCTGGCGTAGATGCTGACCGCCAGCGCAATCATGGCTGTCATCAGCAGAAAGAGGCTACTGAGCCCATCGGCATACAAGGAGATCCCCAGACCGGCACTCCAGCCGCCAACCAGATAGACCTGCGGGCCCGAATCCGCAACCAGCTTGATCAGTACAAGGCAGGCGAACACCATGCCCGCTGTTGAAAGAATACCCGTTATTCCGGCAATACGCGGAAACAATACTGCGACCAGCCCACCCAGCAGTGGTATCAGGATCACCCAGATCAGCGCATCAATCATCGTCTGAAGGCCTGTGTAAGCGCCTTGCCAGGGCTATCGCCAGGGCGGTTGCACTGAATGCGACAACGATGCCTGTCAGTACCAGGGCGTGGGGCACGGGATCAGCCGGCTGCCCTGCGCCTTTGTATGCTGCCGAAATGAACACCAGGAAGAGTCCAGCACCCGCTACATTGATCGCCAGCACCCTGCGCAAAAAAGCGACCTGCGAGAGTGCCACGCGCAGCGCAAAGGTGAACAGCAGGACACCGGCCAGCCCATAAATCATTTGCACGCTTAGCATGATGAATCTTCCTGATTTCCTGCCCTGCCGGTTTCTCCGGCAAGAAAGGCCATAATCAGGGTTACCGCGATGCTCAGGGTCGCCGCTGTCTCGATACCCAGGATCAGGCTACCTGACCAGGCGAGTGGATACTCCAGGAATCCGCGTCCAAGGACCATCAGTCCCAGGCCGATGATCGCGAAAACCAGTACCCCGACAATCATCAGCGCCCTGCGGATGACTATGCGCGCCGGAAGCCCGGCGCCATGGTATCCGGATAAACGCAGCAGGACACCGGCAGCCGCAAGCACAGCCCCAGACTGGAATGCGCCACCCGGCGCGTGGGCGCCAACCCAGAGCAGGTAAGCACTGATCACGATCAGAACTGGAACCAACCAGACCGTTAAGCCTGAGAGTACAAGGCCTGCTTTAAGATAAGGTCTCCTGCTTACATTCAAGGAGCGAATCCCCAGTACAGCGACCAGTAGTACCGCCAGTTCCAGGAAGGTATCGTAGGCACGGAAATTAAGCAGAACCGCCGTCACCGGGTTTGTGACGCCACTGCGATCCAGTTGCGTGAAGACCTCATTAGCAAGCCCTGAATACTGCCTGTTCATCAGGGCATCGATCAGTGCCCAGCCCAGTATCAGGGCCAGGATGACAGTGGCCGCAATCAACAGATAATCAGCAATTGTGTTCTTCGGTTTCTCGGTTGATGCCGCACCGGCTGCAGACTCCTCGTCACGCAATGCAGCCAATAGGAGCGCCCCTGTCAATCCCGTTCCGATCGCGGCCTCTGCAAGCGCTATATCAGGTGCCCTTAGCCGGACCCAAACCAGTGAGAGCAGCAGTCCGAAAGCGATAAACAATGCAATGCCCCTGCGCAGGCTATGTGTCGATAACGCAGACCAGCCCAGTGCCAGCATGGCTGTGATCAGCAAAAAATCGAACACGGTCCAGATCAAGGCTTCCACAAACCCCGCTCCCGACGTCTGGCGCGTTGTGCGATCAGATGGGCACTCGCGGCACTGGAGGCAAGAACAAACAACCATACAAGTAAGAGCTTGAATGTAGTAATCAGATCACCCGAGATAATAGCCAGCCCCAGCACAATCATGCCAAGGCCAACATTATCGGCCTTGGTCAGGGCATGTAGCCTCGTGTAGAGATCAGGCAATCTCAAAAGACCTATTGAACCGGCAATAAAAAATATCAGGCCCGTTGTGATCAGGGCCATGGCAATGTACTCAGCCACTCTTTGTCCCCTCTGCTTCCCTTCGTGTTAAAGCTACGACTGAGACCGCAGCCAGCATTGCCAGTACCAGAGCAATATCGATACTTGCAGGCATATCCATCAACAGACCAAGGACCAGCAATATGCCAACGCCTGTCGTGCCCATGAGCTGCACTGACATGATCCTGTCCTCAATCGTCGGTCCGCGAAAAATACGTATCAGTCCGATGCAAAGACTCAGGGCCAGCACAATCAGAGTAATGCCCAGGAAGGTACTCATGCGCTCTCTCCCCTTTCCATGAATAACTGTCGAACGACCTCTTCAAGCCGCAACAGCTCAGCTTCTGGGTCTATGCTGATATCGATCATGTGAATCTCAAGCCAATTATCGTGCAGATCAGCGGTCAGGGTGCCAGGCAGCAGATTAACGCAATTAACGAAGAATACACGCATTACGTGGTCAGTCAGCCCCATCTGATACCGATAAAATCCAGGCTCGATGTTTAGCCTGGGATGCAGCGTGCGCGAGGCAACATTAAAGCCTCCATGCAGGGATTGCATGAGAAAAAAGGGGATGAACCTGAGTAATCCTGTTACCGACAGGTAATGACCTGGCCTCTGGTTGAGCCTGAGATACGACCATGTGGCTATCAGGACAGCCGGAAAACCAACAATCCAGGATGAGGGCTGACCATCTGAAAGCAGCCACCAAAGAGCAGCAAGAGTGATGAAAATCGTTAGCAGGCGCATAACGTTCCTCATTCGGGCTAAATGGCCATAAGCATGATTCAAAGACATCACTCCGGTTGTGGCAAGTTAAGTATTCATTCTACTTGTCATCAAGGCAAATAAATCTATCTAAGTTAAGCAGGGACTACCAGTTCTATTATTTCTGGAGAGGTCATTGCCGATCCCGGTGTATCAGAAAATCTGACCATCGCTCACACGATGCAGGCCATCGATGAATTTCTTAAAGGCCTGGCGCAGCATATTTTCTCAGGCCTTTATAGACTCTTTGTCCACCGTATGAATTCACCTTGCGATGAGATTAAAAGCTGGATTCAGATCGCAATATTGGCCAGCTAAAGCGAATCCTTGCCGAACTGGTTATGGTCATTCTATTGGTTAAATTTCTAGAAGGAGGCCTGAAGATCGGCCTGGTTGATTACAGCTGGGAGATGCTGCTACTACCCCTGGGTATCATCATACTGGCCATGACCCTGAAATTCATGGAGCTCAACAAACCTGACAAACAGGAGCTACAACAGCGGTTACTCTTAGACTTACTCAGTTGCACCAACATCCATAGCCAGTGCCTTTCTCATTTCCAACTCAGAACTACTGGGTACTTCTAACCAGCCCTGAGTATGACGCCTCACCAGTTCAGACAACATGTCGATATGTTCCGGATCGTCATTGAGACAGGGTATATACTTATAGTCTTCGCCCCCGGCCTGGATAAACACCTCCTTGTTTTCCATGGCAATCTCTTCCAGTGTTTCCAGGCAATCGGCACTGAAGCCAGGGCAGACCACATGAACCCTTTTCACCCCTTCCCTGGCCAGGGTCTCCAGCGTCTTATCGGTATACGGTGTCAGCCATTCCTTCGGGCCTAAACGGGACTGAAAGGTCAGCTGCCATTGCTCAGCCTCCAGACCTAACTCTTCTGCGACGAGTCGAGCGGTCTTATGGCATTCACAGAAATAGGGGTCCCCTGCCATGAAATACTCTTTGGGAATACCATGGAAAGACATCACCAGTTTTTCAGGCTGGCCATGTTCAGACCAATAACCTTGAATACTTGAAGCCAGTGCAGAGATATAGGCATTTTCATCATGGTAATGATTGATAAAACGCAGCTCGGGAATCCATCGCCATCCCTGGATCTCATTCGTGACGGCATCAAAGGTTGAGGCCGTGGTCGATGCGGAGTACTGGGGATAAAGGGGCAAGACCACGATACGTCGTGCGCCGGCCAGGCGTAACTTTTCCAGGCCCTCGGCAATGGAAGGGTTTCCATAGCGCATCGCCAGCTCGACCTTCACCAGGCCAGAAAACTGACCATCCAATGCAGCCTGCAAGGCCTTCGCCTGTTTCTTGGATATCACCAGCAACGGAGAACCTTCATCCGTCCAGACCTTGGCATAGGCCGCAGCAGATCGTTTGGGCCGTGTATTCAGGATGATCAGGTTGAGTACAAACCACCAGGCAATGCGTGGTATCTCGACCACACGTTGATCCCATAGAAACTCCTTAAGATATCGCCTGACATCAGAGGGGACAGGTGAATCAGGGGTTCCCAGGTTCGTCAGCAACACCCCTACACATTCGGGCGCATCATGCCTGTAATCAGTAGTGTTTTTATCCATTAATACATAATCCGATCAACGTTAAGCTTGACTCAATATTTTCCTGCAGAGATTCAATCTCTTTCTGCGTATTATGCATTATTTCATAATCAGATCAGCCCTGTAATTTGAAACCAATTTACCAGCACCCATTAGGAATGTCTTAGCCTAGTCCTCAGGGGCCAGGAACAACGCTTCGGGGGCTATGCGTTCCCAACGTGCATAGCGTAGCTGGATGTCCTCAGTCATATTGAATTCAAGTTCGAGGCGATAAAGATCCGCCCTGAGTGTTAATAACTGGTCAAACCCCTCGACCGGACTTCCGGCCATCCCAACAATAATGACCGCTCTAGCACTTTCACTATCCTCGACCACAACGTCCTCGGTACGAGATATCAGGTGTATTGTGCGATTTCTATAAAAATACCCGGCCAGCATACGCAAAAACTCATCACGTGAAAGGCCCTTCGCATCTGTGTAATCCTGAGCAATCACATCCCTGAAAAAACCCAGATTACGGTCCTCAGCGGCAAGCTCCCCTTCTTCGATCAGGGCTATAATCCGTGATTCCGGGGTAGACTCCTTACTGCATGCGCCAAGCCAGCCAGTCAGCATGACAATGAGCAAAAGATAGCTAAATGATATTAATGGCTTATACATAGCTTGTTTCCGCTACTGTGCATGATGAAGGCGATGGCGCAAGCCCCCACTTCCAATACTATTGTAGGGTTATTTATTGTGTCAGATTTTCAGGGACTTCACATAATCCACAATGGAATCAAAATTTCCACGACTACAGGATCGATCGAGCTCATACCCTGCAATCAATCCCTGAAGGATTGCCAAACCGGCATCCTGGTCCTGGAAGAAGACTGCTGGCAGGTATTAAGCAGCCAGCCGATATTAAAGCACACCGAACACCATCCAATACGTGTCATGACCGAACTCATTGATCAGAAACCGCTACACCCCGGAGAGGTAATAACCAGAGGCAATCAATGGCTGGCCATCGTCTATGACCTTGATAAAAGCCCTATCTGCCAGCCTGAATGGATCACGCAATCACTGAGGCAGATACTTGCGTTAACAGAAACCCATAAAATCAGCTCAATAATGCTCCCGCTACTGGGTAGCACCCACGGAGGCCTTGCATGGGATAAAAGCCTGGGTTTGTTGATGGATGCTCTCCACCATCATGGGGGCACTTATCTAAAGAGAGTGATATTGCTGGTGGAAGATAAACATCTTAAAAAGCTGACACAACACCTTGTCGATGAGAACAAGCCAAGACAAGAGTAAAAAACCTCCCGCCAAAGGCGGGAGGTTTTCACATAGACGGCTACTTCATACGTCCGAGTAACAGGACCTCGACGCGTCGATTCTCAGCACGACCCTCGGGGGTATTATTACTGGCGATTGGCATGCCTTCGCCCATACCCACGGTGGCAATCTTACTGGGATCCACACCGACACTGACCAGGTGGTCACGCACAGCCTCGGCACGTTGTAAGGAGAGATCCAGGTTGTAATCATCATCACCAACATCATCGGTGTGGCCGACAACCTCGATATAGGTCGCCCTGCTCAGTTGATCCCTCGCATCCTGGCGATTCTTCTCTAACAATGCCTTACCTTCAGCAGTAAGTTCACCACTCCTTCTTGGGAACAAAGCAACGCTCGGGAACCTGAAGGCATCCAGCGCTCGAACCTCACCGATCACGACCAGTTCCACACGACGATTCTGAGCACGACCTTCGGCAGTACCATTTGAGGCGATCGGATCTTTATCCCCACGACCAAGGATACGTAGTTTATCGGCATCTACTCCGGTAGATACCAGATACTGTCGTACATTTTCGGCACGGCGCTTGGAAAGATCCAGATTATATTTGGGATCACCGGTACTATCGGTATGACCGACAACAACACCCGCATAGGCCTGAGCCAGCTCTGGGCGTAGTGTCTTGCGATAATCTTCAATGGCCTTTTTACCATCTTCACTGAGCACGTCGCTGTCGAAGGCAAACAGGCTTGCAGCCGGAATATTTACCGCTGCGACCAGGCCTGTGCCCTCGCCTTTAATCACTTCGACCTTTGGATCGAGCACGACACCATCACAACCAACGACGGTTGCCTTGTCGGCACTCCAGCTGGAATCATGCCAGCAATCACCGCCGCTACTGCGTACGACATTACCTTCTGAATCCACCAGATATCCTGAGGCTCCACCACGAGAATCTGCAGAAACGCTACCAACAGCCAATACCGCTGCCGTTAGCAATCCGGTTAAAAATATCTTGTTATTGCTTTTCATAATGCCACTCCTTATTTATTGTATTTCAATTCACACAGCTAATTGATATTTATAATGCTACGCCTAATAACTATTGCTTCCATTGATAAAGATCAGAAGCAAATACAAAACATGAATGGGTACTATATCCAGGTAATATTTTAGAAATACTCAATGCCACGGACGCCTTAATCATGGGCCCGAATAATCAGGCCCCGCTTGCAATCCAGATACAAAACACCCCCTTCTCGATTGGGAATCGATATCGTCACCTGATTGGCCGCCCCCTGTTCCTGGCCCTGATGAAGGCCAGTAAGCTCAAGCCAAAAGCCTGTACCAAAGTACTAACTACTATAGTGCATCTGGTTATTTTAACAAGCCCTGAAATCGCCTTCACAGGCCAGGACCAGGAGCCAGAAAAACCTGAAATATTCAGCAGTTACTATTCTCCTTGTCTGTTCTACACTTAACTTAAGTTCCTCATTTGACATGTCATATGAGTACCCAGACTATGGTTGTGCAAAGCCACATACTCGCTTACGTTCGTCTGCTCCTCATCTTCACCATCGCCTTTTCCCTGGCGACAGCGAATGAACGCCCTGAAGAATTACCTGAACTCGATGAAATCCTTGCAATAATCCATGCAGACGATACGCCAGAGGGAGTGGTTTTTACTGTGTATGAATATGAAGAAGATGCCCTGGAGTGGGTTGTTCCTCGTCTTAGCTACTATATCGACTTACTCCGGGACCATTTTCAGGATTTACCGATCGCGGTGGTCTCGCATGGTGATGAGATGCTTTCTTTAACCACGGAGCAGCGTTCAATCTACAAAGGAGTTCATGAAGAGCTACAGAAACTGATCGATGTAAAATCTATCAATTTCCATATCTGCGGTTCTTATGCAGCTTACAACGGCCTGTCAGAACAGGATTTTCCTGTCTTTATCGACGTTGTTCCCTTCGGCCCTTCACAGATCTCTGATTATGAAAGGGTTGGCTACCAGATGATTGACCTAGGTCTGACCTGGTAATCTTCAATCTCACGCCTAAATACTTTGTCTTTAATTCTGGAAAAAAGCCCATTCTGGACTAAAATAGTTGGTTAATTCTTTTTGATTTTATACTTTTCAAAAAGTTGTCCTACTCTGGTCCAGACATCTATCCTAATTTTGGACCACAGAGTCAGCTTGGTCTTTTTGAGCCATGCGATATCAAGCAGCCGTTCACCTTGAAGACCAGGCAATTAAGAATCGGGCCTGCATCATGTCTGTTATTCATAATTACAAGCAACTGGAGCATAAAGTCTAACCACAAAGCGTAAACATAACGCAATGTACATGAGGATCTACCTATGGAATATGTACAGGGCAAAAAGCCGGCATTTGTTCAGGCCGGTGTTACGGAATCAAAGATATTCGCTGCGTTGGGTCAGTACGTGCGTCAGCACTGGAATCAACTTGCTGAAGGTAATGCGGCCTCTGAACAGGCACTGCACCGGAAAATCCGCCCAACCCTTTCAACCATCCATGATCAATTGACCGACGACCTCTTCTCCACCCCGGAACCCCTGTACT
>Ga0316189_10005867_pt1 | contig 11779 bp, 9 predicted proteins | sample LowCovwburrow_MG_FD_204930 | JGI IMG/M metagenome (GOLD analysis project Ga0316189, IMG submission 204930) | Coastal sediment microbial communities from Maine, United States - Lowes Cove worm burrow | ecosystem: Environmental > Aquatic > Marine > Coastal > Sediment | place: USA: Maine... | reverse complement strand
AATTATCTGATTATTACTAGAGGTATAAACTCCCTTTAAGTATAGTGTTTTGCCCAGTTCTGCACTATCCTTTCTTATACGAGCAATCTTTATTATTTCAGTACTCGCTTCAATGGCACCTGCTCTATCCTTATGGCTGTCTTTTATTCTCATCAATGAGTTATATGCCTGTAGTAGCTGTGTAGTGTCTTTGGTATGAGTAGCTATTTGCACCATAGAATCACAATACATAATACCCGTGTCTTTGTCTCCATGCTTTGCATAGCTGGTAGCGATACTATTCATCACGTTCAGATAAGCACTTGTATCATTCAGACCTCTCCATACATCAAGACTTTTAGTATAGTATGAGATTGATTCTTCGTATTCACTTTTATGATAATAGGACAATCCCTGTGTGTGCAATGCTTCTGCGATAAACTTCTTGGCATTGTGCTCTTGTGCAAAATCATATTGAAGCTGAGCGAAATGTAATGCACTATCTGAGTTTGTTTCCAGATAGTTTCTGGCAAGTTCACCAAGAGCATTTAGTCTAGTTGTGTCATGGAAGTTTTCATTTTTCCAAATAGAATCAAGAGAATCAATATCAACTTCGGGCTGAGCAACACCAAGGTTGGCGTTGCTTAAAAGAAAGATAGTAATAAGTATTTTTCCGAAGTGCCTTTTCATAAACTCAACTAATGCTTAATAATAGCAAATTATGCGCATTGATTTTTCTTTTTCAAGAAAATTTGCGCATCAAGTGACCTATAGAACGAGAATTGTTGGAATTGTAACCTAATTTAGAGAACCTACTCTAATAATGACATGAATAACTGCCAAAATTAGTAGTGGCAACCACCCTTTATTGCATTCCAATAATTACATTTTTCTTGTCCAGCAGGATCATCCAATATCCAGCAATACTGTCTGCGTTTATTGAAGATCTTGTAAACACGATATTGCCATCGCCCATGTCTTCGATGTTATCAAAAGATTCCATTCCTTCATCAAAAGCATATTGATAGGCTTCCTTCATTTTTTTTTGAAACGATGTAATAGAACTGTCAGAGAGTGACACCCAAATAAGTTGGCTAGAATCTTTTTCTAAAAAGATTTTTTCAGCGTTGGATTTAGCCGCATTCAGAATATCAGCCTCGGTAAGCCGTTGTATTTTTCGATCGGCTTTTTCCTCTTTCAATTTTTTGCGCTGTTCATCAGAGATTGACCCTTGGTTGCAAGAGGTAGAAATCAGAAACAACAGACAGAATAGCATTCTCATATCACAAAAATAGTCATAACAAGCTAGTGAATAAAGTCATCTTAATTTAATGAACATAGAATCAGGCATTTTGTTAATTTTACCCAATAATTTTTGAGATATGATTGAAAAGCTAGAAGATATAAAGCTAAGGTTTGAGGAGGTAGGGCAGTTGATAGTGCAGCCAGACGCGATGTCTGACATGAAGAAATATTCTCAACTGAGTAAAGAATATAAAGACCTAGAAAAAATCGTCAAAAAATACGATGAATACCGAATCGTACTTGACAATATCTCAGGTGCCAAGGAGGTTCTTGATACTGAGAAAGATCCTGAGTTTAGGGAAATGGCAAAAATGGAGCTTGATGAATTGGAGCCTCAAAAAAGAACCATCGAAGATCAACTCAAAAAAATGCTTATTCCCAAAGACCCTAATGACGATAAAAATGCTATTCTTGAAATCAGAGCTGGAACAGGTGGAGATGAAGCCGCAATATTTGCAGGTGACCTTTTCAGAATGTATCAGCGTTTTTGTGAAAAGAATAATCTGAAACTCACAGTTCTGGATTTGACTGAAGGAACTTCTGGTGGATACAAAGAGATCGTGAGTACGGTGACAGGTGAGGACCCGTATGGAACTTTCAAATTTGAATCTGGAGTGCACCGTGTACAGCGTGTTCCAGCTACTGAGACACAAGGAAGAGTGCATACCTCGGCAGCTACGGTAGCTGTTCTTCCGGAAATGGACGATGTAGAAGTACACATAGATATGAATGATGTTCGGAAAGATACTTTTTGTTCTTCAGGACCAGGTGGTCAGTCAGTGAACACAACGTACTCAGCTGTTCGCTTGACACATGCACCAACAGGGTTGGTAGTCTCTTGTCAAGACCAAAAATCTCAGCTAAAAAACTTTGACAAGGCGATGAAAGTATTGAAGTCAAGGATCTACGAGATCGAATTGGCCAAGCACAATGCTGAAGTCGGTGGCATGCGAAAAGGCATGGTCGGTAGTGGAGACAGATCTGACAAAATAAGAACGTATAATTATCCACAAGGTAGAGTGACCGATCACAGAATAGGCTATTCACAACACAACCTTCCCACTGTAATGGATGGGGAAATAGGTTCGTTCATCGAAGAACTCAGGATAGCAGAAAATGCAGAGAAAATGAAGGACGGAACGATGTAGTCACAATTTTCTCTACTCTAAGCGTTATATCATCGTGAAAAATCTATTCTATTTATTCCTACTTGGTGCAATGGCAATAACAGCCAGCTGTGAGCGCGTGAATGAGACGTTCACGACCAATCCTGATTTCAGGCTACAGTTTTCGTCTGATAGCATATTGTTTGACACGGTATTCACGCTACAAGAAGCGTCCAATCGTCCGGACACAATCAACAGTGTTTTCAAGAGACTCATGGTCTATAATAAGGATGAAAAGGCTGTAAACATCACAGAGGTGAGTTTGACTAACCCTGCCTATACTTTGATTCTCAACGGAACGAAAGGACAATCATTTGAAAATGTTCAACTTTTTGGTAAGGACAGTTTGCAGATTCTGGTCAGTGCCAATATCAATCCATCCACTGCTACTGATCCATTCTTTGTGACCGATCAATTGAGATTCATAACTAACGGAAACACGCAAAGTATAGCTGTGGTGAGTTGGGGTCAAAATGCAACCTTTTTAGATAAACAGCTCATCAAAGAAAACACAACTTGGACTAGTGACCGTCCTTACGTTCTACTTGATACCATTTTCATCAACCTAGGAGTAACGCTCACTGTTGAGGCCGGGGCTAATATTTATTCAGATCATTTGGCGGGCCTTTTTGTAGGAGGAAATCTTGAAGTTTTAGGCACCCCTGAAGCGCGTGTATTATTTAGAAATTTAAGAACTGGAGGAGATTTTGACAATTTGCCAGGCCAATGGACAGGACTTATCTTTGCAGATCAAAGTCATGACAACCTCATCGAATATGCAGATATCAGAAATGCCATAAATGGAATCCGAATCGGAGCACCTGATGATGATGATATTCCTGACCTGACTATCAACAATTGTAAGATCGAGAATATGGCAAGTAATTTAACCACTGAATTCACTGGCGGCTATGGAATACTTTCTCTCACTTCAGATATTGAAATCAACAATACGCTAATCAACCACTGCACAACAAGTAGCGTTGGACTATTTGCAGGAGGGAATTACCATTTGAATCATTGCACGCTCGCCAACTTTTCATTCTCAGCGATACGGAATAATCATACTGCCGATATAAGAAATTTTGTTGAGTTTGTTGATTCTGAACAATTATTGAGCGCAGAACTGAATGTTTCAATTACGAATAGCATTATATGGGGAGATCTTCAAGACGAGTTATTGCTTTGGCAACTTGATGGAGTTGGCTTTGAAGTTAGCCTGCAAAATAATATTATCAAAACCACAGACTTGTCCCTAGATATCAACTCAAACATTCTCAACGAAGACCCGCTGTTCATATTTCCGAGAGAGTATGACTATCATTTGGAAGAACTTTCTCCTGCTATCTCGAAAGCTATCAACACCTCACTGGTCAAGGATCTTGATAATCTTGATCGAGGAACTACCCCCGACATCGGAGCGTATGAGTGGGTGGAGGAGTAACTAATCTTAGCTCGCATGTCAAACCTTCGTCTAATGAAAATTGCTATCTTATTTTTTGTGATCCTGACCTTCGCATTAGGCTGCAACTTCGAGATTGGAAACTCACAAATTGATAAGTATCAACCCACTCCCGAATTTCAAGCTAAAATATATAACGAGGTTGATAGCATAAATTCTTCAGTTGAACTACAAGCCTATCTTAGACAAATTTATGCCTTGGATCAAAAGTATCGAGCTGAGGAAAATGATGTGCTTGATAAGTTTGGTCATGACTCTAAAGAATACAAGCAAATATGGGAGAAAATTAATCAAACTGATGCTGAAAATTTAGTCAGGGTAGAATACATTTTTAAGAAATTTGGCTATCCAAAACGATCAGAAGTTGGAGAAATTGCGGCATCAGCTCCTTGGTTTGTTGTGCACCATGTTTCTGGTGATAATGCCGTTAGAGAAAAGCATTTTAAAATAATCTATAGAGCCTATGTTGATGGCAATATTTCTGGAGGTCAGATGGACTTTTACTTGGGTCGTATGTATCGAATAAAATTTGGGACTTACTTCAATATGCCAAGCCAATTCAAAGAGCATGAAAAAATTGACACATTGATTCAAATACTTGAACTCAAGAAGAAATAGTGTCATGTTTTCTGCGACCATTTGCTCAGTATGAAGTAAAGGTTGACCGCCCATCCTTAGATTCACGGACGTAACATAATTTCGATTATATCGGGTCTATCGTAATCTTGAACTTTGAATGATAAGCATTATCTTCGGTAGAATATCAGAACACTCATAACCCATCACTTCATGAAACATACGATTAAAGTACTTTTTGTAGAGCAATTGACTCATGGTAAGCACAAATCTAACCTAGAATTGATTGACATCTTCAATATAAAATCATTGAAAAACGTATGAAAAATCTTTCTTATCTCACTCTCATAGCTGTCTCATTAGCATGTAGCTCAACTTACAATACCGAGACCCTTTCTCCCGAACAAGAACGCTGGTCAAAGCATGCCGTAAATACTGAAATCATTAGAGATGACTTTGGTGTACCTCACGTCTATGGCAAGACTGATGCAGATGCCGTCTTTGGGATGCTCTATGCACAATGTGAAGATGACTTCAACAGGGTGGAGCACAACTACATTTGGGCTATTGGCAGGTTGGCTGAGGTGGAAGGAGAAAGCGCACTGTATAGTGACTTGAGGGCGAGACTTTTTATGACCAAAGTTGAGGCTATTGAGAAGTATGAGTCGAGTCCAGAATGGCTCAAAGAGTTATGTGTTGCTTTTGCCGATGGGGTCAATTACTACCTCGCTAAACACCCAGAGGTACAGCCTAAGCTATTGACTCGTGTTGAACCTTGGATGCCAATGTACTTTAGCGAAGGATCGATTGGTGGGGATATTGAGCGTGTATCAACGCGCAAAATTAAGGAGTTTTATGGATCAAAAGACAATAATCTAGCAATACATGATGGCATGATCCGCCTCAGGGGAGATGAGCCACGAGGTTCGAATGGATTTGCGATAGCGGGAAGTAAAACAGCATCGGGCAATGCCATGTTACTGATCAACCCACACACCTCATTTTTCTTCAGAGGAGAGATACATGTCGTAAGTGAAGAAGGACTCAATGCCTATGGCGCAGTGACTTGGGGGCAGTTTTTTGTCTATCAGGGATTCAATGACAAGACGGGCTGGATGCATACCTCCACAGGTACTGACATCATCGATGAGTTTCTAGAGATAGTAGAGCCTTCGCAGTCAGGTTTGACCTACAAATATGGCGAAGAGAACCGAGCAGTAGATTCGACTGAAGTCGTGCTCAGCTTCAAGACAGATGAAGGAAATGATGAGCGCAGCTTCATGACATATCGCACCCACCATGGACCTATTACCCATCGAGAAGGGGACAAGTGGGTATCAACCGCTCTAATGTGGAGCCCCGTCAAGGCATTGGAGCAGTCATTTATCAGGACGAAGAAAAGCAATCATCAGGAATTTCATCAGATAATGGATATTCGAACCAATTCCTCCAATAATACGGTATATGCTGATGCAGATGGCACGATTGCCTACTATCATGGCAATTTTATACCGAAACGAAATACAGCATTTGATTATACTCAACCAGTCGATGGCAGCAATCCAGCTACAGATTGGCAAGGACTACACGCTCTAGAAGAAACCATCATTGTCAAAAACCCAGACAATGGCTGGATTCAAAACTGTAACAGCACACCATTCACTTCGGCTGCAGAAAACAGCCCAAAGCGCGAGGACTACCCTAGATATATGAGCTCATACCCAGAGAATTATAGAGGAATACATGCGATCCCATTATTGACAAAAGCGCAAAATTTGACTTTGGATAAGTTGTTAGACTTGGCTTATGATCCCTACTTGCCTGGAGCTGAAGTTCTTATATCAGGCCTAAAGATTGCCTACATTAATGTAGGTTCTCAAGACGAAGATGTGCAAAAAACTATGGATATTCTTAGTTCTTGGGATTATAAAGTAAACATAGAATCTGAAGCGATGACTCTTGCGCAGTTTTATTCCAACGCATATTATCGATCTGGGTTTATTCCAGAAGGGTTGAACCGATCTCAGCGGATGAATTACATGAGCAAGGAATCTTCTGATGAAGAGAGGTTACAAGTATTGAAACAAGCCATTGAGCAACTCAAGGAAGATTTTGGAAATGTAGCTACGGCATGGGGCGAATTCAATAGGTATCAGCGCTATAATGGAGATATCAACCAGCTGTATTATGACAGCTTACCGAGCACACCCGTTGGTATGGCTTCAGCAGCATGGGGAGCGCTTGCTTCATATGGCACAAGAAGTGCCGAGCACAATAAAAAACAATATGGCGCCTATGGCAATAGCTTTGTAGCTGTTGTTGAGTTTGGTGATAAAGTGTCTGCCAAATCTATGTTAGTAGGTGGTCAAAGTGGGGATCCTAATTCTCCACATTTTGATGATCAGGTGCAGCCCTATGTGGATCGCCAATTCAAGGATGTCGCTTACTACAGAGAGGATGTACTCAAGCGTGCGAAGAGGACTTATAGACTTGATGAATTATAAAACCCTTGACATAAGAATCGAACTACAAATCTATTTGAATAGAAAAGAACAAGCATGTCGTATGTTATACATTGCCAATTACTAATGAATCAAAAACAGGAATTATGAAAAACATAGCCATATTAACCTTCTTCTTATCCTTACTCATTACAGCCCAGCTTACTGCGGTAGCTCAAAAGGCAGAACCCATTTTCAAAGATGGTGAGGCACAAATTGTCCCAGCATTTAAAGATGCTAAGAAATGGATCAGACATGACCTCTGGGTAGAAACTGAGTTTGATACTGATGGTGATGGGAAATTGGACAGAATGCATGTCGCTGTTACGAGACCTTATCAAACCGATACAGAAGGGTTGAAATTACCCATCGTATATGTTTCTAGTCCATATTTTGCCGGTGTGGCGCCAGATGTAGATGGCTTATTTTGGGATGTGAAGCATGAACTTGGTGCAGTTGCAAAAGAACGTACACATGTCGAAGTTGTTCGAACTGGAGAAAGGCCGATTATTTCAAATTCTCATATAAAAAAATGGGTGCCTAGAGGATATATTGTGGTTCACTCTTCATCACCAGGCACGGGGCTTTCTCAGGGATCACCCACAGTTGGTGGCGACAACGAATCATTGGCTCCCAAAGCTGTAATCGACTGGTTGTGCGGTCGCATACCTGGCTATACTTCTATCGATGGCAAAGAAAAAGTGCAAGCATTTTGGTCTACTGGTAAAGTAGGAATGACCGGCACCTCTTATAACGGCACGATCCCATTGGCCGCTGCTACCACTGGAGTTGATGGACTTGAAGCGATCATCCCCATTGCCCCGAATACTTCCTATTACCACTACTATCGATCCAATGGGCTTGTGAGGTCTCCTGGAGGATATTTGGGAGAGGACATTGACGTACTTTATGATTTTATCCATAGTGGAGATGAATCAAAACGAGCGTATAACAATGCCACCGTAAGAGACAAAGAAATGAAAAATGGAATGGACAGAATTACGGGCGATTATAATGACTTCTGGGCAGGGCGTGATTATCTTAATGATATGAAGCCAATGAAAGCCGCTTTGCTGATGTCGCACGGATTTAATGATTGGAATGTAATGCCAGAACATAGCTATAGAATTTATAAAGCGGCTAAAGACAAAGGGCTTCCCTCACAAATTTATTATCACCAAAATGGCCATGGTGGTCCTCCACCAATGAAAATGATGAACAGATGGTTTACACGTTATTTGCATCAAATAGAAAACGGGGTTGAAAATGATGCGCGCGCATGGGTTGTGCGTGAGAATGATAAAAGAGAAAATCCGACTCCTTATAAGGATTACCCCAACCCTGAAGCATCGGATGTCACACTGTACCTCAATGCAGGCGCTCCAAAAAAAGGTAGCTTAACTACCGAGCCATCCAAACTTATTGGGACAGAAAAACTAGTCGACAATTATTCTTTTAGCGGTGCTTCATTGGCACAAGCAGAACTCACCAATCACAGACTAATGTATGTCACACCTACTTTAACAGAAGATGTGCACATCTCTGGGACTTCAAAAGTGACGGTGATGCTCTCAAGTAGCAAGCCAGCGGCAAATCTTTCGGTTTGGTTAGTTTCATTACCGTGGACAGAAGGAAGGAAGCCAAAGATTACGGATAATATCATCACACGAGGTTGGGCAGATCCTCAAAACCATAAATCGATATCCGAAAGCGAACCGTTGGAAGCTGGGAAGTTCTATGAAATATCTTTTGATTTAATGCCTGACGATCAAGTGATCCGCAAGGGACAGCAAATTGGGCTGATGATATTTTCAAGTGACAAAGAATACACCCTACACCCCGCACCAGGAACGGAACTAACGATTGATCTGAATACTACAAAGATTGACATTCCAATTGTGGGTGGTCTTGAAGAGTTCAGTAATGCAATAAAATAAGGTTGCCTTTTAATCGGGGTTGTTTTGAAAATGCAAAACCAGTCATTATCACGAGCTAACTTATTTTGAAACTACCGTAGATTTAAAAATGAATTGTGTTAAATCACCTTTATTCATCTGGTACTCACCCTATATTTTTATAAATTTGTTATTCAAAGAATAATCTAACATCCATGGACTACAGAATCGAAAAAGACACGATGGGCGAAGTGAAAGTGCCTGCAGACAAATATTGGGGAGCACAAACGGAGCGTTCTCGCAACAACTTCAAAATAGGCCCAGCTGGTAGCATGCCATTAGAAGTAGTTTATGGATTTGCATACTTGAAAAAGGCTGCCGCTCATGCCAATTGTCAACTCGGTGTATTGGCAGAAGACAAGAGAGATTTGATCTCTGCTGCATGTGATGAAATACTTGAAGGTAAGCATGATGATCAGTTTCCTTTGGTGATATGGCAGACAGGTTCGGGCACGCAGTCCAATATGAATTGCAATGAAGTTATCGCCAATCGTGCACATGTGATCGCTGGAAATAAATTAGGAGAAGGAGAGAAAACCTTAGCACCAAATGACGATGTGAACAAGTCACAATCATCCAATGATACCTTCCCAACAGGTATGCACATCGCGGCTTATAAGATGGTGCTCGAAACAACAATTCCAGGAGTGGAGAAGTTGAGGGATCAGCTCGATGCGAAGTCCAAAGAGTTTATGAAAGTGGTGAAGATTGGTAGAACACACTTGATGGATGCCACACCTTTGACGCTTGGTCAGGAGTTTTCGGGATATGTATCACAGCTTGACCATGGACTCAAGGCTTTGAGAAACACATTGAGCCACTTGTCAGAGTTGGCGCTAGGCGGTACGGCTGTAGGTACAGGCATCAATACTCCAGAAGGTTATGATGTGCTGGTCGCTCAGAAGATTGCTGAGTTTTCGGGATTGCCATTCATCACTGCGGATAATAAATTTGAGGCACTAGCCGCTCATGACGCGATCGTGGAGACCCATGGTGCATTGAAGCAACTGGCAGTTTCCCTCAATAAAATAGCGAATGATATCAGAATGATGGCATCTGGTCCTCGATCTGGTATTGGGGAGATCATCATCCCAGCCAATGAACCAGGCTCATCGATCATGCCGGGGAAAGTCAACCCAACACAATGTGAGGCACTAACTATGGTGTGTGCACAGGTGATGGGCAACGATGTGGCAGTGACTGTCGGTGGTACACAAGGGCACTACGAACTCAATGTCTTCAAGCCCATGATGGCAGCTAACTTATTGCAGAGCGCAAGATTGATCGGTGATGCATGCGTGTCCTTCACAGACAACTGCGCGGTTGGTATAGAACCCAACCATAAAGTGATCAATGAGTTGTTGAATAACTCACTGATGTTGGTAACAGCATTGAATACCAAAATAGGATACTACAAAGCAGCTGAGATCGCAGGCACTGCGCATAAGAATGGAACAACTCTTAAAGTAGAAGCGGTAAGACTTGGTTATTTGACTGAGGAGGAGTTCGATGAGTGGGTTAAGCCTGAAGATATGATCGGGAGTATTAAAGCTTAGTTGATAGTATATTAATCATCCAAAATCAATTCTTGTCATCAAAGAGCAGTTGCAAATAGTTCTTTAAATGTGTCAACTGTTTTGCGGTAATGTCTGCTTCATTTACTGCTTTGGAAATAACATATGAGCCTTCAAATATGACGAAAAGAAGATCGGCTAGAGCAGCTACATCTACTTTGATTTTCATCTTTCTTTCTTCCAAAACCTTATGAAGCAATAACTCTAATGTATTCCTCCACAACAAAACTGTTGAGGAAATGAATTGTCTAATTTCCTCATCAAACTGATTGGTTTCGTTCAAATATGATGCATACAAACAACCTGGAGGGGGCTCTGATATATCCGCCATCATATCTATAAACTCTTGAACGAACTGTAACAATCTTTCTAAAGAGTCACCTTTCAGCGGCTCTGTTTTTTCTAAAGCCTCATGCATATAGGAGATATCTTCTCTCGCAAAATCCTCAATCAAGGCTTTTGCTAATACATTCTTTGTTTTGAAATGATAAAAGAAAGCGCCTTTAGTAAGCCCTGTTTTTTCCAAGATATGGTCTATGCTGGTTCCTGAAAATCCATTTTGCAATACTAAGGCTCTGGATTCAGCTAAAATTTTGTCTCTTGTGGGCTTTCCATCTTTAGGCATAGTGCAAAGATATAAACATGAAACAAACTAGTTGGTATAATAAAAAATAACTTTATATTTGTACCAACTAGTTTGTATAAATCAATTTAACGCCTTTCAAACATGGAAAATTTCTTTTCAACTTTACCAACGCCTTTTGAGCTTGTTTTCGACCCGATATCCTACATAGTCTTCGGGCTATATGGTGGTTTGATGCTATGGGAAGCATTGTTCCCCGCCACAAAATTACCAACTATAAAATACTGGAGGTTGAAAGGAATTTCTGCTTTTGTCCTATTCTTCTTCCTTTCTTCCTACCTCCCTATTCTGTGGGATGGATTTTTTGCTGAGTACCAGTTTTTTAATCTTGCTTCACTTGGTACTTACTGGGGTGCTTTTGTTGGTGTTATGATTTATGAATTTGGGGTTTATGTTTGGCATAAAAGCATGCATAAAAGTAAGAGCCTTTGGAAGGTGTTTCATCAAATGCACCATAGTGCTGAGCGCATGGATACTTATGGCACTTTTTATTTTAGCCCCATGGACATGATAGGCTTTACCCTATTAGGAAGTCTCTGCCTAGTAGTTATTGCCGGTTTTTCAGCCGAAGCATCTACTCTGATTATTTTGTTTACAACTTTTCTAGCCGTTTTCCAG
>Ga0316189_10005866_pt1 | contig 11779 bp, 9 predicted proteins | sample LowCovwburrow_MG_FD_204930 | JGI IMG/M metagenome (GOLD analysis project Ga0316189, IMG submission 204930) | Coastal sediment microbial communities from Maine, United States - Lowes Cove worm burrow | ecosystem: Environmental > Aquatic > Marine > Coastal > Sediment | place: USA: Maine... | reverse complement strand
CGCTTCAATCGCAGTAAAGATTTTATGCAAGAATTCTGGACTCACCTGAACAGGTAATACCCCAATATTCAAACAGTTATTTCTAAATATATCGGCAAAGAAACTGGAAACCACACAACGAAAACCGAAGTCATAAACTGCCCATGCAGCATGTTCTCGAGAAGAACCGGAACCAAAGTTTTTACCGCCAACCAAAATTTTGCCCTTGTAAATGGGATTGTTGAGTACAAAATCCCTTTTAGGTGAATTGTCCGCATTATAGCGCCAATCCCTAAAAAGATTATCACCAAAACCCTTGCGCTCGGTAGCCTTTAAAAATCGGGCTGGAATTATTTGATCGGTGTCCACATTTTCAATAGGAAGTGGAACTGCCGAAGAGGTTAATATGTTGAATTTATCGTATGCCATGATTCAAGTTATGAGTTATAAGTTTGAAGTTAAGAGTTAAACAGCTTCCATTTTCATGAGTTCACGAGGATCGGTTACCTTACCAGTAACTGCTGCTGCTGCAGCGACCAAAGGACTAGCCAACAAGGTTCTAGACCCTGGCCCCTGGCGCCCTTCAAAGTTTCTGTTAGAGGTGCTTACCGCATATTTTCCTGCAGGTATTTTATCATCATTCATGGCCAAACATGCAGAGCAACCAGGCTCTCTTAGTTCAAATCCTGATTCCTGAAGAATAGCAAGCAATCCCTCTTCTTTAATAGCTGTTTCAACTTGGTGTGATCCAGGAACCAACCATGCAGTAACATTATCCGCTTTTTTTCTTCCTTTTACTATTGACGTGAATGCCCTGAAATCTTCAATTCTGCCATTGGTACAACTACCAAGGAACACAAAATCAATATCCTTGCCCATCATACTATCACCTTCACTGAAATTCATGTACTGCAGTGATTTTTTATAGGTAGCCTCACCCCCCTCAACAGCGTCGGCCGCTGGGATATCATTTGAAATTCCGATACCCATACCTGGATTTGTTCCGTAGGTAATCATTGGTTCTATATTGGCAGCATCAAAAGTGATTTCCTTATCAAACGCTGCACCTTGATCGGTATAAAGCGTTTTCCAATAGGCGGTTGCTTTGCCTAAAGCTGTACCTTTTGGAGAGAACTCACGTCCTTTCACATATTCAAAAGTCTTGGCATCCGGAGCAATCATACCACCACGGGCACCCATTTCAATACTAAGGTTACAAACGGTCATTCTTCCTTCCATGGTCATATCCCGAAAAACTTGACCTGCATATTCCACAAAATACCCTGTTGCACCAGAAGTAGTCAGCTTGGAAATGATATAAAGTGCTACATCCTTCGGAGTAACGCCTTTGCCCAAGGCCCCTTCAACATTTATCCGCATACTTTTCGGTTTGGCTTGCATAATACATTGCGTAGCCAAAACCATTTCAACTTCTGAAGTTCCAATACCAAATGCAATGGCCCCAAAGGCACCATGGGTAGAGGTGTGTGAATCTCCACAAACAATTGTAGCACCCGGTTGGGTTATTCCGTATTCTGGACCAACAACATGCACAATTCCGTTTTTCTCATGCCCTAATCCCCAATATGAAATTCCGTATTTCTTGGAATTTTCTTCCAACGCTCTTAATTGATTGGCAGAAAGTGGGTCTTCAACCGGTAAATGTTGGTTTATTGTTGGGGTGTTATGATCGGCAGTGGCAAAGGTCTTCTCTGGGTGTAAGACCTTAATCCCTCTGTTTTTCAATCCTAAAAATGCCACTGGACTAGTAACTTCATGAACCAGATGACGGTCAATGAAAAGTACATCAGGGCCATTTTCAATCTGTTGAACAACATGGGAATCCCATACCTTATCAAATAGTGTCTTTTTTGAACTCATAATTCTATTTATTCTAAGCAAGCAAAGCTATTAAAAGTAGTGGTTTTAGGAAATTATTGTGTCTAAAAATTACGACGTTCAAACAGATATTACAGTTTAACATGATTCAATGTTACTTTAACACAATTGTAACTTTATGCAACTTCAACTATCAATATCTTGTAGAACAACAACTAAAAATAAATCTAATGGAAAAAATGTACTCAAAGTTCTTATTTGGAATATCATTGTTCATGATGCTTTGCTTTGTAAATGTATCTGCTCAATTAGATCTTCCCAGAGGAAGTCAAATGGCTAAAGTCTCGCAACGCGTGGGGATATCTGATATCTCAATAGCATATTCCAGACCCAGTGTAAACGATAGGGAAATATGGGGAAAATTGGTTCCCTATGGAATGAACAATCTAGGATTTGGAACGGCAAAAGAATCCCCATGGAGAGCTGGGGCCAATGAGAATACGGTTATCAAATTTGATGATGATATAAAGATTGAAGGAATGGATTTGCCAGCTGGAAAATATGGACTCCATATGATTATTCAGGAGGATAATACGGCTACATTAATCTTTTCAAAGAATCATAAAGCTTGGGGAAGTTATTTTTATGACCCTGCAGCCGATGTGCTAAGAGTTGATGTAAAGATGATCGAAAATGCCCACACCGAACAACTGACCTATACTTTTGATGATGTAACAGCAAATTCAGTAACAGCTAGTTTAAGTTGGGAAAAAAAGAAAATACCTTTTAAGATAGAAGTGGATGTAACTGATGTTGTGTTAACGGATATTAGAGCGAAACTTGAAAATTCCCCTGGGTTTACCAGACAGACTTGGGAACAGGCGGCAAATTTCTCCTTGAACAATGACGGGGATTTAGAGGAAGCCCTTGGTTGGATAGATGCAACTATTGCCGGAATGTTCTTTAGTCAGAAGAATTTTAATAATCTGAGCACTAAATCAAGGATTTTAGCGAAGCAAGGTAAAGCCAGTGAAGCCGCTGCCGTTATGGATGAAGCCATGGAGTTTGCCACCATTTTTGAAATTCATGGTTATGGTCGCCAGTTAATCGGACAAGGACAGAAAGAAAAGGCCATGGAGGTATTTAAAATGAACAGTAAAAAGAATAAAGGGCAATGGCCTGTTGATTTTGGATTAGCTAGGGCGTATTCAGCAATGGGGAATTATAAAACCGCGTTAAAACATTTGAAAATGGCAGCCACCAGGGCTCCAGACCAACCTAATAAGGACGCTATTGCTGGTTATTTGGATAAGCTTAAAAAAGGTGAAGACATCAATTAAAAAGCGAATTGCATGAAAAGTTGAAACCCTGACGATACTGTCAGGGTTTTTATTTCAACTTATGTAATTCCAGATATTCTTATGCTTTATCAATTGCGCATACGTATGTCGAATGACTAGATGATCCGGTTTCTCAAGACTCGGGTCTTCCTTTAGGATTTTTAGTGCATACCAGCGAGCCGTTCTAAGAATATCATTGTCTTTGACAATATCAGCAATCTTTAAATTCAGAACCCCACTTTGTTGGGTACCCATTAAATCCCCTGGGCCTCTAAGTTTTAAGTCCACCTCTGCAATTTCGAAACCGTCATTAGTGCTTACCATGGTTTCCAATCTTGTTTTTGCTTCGGTAGTTAATTTATGGCTGGTCATTAATATGCAATAACTCTGATCCGCACCTCTACCAACGCGACCTCTTAGCTGGTGTAATTGCGATAGTCCGAAACGTTCAGCGCTCTCAATGATCATTACCGATGCATTTGGGACATTCACCCCAACTTCAATAACCGTAGTGGCTACCATGATTTGGGTTTCACCCTTTACAAAACGTTCCATTTCATATTCCTTGTCTACAGGTTTCATCTTGCCATGAACAATCGATATTTGATAATCGGGTAGGGGAAAGTCTCTTACAATACTTTCATAACCATCCATTAAATCCTTATAATCCAATGCTTCGGATTCCTGTATCAGCGGGTAAACCACATATATCTGTCTTCCCTTTTTTATTTCATCCCTGATGAATCCGAAGACCTTCAATCTATTGGAATCATATCGATGTACTGTTTTAATGGTCTTTCTACCTGGAGGAAGCTCGTCAATGACAGAAATATCCAAATCACCGTACAAACTCATGGCGAGGGTCCTGGGTATAGGGGTTGCGGTCATGACCAGAATATGTGGTGGCACCTCATTTTTATGCCAAAGTTTGGAGCGTTGTGCCACCCCAAAGCGATGTTGCTCGTCCACTATGGCCAGCCCTAGGTTTTTATATTGCACCTTATCTTCCAAGAGTGCATGGGTTCCAATGAGAATATGTAATGCCCCACTTTCCAATTGTTCATGGATTATGGTTCTGGCCGATTTCCTAACAGAACCAGTCAACAAGGCAATATTCACTCCAATATCATCCAAGAGTTCTTTGATGCCATTAAAATGTTGATTGGCAAGGATTTCTGTTGGGGCCATTAAACAAGCTTGGAATCCATTATCAATGGCCAAAAGCATGATCATCAAAGCCACAATGGTCTTACCTGAACCAACATCTCCCTGTAGTAAACGGTTCATTTGGGCATTACTGCCCAAATCGGCCCGAATCTCTTTGATGACCCTTTTCTGGGCATTGGTCAGTTTAAAGGGTAGGTGGTTCTTATAAAAATCATTGAAATGTTCCCCAACCTGGTCAAAATTATAACCTTTGATTTTCTGTTTACGCAGCATGTTTTTGGATATCAACTGAAGTTGAATGTAAAAGAGCTCTTCAAACTTCAATCGAAACTGGGCTTTCACCAAATATTCCTGATTCTTTGGGAAATGTATATTGAACAATGCCTCACTTTTTGAAACCAGTTTAAGCTCATGTAAAAGACTATCGGAGAGCGTCTCCATGAACTTGCCTTTGGTCTCCACGAACAATTGTTGCAATAATTTATTTATGACGCGATTGGTAATGCCACTATTGCCCAATTTTTCGGTGGAAGGATATACAGGCTGCATTTGTACCTTGACGCCTTGCTCATGCTCGGTCAACAACTCCATTTCAGGATGTGGCATAGAGAATTTACCGCTGTACCAATTGCATCGCCCAAATATGACATAGGGTGTATTCAATTTAAGGTTTTCCCGAATCCATTTTTGACCCCGAAACCAAACCAACTCCATTTCCCCGGATTCATCCTTGAAAGTGGCGACCAAACGTTTCCCTTTTTTCTGTTCTACGGTTTTAATATGGATGATTTTACCAACAATCTGAACATCGGCATTACTGCGCTGCAATTGCCCAATTTTATAGTATTGGGTTTTATCGATATACCTGTTTGGGAAGAGATTGAGTAAGTCCTGATACGTTGCAATGCCCAACTCCGATTGCAATGTATTGGCCCGGTTTGGACCAACACCTTTGAGATACGTAATGGGAGTCTGTAGGTAACTGGCATTCATTCGATAAAAATAGGCGTTACGTAATTCAAGTGCAACAAACAAAAATGCTAAATTTGGTCTAAACTTTGATGTCCTATTATCATGAATAGAACTTTAGTTTGTGTTTTCTTATTTGCTTCATTTCAATTATTTGCCCAACATCAAGATAATGTGGATTTTGCGTATGCCAATGTCTCCGTTCAAATTAATCCCGATGCAAGGGAAATTATTGGAGAAGTTGTATATGATTTCGAAGTATTGGGGACAGTGGATTCCGTTTTTTTAGACGCAAAAAACATTGATTTTTCTTCTATTCGGCTCAACAATAAGAAAGTCAGCTTCAATAACAATGGCCAAACACTTTCCATTTATAAAAAGTTCAAAAAAGGAAAGACCTATGCATTAAACCTTGAATACAAGGCCAAGCCTAAACAAGCTGTGTATTTTGTTGGGTATGAAGATGAAATTGAGAGGAATGAACAGATATGGACCCAAGGACAAGGCAAGTATACCAGTCATTGGCTGCCCAGTTTTGATGATATGACTGAAAAAGTGGAGTTTGACTTAAACATTACTTTTGACAAGAATTATGAGGTTATTGCAAATGGGAAACTTCAAAAAGTCAACGAGAATGATGGACTCAAAATCTGGTCTTTTGACATGCAAAAACCAATGAGCAGCTATCTCTTGGCATTTGCTATTGGCAACTATGATAGGCAAGCATTGACATCGTCAAGTGGTATCCCTATTGTTAACTATTATTGCCCCAAAGACAGCTCAAACGCAGAACCCACATATCGTTATACCAAGGAGATATTTGATTTCTTGGAAAAGGCGATCGGGGTCCCTTATCCTTGGCAGGACTATAAACAGGTTCCGGTAAAAGATTTTTTGTATGCTGGGATGGAGAATACTGGGGCCACTATATTTTCTGATGGATATGTCATCGATTCCACAGCCTTTGTCGACAAAAATTATGTAAATGTCAATGCCCATGAATTGGCGCATCAATGGTTTGGGAATTTGGTTACTGAGCGAGACGGAAACCATCATTGGCTTCATGAGGGCTTTGCAACCTATTACGCCTATTTGGCAGAAAAAGAAATCTTTGGCGACGCCCATTTTTATTGGAAATTGTATGATACCGCCGAACAATTACAAAGCCTATCGGAAGAAGAAAAAGGGGAGGCGCTAACCAACCCAAAGGGCAGTAGTTTAACTTTTTATGAAAAAGGGGCTTGGGCCTTGGTGATGCTAAAAGAGCAAATCGGGGATGATGCATTTAAACAAGGAATAAAGAATTATTTGGAAAAGTATGAATATCGGAATGTCATTATTCTAGATTTCATGGGTGAGATGGAGGCTTCTAGTGGTAAGGACTTAACTGACTTTGTAGCGTTATGGTTAGATTCGCCTATTTTTCCATATGAAAAGGCTAAAGAACATCTGATGGCCCATTCAGAATCAGTAAAGGGCCTCTTAGATTTAAAATGGGAATTGACAACCAGTCTGGAGGACAAAAGAATAGTAATCGAAAAATATTGGGATGCTTCAGATGAAGCGGAACTAAAGACCAGAATGATTTCAAAGTATCATAAATCATTTTCACCAGAACTGATTAATGAAGCATTTGGTAGCAAGTCCATAAAGATACGGCAGGCTTTGGCATTGGCCTATGATAAAGTCCCTTTAGCGCTCAAATCCGACTATGAGTCACTGCTTAATGACAAGAGCTATGTTACCCTTGAACATGCACTATATAGACTTTGGATTTCGTTTCCCCAAGATAGATCCCGTTATTTGGAAAAAACCAATGGAACGTTCGGATTACCTAATAAAAATGTACGATTGATATGGTTATTACTCGCTGTACTTACCAAGGATTATGGCAATGATTTGAAAGAGCTTTATCTTTCTGAGTTATTTGATTATACGAATCCCAAATATTCTATGGAAATTCGCCAGGGTGCCTTTGGGTTGATTGGCGAAGTCTTTGAGTTTTCGGACCAGAATCTTTTGGATTTGCTCAATGCATCCGAGCACCATTCATGGCAGTTCCGAAAATATGCCAGGAATTTGCTGGATGGCCTTTTAAATGATGATGAACAGCGGAAACGCCTTAATGAACTTGTAAAAGGACTAAATAAAGATGAATTTCGTTATATTAATACTAAATTGAATTAGCAATGAGAGCAATGGTCATTTCAGGTGGTGGAAGCAAAGGGGCCTTTGCTGGTGGTGTTGCACAATATTTGATGCAAGGGCTAGACTATAATTATGACTTATTTTTGGGAACCTCCACAGGTAGTTTATTGATTTCCCATTTAGCACTTCAAAAAATTGAAAAAATAAAGGAAGTATATACTTCCGTGAACCAAGAAAGTATTTTTAGCAACTGCCCATTTGTGATTCAGAAAAAGCATGGGGTTGAGAGTATTGGTATTGACCACTGGAACGTACTAAAGAACTTCTATCGTGGCAGCAAGACATTTGGAGAAAGTAAAAATCTACTAAAACTTATACGTCGCACCATAACTGAGGAAGAATTCCACACCTTAAAAAATGGACCTAAGGATATCGTGGTCACAGTTTCCAACCTTTCCTTGAACCAAGTGGAATATAAAAGCATCAACGATTTCACTTATGATGAATTCTGTGAATGGATTTGGATTTCTTGCAATTATACGCCCTTTATGAGTTTGGTAAAGAAAAACGGCTGTGAGTATGCTGATGGTGGCTTGGGATCCATGGTACCTATTGAAGAGGCTATAAAACGAGGGGCTACTGAGATTGATGCCATTATTTTACAGACTGAAACAACCCTTTTTAATAGAATGCCCTCAAAGAATGCATTTGCCTTACTAACCGCAATGTTCGCTTTTATGTTGGATCGGATCGAGCACCAAAATATCCGAATAGGTAAGTATGTGGCAAATCACCATGATGCAGTAATCAATTTTTATTATACACCTGCGGTCTTGACTACCAATTCATTGATTTTCAATAAGGAAAAAATGACGACATGGTGGGAAAGCGGATATAATTTCGCGAAATACAAAAATTTGGAAACCTCCCAATTGGATCTGACATTGGAGTAATTTTAAGGAGTAAACAGTAGTCAGTAAACAGTAGTCAGTAGACGATGGGCAAAAATAAAACTTGAATCCTGTGTTAACTGATAAACTCATTTAAATAGCACTTAAAACTTCAATTTACCAAAGCCCCCCAATTTCCCTTTTTACAAAAGATAGTGCAGTGGCAGATGGCGATTGCTTGTCCATTGTTTCATTCAAGACATCCTCACGTAATTTGTCGGCAGAATCAGTTTCACTCATCGCCGCTTTTCGGATCATTTGAATGGTTGCACTTTTAGCCGCTTTAATGATATTCCAACAATCATCAGAAATGTAAATCTGTTGCGATAGATTATGCTCAAATTCCTTCTCAATGGTCTTTACCAGCAAGTTTTCATAATCATTTTTATTGGGCGACTTTGGAGCGACACGTACCACCAAACTGGGGATAGCGATTCGTTCCAAGAAAAGGGCCATTCGCTCATAGGCTTGTAGCCGAATCGGAAGTGTGTTTTTTTGGGTGTCCTTGTGTAAAAGATACCTTCGCCTACCTTCCTCATTATTGGTATGCATTCTAAAAAAATAAAAAGCAATGGCTCCTACCACTACTGAGGGTAATAAATAAGCGAATAATTGAAAGATTTGATCTCCGGTCATTGTAATTGGTATTTAGTTTGGTTAACGCAATTAAAACGCAGGTTTTTTTGAAAAAGTATTTCCTATTTCAATTAGGTATTATTTTAGTTGGAAGACTTCATATTCTCTTTCACCATAGTATAAAACTGCTTGTAATTTGGGTGAAGATTAAGATTAATACCTTCCTTGAAATTCCCATCTTTTCCCAAAGACTCAATTCTATTGGGGTCAATGGAAAATTGATGTTGAAGCACTGCACCAATGGCGGATGCCTGATTGGCTGCTGCATCCAATTCACCGGTCATGCTAAGTCCTTCTACTGTTATTGAAACCTTAGGGTTTGCATTTAAGATACCCGCTATCTTTTCTAGCCAGGCCACACCTTCTGTAGTCACTGTTACCCCAGTGGTCGTATCAAAAAGGGATTCTAGTTTGGATGCGATAATCACCGAACCATTACTGACACCGATTTTGGCATTCTCGCCAAGTGTTTGTTTGGCATTGGTCAAAACTACGAGCGCTGTTGAATCGTTTGAAGCTATGGTATTGTTAATATCCTTTAACTGATTCTCCTTCTCCTCAAGTTTAGCCATTACCTTATTAATGTTCGTCGAGTTCGTGTTGGAAACTTCTGCAAAACTATTGAGATTTTTTAATAGCGTTGAATTGGCATCTTGGAGTTCTTTTACCTGGGTTTCAAAAGATTCTGCTCGAGCCAATCCTATTCTCTCATTCTTTTTAGCTTGAGCAACAACAGATTTGGTAGAATCCAATTCAGTCTTTAGTGCGTCGATTTGCGCAATTAGATCACTTTTTCGCTGCGCAAACAAAAAGGAAGAGGATACTAATAATATAGATAATGTAAGTATAATTGGCTTCATAGGCTCTAATCGTTAAGAATAGTGTTAAAAATATTTTTACAAAAGTAAATTATTCGGCGGTCTCATGAAAATGTTGGCCTCAAGATGAAGACATTTATAAAGTTTTGACATTCCATTGAAATTAACTTTTGCCTTTTTGTACCCATAAGTTGATTGTAAATCACTGTGCAGGAAATCGTCATCTACATTCACCTGAATTTCATACATAGTAGTATGGGCACGTTGAAAAAAGATATCCATATTAATTCAATTAGTTTTTAGATAAAAAAAGTTGAAGACGAAATTCAATCCACCTTCAACTATTATTATAAAATCACCAATAATTTATTGGTTTAAATAATCCAAACTCATTTCGGTTAGTGTTTTCACCCCTAAGAGTAAACCACTGTCATCGATTAGAAAATCAGGTGTATGGTGTGGAAAAGATTCCGTAGTCCCTGGCGTCATTCCCCCTAAGAAGAAGAAGAACCCAGGCACTTCTCTTTGAAAATAAGAGAAATCCTCAGCCCCTGTGACCGCTTTTTGTGATTGTGTATTGGCTTCTCCTGCAATACGTTTCATCGTTGGCAACATTTGTTCAACCAATGCTGGGTCATTATAGGTTATGTCAGTTGCATCCTTAATTTCTATAGTAGCCTCACCACCATAGGCTTTTGCAATTGCGGGAACCATTTCCATCATTCTTTTATTGATATGGTCTTTCATATCATAATCCAAGGTTCGTATTGTCCCGATCATTTCAGCACTTTCGGGGATAATATTGAATCGAACCCCGCTTTTGATTTTTCCGACTGTTATCACAGCAGCTTCGTTGGTCAAATTGATCTCACGACTGATTATAGTCTGTAGTCCGTCTATGATTTTGGCACTGATCAAGATAGGATCCACGCCAGACCAAGGTTGGGATCCATGGCTTTGTTTTCCTTTCACATTAATGGTAAAACTCTGTGCGGCCGCCATAGTTCCCCCAGATTTATAGCGAATAACACCTACAGGGGTTTGTGAATTAATGTGTAGTCCAAAAATGGCATCCACATCAAGGTTTTTCAATACACCTTCTTTTACCATTAATAATGCACCACCTTCTTCCCCTGGTGGTGGACCTTCTTCGGCAGGTTGAAAAATAAACTTCACCGTGCCTTTTATTTTATCCTTGTTTTTGGAAAGTACTTCAGCAACTCCCATTAGCATAGCCGTATGGGTATCGTGGCCACAAGCATGCATCACACCAACCTTCTCACCCATAAATTCGGATGTAACATTAGATTTGTAAGGAAGGTCATTTCGCTCGTAAACAGGTAGCGCATCAATATCTGCCCTAAGTGCGACAACCTTTCCATCTTGCGCTCCTTTTAGTATACCAACAACCCCTGTATGGGCAACACCGGTCTGCACTTCTATACCTAATGATTTTAAATGATTGGCTATTTTTTCCGCTGTTTTGAACTCTCGATTTGATAGTTCAGGATTTTGATGGATTTCCCTTCTCCATTCAATAACCTTGCTTTCAATTGCATTGTAATCCTTATCGAGGCTTGATGTTTGGGCCACTGCAAGACTTCCAAAAAGAAGCAGCGCCATACTAATACATTTATTCATAAGTAATTTATTTAAAATTTAATAAGTCTATATTCTTCATTTTGTAATTGAATCAATGCTGTCATTGCCGAAAGCGACAATTGCACTCCGTCAATAAGTTCTTCTTTGGGAAAACCTCTAGATAAGGAGGATTGTCCGCAAAAAATGATTTGTCCACCAGCATCTAATAATGCCTGTACCATATCATAATTGGGATTGTTGGTGCCATATCGCTTTTGATAGGCTTCATTGGTAATAATATCCTTCGAAGCCTTATTATGTACAACCAAGGCAAATTTTAACTGATCTGTCG
>Ga0316189_10005865_pt1 | contig 11780 bp, 10 predicted proteins | sample LowCovwburrow_MG_FD_204930 | JGI IMG/M metagenome (GOLD analysis project Ga0316189, IMG submission 204930) | Coastal sediment microbial communities from Maine, United States - Lowes Cove worm burrow | ecosystem: Environmental > Aquatic > Marine > Coastal > Sediment | place: USA: Maine... | reverse complement strand
AGTGTGGAAGCGAAACCGGTTGCCGTTGAGGAGCCGGGCGTTTACGTGTTGCAGGCGGGATCGTTCTCGACGATGGAGGATGCTGATCGGCGCCGAGCCGAACTTGCGTTGCAGGGCATCGAGTCACAGATCCAGCTGGCGCCGGTCAATGACAAGACCTATCACCGTGTCCTGATCGGACCAACAGACGATCTTGACGAGCTCAATATGCTCCGCAGTCGCCTGCGCGCAGCAAAAATCGACGTGTTGCGTATCCGGCTCGGTGACTGAAACACGCAACATACTTCTGGCGCTGGCAGCCCTGCTGCTGACGGCCTGTGCCACGCCGCCACCACCAGTCCCTGCGGAAGTAGCACCGGCCGAGCCGCCGCCAATCCGGATCATCAAGGTCGAGCCCCTGTCGATCCAGGAGGCTGACAAGAGCGAGTTGCGTATCAGCATCGCGGCTGTCGGTGACATGATGATTGGCACTGACTACCCGCGAAATCATCTGCCGGACGATGATGGCGTGAGTTTCTTCGCCGACGTGACCGAAGCGCTGTCATCCACCGACATCACCTTTGGCAATCTCGAGGGCGTGCTGCTCGATGGTGGAGAACCGGTAAAGAAATGCGGAAATCCTGACGCCTGCTACCTGTTTCGCTCGCCAACTCGCTATGCAAAACATTACGAAGCTGCAGGTTTTGATGTGCTCAGCCTGGCCAACAACCATGCTCGTGACTTTGGCGCAGAAGGCTGGGATTCGAGCATGCAGGCGCTCGCCGAGGTCGGCATCCTGCACAGCGGTCGCGAGGGCGATTTTGCAAGTTTTGAACGCAACGGCCTGAGCATCGCCGTACTCGCCTACGCCGTCACCAAGAATTCGAACATGCTGCTTGATTACGAACAGTCAGAGCGCACAGTGAAAGTATTTGCGATGAGCCACGACATTGTCATCGTGTCGTTCCATGGCGGCGCTGAAGGACAGGACGTGACCCGCTTGCCGTTTGCCGAAGAGGAATACTACGGTGAGCCGCGCGGCGATGTCGTGATGTGGTCACGCATGGTCATCGATGCTGGTGCGGATTTGGTCATCGGCCATGGCCCACACGTGGTGCGTGCCATGGAGCGTTACAACGATCGGCTGATCGCCTATAGCCTGGGCAACTTTGCGACCTATTACGGCATCAGCGTGGCGGGCATCAAGGGTGTCGCGCCAATCCTGCGTGTCACGCTGGACGGTGAGGGTCGTTTCGTTGAGGGGGATATTGTGTCAACTCGACAGTTACGTCCTAACGGGCCCTCGATTGACGAAACCAATCGTGCGCTGAACCTGGTCAGGAGTCTCAGCATCGAGGATTTTGGAAAACCCGGCCTGACGTTCCTGACTGATGGCAGAATCGTTCCAGCCGAGCGCCCGCCGCTCGAACAATCGCAGCCCGAAGACGCCAAGCCCTAGTCGTCTGACCCCACCGTTTTAAAGTCGACACCGAGCGAGCGGAGTTTCCGATACAGGTGCGTCCGTTCCATGCCGACCCGTTTCGCGAGCTGGCCAACCTTGCCACCGCAAAGTACCAGCTGTTGCTGCAAATAGGCGCGTTCAAATTGCTCGCGAGCTTCGCGCAGCGGCAATGCCAGCAGATCGTGTTTCACCAGCGGCTCGTCAACAAGCGCAGCCGAACTGATCTCAGCTTCGACTTCTTCCAGCTCGATGTCTTCGCCGTTGCCCATTAGAAGAAGACGTCGTACCAGGTTCTTGAGTTCACGAACATTGTCCGGCCATGGGTAGTTCCGCAAACGATTTTGTGCAGCTACGCTGAAGCGGCGAAACGTCAGGCTATCCGATTCGACCAGCTTGTCGACGTAATGGTTGAGCAGGTCAGGGACATCCTCAGCGTATTCGCGCAAGGGCGGAATTCGCAGGCTGAGCACACTGCACTCTGCGACCAGGTCGCGCCGTAAGCTGCCGGCCTCTATAAAGGCCTCATAGTCAGCCCTCACCGTTGCGAGAATACGCGCCTTCTGGGCGACGGGTTCGCTGCTGCCAACCCGGGTAAACTTGCCGTCTTCGAGCACGCCAAGAAGCAGTTTCTGCGCTTCCCCACCGAGGTCAGCCAGCTCGTCGATAATCAGGGTGCCACCAGCGGCGCGCTCAAATACGCCGGGCACAGCGTCACCGCCGTTACTGCTGCCGAGCAGCTTTACCTCGAAATTACCCTCTGTCAGCGATGCAGCTTTGAGTGTGATCAGCGGCTCGGCCGCGCGATCACTTAAGGCGTGCATGTATCGAGCGAAAGCGCCCCGTCCGGTTCCGGGTTCGCCACTAATCAACACGGGTGAATCGTGTCGCGCGTACTGCTGCACTTTTTTGCGCAGCATCTTCATCAGCGTGCTTCGCCCTACGGGCGCGAGAACTGACGGCATACCGCGCGTCTTGCCGGGCTGAGAGCTGGCAGAATCGATTGCTGCCTCTACCGTGCGCAGCAGTTTCGCCAGTGACAACGGCTTCTCGACAAAATCGAAAGCGCCAAGGCGGGTCGCCTCAACCGCCGTATCGACTGTTCCATGTCCGGACATGATGACGACCGGGCACTGCAGTTCACCGGCCTCGTTCCACTCGCGCAGCAATGTGATGCCGTCGGTGTCTGGCATCCAGATATCCAGCAGTATCAGGTCAAAGCGGTGATTCGCTCTGGCTGTTCTTGCCTCTTCTGCGTTTGCGGCAACCTTAACCTGGTAGCCCTCGTCGCCGAGAATGTCCGAGATCAATGCGCAAATATCTGCTTCGTCGTCTACTACAAGCACTCGACTCATGCGAGTTCCCTCCGTTGCTCCGCCCATCCTGGCGATTTTGTAATCATCTGTTCACGCGCCGCCTCTGTCAGTGGCAGGCGGATACTGACAAGTGCGCCGCCATCCTTGCGATTCTCGGCGTGAATCGACCCGAGGTGCTCTTCAACCAGCTTCTTGACGATGGCCAGCCCGAGGCCGGTGCCCTTGGGCTTGGTTGTGACATAGGGGTCGAATACCTGGCTTAACGCTCCCGACTTGAAGCCGGGCCCGTTGTCTTCAACCTGGATACGCATGATGTCCACACTATCGATCTCGGCAACACTGACGTGCACGTCAATGCGGGCATCATCGGTGTGCTCAAGTGCTTCGATAGAGTTGCGAATCAGGTTGTGCAGTATTTGTCGCACGCGGCCAATGTCGGCATCGATGCGTTGCATAGATGGATCGGACGTCAGCACGATCTTCACCTGGCTTTCCTGTGCGCGATAGAGATCGACAACTTCCCGCACGAGCTTGTCCATGTCGAACGAGGAAATATCCATGTCCGGTGCCCGCGCATAGTCGCTGAATGCGTTCACCATCTCTTTCATGGCCTCAACCTGCTGCACGATGGTGTGCGTTGCCCGGTCGAGTACCTGTGCGTCCTCCTCGTTCATCGTGCCGAGGTACTTGTGACGCAGCCTCTCTGCCGACAACTGTATCGGCGTCAGCGGGTTCTTAATTTCATGCGCCAGCCTTCTCGCCACCTCGCCCCAGGCGGCATCGCGCTGTGCCTGCAACAGGGCGGTAATATCGTCAAACACGATGACGTAGCCGGCGGGTTTGCCATCATCACCCGGCAGTGTTGTGCACGCACAGGTCAGTACGCGCCGGCCCACCTCGCCGCGCAGCACGATTTGCTCGCGCCACTCGGTCTCGCCGGCATTGAGGTGCATCGTCGCTACATCAGACAGTTGTTCCAGCAACGGGTGGCCGCGGGCAACGTCGGGCAGGCTCTGCCCGCCATAGTTGCTGAGGTCAACACCCAGGATGGCGCTGGAGGCTCGATTGGAGTTGCGAATCTTCAAGTCAGCCTGCAGCGCGATGACACCTGTCGTCAGGCGCGCGAGAATGACTTCGAGGTTGGTGCGCTCGGCCTCGACAAGCGCCTGGCTGAGGCTTGCTTCGCGGCGGGCGTTCGCCAGACCCTGGGTCATGTCGTTAAAGGAGTTAATCAGGAAGCCGATCTCATCACGCGACGGTGTTGGCAGTCGCGTATCGAAGTCGCCTTTGGCGACCGCGCGCGTACCCGCAACCAGGTCCTGGATTGGCGCGACCAGGCGCCTGGATAGAACGAACGCGCCGTAAATGGCAGCAAGCAGGCTGAGCAGCAGGACAATGGAAAGCGTCAGTGTGAAGCTGGCTTTCAAGGGTTCGCGGAGGAACAGCAACTGCTGGTACTCCTGGTACGAGGTTTCGACGCTGTTGGCCATGCGGCCCAGGCGCTCGGTTACCGGAAAGTGTGCCTGGACGACGCGCACCGCCTGGGTCCGTCCGCCCTGCCTGAATACGACAGCCGTACGAATTTCATAGCGTTCGTTTTCGAGCTGTTCGAGACTGACGTACGGCCGGTCCCGCTGCATCGTCAGCACGACCTCCTCGCTTAACGGCTTCGGCAGCGAGGCCGAGGAGAGTTCCGAGCTTGTGGCGAGAATCGTATTGTTGTTGCCATACAGTGTCATCTCGCTGGCGCCACTCTCACGTCGCAGCCTGCTGAGTTCGAAGATCAACTGCCTGTCATTAATCTGGCTGAGGCGCTCTGCAATCTGCTCCGTGGCAAACAGGTTCTGACGCTTCTGTATTTCGAGAGCGGCGCTGCTCAGCTCCAGGGCGTTCTCCAGACCCTCCTCAACGTCAACGTTGAACCAGGTATCGATGCCCTTGTTTATAAACTGTGTCGAGAAATAGAACACGACTAACAGAGGGAGGATGGCGAGACCGACGAACATCGCAACAATGCGCGCGTTTAGTCGGGCCCCGGGTACGCTCTGCCGGTAGTCGCGAATCAGCTTGGTGACGTTGCCGATAAAGAGCACAAACAACACGAACGCACCGACAATGTTGATTAGCAGGATAACGTCGTGCAGGCGACCAAATTCGTCAGAGTTTTGGGCGGTGCGGGACAGCAGAAACAGGGCGACAACGACAAGGCTGACGCCGGTCGCGGCCAACAAAATATAGAAAGCTCGTTTTAGCGTTCTAACGACCATTCATACCATTCGCTTTGTAACTGCCACTGACTGCGCCAAAAGAACAAGATCCTGAGTGGCGCGGGATATTGCTGCGTCTGCAGCATCGCCCTGAGGCGCACACGATAAGGACGGTCTGGCACCAGCAGCGCGTCATCGACGACGGGTAACTGTTGCACTCGACCCAGATTGTTCAACGCAGAGTAGAGTGTCGCGAAGGAATCCTGATCTCCACTGTTCAGGTTTCTAACTATGTAACGCTGCCTCAGAGGGGCATATTCGAGTTCATAACGCACCGCGAGCTCGGCATCTGTTGCATCCGGATAAAGGCGCCGGCTGCGAATCAGCTGTAGCTGCAGTTCAATCGTCAGCGGCACGCCGCTATTCAACGCATCGAGCGCCTCGCTCGAGAGAACGAGCTGCAGTCGCGCATCCAGATTATGAACGCCATCGTTGAGTGCAGTCGTTGCCGAACGAACTTCGAAATAGCCCTCACGATCGATCGCGTCCTGCGCGAGACTTGCGGCAGCAAAAAAACAAATGGCGGCCGCTAACAGCGCTCGCGCGCTGCGCCGGACCTGCTGCTTGTTGGGGCTGTCAGACATAGTAATTTCAGGAGACCTTCTCGAGACACGCAAAATAGAAACCATCGAGTCCGGCCGTTCCCGGCAAAACCTGGTAGCCGCATGTCTTGCGCTGCATTACATCGTTAATGTTGTTATTTGGCAACAACTGCGTCTCCACGGCATCTTTTGTCTTCACAAGAAATGCCTCCACTATGTCTTCGTTCTCGGCTCGCAGCACCGAACAGGTGACGTACAGAAATCGCCCACCAGGCGCCAGTAGCGGCCACAGCGCCTCAATGATTGATGCCTGCAGCGCCGCCAGTCGCTCGATATCGTCCGCCCGCCTGAGCAATTTGATGTCCGGGTGCCTGCGAATGACGCCAGTTGCGGAGCACGGAGCATCCAGCAAGATGGCGTCATAAGGCGTTCCGTCCCACCACTCTTCTGGTTTGGATGCGTCGGCAGCCATAACGGTTGCATTTAATCCGAGCCGATCAAGCCCTTCTGCAATGCTCCCGGCCCTGCTTTTGTCTATATCCAGACAGGTGAGAGCGACTTCCGCCCCTCCGAGTTCCAGCAAATGTGCGCTTTTTCCGCCAGGTGCCGCACATGCGTCCAGAACCCGCCCACTAATCCCTTGCAGCAGCCAGGGCGCTGCCAGTTGCGCGCCGCCGTCCTGCACGGACACATCGCCAGCGGCGAAACCCGGCAATGCCTCCGTCCGCTGTGCATCCTTCAGTCTCAATCCCTGGGGCACCGCCGCCAGAGTTGTCGTGACAATATCGAGCGCTGCAAGTCGGGCGCTGTACTCGTCGACCGAGGTGCGCTGGCTGTTTACCCGCAACCACATGGGTGCTCGCTCGTTATTGGCCTGCAATATTGACTGCCAGTGCTCGGGCCAGTCATTTGCGATCGCCTCAAGCAACCAGGCTGGATGGTCGAAACGTATTTCATCCGTGCTTGCCGCGCGAGCCGCAATGTCTTCTCTCTGGAAACGTCGCATGCAGGCGTTCAGCAGTGCTGCGTATCTTGGTTGCCGCAACAGCCGCGCTGCTTCGACGGTCTGCGAGACCGCGGCATGATCTGGAATGCGGGTATCCGTGAGCTGGAACAGGCCGACCGACAGTAGCGAGCGCACAATGCGATCGCGTTTGCGTATGGGTTTATCCAGTAGTTGATCAAGCCAGCTCTGCAGGCGCCAATGATGGCGGATGCAGCCGAACGACAACATTCGCAGCAAGGAGCGATCGCTGTCATCGAAGTCGACCTCGAATTCGACGAGGGCCGCATCCAGCGAGCGGCCGTGTTGCACGACAGCGTCGACAACCCGCGCCGCTGCGGCGCGCGTTCGCGCTCCTCGTTTACTGTTTGCCACGTCGTATTCCCTGTCAGAGCAAGCAGCGGCCTGTTAGGTTGAGCTGCTCGGAAAATTGCTGCGCATTGACCCGCTTCTTTCCCGGACGTTGCAGCACTTTCATGCGCAGCGCGCCGTCTCCACAAGCAACGACAACGCCATCGCGTGATGAGGCGATGACCGTGCCGGGCGCTGCATCGGTGCCGGCGATAGCGTCAGCCTCCCAGCACTTGATGAGCAAATTGTCATACTCGAAGCGACTTCCCGGTACCGGGTTGTAAGCGCGCACAACGCGCTCGAGCTGCACAGCGGATAGTCGCCAGTCGATAGTTGCCGCAGCCTTGTCAATCTTGTGCGCGTAGCAACTTTGCGACTCGTCCTGCTCTTCGGCAAGCATGTCGCCTGAAAGAATTGCGGGCAGGTAGTTAACCAGTGCATGACCTCCCAGCCACGCAAGCCTGTCGTGCAGCTCACCGGCGGTTTCCTCATCACCTATCTGCACGGCCTCACGGACATACACTGGTCCGGTGTCCAGCCCGGCGTTCATCGACATCAGGCTGATTCCTGTTTCCTGGTCTGCAGCGAGAATCGCAGCCTGGATCGGCGCGGCACCGCGCCACCTTGGTAATAGTGAGGCATGTACGTTGAGGCAGCCATGTTTTGGAATGTCGATAATCTGCTGCGGCAGGATCAGGCCGTAAGCCGCAACAACCAGGAGATCAGGCTGCAGGTCTGCAAGCTGCTGTGCCGCATCCTCGTTGCGCAGGGATTCCGGTTGCAGAACATCAATGCCCTGCTCGAGAGCATATTGTTTTACCGGGCTGGCCGTGAGTTTCTTGCCACGGCCTGCCGGTCGGTCTGGCTGCGTGAAGACAGCAACCGGGCGGATTCCCGCCTCGACCATTGCCTGCAACGATGCGAGCGCGAACGCCGGGGTGCCCGCAAAGACGATGCGCTTGTCGTTCATACAGTCACTTGCAAGCGGCGCTCTTTTTGCAGGCGCTTGCGAATCCGTTGTCGCTTGGCTTCCGACAGGTAGTCGACGAACAGCTTGCCATCCAGATGATCTATCTCATGCTGAATGCAAACCGCGAGCAGGCCCTCTGCCTCCATCTCGGCTTCCTCGCCGTCGCGGTTCACGAAGCGAACCCGTATGTGCTCGGCGCGGATGACTTCCTCGTAGTAGCCAGGTACCGACAAACATCCTTCCTCGGTAACTGCCTCGCCATCCTTTTCAACGATTTGCGGATTAATCAGTACGTGTGGCTCGCTCTTATCGGGCGAAACATCGGCGACGAGCAGGCGTTTGTGAACATCTACCTGGGTCGCGGCCAGGCCAATGCCGGGTGCCGCGTACATGGTCTCGAACATGTCATCCACGAGGGCGCGTAGCTGGTCATCGACCTGCTCGACCGGCTTTGCTTTCGTCCGGAGCCTTGGGTCCGGGAATTCCAAAATTGTCAGTTTTGCCATAATTCCAATCCGGTTGACTCGACCCGCGCGGGGCAAAATCGTACCGCCAAAACATAATGAATCCTGCGATTATTCGCGTGAATTCCTCAAAAAACGACCTAAACGATTGACTTTATTGAATAAGATGTCAGACAATCGTCGCAAGTCAATAGCCCGAAGACGGCGTCCCAGGGCCGGAAATGTGACGTAATTAGCAGCCGCGACGGCGCTGGAACGACATATTATAGCAATGCCTGGATAGAACAGGCCCGAACTCATTTGTATGGAGCACCAGCGACTTATGTCTCTCCACAAGCAATACCTGAATACCGTCTTGCGGCTTACCGCCGTAACTCTGGCCGCGACCCTGGCTGGGTGCTCTCTGAACCCGTTTTCGGGCGATGATGATTCCGCCAGTCAGACCGTTCCCGTGGCTCAGACCAGCCAGCCGACTCGCAGTTCCGCGGCGAGCAGCAGCGCAGCACCCGTGTACAGCAGCGAGCCTGTTGTGCAAAAGGTTAACGACCCGGTGCCACTGGCTGCTGGCCATCCCAATGAATATGTCGTCCAGGTTGGCGACACGCTCTGGGACATCGCCGGCCAGTTCCTGCGCGACCCCTGGTATTGGCCGGAGATCTGGTATGTGAATCCGGATATCGTGAATCCGCACCTGATCTACCCGGGCGATGTGCTTGGTCTTGTTTACATCGACGGCGTGCCGCGCATTACCAACGTACGCGCATCCACCTATCGCATGTCGCCGCAGGCGCGCGTAACGCCGCTGACCGAGGCAATCGACACGATCCCGTACGAAGCCGTTTCCGCATTCCTGAACAGTGGCACGGTGCTGCAGGCCGACCAGGCCAACAAACTGCCGTACATGGTTGCAACGCGCGGCGAACACCTGATGGCTGCGGCGGGCAATGAAATCTATGTCCGCGGTGTTGACGATGTTGTTGCCGGAACGCGCTACAGCGTAGTGCATGTCGGCGAAGAGCTGGTTGATCCCGATGACGGCAAGGTCGTTGGTTACCATGGCCTTATGATTGGTGACGGCACACTGCGCCGCAGCGGAGATCCGGGAACCGTATGGCTGACAGACTCTACCCAGGAGATCACGATTGGTGATCGGCTGTTGCCCGAGACTGTCGACGTACCGCTGAACTTCATTCCCTCACAGCCGACCAGCCAGATTGAAGGCCGCATCATGGCGGTTGTTGGAGGCGTGACTCAGATTGGTCAGTACATGGTTGTCGTGCTGAATCGCGGCACCAACAACGGTCTTGGCGTTGGCGATGTGCTGACTGTGTTCCAGGCCGGCGAAACCATCGACGATCGCGTCGCTGGTGGAGAGATCACCCTGCCCGAGGAAGCGGCGGGTACGATCATGGTGTTCAAGTCATACGAGCGCATCAGCTACGCACTCGTGATGGAAGCGACAGAGGCAATCCACGTTCTGGATGCTGTTCGCAATCCACTCTGAGTAATCTCCACAAAGACTCGAAAAACGGCGCTTGAAGGCGCCGTTTTTTTTGCCTGTATGATGCGCGCATGGATGACGCAGTTAAGGCCTGGCTCGAACACGAACGCCACCACATCTTAAGGCATGGTGAGGACGGCTATCCTGAGCTATTGCTGCAGATTCCTGATCCGCCAGAGTTACTCTATATAAACGGTAACCCTGAGGTTCTGAACTTACCCGCTCTTGCGATCGTCGGCAGCCGCAATCCGACCCGCAGCGGCGCGCGCAGCGCGCGGGACTTTGCGGCGCATCTCGGCAGTTCAGGTTTCTGTATTGTCAGTGGACTCGCACAAGGCATCGACACCGCAGCACATCGCGGCGCGCTAAAGGCAGGTGCGCCAACCGTGGCCTTTCTTGGTACCGGCATCGACCGTATCTACCCGGCGGCAAATCGTGAGCTTGCTCATGAGATCGTCGAGCAGGGCGCACTCGTCAGTGAGTTTCCGCTGGGCGCACAGCCCGAGCGCTGGCATTTTCCGCGCCGCAACCGCCTGATCAGCGGTCTGAGCCTGGGCACACTGGTGGTTGAGGCGGCCCGCAAGAGCGGCTCACTGATCACGGCACGGCTTGCCGGAGAGCAGGGCCGCGAGGTCTTTGCGGTGCCTGGTTCTATCCATAATCCACTGGCACGAGGCTGCCACCAGCTGTTGCGATCCGGGGCGAAGCTCGTTGAATCGAGTGACGACATACTCGCCGAGCTTGCGCCGCTGATAGGCCACATGTTGCAGAACGCAGAGCCAGCGGCACCTCAGCAGGAAAGTAGCGCAGCGCCGGATCCGGAGTATGTTGAATTGCTGCAAGCCCTTGACCACGATCCTTGCAGCATCGAACAGCTGTCGCAGCAATCCGGATTGACGATCGATCAGGTTTCCTCCATGCTTCTGATCCTGGAGTTAGAGGGAAAAGTGGAAGCATTGCCCGGCGGTCGCTACGCCTTGCTGAGTTCTGCAATCTGTCAAACGCCATAGCATAGGGAGCCGCTCCAGGCATGAAAGAAAATGTCCTCGACGTACTGATGTACCTGTTTGAAACCTACGTCGACACCGAAGAAGACCCCGAACCAGATCAGAGTGAGCTGCGCGCAGAATTGTCTCGAGCAGGCTTTGGCGATGTCGAAATTGATCGCGCACTTGATTGGCTCGATGGCCTGACGCACGACCAGCAGAGTTTCGCTTACAACAAGCAAACGCCCCGTGGTACGCGTATCTATAACGAGGTCGAATTGCAGCGCCTCGATGTGAGCTGCCGTGGTTACCTGACGTACCTCGAACAGATCGGCATCCTGTCGCCGCCGCAGCGCGAAATACTTATCGACCGCCTGCTGGCGCTCGATTCGCATGATATTGATGTGGAGCAAATAAAGTGGGTTGTGCTGATGGTGCTGTTCAGTCAGCCGGGTCAGGAGCTTGCCTACGCGCGCATGGAAGACCTCGTTTTCGACGAGGATGCGGGCGTCATTCACTAGTTGTCATTTAATGCCGCGACTTGACACTTCGCGGACAAGCACGTAATTAAACCGCGGCACGATCCGCGGTTTCGTGCTTTTAAAAGGGTCAAAATGTCCAAAAATCTTGTAATTGTAGAGTCGCCGGCAAAAGCGACAACCATTAGTAAGTACCTCGGTAAGGACTTCGAGGTCATGGCCTCCTATGGCCATGTACGCGATCTTGTGCCCAAGGAAGGTGCGGTGGACCCGGCCAACGGTTTCGCGATGAAGTACCAGATCATCGAGCGTAACCAGAAACACGTTAACGCAATTATCAAGGCGCTGAAGAAGGCTGACGCCCTGTACCTCGCGACTGACCCTGATCGCGAAGGTGAAGCCATATCCTGGCACCTGATCGAATTGCTGAAAGAAAAGAAAGCCCTTGGCGACAAGGCGGTGC
>Ga0316189_10005864_pt1 | contig 11780 bp, 13 predicted proteins | sample LowCovwburrow_MG_FD_204930 | JGI IMG/M metagenome (GOLD analysis project Ga0316189, IMG submission 204930) | Coastal sediment microbial communities from Maine, United States - Lowes Cove worm burrow | ecosystem: Environmental > Aquatic > Marine > Coastal > Sediment | place: USA: Maine... | reverse complement strand
GCAAAGGGAATGAACCTGTGAAAAGGGCCCTGCTGCTGCTAGCAACCCACGTCGTTGTGGGCGCGATTGGGTTCGCGGCGGGAATTTATGTGCTACCCATTTTGACCGCGCCGCCGCCCCCAGCCGCCGCCGAGGTCCAATCAATGGCCGCACAAGCGGCGTTCAAAGGGGCGTTTCGGCGTGATCTGAAAGACAGTGATGCACTGCACTGGGGTGAGGGCATTGTTTCGGTGGGGGACGATGCCATTTCACTTGAGGGGACTTTGGCACCGGGACCCGACTACAAACTGTATCTGTCACCCGAGTTCGTTGAAACTGAGGCCGATTTCCTTCGATTGAAAGAACACATGGTCCGTGTAGGTGATGTCCGGACATTCGACAATTTCGTGGTTCCGGTGCCTGCCACGATCGACCCAGGCGCCTACAACAGCGTGGTCGTCTGGTGCGAGTCGTTCGGTCAATTCATCACCGCGGCACAGTTTCGATAGGTCTGGAGAGCAGGCGAACCCGGGCGCACCAACCGGACCTGTGTCGTCCGCGTCTTTCGATAGTTCAACCGCCGTCTGTAATGCAAGCGAGCAAATTGATCAGCGGCCACAGAAGTCCGCTGTTTGAGCCTTCTCGGCAACCCCCAAAAAGGAATCTTCATGAGCACTTACCCCAGAACATTTTCTCACATCGGCATTTCCGTTCCCGATGTGGAGAAGGCGGTCGAGTTTTACGGCAACGTGATGGGGTGGTATCAAATCATGAAACCCACTGTCATTTTGGAGGAGGCTGAATCAGCCATAGGGCAGATGTGTATCGATGTGTTTGGCACCGGCTGGGGATCTTTCAAGATCGCGCACATGTCAACCGGGGACCGAGTCGGTGTTGAGATGTTCGAGTTTACAAACAACGAAAGACCGGAGCGGTTCGAATACTGGAAGACCAGCACGTTTCATTTCTGCGTCCAGGATCCGGATGTGGAGGGCTTGGTGGAGAAAATTGTGGCCCACGGCGGCAAACAGAGAATGCCCGTACGCGAATACTACCCGGGCGAGAAGCCATACCGGATGGTGTACGTGGAAGACCCATTCGGTCTGATATTCGAGATCTACTCGCACAGCTACGAGCTGACCTACTCACAGGGCGCCTACTGACCGGTGGATCGATTGGAGCCGAGCGAACCCTCACAGGGCGTCCAGTGGAACTGGGCGCTCTACCCGGCCAGCACTCAAGAGCGGCCCTGAGACCATGGTTCGCCCTTGAGTTCGACCTGGTTGCCCTCGGGATCGTGAAGATAAATGGAAGGTCCCTGGCCATCCGCTCCGTAACGGGAGCTCACATCGCCAGAAGCAACACCCTGTCGGGCCAGATGGGCACGGATGCGCTCGCCATCGAAGCCGTCGACGCGCAAGCAGAAGTGATCCATATTGCGGCCATCCTCGCCCGGAGGGGGTCCACCAGCCAGGCCCAGCTTGCCGTTAACCGGCACCAGATCGATCAGGGATTGCCCGGCGCGCAACTGTACCAGACCAATATCATCGACCCTTCGCTCGACCACACAACCGAGTACGTCGCAGTAAAAGCGCAGCATCGGCTCCAAACTGACTACCCTCAGGACGACATGATCGAGCCCGCGGATGTGGATGGGTTTATCATTGGTCTTCCCGGTTGTCATCGTCTGTCTCCCAGAGCTGAGAAATCGATGTAGCGGCGCCGGCCCAGTGTGGCACTATCGGTCCGTTGCGCATCCTGCAACAACAACAGCACCTGGGTCTTTTCCGCCGACGGCACGCCAATCGTCGGCAACACGGATCGAGCGCCATGTCCCCTGCCCTCCTGCCCGGCATCATCGCCATGGCACTGATTGTAATCGCCTCAAACATCCTGGTTCAGTTTCTGTTGGGCAACTGGCTGACCTGGGGGGCGTTGACCTATCCGTTCGCGTTCCTGATAACCGACCTGATGAACCGCCTCCATGGACCGGAGAAAGCGGCCCGGGTGGTGTTGGTCGGGTTCGCGGTAGGCATCGGCTGCAGCCTGATCGGAACGCAAATCCACGGGGACTTCGGGCCCCTGGTCAGCCCGCGGGTTGCGCTGGGTTCAGGACTTGCGTTTCTCTCGGCGCAAATGCTCGATGTGGGTGTGTTCGACCGATTGCGGCAAGGATCCTGGTGGAAAGCACCGTTGGTATCGAGCGTCGCGGGCAGTTCATTGGACACGGTCATTTTCTTCTCGATCGCGTTCGCCGCGGGACTCAGTTGGATAGCGCCTTCGGTGGACGTGGGCTGGGCCAATGAGGCGGTTCCCCTGCTCGGTGTCGGGTCGGTGGTGCCGCTTTGGGTGAGCCTCGCGGTTGCGGACTTCGGCGTGAAACTCCTTCTTGCGCTGATTGCCCTGCTGCCGTTTCGGCTCGCGCTGCGGCGGCTGGCGCCCGAGCTATGATTCCATTCCACGGCTATCGGATTGTTTGAGCCGAACGCAGACTCGACCCGTCCCACCTGTTTGGGTCAACGATCGACCCCCATGAAGGCATCAAAGACCCCAGACTGCGGAACGATTCGATATCGCCGCTGACTGAGCAATGGAAGGGGCTAGCGCACCGATCAGTGGGAGCAAATGCGCGTCATGATTGAGCGGATTGTTGACCGGGCTTTGGTCGCTGCGATTGTTATCGCAGCGAGCGTGCTCATGGCGGGACCCACCCATGCGCTCGCGTCCGAGTCCGGATCGGCCGTGGTCGCCACCGACCGCGCCCGTGTCACCCTCATCAGCGACCAAACGGCGATTCGTGCCGGATCGGCCTTCTGGGTCGGGCTTCGCATCCAGCTTGCGCCCGGCTGGCATACCTACTGGAGCAACCCCGGAGATGCGGGCAATCCGGCGAAAATTGAGTGGGACCTCCCCCAAGGCTTGGTGGCGGGCACCATCCGCTGGCCACGACCCGAACGAATACCTTCCGGTCCCTTGATGAGTTTCGGCTACCACGACAGCGTCGTACTGTTGACCCGGATGTCTGCCTTTGAACTGCCGCCGGGGGCCGACACGGTGGAAATTCGTGCCAGCGCAAGCTGGCTGGTCTGTGCCGAAATCTGCGTCCCTGAAGGGGGCGATCTGGCGTTGATGATTCCCGTGTCCACGGCCACTGCGGCCGGCAAGGCGGAGGCGGAGGCGGCGCGCGAAATCGAAGACTTTGCGATGCGTTTGCCAGGCCCGACATTGACCGAAGGGGCATTCCGCAGTTCGAACGGCAGGATCGAACTGTCGATTCCCACATCATCGATCGGCTCAGCACGGCTTGAAGACGTGTGGTTCTTTCCCGGCGAGTATGGTCTGGTGGAGCATGCCGCTCCTCAAGCCTGGACCACCAACGCGGGCAGCTTGGACATCGCGCTGACACCTGGGGAATTGGCTATCTCTCCGAAAGATCGCTTGGAGGGTCTACTTACTGTGCGCTATGAGGACGGCTCGGAGGCGAGCTGGAGTGTAACGGCCACGGCGATGCTCACAAACTGAGCATTCCTCATCAACCTATCTGGAGAACGCAAAGATGAGATTTCCGTCAACCACGCGGGTCCTGATCACCCTCGCGCTGCTCGTCGCCACCACGGCGGTGGGCGCCAAACCGACGGTGGGCGAACCTGCACCGGAGTTTTCCGGTATGGACAGCAACGGCATAGAGCATTCACTGGCGCAGTATCGGGGTAAGTTTGTGGTCTTGGAATGGACCAACGACGGCTGCCCCTATGTGGGCAAGCACTACGGCACCGGAAACATGCAGGCCCTGCAGAAAAAGTATGTCGACCAGGGCGTGGTGTGGCTGTCCATCATTTCCTCTGCGCCGGGTCGGCAGGGCTACGCAGACGGGGCACGGGCCAACAAACTCACCCAGGAGCGAAACGCGGCGCCCAGCGCGGTCCTGCTGGACCCGGATGGGACTATCGGGCAGGTGTACGGTGCCAAGACGACGCCCCATATGTATGTCGTCGATCCCGAAGGTACCCTGCTCTATATGGGAGGCATCGACAGCATACCGACGGCAAACTGGGACGACGTGCCCAAAGCGGACAACTATGTAAGCGCCGCACTGGATGAGGCGCTGGCCGGTACCCCGGTGTCAAAAGCGGTGACCCGACCCTACGGATGCAGTGTGAAATACGGTTCCTGACTGGCTGCTTGCGCAGGCATGTCTGAGCCGAACGCCAGCCGGGGAAAGCCGCCAAGCCCCCTCCTGTAATCCGAAAAGCCACCGCCATCCCAGGCGGTGGCTACACTGAACGAGCCGCTGAAAACGTCACCCCGATCACGCGGCAATGTCGTCCGTTTCGTGCTGGCCGATAGCGACACGCTCCGATGTTGAGCGATCTCGGATCACGAATTCGGCTACCGCAGCGCCACTGAACCCGGCGGACTCGGCCTCCGACGCTCCGTTCGCAATGGACAGGTCCAAGTCCTCCAGCCGCCACGGCCAAGCACTCACACCCTTGGCGATCAGCTCCGGCGCATAACCCAGCTCTTCAAGTCGCTCAGGGTCGATGGTCCGCAGGAAACTGAGCACACGGGCGCGTCCGGCGCGCTCCATCGCGTCACTGAAGGACCTCAAAAATCGTCGATATCCGTTCATTTTCATCTACCTCATCCGTTTGTTTTATCCGACCCCTGATTGCCCAGGAGTACGTTTCGGGGTCATTTAAAGGCAAAATGCCGCAGTGCATCAAACGAGTATTTCTCTTAGACTGGGTCCAGCAAAGCTAACAGGTCGCTCCCATGTCTCAGGCCCTGCCGTCGTTGAACGCACTGCGTGCATTCGAAGCTGCCGCCCGGCATTTGAGCTTCAGCAAGGCGGCGGCCGAGCTGCATGTCACCCCCGCCGCCGTCAGCCTGCAGGTGAAGACACTGGAAGATCACCTGGGCGTGTTGCTGTTTCACCGTCTAAACAGGGGTTTGGCCCTGACCGACGCGGGCCTGGCCGGATTGCCTGAGCTGCAGAAAGCCTTTTGCGCGCTGACCAAGGGGGTCGAGCGCATGCGAGGCTCGGAAATCGCTGAACTGCTCGCGGTCGAGGCGGCCCCTTCGTTCGCCGCCAAATGGCTGCTTTCCCGGTTACCCGGATTCACCCGGCAACAGCCCGACATCGACGTGCGCATCGCGGCAAGCCTCGACCAGATCGACGCCAATTCGCCGGAGCTCGTGGTCCGTGACAGCTTCCGATCAGGCGAGGTAAACGTCGCGATCCGGTTCGGATCGGGGGTGTACCCGGGCTGTCGAGTCGATCCGTTGTTTCGGGTGGCCGCCACGCCACTGTGCAGCCCGGCCTTGCTGAGCGGCGACCGCCCCCTGCGCACGCCCCGGGACCTGAAGTTCCATACTCTGCTGCATGACGACACACCGACCGAGGGCCGGCCGGACTGGGAGACATGGCTGTCGGCGGCGGGCGTTACCGGCCTCGCGGTTAACCGTGGGCCCCATTTTAATTCGGTTCAGCTCGCCTTGCAGGCGGCAACAGAGGGGCAAGGCGTTGCGCTTACCATCGAGGCATTGGCGGCGGACGATATCGCCGCCGGCCGGCTGGTGGTCCCGTTCAAAACCCGACTGCCCCTGGACGAGGCCTACTTCCTGGTGACCCTGGAGGAAGCCGCTGAAGTCCCACGGGTCGCGGCGTTTCGCGACTGGATTCTGCGTGAGGCGCGGCAATTCCGCAGCGAGTTCCCAGAACCCAGTTCCACGGCCAAACTCCACAGCGGTTCATCCGCGGCATAACACTTCCCTGGTCATGTAGCGTGTAAACTCGGCTACAGTGAGTACAAGGCGCACAAAGCGTCGGGTCCACAATCAACCACTGACACAAGGGAGATGCTCATGGCTCGCATGTTGAAATGCGCGTTGGGCGCTGTACTCGTTTCACTGATCACCATCGGTTCGTCCGCGGCGTTCGCGGCCTGGCCGGAACGGCCAATCACTCTGATCGTACCCTGGGGCGCCGGGGGCGGCACCGACGCCACCGGGCGCATGATCGGGGCGCTGCTGCAGGAGGAGCTGGGACAACCGGTGAATGTGGTCAACCGCACCGGGGGCAGCGGTGTGGTGGGACACTCGGCCATCGCCACCGCCAAACCCGATGGTTACACACTGGGTGTCATCACGGTGGAAATCGGGATGATGCACTGGGCTGGACTCACCAAACTCAATGGCACCGATTTCACACCCATCGCGCTTTACAACGCCGACCCAGCCGGGCTTCAAGTGGCCGCGGACTCGGGCTATGCAGATGCCAACGCGGTGCTCACCGCGATCAAGGACGAACCCGGCAAGCACAAGAGTTCCGGTACGGGTCAGGGAGGCATCTGGCATCTCGCCATGGCCGGCATGTTGAACTCGGCGGACATCGACCCGGCCGCATCGCCCTGGGTGCCGTCCAAGGGTGCGGCACCCGGTCTCAAGGAACTGGTGGCCGGTGGTGTCGACTTCGTAACCTGTTCGGTGGTGGAAGCCTCGGCCCTGATCGATGCCGGCAAGGTGCGCTCCCTGGCGGTGATGGGATCAGAACGCCTGGGCGCGTTTCCCGACGTTCCCACGTTGAAGGAGGCCACCGGTCTGGACTGGCAGATTGCCGCATGGCGTGGCCTGGCCGGCCCCAAGGGCATGCCCGATGAGGTAACCGCGAAACTGGTTCCGGCCTTCGAGAAGGTCTGGAAATCGGCGGAGTTCCAGGACTTTATGAAAGGGCGTGGATTTGGCCTGGTGTGGAAACCCACCGATCAGTTCGCCGCCTGGATGGCCGAGAGTGACGAATCTCTCGGCAGCGTGATGACGGCCCTGGGCATGGCCAAGTAAGTCATCCCGTGCGGTTCAACAACGCCGTCTTCGGCGTCTTGATCGCACTGTTTTCCGTGGCTGTCTGGGTATACTCGGGGACCTTCCCGGAGATGCCCGGTCAGTCCTACGGACCGTCGTTGTTTCCGCGTTTGATTGCCGCCGGCCTGTTCCTGTGCGGCATCGGTCTGGTGCTGGACGGCATCAGGACCGCTGCCACACAGGGCCTGGTCGATTTCGACCCATGGACATCCGACCGCGAACGGGTAATCAACGTCCTGCTGATTCCCATCGCACTGCTCTGCTACATCGGCTTGTCCGACAGAATCGGATTTCTGCCGCTCACATGGGTCCTGCTGAGCGCACTGCTCTGGCGTTTCGGCGCCCGGCCCATATGGGCCTTGATCATCGCCGCGATCACCACGGTGTTCGTCCACATCCTGTTCTATCAGTTTCTGCACGTGCCGCTCCCCTGGGGCGTGCTTGAACAATACGCCTGGTAACGCTGCCCGTGGACCCCGTGATGCAAGCCCTCTCCCTGGTGTTCGCACCGGAGGTGCTCGCGGTAATCCTGGGTTCGGCGGCATTTGGGCTGTTCGTGGGCTCGGTGCCCGGTTTGACCGCCACCATGGCGGTTGCGCTGCTGGTGCCAATTACTTTTTTCATGGATCCGGTGCCTGCTATCTCCGCCATCGTCACCGCCGTGGCGATGGCCATTTTCGCCGGTGACGTGCCCGGTGCCCTGCTGCGTATTCCGGGTACACCGGCCTCGGCCGCATACGTGGACGAAGCCCATGCGCTGACCCTGAAAGGTCAGGCCGAACTGGCCCTGGGCACCAGCCTGGTGTGCGCCTGCATCGGCGGTTTGTTCGGTACCATTGTGTTGATCGTGGCAGCACCCACCCTGGCCGACTGGGCCCTTCAATTCAGTTCCTACGAATTTTTCTGGTTGGCCTGCCTGGGTCTGAGCTGCGCCGTTTTCGTCTCGCGCGGATCGGCCATCAAAGGTGCAGTGTCCCTGCTGCTCGGCCTGTTCATCGCAACCATCGGGATCGACATCACCGCCGGGCAACCGCGCTTTACCTTTGGCAACGTCGAGCTGTTAGCCGGCATCTCATTTATACCGGCCATGATCGGTATGTTTGCATTGCCGGAGATCATCCGCTTCGCCACCTCAGACGGAAAGGTCGCGGCCTTGCCGGTTCAACGTATCGGCAACATTTTCAGCGGCATTGGCCGAACCCTGACCCGTTACTGGCGTAACGTACTGCGCGGGTGTTTTATTGGGACCGGTGTCGGTGTGCTGCCCGGCGCAGGCGCCGACATCGGTGCCTGGGTAGCCTACGCCACCAGCAAGAAGCTATCCAAAACGCCCGAGAAATTCGGCACCGGGCATCTTGAAGGGCTGGTGGATGCGGGTGCCGCCAACAACGCCGCCCTGAGCGGCGCCTGGGTGCCGGCCATCGTGTTTGGTATTCCGGGGGATTCGATCACCGCGATCGTGATCGGCGTGCTTTACATGAAAGGCATGAACCCAGGCCCCACTGTGTTTCTCAACGATCCCCATTTGATTTACGCGGTGTTTATCGTCTTCATCCTCGCAAATCTCGCTCTGCTGCCCCTGGGCTATGGTCTGATCAAGCTGTCCAAACACATCCTCAGAGTGCCGCGTCAGGTGTTGATGCCCATCATTCTGGTGTTTTGCATCGTCGGCTCTTTCGCCATCAACAACACCGCGTTCGGAGTGATCATCATGTTGGTGTTGGGCCTGATGGCTTACATCATGGAGGAGAACGGCTTCCCGGTGGCCCCCGCCATCCTGGGGATCGTGCTGGGTCCGTTGCTTGAGGACAGCTTCATGACCTCCATGATCAAGGCCGACGGGGATCTGTTGGGGTTTGTATCCCGTCCAATCGCGGCAACGCTGGGGGCGGCAACCCTGGCCCTGTGGCTGTTACCGCCACTGATTCGACTGTTCAGAGGCCGGTCGGCGGCCTCCGGATAGCACTGCCACCACCAAATGGGTCCGAGATATACTAACGTGCGGCGTTTGCCAGGGATTGTCAGCGTGTCTGGGGAATCACACCATCAACGTTGCGAAACCCGCATGGACCGCCCGCCCACACATCGAGGAGAAAACTATGAAATCTCAACGCTCTAGCGCGAAGTCAATTTTGATCGCTCTGATTCTGTCCTTTGGTTTCATCCTGGCAGGTTGCGAAAAGGAACCCGAAGGCGCCGCCGAGAAAGCGGGTAAGGCGATCGATGAAGCCGCGGAGAACGCAGAGACCGCGGTGACGGACGCGGCGGAAGACGCCGGCGAAAAAATGGAGGAGGCCGGCGAGGCGGTGAAGAAAGCTGCCGAATAGACTTTAATGGTATTGCGATGCGGCCGATGAGGCCGGCCGCATCGACAGCCATATCGGCCCGTTCCAGAATCCGTTCGCGGCGTGCAGCCCGTCCTGCTGCGCACCGCTATTGCACTTTGGCAAAATCGCAAGCAGGAACCGACACATCGAACGGCATCAAGCCGGTACCACGAAACGCTTCAAATCCGACTGCCAGAGCCTGATTGCCATCACCATCTTCGCTCCCCCCAAGGCCCTCTATGGCGGTTTCCTGAATATCCCCAGAAGGCCCGGCCTGCTCAAGGATCCGCCTGTCAACTGACCGAGTTACATTCCATAGGTGTTGCAACGTCGAGAACCGGGGGCGAGGCGTCGCATGGGGATATGCGCGCTCGGTGTTGCCGGCATCAAATGGGCACTCGGCGACACAGTGTGGCAACGGTTCCGGCAAGGCACCGAAAGATTCGACACCCCGGGGGCATTGATGTATCGAATGCGACTGTTTGCGGTGCGCCATGCCCGCGCCTTCGAATGGTTCTACAACCGGTTCGAGTCCAGCATCGTCGCGCTGGACCCGTTGCTGCGGCGCATCGGCTATGGACGGCTGGAAAAGCCGGTGGCGGTCACCGAGCAGCTGGTCAAGGGATTCCTGTTCGACTGCCAGATGTGCGGCCAATGCGTATTGTCCTCCAGCGGCATGTCCTGTCCCATGAACTGCCCCAAGAATCTTCGCAACGGACCCTGCGGCGGCGTGCGCGCCGACGGCAACTGCGAGGTTAAGCCCTGGATGCGCTGCGTCTGGGTGGAGGGCTGGGACGGCGCCGGCCGGATGCGCAGCGGGTTGGAACGCATCGTGGTGGAACAGCCTCCGGTGGACCGTTCGCTGGAAGGCTCCTCGAGCTGGTTGCGCGTTGCCCGGGAAAAGGCGGAGGTGCAACGTCAGATCACCCCAGCAACCGATCCGGGCAAACTTGTGATTGCCCGTGTGTTCCGGCGCGCCCGCTTGATCGAACCCGCTGCCGCCCCCCTGGCCGCCGAACCCAAGGCCGCCCTGGCCGATCAGGCCGTGGCCGAGAAGACCTCGGTATATGAAGCCGGCGCGCCGGCGCGGGTCGATCCTCCAAGCAAAGGGAACCCCGCAGCATGAATGCGATACAGACACCGGAACCCTATGACCCTCTGACCGACCCACCGTTGCCGGTTCCGCCGGGACACAAGTCGGCCTCGATACTGGAGCGGGTGCTGCGCAAGGGCTGGTTTGGGATCACCGCCGAGTTGAACCCGCCCGACTCATCCGATCCACGGGATGTATTCAAGGCCGCCGAACCGTTGGAAAGCGTGGCGGACGCCATCAACGCGACCGATGCCTCCGGTGCAAACTGCCATATGTCGTCAATGGGTATCTGCTCCCTGATGACCCGGGCCGGTCGCTCCATGGTGCTGCAGATCTCCTGCCGGGACCGAAACCGCATCGCCATACAGGGCGATGTGCTGGGGGCTGCCGCCATCGGGGTGGGCAATGTGCTGTGCCTGACCGGTGATGGGGTCGGCGTCGGTGATCAGCCCGGCGCCAAGTCGGTGTTCGACTTCGATTCCATTTCCCTGCTACGGACATTGAAGACCATGCGCGACGAGGGCATGTTCCTGTCCGGGCGCAAGCTGACCACCCCACCCAACATCTTCCTGGGCGCGGCGGAGAACCCCTGTATCCCGCCCTACGAGTGGCGTGCCCAGCGCCTGGCCAAAAAGGTGGGGGCGGGTGCCGATTTCATCCAGACCAACTACATTTACGACATCGAACTGTTCAAGCGTTTCATGGATCGGGTGCGGGACCAGGGCACCCATGAGAAGGTGTTCATCATGGCCGGGGTCGGTCCCCTGGCCTCGGCCCGGGCGGCCCGATGGATGCGAGACAATGTACCGGGTATCCACGTGCCGGACGCGGTGATCGAGCGCATGGAGAAGGCAGACAAACCGGGTGCTGAGGGCAAAAAGCTGTGTATCGAGCTGATTCAGCAAATCCGGGAGATCGAGGGCGTGTCAGGTGTCCACATCATGGCCTATCGACGGGAACACCTGGTAAGCGAGATCATCGAGGAATCGGGGCTGTTGCAGGAGCGGCTGGCGGAGCGGGAGGCGGAGCGGGCGCAGAATGACATTTCGGCGCCGGGTCACTAGTGTCCCGTCCCACAAGTTCGTTGCATATCAGCAAGGCGAGAAGCGCCCAGTCGCTAGGCGGGCGGGCGCAGGACTAGCCTGCGCTCATTCAAGCGCGCCCAACACCGCGGATGGGCGCTTATCGCCTTGCCCGTCGGGAGCGCCCCAGATACGCCACTGCGGCGTTGCAGCTGCTTGACAGAGCTGGCTATGCCTTCGCACCTGCGCCTTGCATTGGCGTATCTGGGGCGCTCTGAAACGCTACGAACTTATGGGACGGGACACTAGGACAATGCAGGACAAAGCGTTGGGCATCATCGGCACCGGCGCGCTGGCGCGGTACTGTGTTGCCGGACTGCGCAACGCCGGCGATGATCGGACCATTCTGCTCTCGCCCCGCAATGCGCAGGTGGCCGCCGAACTGGCCGAACGCCATGGCTGCCAGGTCATGGCGGACAATCAATCGGTGGTGGATAA
>Ga0316189_10005862_pt1 | contig 11782 bp, 13 predicted proteins | sample LowCovwburrow_MG_FD_204930 | JGI IMG/M metagenome (GOLD analysis project Ga0316189, IMG submission 204930) | Coastal sediment microbial communities from Maine, United States - Lowes Cove worm burrow | ecosystem: Environmental > Aquatic > Marine > Coastal > Sediment | place: USA: Maine... | reverse complement strand
TAGAACTGACGGAGATTTTTATGGAAGCCTGAGAAGGGAAAATTGATGTCCCTCCGAGAAAAGGCGAGTACCCGAAGAGACAGAGCGGAGTAGGCCGGGATTAATACCTCGGCGGAGGCGGAGCATAACCGTCGTCAGACCAGAAACGATTACGTGGCGGCCGCGAACAGGATATGATCTGCTTGCGACATAAGGTCTCACGCCATTCATATTTATAAAAATGTTTTTCCAAGGCATAGGGCTCGGGACGAAACTCCACCCGCACCGAAGAAGAATGCTCCCCTTCGCCGTATCCGGTGCCGGCAGCTGATTCAGCCGACTTTGACTTGTATTTCCGGCTGCTCGGTGCCGCAGGGGCGGCCTGATTTGAGTAACGACGCGCTTCATACTTCAGGCGGGGCATCGGTCGTTGCTTTTCCGCAAACACAGCAACCGCGATCACCCCCATTGCACTCTGATCTCCCCAGGCTTCGGCATAAGAATCACTCGATTCCGTGAAATAGAAACGGTGAACTTCATCCCGCCCGGTCCGCCAGCCACGATAGACGGTAACACCGTAGGGTTCCAGGACATACATCCTTTCCGTGTTGCGCAGGTAGGACTTTTTTCCGGAAATGATATTACGCCCGTCCACAGCCACAACTAAACCGACCCGCCTGTCGGTATGGTTTCTGATGCGGAGGCCGTAACGGGCATTATGTTCCGCCTGAACATAGGCCCGATAATTCCCCGGAGATGCGCTGACAGGGTATGCCGGAAAGATATACCCCTGATCGGCAACCACTTCCACACTGACATTTCCGGCTGCTGCCGTGCTCACGAGCAGCAGCACCAGACCGGCCAACAAGAAAAACACCTTGTTCATGGCAATACCTCCTTATTTTTCAAAATGATTCTGACAGAGCCTCTATGCGTTACGCATTCGGCCGTAACGAGATGGGGAGAAAACAAGAAAATCGTTGGACAACAGCGGAATGCGGGGCGGCAGCCGAGGTCAGGCATTGCCGACTATACTGCTGAAGATAGAAATATTAATACCGTATCGACGGGCGGCCTGTTTCCACTTCAGCTCATCCGGGGTATCAAAGAGGACATGCACATCACCGGGCACGGTTAACCAAGAATTATCCATCAGTTCGTCCTCCAGCTGACCTGGCCCCCACCCTGCATATCCCAGCAGGAACATGTAATCCTTGGGCCCCTCGCCCTTGGATATTTTTTCCAGCAGCTTTGCTTCACGGGAAAGATAAATATTCGGCGTGACCTTGAGAGATTTACCCGCCTCAAAATCCGAGCTGTACAGAATAAAACCCGCCTCCATTTCCACCGGCCCTCCGTTGTATACCGGCGGCAGCGGGCCTTCCGGCAGAGGAATATTGGTGCCGAGCAGCACCTCCATCATGGATATCTCCTCATTCGGTTTATTAATGATCACCCCCATCGCACCTTCTTTATTATGTGCGCACAATAAAATGACCTGTTCCTTAAATCTCGGGTCAGGCATCTGCGGTGTTGAAATAAGGAAATGTCCGCTCAAATCTTCCATTCTACAACCTCCTTCAAGGTTCTTGATATATCTTCATGTTAGCATTGCTTATGATTGACAGTCAAGAGGGAACTTGTAAGATAGAAAGAACAAAAAAGAGTGCTAAAGCAAAACAATGGATGTTGAACAATATACGACGAAAAACGGAGAAGACCTATGGGTGAACGCCATTCAGCAGCCCTGTCGACCAATCTGCAAAAAGCAGTGCTATGGATCGGTAGAATCATGAAGGAGCATCCGGCAGCGCAACGTAATCAGGTGATCAAGGAGGCCCAGCTTCGTTTTGATCTGACTCCGGCGGAAAGTGAGTTCTTGGATCATAATTTCAAAGAGCTGGCTGTTGGAATTGAAAAAGAGGTGGTGATTCAAAAAGTATACCGAGATAATCCCTTGCAATAAAAAGAAAAATACTTTATTTTTGTAATTGTCAGGTGAAAAAAATTACCGCCTGCATTGATTTTTTTTGACTTAATTTTATTTCTTATTGATAAATTGATAAAATCATTAATGATTCTCGTCGTCAGGTGCATATGAATCTGGGAATGCTCCCATCGTTTATTGATAAAGGCTGGACTAATGATGAGTTAGACGGAATTGTCACTAAAGCTGTTTCCGGAGAACAAATGCTTCTGCCTATATGGCATGAAATTACAAAACAACAGGCAGTTAATCTTAGCCCGTCATTAGCTGACAAGGTGACACGAAACACTGCAACCCATACTGTTGAAGAAATAGCCAATGAAATTACTGAACTTATACGGTCAAAGGTATAGGTTTCATCAACAAGCCTAAAGTTTTTTATCCCAACCCCGTTGAGGATATAAGTTTTATTGATTATCAATCTGTTACAATTAAAGAGGTACTTTTATGAAAGAATATAATGTCGTTATCATATCTGGATCAGATAGTGATCTTCCGCACATTAAGAAAATTCAAGATGAGTTAGGAAAATTCAAAATTGAATCAAACATCAGAATCTGTTCCGCCCACAAACAACCTGTTGCCTGCGAAAATATAGTTAAAGAACTCAATGAATCACCCGTACCAACTGTGATTGTTTCCATAGCCGGTGCCACCGACGCTTTATCCGGAGTGTTATCCTTCCATAGTGTCCATCCGGTCATCAGTTGCCCCCCTGATAAAACCAATCATTTTTCATGCGTGGACAATCCTCCGGGCAGTTCAAACTCTTTGATTCTCCGACCAGCAAATGTAGCGAAACATATCGCCCAGATTTTATGCCTGATTAATGCGGATTTCAAAAAAATCATCATGGAAAAAAATAACGAAAAAATTTCCACGTTAATAGAGGCTGATAAGGTCAACAAAGGATAAGGGATTCAACAAAAAATATTATACCCATTATTTCGAGTGCCGTAGGGGCGGTGTTCGCCCTTTTATGCCGGACAGACACGCAGGTCTGCCCCTACAATTCCGCATCTGAAAACGGGGATTTTATTTCTTTTCGCCTCCCTAACAAACAATAAAAAAGGCCGGAGACTGCTGTCTCCGACCTTTAAAAAACGTCGCTCCGATGTGCTCCGGATCAATGACCGCCGTGTTCGTCAGCAGCCTTGTAGTCTTCCTTCGTCATACCACGAGGCAAGGCCGGTGGCGGCTCAGGCTTAATCGGCTGAAAGCGATGTTCTTGAACAGTATGCGGATTATGGCATTCTGTACAGGCCCACCATCGTTTTTTTCCTCCGACTTTCCATTCGCCGGTACGCTTGCCGTGGAGGCCCATTCGCCAGTCGCTGTAGATATCACCGTGACAGCTTCCGCAGACCTTATAGGACTCATCAAAGCTGACCTCTTGCCCTCGTTGGTCAACAAGGGTGTCACGGTTTGCAGCATTATGGCAGTCAAAACACCAGATTGCTCCCCGGCCATGCTGTAACTTGGCAGCGTCGCTGACGATATCCTGGTGCATCATGATCTGGCGGGCATCATTTTGTTGGGTTGCCTGATCTGCACCGGGATGACAGCCGCTGCACTGCATGCTTGTCTGCACCAGTGTTTTCAGGCTCTTGGCACGGGGCCTGATGACCGCTTGGGCAAAGTCGCCATCCGTATGATCGCCATAGCTCGGCATTTCACCCATAGGTTCGGTACCACCGTAGGGATCACCGTACCAGAGGACTGCTCCAGTGGCGGGTGAACACTTCACATTGGGATAGCCGTACTTAGGGACGACATTATCCATCTTTGAGAGCTCGGTAGCACCTTTGATACTTTCGAAACACTCATTTTGTGCAGCATCAGACGTACCTGCTGCTGCACCGGACGTACCTTCTGCCACAGCCTCGCCAGGCATATTTTGGAGTAGCAAGCCGCCGGTTACTAAGGCAAAAAATCCATAGAAAACCGCTGCTCTCACATGTTTTCTCCCTGAAATCATTTTGCACCTCCACTTGCTTCCACAGTATTGGAATCTCGTACTTCACCGGTCAATACGCCAATAGCGCCCTTGGTGAGCAAGGTCAGCGTAATAAAGCCGACTGCCCAGATAAACAGGACGTTGAAGATTTCAATAAAGCTTGGATGATACACTGCATACTCACCCAAGGGGGTTGGACTGAAAGCCGGAAAGACCAGAACTGCTGGCTTTTCGATCAGGATGACCATGAAGACCACAAAAGAAACTAATGGTAACAGGCTACTGTAACTCTTCCGTATTTTGCTACTGAGCAGCAGGAAAAACGGAATCACAATCAGAGCCATGGTCGCCCAAAACCAGGGAACATAAGCGTCCAGACCCTGGTGACCATGCATCATAAACTCTAAGGAAGCAGCATGATGGGTAGCTGGATACAGCTCATTAAAAAACTCAGCGGCAAAGACTAATATAATGATCCCCAAACTCCAAGCCATGACCTGTGAAAAGAAGTCAATAACCGAGTCAGCAATATCCATTTTGCTGAATTTACGGATCAAAAGAAAAAATATGATAATCAGGGCGGATCCCGATGCACCGGCCATGGATAAAAAGGCAAAGGGAAGAACAGCAGTATGCCACATGGAGATTGCCGCATTACTGCTGAGAATGAAGGCGGTTACGATATGAATCAACGGCCCCCAAGCCACAGCTACGTAGATCAACGGGGTGTATAACTTGGTATTCATCGGCTTGCCAATATAGCGCATGTACAACAAATAAGAGACCGCCAACGCGTTGATCCCCAAGTATACGTTCAGTACAATTATATCATAGGTGAGCATTGAATTGGGAAAGTTGAAAATCCCTAACCCTGGAAATGTATGCCACGACCGCTCCGGTCGCCCCATGTGGAACATGATGAAGTTGAGGCCGATAGTCACGAAGGTCAGGGCGATAATCTCGCCAAGTACCGCCAAATCCTTCATGTCTTTGCGCTTATATATATAAGCAGGAATGACGACCAGCACTGCCGCAGCAGCAATATGGGCGGTGAATATAAAGTTGGAGATAAACAGTTCCCAAACGATTTGGTCCGTGGCTCCAGTGACGATAAGTCCCGTGGTCATCTGCACGAAGGCAGTGTACAGGCCCACAAGGACAAAAAAGGAAAGAAAGAGCAGCCAGCCATAATAGAGGTTTCCCCCTTTAATGGCATAACTGAAAAAGTCACGGGCGAAAGCTATCGGCTTTTGTGAAGCTGAAGCTATTTGCTTTTTCATTGTCATTATCAATACCTCCCTAATCCATGTAATAGAAAAATTTCGGATCGGTGTTATAAGCTTCCTTAAATCGGAACACCTTTTTGGTAGCCAAAACCTTTCTTACTTCGCTTTCAGGATCAAGCAGGTTACCAAATTTTCTTGCACCCACGGGACAGGCTTCCACACAGGCCGGATAGCGTCCCTCTCTCACCCTCTGTAAACAAAAGGTACATTTTTCCATGACCCCGCGCATGCGAGGACGGTTCCCAAAATAATGGGTTTTGGGATTCATGTCCTCATTCGGTAACACCGGTTCGCCCCAGTTGAAGCGGCGTGCCCAATACGGACAGGCCAATTGGCACATCCGGCATCCAATGCACCAGTTATAATCAATAACGACGATTCCATTGGGATCCCGAAAGGTTGCCCGAACTGGGCAGGCCTTGACACAGGCCGGGTCTTCGCATTGTTGACATTGCACCGGAAAATAAATGGCATCGTCTTCTGGAACCTGCTCCGGTTCATAGTAATGCTCGGCACTGCCGGAAAGACCAACATGTTTATCAGCATGACCACCGGATTGGATACCGTAGTCTCCCAAGGCATTGCTGTCGGGAGAGCCCTTATCCAAATTTTCCAATTCGAACGTGTGATTGCCTTTCTCCATTTTCAACACCCGAATCCACTGGATTGCGGGATCACGGGATTGATTGTTTTCCCTAACGCAGGCCTCAACGCAGCGACGGCAGCCAATACATTTGGAAATATTGAGTGCATAGCCAAACAGCACCCCATCCGGGGCAGGCGTGTTGGCCACTGTGGTCTGCTTACCAAACTGCTCTGTATAACGTTTTTCCAAGCGGGCAACAGCCTTTTCCTTCTGGGCATCACTCATCAACTCAAAGTGACTCTGGAATGTTTCGCCGAGACTCACTGCCTCAGCAGTAGCTGCCGTGACTGCTGGAGCAGCCACTGTTGCAGCGGCAGCAACACCCATCTTTTTCAGGAAATCACGGCGGGATTCTTTCACCTTGCCGTTGTCTTGTTCTTTCCCGTCGTCCTGTTCTTCAACCATCTTGCTTTTTCTTTTGTCCTCCGACATAGTGTATTGCCTCCGTTAATATGGGATCTTGAATACTCTCAAGATACCGTCCGGTAATGGTTACGTAGGATACGGTCAAGCATCTGTTGCTTCTCTTCCTCGGGCATGATGACCAACTTTTTGCCAGCCATGATCTGCTGCTGCCGCGAATTCTCCTCGGTGGAGTGGGCACGGGCGTTCACACCGCCGACTTTTCTGGCAGATTTTGTGATCGCTGCCCCGGTCAAACCGGCAGCCACCACGACCCCCAGTGCAGCCGCTGCCCGCTGGAGAAAGACCCGCTTGTCGGCAACCACCTCATCCCGCCCTTGGTGCGTACTCACATTTACCATGTGCTCTTCAGCCATAACGGCCTCCTTGTTTTGTACTTTAAACTGTGCTTATGCATTAAAAAAACAATATCTTCAGTCCCGTCAGTCAAATGCGCCGTGCCAATACATAACAATATAGCTCGGTCAGTGTTCGCAGACACAAAGGCACCCGCATACCTGCGGGGGAACATTCTTTATTCTTATCAAAATCCTTCCCGTCTCAAAAAACAGCAGCTACTGCTTAACTGCAAACCCGTTGTCAGTCAAGGAAAAAAGCTGCCGTCGCAGGAAAAAGAACAAGCCTGACGGCAGAGTACGAGGGGAAACAGGGGGGCATCCTTCTGTTTTGCTCTCCCTGCTTATACATTCAAACAGCCCCCTATTACTTTGTGTTCAGGGCGGCTACAATAAGAGTGGCAACTGTGGTGGCCAGGATGTCAGGGGTATGATCGCGGTAGTCGTTATGGCAAGGGTCGGCCGAGGTTTTGGTCGGGGCGGCCGTTATGGACAGGGTAGTCCGGAGGTGGTCAGGGCCGGGGTGGTATAGGACAGGGTGATCCTAATCAATATCAGTACCAAAACCAGCACCGTTATCGAAGAAACCGGACAGAGCGGGGCCACGTCATTTGCAGAGAGCACCACAGCGGGCTTCAGCCCCGGCAGCACCGATACTAACTAACACCGGAAGGCGCCTAAACCTGTATTTAACGGCTTAAGGCAAAACTGGCATACAGATACAGCCGTCTAAATAATAACCCGTAGTGATTTATTATTTATTTTTACCTTTAAGATCATCGGTTATATCTTTATATAACTTTATGCCTTTCTTTCTTTGCGTATAAATAACCTTTAACGTTCGTTCGATACGTTTACGACCTTCAGGGTCTTTTTTAGCAGCAAGCAGTTTCTTGTGTTTTTCTTGACGTTTTTTTAATTTTTTCAGCAGTTTTTTGAGACTGTCATGCTGTTTTATCTGCTTGCGTCGTTTCGCATTCAGTACGTTCGTCAATTTATCAAGTAATTTTTCAGTACCCATTATAATCTCCACATTTAGAGCCGGCAGCTGACCTGCTGCAACCCTGTTTATTTTTCTTCAAGAATTGCTTCGATTTCATCTTTGAGTAATGCCATATCGTCTTCAATTTGTTTTAATTCAGGGTTGTACGGTGTAAAAAGTGTGCGGGCCGTTTCAGTAAGATCATCTGTAACGTCTCGTAAATAAGCACTATCATTTATCAGTGAAGTGGCCATGTCGGCTGTAATCAGATTATCACGAATGAGATGATCCAGGGCGCCGCTGGCCAGAATATCATTATGTTCAACATCAACCTTTAGCTCATCAAGAGATAATGATGTTATATCTTCATCTGTTCTGATTTTTTCAATCGTTCTCAAAAGAGAGGCTATCTGGAAGCGAATAGAACGATATTCGCGTTGAATCGTGACATTGTCAGACGTCGAGAAACTGATCAGGTTTTTCTGTAAATGTTTAATATCTTTGACAGCCTCTACAATGTATCTGCAGGCTGTACGCAAATCGTACAGACGGGTATGTTGGTCCGAGTCGTCATCAATGCGTATCTTACTGACAAAAGAGACAATAGCGTTGTATAAGGGTTTAATGTGGGCGTCGTAATATTCATCAATATCTGTTGCGACTATTCCGTCTTTACGATCAATGATATACGTGAGATCAGCATCTGAACGTATATCTTCAGGCTTGATATTCAATGTCAATGCAATAATATTAGCGGCATTTTTAAACAAATGATCTGCTTCCTTGCGTAATGCTTCAATCGCTGCATCCGGCATCTCCAGCACCGCTTCGCTTAAATAATAAGGTTCGGAAATCTTTTTAACCTTGCCGCGCAATAATCCCTCAAGAAAATTAACCAGACGGCCGACAAACGGCAGCATCACGACAACACCGACCAGGTTAAACAGGGTATGAAATACCGCCAGTTTGAGTGTAAAGTCGTTTTCAGCAATGCCCACATTATTGCTCACGAAGTTAACGGATGCAATAAACTGGTTCATGAAAACAATGGCGATTAAGCCGGTAATCATATTGAAAATAAGATGGGCCCCTGCCAGTCGTCTGCCCGCCACGTTGGAGCTCATGGCGCCGAGTATGGCCGTAATTGTTGTACCCACATTCGCTCCAATAGCCAATGCTAAAGCATTTTCATAACTTATCTGCTGGGCCGCCAGCGCCGTAATAATCAATACCAGCGTGGCATGACTGGACTGCATAACTACCGTTGCAAAAATTCCGATAACGGAAAAGATAAACAGGCCTTTCATCCCCGGCACGGCATAAGAAACCAGATCAATACCATCTTTGAAGGCTTCAAAACCTTCTTTCATATGGTGAATGCCGAGAAACAGAAATCCCAAACCGCTGAGGACATAGCCGATTCCTTTGAGATTTTTAGATTGTTGAAAAACCAGGATGATGCCGAAGACCAGCATCGGCATTGCATATGCCGATATCTTCACTTTTAAACCGAAACCGGCCACCAGCCAGGCGCCTGTTGTGGTGCCGAGGTTGGCACCGAATATGATTCCGATGCCGTCAGCAAGTGAAATGAGTCCTGCGCTGAGGAATGAGATCGTCAATACTGAAACCAGCGAACTGGATTGCATCACGGTAGTACTGACAATGCCAAAAGTCAGGCTTTTCCATAGCTTATCAGTGGTACGCCTAAGGATACGTTCTAGTGCGCCACCGGTAAAGGCCTTGAAACCTTCTTCCAGCGATAACATGCCAAACAGGAAAATCGCCACACCGGCAGCGATTTCTTTAAAATCCGGACTAACCCAGAAACCATAAGCTAGCACCATAAAGATACTGGGTAAGAGTATTTTTCGTAACATTATTTTTCCTTAAAAAGGAGACACTAAATTAATAATCTTTTCACAACATTTCAGATCGGGCCAACGACCGAATTCGAGGCATTTCGATCCAAAGCTACGTGATTATCAATAACGCCGTGTTTCAGGAGATCGATGATTTTACTAGAGAAAAAACCGGACGGATTGAAATAGGCTTATCCGCCACAGTTGATGAGTTTATACCAATTGATCTTGGAATAGCCAAGCTTTTTCGCCCGGCTCCTGGCTGGCGGCAGCTTCCGCCGCCAAGTCCACAGGCGGCTTCAACATGGCCGCATTCGGCGAAGGAAAATATGCGGTACCTGTCATAACGGATCCACTGCTTTCACTGTTCAGGAGGAAGCCAACTGTCGACGCTGTCACGGCAGCGATGCCCCCCCCTGATACCATTCTCCTTGAAACACCGGTCAAAACGGTTATTTTTGACCACATCCTGCATAACAAGGAACTTGGTCTTGCGCCGTACTGTGAATCTGTTCTTCTTTCTGGTTCTTGCACAGATGTGCGTGAACCCCGGAAAATCAAACGTTTCCGTCTTTCCATCTCCTCGCTTGGCTTGGTTGACAGATGCGAACCGGCCAAACTCCAGAAGACGGGTCTTCTCATGTTCGCAGAGAGAAAATGGCTGCTTAATGGCGAAGGTATTGTTGAACGTGTTGATTATATTTGTTCGAGCACTCAACAGATAGGAATGGAAATAAAAAAAGCAGTTCCTTTCTCCTCGGATGTAGTGAACCAAACCTTCCCTTTCAGGTACCGTTCTCCGAACAACTTCATACTGTATGCCCCGATTCCGCGCCCCTTACCCTTTGTGGAGAATGAACGCTGAAATATCTGAAGCTGGACCGAACGAGGTATATAGCCCGGGTTATGCACGCTAAAGACCATTGAGGACTGGTCTTGTGCATATGCAAGACATACCTCCGCCCCATCCGGTGCCGCTTCGAGAGCATTCTTCAGCATATTTCTAAGCACTCGACGCAGCAGGACTCTATCGGTCGTAACCTCAATTCCCTCAGAAGTATCGTCCACAACGATATTCTGATGTTGCCAGCTTTGATTTGCAGAGAACAATTCGGCGACCTCACGTAGCATTGAAAGAGGGTGGACAGTGGAAATGGTCACTGACAATTCTCTGTTTTCTGCCTGCAGCAGTCTCCTGTGAGACTCAATCTCATCTACCAGCATTCTGCCTGCCCACTGAACCAACCCGGCATATTTCGCTGCACTCTCCATGTCATTTGCCTTCCCCATGAGATCAGAGCAGCAAACTATCGGGCTAAGGGTGCTGTTAACATCGTGAAAAAATGTTCGTTCAAGGGCATGCCGCCGTTTTTCCTGACCGATGTCTTCCACGCTGAATACTGTGTAGTCCCCGCTCTTAAAGGTGTATGGTGATGCCCAGACCCGGAGGTCATACGCATCCCCGGAGGTCGAGATGATCCTGCATTCTTTCTTCACTTGGACCTTATCTTTCTGTGAGTTCAGGATCGCCTTTACAGCACCGCATTCACGGCAGAATTCAGTTGTCCCACATCCCGATTCATTCTCGCATGCGTGAATGCAGTGCAAAAGCTCTCCTGGTCGCTTACCCAGTACCTCCTCATCTGAGGATGCGTGTAGGAAATTCATCAGACCTTGATTCGTATAAACAACTTGACGCTCTCTGTTCAGGATCATCAGGATAGATGGAAGCACACGTACAACGTGTTCTGCTAATACGGCAGGCAGCAATGTTTCTGCGTCACGCATAACGCTTTCCGCGCTAGCTCGCTCAGCTGGAGCAAACATCGTAGAATTACTATTCACAGTCATCTTTTTGTTTCCTCAAACAGCGTCAACAGGTAAAGTTCACTATACTTTTGACCTTATAGATAACTTTGACATTCATAGTGTATAAAAAAGCCTTCAGGTGGATTATCTTGCCGCATTTTTCACCTATGTTGAGAGGTAATCACTAAGCATGGAAAATAAGATCTTAATATCTACCAGATATAAGAAAAAGGGGACAGATTTATTTTTTGTCAAAAACAGTTTTTCCGCCAAATGGTAATGGGAAAAATAATCGCGGTAGGGATACCGGTTACCCGGCACCCCCCGCACAGATCCGTACGTGAGGAACTACCTCATACGGCTCCTACCTCGGGTTAAGTGACGCGCAGTCGCTGGTTCATTTGCTCCTACACGTATCCTGTCAAGTCCACGCAATGTTTGTTCCTGTCTCTGAGTACAGGTCACAGGCGTACTCCTCAGAATTCCCCTTGGTCACCGCCCTTCCCTCCGGAACCT
>Ga0316189_10005861_pt1 | contig 11783 bp, 7 predicted proteins | sample LowCovwburrow_MG_FD_204930 | JGI IMG/M metagenome (GOLD analysis project Ga0316189, IMG submission 204930) | Coastal sediment microbial communities from Maine, United States - Lowes Cove worm burrow | ecosystem: Environmental > Aquatic > Marine > Coastal > Sediment | place: USA: Maine... | reverse complement strand
TGGGGCTCGGTGGGGTTTATTGTCAATGCATTGCTGTTGGGCTTGGTCTTTCAGTGGATCTCTATTGCCTACCTACCGCTACTGATACTGGCCAACCTGCTTGCCATCTGGCTGTTAACCCTGTCGGTGGATTCTCGCTCGGATATGCCAAAAGAAACCAGCGTCGGGGGGCTGATGGCCGTGATCAGGCAGCCGTTGGTGCTCGGATTCTTGGCGGTATGTTTTCTGCTGCAACTGTCCCACGGCCCCTATTATACTTTTTTCAGTTTATACCTTGAGCAGGTAGGCTACGAACGTGGGGTTATCGGTTTTCTTTGGTCGCTAGGTGTGCTGGCTGAAATTGTGATATTCCTGGTCATGCATCGCCTGCTACCGTTAATGGGGCTGCGCCGTATTATCATGTTCAGCCTGGCCATTGGTGTGGTGCGTTGGCTGCTAATTGGTTTCCAGGCACAGTCACTGCCGCTATTACTGCTAGCCCAGGTCATGCATGCGGCCACCTTTGGCGCCTTTCATGCGGCGGGTATTGAGTTGGTGCGGCGGACTTTTCCAGGGAGTTTGGCGGGGCAGGGGCAGGCGCTGTTTAATGGCGTGAGTTTTGGTGTAGGGGGTGCCGCCGGTGCCTTGCTAAGTGGTATGTTATGGGACTTCAGTGAGACAGTGACATTTACCATGGCCAGTGCAGCCAGCGCGCTGGCGCTGTTTATTGCCTGGTTGACGATCAAAGGTGAGCATATTCATGAAGGGCAGCATTAAACGCAACCGGCGCACTATTTTTCTTGGGATTTTTGCCTGTGCAAGCCTGGTGTGGGCGGCGATTGATCAGTTTGATGTTCCGCCCAGGGAATTAGCCGAGCTGTTTGCCTACACTGTAGCGGGGGTGCTGCTGGTTATTCTGTGCGCTGCGCTGTGTGTTTTGCTGATTGTTGGCTTGGGTAAAGTGCTGCGATACCTGCGACAGCGCTTCTAATGACTATTCCACGCCGCACGCAGTTTTAATATGTATGGTGGCGACAAAGTACTCCCTAAGTCAACGCAGACACGCACGCGAGTACGTAAGCTCTCAGCGGCCCTCTGACCGCCATGGATGGCGGAAATGCAGTTTTTGCAGGAGCAAAAAACTGCCATGGCCGCTGACGGTCCGCAACAGCAGACAGAGCACATCGCCTTCACGTCTAAATTCTCGTCTAGTGATGTTTCCGGATGCGCACTAGTTAGCCGGATACAGCTGCAGGGAAACCGATTGTTTATCGCCTTTTCGATTATGTTGTTTGCGCAACACCTTTACTGCTACCAGCAGTTCATCGCCGTTCCAGTGTGTTGTGTTTGGGCCATATAAGGCGCTGTTTAATACTTCGATCTCACTGCCTAGTACGGGATCTGCAAGCGTCGTGGCGAGTTCCTCGGTGCTGCCAATGATCTGCTCGGGTAAATAGGCTCGCCCCCAGTCAAGCAATGCCTGGCGGGTGGTAGCGGCATTAGCACTGCGACAGGCGGTTTTCAGGGCCCGAAATTTAGTTCGCTCACTGGCTTGACGGGCGGCCAGTTGAGCTTGCGAGTTGGGGCCGCTTTGTTTTTTCCGTAACAGAAAAATAGTGGTGAGTATCCAGCCTATGACCGCTATTGAAGTGGCTATCTGCCAGGGCAGGATGGCTGGTTGTGGCAAAGCTGACGCTTCTACGGTGGTGATGAGGGGAACCTGGGAGGTGATCGGGGTACTGCTGTTGGTAGTTGTGGCGCCGGCCCGTACAGTGATGGTGCGCGCGGGTATAAGCGCAATTTCGATCTGTTGTTTATCGGTGTTCCACCAGGGTATGCGCAGTTCGGGTATGGTATAGCTGCCAGCGGCGGTGGGTATCAAGGCCGCATTCTCTTTGCGGGTTCCCGTTATGCCAAAGCCATCTTCCTGATCTTCAAGAACCGGTTGATCCGGATAATATTTTAGTCCGGCAATAGGGGAGAGCAGTACCGGTGGTAGTTGTGCAGCCTGTAGTCCGGTGCCAGTCAGAGTAATACTGCGGGTTGCTGATTGCCCTACTGCCAGGTCCTCTGGCGCGGTGGACCAGGTTTCCTCAATGGTCATCTGCTTGGCAGGTAGCCAGGTCGGCGCTGTATAGTCAGTGGGTCGTGGTAACACGGTAATGGTCAAGGGTTCGGTGCTGCGGCGCATGCTTTGTCCATTGCCGCCGCGGTCAAATAAGGTGCGTCGAGGGCTGCGTTGCCGGCCAGTGAATACTTGCGCTGGAATGGTCAGTGTGCCGCTTTGTTCGGGAAATACAGCGTAACGCAATTCGTGAATCAAGTAGGTGCGACCATTGAGTTGACGTTGAAATGATTGCTGCTCCAGGGCCACGATAAAAGCGCCGTTGATATCCAGTTCCGATACGCTGCGGTTGTCCAAATTAATCGCCTGTTGCAGGCGCAGGGTTAATAACAGTTGCCCTTGCACATAAACGTTATCGCGATCGACCTCCGCTGAAAATTGCACAACATCGTCACCACCGGTGGTGGCCGGAGCGGGTTGCACATCGACAGTAATTGGGTTTGTTTGCCAGCCTTTGCCGGTAAATGCCGGAATAGCTAGTTGACCACTGTGCAGCGGAATAATTTCAACAATCAGCTCTTTGCTGGATTCCCGCTTGCCATTGAGAATGTTAGTGCTGGATCGACTGGACTGGTTAATTATTTGAAAGTCTCTCTCCAATGCGCTGAAATCCGTTTGCGCTATGTTCTCGTCATCGGTGGCTTTGATAACCAGTGTTAGAGAGTCACCTTCAAATACCTGGTTGCGATCGGCTATTGCAGTCACTGCAGCGTGGCTGCTCGATGCCACAAGTGCCAGTGTAAGGAGCACCAGGCCAGGAATTAACTTACCAGATATATTCATTGTTGTTCCGCTCACCTTGTTGTTGCCTCAGCCTGCTTTCGTAGCGAAATTTCTCCCGTAACAGCCCGGCGGGGTCGTCGGGTACCCGTCGCAGCCACTGCTCCATAGCCTGTTGTTTTTCACTGTCTTGTTGCTCCGCCTGTTGAGCAGACCTGGCCTGTTGTTGAGATTCTTGCTGGGACTCTTGCTCTTGCTCCTGCTGTGACTGTTGATCCTGTTCACTTTCGGAATTGTCTGCTTGTTGGGGAGGTTGCTGTTCGGCGTCTTGTTGCTGTTGTGATTGCTCAGACTGCTGCTCCTGCTGTTCATTCCCCTGGGACTGCTGGGATTGTTGGTTTTGCTGTTCACCTTGTTGGTCCTGCTGTTGGCCCTGTTCATCGGAGGACTGCTGTTCGCCATTTTGCTGATCCTGGTTGGCGCCTTGTTGCTGTTGCTGCTGTTGTTGTTGTTCCTTTAATTTTTCCAGCAACGCCACATTGTCCAGGGCATCCTGCTGGTCGGGCAGCAACGTAAGCGACTGTCGGTAGGCGGCAAGCGCACCGTCTATATCACCGGTCTTGGCCAGGGCGTTGCCTCGGTTATACAAAGAATCAGCGTCGTCCTGGGCGCTGAATTTATCCACAGCTTGTTGGTAGTTGTCGTCTCGATAGGCGGCAACGCCAGCCCATTTCTGGTTTTTAAACAAATGTGACGCGGCTTTGTTATCGCCCGCTTGCATGACACGCTGAGCCTGTTGGTCTGTGGTTAGCCACAGATCTTGCCAGTCTGCCGCCTGACTGGGAGTAGGGTAGCTAAAGAGCAGCAGTGGCAGAAAGCTCAGTAACCAGCCGCGACGGAAACTGGCTAAGGCTATTGGTAGTAGCAACACAATCAACAAGTAACCTTTATCATCCCAGGTATCTGCAACCCGATCCAGGGCAACAGCTGCCGCATCGCTGACCTCCATTGCTGGTGCGGCTACCAGCGTCAGGTCAGAATCATCGAGGCGGCTGTCCTGATAGATGCCTCCCAATCGCGAGGCCAGTTCCAACAGGTTGTCACGCTCCAGAGTCGGGATCACAATATTACCGGCTTGATCTTTTAAGAAGCCGCCCTCGGGTAACGGTATGGGGGCGCCGCTGGCGGTGCCGATGCCAAGCACGCTCAGTGTCACTGCTTCGCCACTGAGCAGCTTAATTGCAGCGTCAGTGTTTATCTTGTCTACCCCGTCGGTGAGTAGCAGTATGCGGCCGCGGCTGATGCCCGCCGAACGGAGCAAATTCAATGCCTGGGTCAGTGCAGCGCGTAAATTACTGCCTGCCAGGGGCATGATGTCGGGACTCAAGGCGGGAATCAGGTTTTCGATAGTGGGTGTGTCATCGGTGAGAGGGCTTACCACATGGGCATCTCCTGCATAGGCAACCAGCGCCGTCTGGCCTTCATGGCGTAGCGCCAGTAAATCGATCAGCTTTTGCCGTGCTCGGTCGAGTCTCGATGGGGAAAGATCCTGTGCTTTCATGGAATAGCTGAGGTCAAGTACCAGCACCAGTGCATCTTCGCGTTGGTGTACTGGCACGGGCAGTTTTTCCCAACTTGGCCCAGCGGCAGCCACTGTTGCAAGGCACCAAGCCAGGCCGAGCCAGGGCAATAAGTTTGGCTGTTTGCTGCCCACTGCCGGAGCCATCATATAGTTGAGTAACTGGGGCTCAATGACCTGTGCCCAACCGCCACCTTGTTGTTTGGCACGCCACAGCAGAGCGATTACCAATGGGGTGACCGCCAGCAACCACAGGAAGTCGGGTCGCAAAAAATGCAGTTCAGCAATGCTCATGGTTGCTCGCCCCCAAGATCCAACGGGCGGCTGCGTAGCAGCTGTGTCACTGCCAGCAATAGACTAATGGCCAATGCACCCAGCAAAGGTAGATAGCTTAATGCCTGCCGTGGTCTATACAGTGTGACATCGTGCTCCACGGGTTCAATGTCGTCTAGCAGAAGGTAAATTTCAGCCAGCTCCTTGGGATTTCTGGCGCGGAAGTAGTTACCGCCGGTGCGGCTGGCGATGGCGCGAAGGGTTTCTTCGTCCAATTCCGCTGAAGGATTTACCCGGCGACTGCCGAAATTAGTGCCCAGCAGCCCCGGCACAGTCATTTCCTCAGCGCCGATACCAATGGTGTGAATGCGAATGCCATCTTCCGCCGCCAACATTGTGGCCTCCAAAGGTTTCACCGTGCTGGCGGTATCCTGGCCATCGGTCAGCAATATCAGTACCCGACTTTCGGCCGGGCGCTCCCTCAGACGCTTGACTGCCAGACCGATGGCATCACCAATGGCGGTCTCCTGACCTGCAAAACCAATTTGGGCTTCTCTCAGGAAACGCGTAACGGTGGCGGTATCAAAACTCAGGGGTGATTGCACATAAGCGTTGCTGCCAAATAAAATCAGCCCAAGTCGATCTCCCCGGCGACGATCAATAAACTGTGAAGCAACGGCTTTTACCGCCTCGACCCGGGTGGCCATCGACTGCCCAATTTGCATGTCTTCAATGCGCATGCTGCCTGATATGTCTACGGCCAGCATCAGGTCCCGCCCGCTGTCAGGTAATTCGATGGGCTCACCCACCCACATGGGTCTCATGGCCGCCACAACCAGCAACAACCAAATCAATGCCAGGGCTAGCAGAAGTAGGTAATTTGCCGCCGGTTTGGCTATCTCGCCGCCTTCTGCCAGCTCCCGCCAATCTTCAAAAAAGGGTGCGCGTAGCGCCGGTTGGCTGCTGCGCGAACCGGGCATCCATCGATACACTAACCACGGTAGTGGCAGTACCAGGGCCAGCCAGGGCCAAAGTAGCTCTATCACGAGGGGTACCTGTGTTTGGCAATCCAGCTGCAGGCAAAGTCAAATACCGCATCGGGATCGCAGTTTGGTTCAGGCCGGTATATGGCATCGCTAAAGTTATCGGGTAGCTTTTCGATGCTGGGGGCGGACTGCGTCAGAAACGCCAGCCATGCCTGACCGTGCAGCGGAGCTACCGCTGTATTGCTGTAAACATGGACCGCCGTCGCTTTTAGTAGCTGATTAATCTGCTGCACAAACTGTGGGATATCGCCCTGTTCTAGCCAATGTTGGCGCGCCGCCTTAAGTTGCTGTAACGCCAATTTACGGTAACGGTTGCGTCGGTAGCGTTTCAGCAACCATACAGTGAGCAAGGTAAGCAATAGCAAAATAGCCACGGCTAGCAGCCACCACCCCGGTGCCGGAGGCCACCAGCCTATGGCGTCCGGTTCCCGCAGCGGCTGCAACTGGGCCAGTGGGTCCTGGGGGTTCATTTTTGTTGCCTGCCGTAATAGGGTTTGAGGGCAGTGAACGGTTTTTCTGTGGTGGATAGCTCAATTAATGGTATGCCCAGCTGCTGCAGATCGAGGGTTAAATGCTCCAGTCTCAATTGGTGTTGCTGTGCGTAGCGCTGGCGCAGTTTCCGACTACCCGTATGTAGATGAACTTGACGCTTGCCATTGGTGACACCGTAATGGCCACTTAGCGGTAGTTGAGTCTCCAGCGGATCCTGGCAGTACAGGGCGGTAATTTCATTATGCTTGGCTAATTGGAATAGGTGCTTCTGGGCCAGCTGGGTGTTGGCGCCGTGAAAGTCACTGATGATATAAATGCTGGTGCCGGGCCTGGCAACGCGACGAAGATTGCTCAACATGTTACTGAAGCTGTTACTACTGCTGTCGTCAACGTTGTGGTCGTCTTGGGGCAGCTGGTGATTAAAGTCTGCCAGCTGCGATAATAAATGTAGTACGGTTTTACGAGACCGGCGTGGACGCGTGTCGACATGGCCGTTATCGTTAAACACCAGCCCGCCAACACGGTCGTTGTTGTTCAGTGCACTCCAGGCAAGCAAACTCCCAACATGGCAGGCCAGCACCGACTTCAAGCAACGGACAGAGCCAAAGAACATACTGTTGCGTTGGTCCACAACCAGCATTACAGGGCGTTCTCGCTCTTCGCGAAACAATTTGGTATGAGCCTCTCCCGTGCGAGCGGTGACTCGCCAGTCGATACCCCGGATGTCGTCTCCGGGCTGGTAGCGACGTACTTCCTCAAAATCGATGCCCCGCCCACGAAAATTGGATTTGACAGGTCCGGCGAGCATGCTCAGGGCGCGATTGCGTCGCTGTAGTGTCAAGTTGTTGGCGGCAAAGCGCAATGCGACCAGGTCACCCAGGCTGCAGTATGCGCCTTTGGACTGTTGACTGAGCGATAGAGAGGCCATGTTCAGGCTACGGGTACCTTTGCCAGCAGTTGCATAATCACTTCGTCGGGGGTGACACCGTTAGCCTCAGCTTCAAAGCTGAGGATCAGCCGGTGACGTAATACATCCGCCGCCACTGCCTGTACATCGTCGGGGCTGACGTACTCCATGCCTCGCATCCAGGCATGTGCTCGGGCACAACGGTCCAGTGCAATGGTAGCTCTGGGGCTGCCGCCATATTCAATCAGACCGGCCAGGTCTTTGCTGTAATGTGCCGGTGAACGGCTGGCCATCACCAATTGAACCAGATAGCGTTCAACCGACTCAGCCATGTGTAGCGCCAATATCTCCTTGCGCGCCTCAAACACCGCTTCTTGGGCCAGTGGCTTGGTTGTTGTGGCTTCACCACGGCCGGCTTCGTCCCGGGTAAGCCTTAAAATGGCGGTTTCAGCCTCGGCATTGGGGTAGCCGACGTTCACGTGCAATAAAAACCTGTCCAGCTGCGCTTCTGGCAGCGGATAGGTTCCCTCCTGCTCAATGGGGTTTTGGGTGGCCATGACCAGAAATAGCCGGGGCAGTTCAAAGGTGTCACTGCCGACGCTGACCTGGCGTTCGGCCATCGCCTCAAGCAGCGCAGACTGGACTTTGGCTGGTGCTCTGTTGACTTCATCGGCTAGCACCAGATTATGGAATATGGGGCCTTTTTGGAAATGAAAAGCGGCTTCTTGAGGTCGGTATATTTCAGTACCGGTGACGTCACCAGGTAACAGGTCAGGAGTGAACTGTATCCGATGAAAACTCCCCTCAATGCCATCAGCCAGGGTTTTAATGGCGCGGGTTTTGGCTAAACCCGGTGCACCTTCAACAAGTAAATGCCCATCGGCCAGCAGGGCAATTATCAACCGTTGTACCAGGTGTTCCTGGCCGATGATTTGCTGGCTTAGCCACTGTTCCAAATTATGTATGTCTGCGCTGCTCACGCTGGCTCCCTATATGAGTTACTGCCTGATTTGCTCCCCCGGCCATTGTGCTGACGGGGGGCTGCATTGTAGCGAAACCGGTCGCTCTGTCCACTGTTGAAAAAGGGTCATAAAATCTGGCTGAAACTGTGACTTTATACCTGTTGAGAAAGTTCCGTGAATGGGTACATTGATGCTTGTTTGGGCTAGACTAGTGCCCCAGGCAGCTGATGCAAAATTATCAGCTGTTTGGCGCATTAGCGACAGGGTGAAAAAGGGGATTAGGTGAATGGCGTGGGAATCACAAAAAGCTATTTTGCTGGAATCGCTGACGGAGCGTATTGAGCAAAAAAGCAATGCAGCGCTAACAAGCGGTTTGCACGAGTTGGCGGCTCACTTCTTTAAGCAGTTTCCCTCTGAAGACATGCACGGGCGTGGGGTAGAGGACCTGTATGGCAGTTTGGTTGGCCTGTGGCGATTTATTGATAGCTGGCAGGGGGATCGCGCCAAAGTTGCCTTGTTCAACCCCGATATCCAGACCCATGGCTGGGAGGGGCGCCACACTGTCGTGGCAATTCTGTCTCGGAATATGCCCTTCCTGACGGCGTCGGTACGGGGCGAGCTAAACCGTCGACAGGTGCGTGTTCACACCATCTGCAGCTGTAATATTTCCTGCCTGCGAGATCAGTCAGGGGCGCTCGAGGAGTTGGGTGCAGCAGGACAAGAGGGCACCTCTCAAGAAAGTCTTATCTACTTTGAAATCAATCCGCACAGCGGTGACGGCGAGCTTGACACATTGCAAGCAGCGCTGCAGGAGATTCTAGCCGAAGTTGAGTGTGTGGTAGATGACTTTGAGCCCATGCGAGGACGCCTGCAGGAGGCGGTTGCTGTGGTGCAGGGTAGCAGTCTGGTGGACGCTGACCTGCGCGAAGAGGCGGCTGAGTTTCTTCAGTGGTTAGAGCGATTCCACATCACTTTTCTCGGCTATGAATACCTGGCGGTTGCCGGTTCCCCGCAGAACCCGGAAATCAACATTGACCAGCAAGCCAGCTTGGGATTGTTGCGCAATCGCTCTACCAGCGGTGTGCTTGACCTTGCCAGCGACTTACAGAAGTTTGACAAAGGTGAGCTGCTTTGTAAGCAGTTGAGTTTCTCTAAATCGCGAATTCGCTCCCAGGTGCACCGGTCAGTCTATCCCGACTATATTGAAATTAAAGCTTACGACAAAAAAGGTGTGGTTGTTGGTCAGCATCGTTTCATGGGTTTGTATACCGCCAGCGTGTATACCATGAGCCCGCGATTCATCCCGATATTGCGTCGTAAGGTGCAGGCAGTAATGGATCAATCAGCCTTAGATCAGAGCAGTCACGCTGGGCGAGAGTTGCTGCGAGTATTGGAGATGTTTCCGCGTGACGAGCTGTTTCAGTCCAGCATTGATGAGCTATATTACACCTGTTCAGCAGTCAATCAGATTCAGGAACGGCGCAAGGTGCGACTGTTTGTCAGGCGCGATCTGCATGATAAGTTTGTTAATTGCCTGGTGTATGTTCCCAGGGATAGATTCAATACCGAGTTACGTTTGCTTATCGACGGCATCCTCAGTCGGGCGCTCGGTGCCCAGGAGTCAGAGTTCAATACCCATTTCAGTGAGTCAATTTTGGTCCGCTGTCACTTTGTTTTTCGTGTTGATCCGGCGATACCCGTCACTTTTGATATAACTGAACTGGAGGAGCAAATTGTGCAGGCAACGCTGTCATGGGAGGACCGTCTGCGGGACCGGCTTGCGGAAGAGTTTGGGGAAGAAGTCGGCGATGATTTGACCACCCAGTTTGGCGCAGGGTTTCCTGCAGGTTATCGGGCAGATTTTGATCCTCGCGTCGGGGTCATGGATATCAAGAATCTAAAACGTGTCGCCGATGGTGAAGAGTTGCTGTTGGTGCTGCACCGAGCGTTTGAGGAAGACGACAACCTGCTGCGATTACGCATGTATCATGCCAGCGATCCCCTGCCTTTGTCTGATGTGTTACCCATTTTGGAAAACATGGGTTTGCGTGTGGTGTCGGAGCGTCCTTTCAAGGTGAAATCCAACACTGGCACACTTTACTGGGTGCAGGATTTCAGCTTGATTTATTCTCTTGCTCAAGACATAGACGTCGATGAGGTCCGGGAGGAATTTGAAGACGCTTTTACCCGTATCTGGTTTGGTGCGGCAGAGAGTGATTCTTTTAATCGACTGTTGCTAGGTACCCGGCTCAGCTGGCGTGAGATAGCGTTGCTTCGGGCCTACGCACGCTACCTGCGCCAGGTGCAGTTTAATTTCAGTGTCGACTATATCGCAGAGACCATGGCCGACCATCTGCCCATAACGGCCAGTATTGTGGAGCTGTTTCTGACCCGCTTTTCACCGGTTTTTGACGGTGATGAAGAATGGCGGATGCAGCGCGAGGACGCAATGGAGAAACGGGTGTTGGATTCCCTCGATACTGTTCAAAACCTGGGCCAGGATCGCATCATCCGGCAGTTTGTGATGGTCATCAAGGCGACACAGCGCACCAACTTTTTTCAAGAAAGCAGCAGTGGCGAATTGAAATCCTACTTCTCTTTTAAGCTATCTCCGGGGTTGATACCCGATATTCCCCAGCCGGTTCCCCTGTTTGAGATATTTGTTTATTCACCGCGGATGGAAGGTGTGCACCTGCGCGGAGGGAAGGTGGCCAGGGGTGGTTTGCGATGGTCGGATCGCCTGGAAGATTTTCGTACCGAGGTGCTGGGCTTGGTGAAAGCGCAGCAAGTGAAAAATGCAGTGATTGTTCCGGTAGGGGCCAAAGGGGGTTTTGTTGCCAAGCGCCTCACGGCAGATATGTCCCGGGACGACATACAACAGGAAGGCATTGCCTGTTACCAGATGTTTATCAAAGGCCTGCTGGATATCACCGACAATCGGCTTGAAGATCGCATTGAAACGCCACAGCATGTGGTGCGCAAAGACGATGAAGACCCCTACCTGGTGGTGGCAGCTGACAAAGGCACAGCAACTTTCTCGGATATTGCCAATCAAATTGCCGCCGATTACGGTTTTTGGCTGGGTGATGCGTTTGCCTCAGGCGGTAGTGTTGGCTACGACCATAAGAAAATGGGTATTACTGCCAAGGGTGCCTGGGTTTCTGTGCAGCGGCATTTCCGTGAGCTGGGTATAGATGTGCAAAACACCGAGTTTTCAGCCATTGGTGTAGGTGATATGGCAGGGGATGTGTTTGGTAACGGTATGCTGATGTCAAGGCAAACCAAACTGCTAGCGGCATTTAACCACTTGCATATTTTTATTGACCCGGACCCTGACACTCAGTTGAGTTACCAGGAACGACTGCGATTGTTTGAGCTGCCGCGTTCCAGTTGGGACGATTATGATAAGCGGCTGCTCTCTGCCGGTGGTGGTATTTTTTCCCGCGCCGCAAAATCAATCCCGGTCTCCCCGGAGATGCGAGACCGTTTTGATATCCAGGTTGAACTGATCACTCCCAACGATCTCATTTCATGCCTACTTAAAGCCCCCGTGGATTTAATGTGGAACGGTGGTATTGGCACCTACTTTAAAGCCAGTACTGAATCGCATATGGATGTTGGTGATAAAGCCAATGACAGTTTGCGTGTTGATGGTAAAGATATGCGATGCAAGGTTGTGGGTGAGGGGGGCAACCTGGGC
>Ga0316189_10005860_pt1 | contig 11784 bp, 9 predicted proteins | sample LowCovwburrow_MG_FD_204930 | JGI IMG/M metagenome (GOLD analysis project Ga0316189, IMG submission 204930) | Coastal sediment microbial communities from Maine, United States - Lowes Cove worm burrow | ecosystem: Environmental > Aquatic > Marine > Coastal > Sediment | place: USA: Maine... | reverse complement strand
TCCCCTTCAAGCTCCGGGTGGCGTATATGTAGAAACTTATCTGCCCGACATGGCTCAAGTGAACAGCTAAGTTGTGGCCTATCTACGCCTGCAACAGCATCGTAAGCGTTGTTCAACAGGTTCAAAATCACCTGCTCCAGCAGAGAGACATCACCAGCAACGATAAGCCTCTGATCACTCACATCACATGTGATTTCAACATCTTCAGCAAAACCTCTTCTGGCCAGCATCACCGTCTCTTCAACCAGATCATTCATCGAAAAGGTTGAGAGCCTAACCGCATCCTTGCGGGCAAAGGTCAACAGCTTCTTAATCATATCAGCAGCTCTGACAGCCATTTTTTCAACAGCACTGAGTTTTTCGATCACAACCTGATTATCTTGAGCAGCCCTTCGGGCCAGATAGATATTGCCTTGAATCGCAGCCAGCGTGTTGTTGAAATCATGGGCAATGCCTCCCACCAGTGTGCCGATCGCCTCCATCTTCTGGGCGTGACGCAGCTGATCTTCCAGACCTCGATGTTCGGTAATATCCTGAACTGTGCCCATCATCCTGATCGCTACACCATTCTCAAATAGCGCACTTCCCTCTTCATGTACAAAACGTTCACTGCCATCGGGCAACACAATCCTGTGCTCAATCGCGTAGGGGGTACCATGCGCAACAGCAGCAGATGTGGCGCTATTCACCATCTCACGATCATCCGGGTGCACTGTGTTGAGAAAGGCCTCATAAGAGGCTCCAAACTGCTGCGGCTGTAGCCCGAAAATCCGATAGATCTCATCAGACCATTGCAGCTCATTGGTTTGAATATCCCAGTTCCAGTTACCCAGTTTGGCCATAATCTGCGCATCACTGAGCATCTTCTCACTACGCGCAAGCGCCTCTTTCGAGGTGATAGCTGCATTTGCAAACTGCCTCTGGCGATGCGCATTCTGCACTATTGAATAGAGCAACAAGCACAGGGAGCCAGTCAACAGCAGCCCGAAGCCAAGAATGAAGCCAGGCAAGAGATTTTTCTGGCCCTCAAAAAAAGCAGGGGCCGGCGTTGTAATCACCTCCCAGGTTTTACCAGCCACTTCAATTTGCCTTGAATAGACCAACTCATGACCGAGTAGTGTTTGACGTTCACGTATGGAGATATTCTGACCATTTCGTGCTCTGGAGAAATAGGATGCCAGATGTTTCGGTGCACTCTCTTTAGAGATATCAAAGAGATCCAGATCAAGCCCGGCGGCCTCAAAATCACTGATACTTTTAGCAAGCACTGCGTATGGACTGAACACTCCGGCCACAAAACCCTGCAATCGCTGGTGCATGGGTTGGGTCATCATATCGTGAAATACCGGCACAAACATTACGATACCAGTCCCGCCGGATCTATCCTGCATCCCGTCGACTATCGATGCGCGTGGAGAAAGTGATATTCGTGCTGCATCAAGTGCAGCTTGCATATCCGCATTGGAAGCCAGATCAAGACCGATCGTCATGCCCCCTATCTGAGCAGGCTGCAGGTATTGAACAGGAAAGTAATCCGGACGAACTGCTGCCCTGACCATCTTTCCGGATTTTTCATCAGTAATTCCAAGGCCTGTTTTACCAGGCCCGCTGACGGAGCCTTCAAAACTCTCGCGTTCATCGTGTCTGACATGCGGAATCCAGGCATAGGTCAAACTGGCCTGATTGTTTGCACTCAGATGCGACACAAAATGAGCAAACTCTTCAGGGCTGACGTGTTGTGATGACTCAAAAAAAACTGCCAGAGAATTCAGCTGCTGCAGCTTGAATCCCATTCGCGTCTTTAGAGATGAGATCCTGTCATCCGCAGCGGTGACAAATGCCCTCTGCAGCCGCTCCTCACCCCACTCAATCGCCATAGCATAGAGCAACAAAGAGATGACAACACCGACAAAACCGGCAAATGCCACAGGCAACAGATGCGGCCGTCGTCGATCTTCACTGCTCGCTGATTTGAGTACCCTGCTCACGGCCACCTCTTTGTTTATCTGATGAAGATTTCACTAACCTTAAGCTGTAACAGTCAGCAGGAGAGTAAAGAAAGAATCATGCCACACCACCATTGCGGCAATCAGTATCAAAGCGATTCGGCTATAATATAAAAGGAGCTGAGATTGCGCTCAGCCCCTTTTGTAATAGAAAAAAATTGCGATCTATTTATGTTAAATTTGGTAATAGACAGCCCCAGATATCGAAAGGGCTCAAAATGACTTGTTCACGATAAAGCTAATTCCCCTCATTGAAGCCTTCGATTCAGGTCCATTGGCATGCTCTACTTCACTCAAATACTCAACCCACTCAATGGCCAATGACCCCTTGAGGCGAAACTGATATTCCAGACCAAGTCCGTAAGTTACACCTGTTTTCCAGGGTGTATTCAGACGTTGAACTCCACCACTACTTGTAGTGGCCTCAAACCTGGCTGCAGTTCCTCCAAAAAGACCATAAACCTTGAACTGATCAGTAACCGGAAACTGTGGCTTAAGCAGATACGAGAAGAAGGCGTTAGTTCCAATTTTCAAGTTTACTGGAAGCGTATAACCAAGCGTATTGGCAGGAAAACCCGCGCTACCACTGCCTGTCAAACCTGCACGCAATTCTACTCCGATATATTTTTTATATTGAATGCCTGTGTTAAGAAAAGTACCCCAAGTAGATTTATTCATGCCTATACTACTCGTTGCCCGGACTTCAGAGTATTTCAGATGAAACATTCCTGCTCCAAGGCCTATATAGGGCTTAAAGTCACTTGCTGAGGCTGCAGAAGCACTGCTCAAAACGCATAGAGCCAGAAGGCCAAACCACATTTTCTTCAATTACTCCCCCCTCTTTCGAGCCACTTCCCAACAGCCGAAACCACATATGCAATCGCAGTCGTGCATAGTTATAATTAGCACGCGCAAATTTGACAAGCTAAACCTAGCAAAACGGGCCCGGCCATGACACAACCAGCATGGACATCACACCACTCTCTTCCTACATTGCCCCCATGTCAGCCACCCAATTGCTTTACCAGAACATAGCGCATAGCTCCCTGAGCAGTGTCACTGTCATCAATGCCCAGGCGCATCCTCTACTCAATGAGATCTGCGCAAAGACTACCACCTGCCTTCTGCAACAGAGCTTCAAACCATCATCTGATGCTTTGCGCCATTCTGGATTGAAATGCATTACAGAGCTTAGCGTGAATCAAGGTAGTGACCTGATTCTGATTCACCCCTCGAAAAGCAGGCAGCAGACACTTTTCTGGATGGCTGCATCGATGCAGCAACTGGAGCAGGGTGGAAAAATAGTTATGGCCTGTGCCAACAATCACGGCGCCAAAGGTTATGAGTCAGCTCTCAAGACGCTTGCCGGTAATATCGTTTCAACCTCAAAATCCAAATGTCGTATTTTTTCCGCCACGAAATCCGACAGCTTCGATGATGAACTGTCTGAGCAGTGGTTGCATAGTGGCAAAGCCCAAGTCGTTGCATCCCATGGACTTATTTCACGCCCCGGCCTGTTCAGCTGGGATCGACCGGACTCGGGCTCTCTCCTACTACTCAAGCACCTACCTGAACTGACTGGATCGGGCATGGATCTCTGCAGCGGTTACGGCCTGCTTAGTGAACAAATTCTACGCAGTTCCGGACAGCTCGATCACATTCATCTGGTTGAAGCTGAACAGCTGGCGCTGGATTGTGCAGCCCGAAATTGTGAACCGTGGGGCTCGAAGGTGAGCTATCACTGGCTGGATGCTGCCAGTGAATCGTTACCAACAGAAATGGACTGGGTGGTCTGCAATCCGCCATTCCACACCGGGCAGGATCGCGATATTGAGCTTGGACGAAAGATCATCATCAACGGCTGCAAGGCTCTTAAACCGGGCGGAGAAATTTATCTGGTAGCCAATCGCAAGCTTCCCTACGAGCCTGTGCTGCAATCAAATCTGAAAAGTGTTCAGACTCTGATTGAGGCCGAGGGATTTAAAGTGATACGGGGAGTACGATGAGCCAATTGAAAACTGAAAGACTGGATAAGCTGCTCTCAAATCTGGGTTACGGGGCCAGAAAGGATGTACGCTACTGGATTAAAGAGGGCTGGATCACCATCAATGGCGATGCAGCCACCTCTCCTGCCCAGAAGGTTGTAGCTGACCAGGTGTTACTTGATGGCAAAGCGCTGGATCACCCGCATGGTTTAACCATCATCTACCATAAGCCACTGGGCACAGTCTGCTCCCGCAAGGAGAACGGACGCCTGATCTATGCCGACTTTCCTGATCGCTGGATTGACCGAAAACCACCACTCTCAGCAGTTGGACGACTGGATAAAGAGACATCAGGACTACTGATTGTGACCGATGACGGTCACCTGAACCATCAGCTGACCAGTCCGAAAAAACATATCTCCAAAACCTATGCCGTCACGCTGGATCGGCCTCTTGCAGGCAATGAAGCTGAAATATTTACTGCCGGAGAACTGCTTCTGGAGGGAGATGATAGGCCATGCCTGCCTGCAGAGATGTGCGCAGTCGGTGAAAAGGAGGCGACTCTGGTACTACACGAAGGGCGCTACCATCAGGTTCGTCGTATGTTTGCAGCTGTTGGCAATCACGTGACTGCCCTTCGCCGAACCCATATCGGTACGATGTCCCTACAAGACTGTGCGCTTTCAGAGGGTGACTACACAGTCACCACTGCTGATGCGCTACTAAAGCTTATTTTGGCGGATGCGGATTAACATTAATCAGTCGTTGTAAGAGATGCGGCGCAGGTAAGCGTCATCATCAAACTTATGTTGGCGCGAATAGGGTTTCATGCGGGTTGTTGGTCGTTGATAACTTGAGCGCTGAGTGCCAGCCATGGCCACTTTTGCAGCCCCGTCAATAAAACCACTCAGAAATGTCGCCTCCGCACCGGGGCTCACCTGATGATCCCGGGCAACAGCAGTTCCTGATATCAGCATCAATGATGATAACAATATAACAGTTTTCATATTGGCCTCCTTACTCGCCCTTTCACAGAGCTTGTCTGGTGATATTAATGAGCCTGATAACAAGGAAATGTGATTCCGGTCATGAAAAGGTAAAAAGCCACACCTGGTTATAGAGAACTGTTTTTCTATTGCGTGCTCATAATCCCTAAGCAGGGAAAAATCACCTTTAGCAAGCGGAGATAGCTTATAAAATCAATTTTTCGAGTGCTGTGAATGAATATTAGCGGAACATATTCTTCATACGGGTACCAAGGCTGGACTCAAGCCCCATCTGCTTGGGAGAAACCTCATAAAGCGTACTCACACCAACACCCTTAAGTGTCATATTTTTTGGCGAACCGATCAGGATATCGCCTGAGTAGTCGCGAATTTTGGTATGAATCAGGCCATAAACAATCTCATCAATGAGAATCTGGTTGCGCAGAGCTTGCGACTCAATACGCGCCCCTTTATCCATCGCATGGCCAATAAAATCCTGCTCCAGACCCGGAATCTCTTTCACATAACCGCAGGTGATTCCGATTCGGAAATTCATCGTTCCGACAATCTTTTTCAACTTCTTGCGCCCGTCAGAAAGGCTGCTTTTGATCAACATGGATGCCATCACCGCATCAATAGCCCGCTCAAATACGATCAACACGCCGTCGCCGAGCTTTTTAACAACCTGGCCATCGTAACGCTCAACCGCACGTTCACAGATATCGCAAAACAGACGGTTACGCATATACCCCTTGGTGTGCCCCATGGAGCGCTTATATTCCGTCGAGCTCTCAAGATCGGTAAACATAATACATTTGTAGTGATCCTGAGTCGTCGCAATGGCTTGCGCTACATTCTCAATGATCACATCCAGATCGAGTTTGGGCGCATTGACGCGACTGGCAGGACGGGATGCAGCAAGTTTAGGTACTGAAGCCAGAGCGGTGGAGGAGACAACCAGATCTACAGCATTTTCTTTGTCCGAAGCTTTTCGACTGGTAGCAGGTTTGTGATTACTTGCAGGAGTCCGGCTGGTCGCAGGTTTACGATTGCTTGCAGGAGCCCGGCTGGCGGTCGACTTGGGAATGGTCAACACCTTCACTTCACTACTGCTTCTCGTCGATTTTCTCACTGCACTCATATCTCTTCCTCCTGCACAACTTTGCTGACCGCAATGCTTGGAGAGACTGTCATGGGAAGCTGTGACCCAAATCGCAAATTGGCTGAAACAACCACAATATGACGAAACAGAAAGAGCGTTAACTATTGAATATTAAATATAATTCCCAGCTTCATACAAAGCTGACAAAGCACATGTAAAATAGCGTTATTGTATGAATATGATTAAAAAGGCCTGTGTGCAGAGAAGTCTGCAAGCTCGGCAAGCAGAGATTTTATCTCACTATTTGTATTTTCAGGCAGCTGTTGTTTGGCGCGTGCAGCATAATCCCTGGCACGTTGCATCGCATATCCTGAACCATCCTGAGCTGCGACACGTTCACGAACCCATTCGCGATCACCATCTTCATAGCAGCCGCGCTCTGCAACCTCTTCCACCCGTTTAGCCAGCTCACTATCCCGCTGCATGGCATGAATCAGTGGCAGGGTGATTTTACCCTCTTCAAGATCATGGCCTACCGGTTTACCCGCCTCTTCCGCCTCTGCCAGATAATCCAGTGCATCATCCATCAGCTGAAAGGCGACACCAAGGCACATGCCATAATCAGCCAGATTTGCGACAACCTCGGGGCTCTGACCTGATACGTGTGCCCCGACTTCACTGGCAGCTTTAAACAGCACAGCAGTTTTGCGTTCGATCACTTCAAGACATTCAGCCTCAGTCATCCCCAGATGAAAGGTGCGAGAAAGTTGTAGCACCTCACCCTCTGCAAGTGCATTGGTGACATCACTCATCAGCTTGAGCATCGCCATATCACCATCAGCCACCATCATCTGGAAAGCTCTTGAGAAGAGATAGTCTCCAACCAGCACGCTGGCCTGATTACCCCAAACGCCATTGGCAGAAGGTGAACCCCGGCGCTGATCGGATGAATCAACAACATCATCATGCAGCAGTGATGCGGTATGAATAAATTCAATCACAACAGAGAGTGGAATGTGGCTATTACCCTTGTAATCAAATAGACGGGCGATCAGCAGACAGAGAAGCGGACGCAGCCGTTTACCACCACTATTTACAATATAGTGGCCAATAGCCGGAATCATCATGATATCGGATTGCAGATTTTCATGGATACAGGCATTCACCCGATCCATATCCTCACTGCACAACTCCGTTGCACGCTCCAGCGGGGAGATCATTGCACTACTCACGGGTTGTGCATCGTATGCGCGATGTTCGTGCCGTCAAGCTAAAGGCAGGTTATGCTTGGCAAATGGAAGTTATTCTCGCATCACGATCACCCCGTCGCCTCTACCTTCTGCAAGCAGCAGGCCTTGCTGTTGAGGTGCGCCCTTCACATATCGATGAAACGCCTCTGGCGCATGAGAGTGTTGCCGACACCGTGCAACGCCTGTGCAGAGAAAAAGCGCTGGCCTGCCAGGTTGAGTCCAACATCCCCGTCATTGCCGCTGACACACTTGTAGCCATTCATGGTGAAGCTCTGGGGCAGCCTGAGGATCTGAAACATGCAAAACAGATGCTTTTGAAGTTATCCGGTCAACAGCATCAGGTGCTGACCGCCGTCTGTGTGAGAGTGGGAGATCAGATCCAGAGTGACTGCATTCAGACGCGTGTTACATTCCGCGACATCAGCAGTGATGAGATTGATATCTATCTGGCCCATAATGATATTCTCGATAAGGCTGGCAGTTACGCCATTCAGGGCGGCGCTGCCTCGTTTATTCAGGCCATTGATGGGCCACTGGACAATGTGATCGGTTTGCCGGTTGCCACAACCCTGCATATGATCGCTCAGATGAAGGAAAAATTATGAGTATTGAACTACTGGTTAATGTGGCGCCATTTGAAACACGCATCGCCCGCATTGAAAACAATCTGGCTGAAGAGATCTATATTGAACGCGAAAGTGAACGCGGCCTGAAGGGTAATATCTATAAAGGGCGTGTGCAGCGGGTACTGCCCGGCATTCAGGCTGCCTTTGTTGATATCGGCATGGAGAAAGCCGGATTCCTCTATGCCGGCGATATCGCCACAGCCAAACAGGATAGCGCTGAACTTTCCGATGAGTTGGAAAATGGCGATGAGTCAGAGCGTGATAACGAAAGCTCAGAGTCGCACTACTCCCGTCGCTCTGCACCAGCTATCGCCAGCCTGATTAAAGATGGGCAGGAGTTGATGGTACAGGTCTCACGTGAACCGATCGCCTCGAAAGGACCTCGCCTGACAACGCAAGTTGGCTTAGCAGGTCGCTATCTGGTCTACCTGCCTCAACTCGACCATGTCGGCATCGCACGCCGCCTTGAAGATCAGAAAGAGCGCGATCGCCTACTGGCTATCGGTAAAGCCATTAATCCCGAACAGGGTGGCGTGATCATCAGAACCGTCGCAGAGGGGCGTAATGAAGATGAGATGCGTCAGGATCTGGATTTCCTGCTGCGCCTCTGGGGCGACATTGAAAAACGAGCCAAAAGTTCAGCGCCGGGCAAGATCATTCATAAAGAGTTGAATCTCTATCTGCGGGTGATGCGCGATTATGTTGATAGCGATGTCGAGAAAATCCATATCGACTCGAAAGAGGCATACGAGAGCATGAAAAAGTTTGCCCGCCGTTTTATGCCTGAGGTTGCCAAGAAACTCTACTACTACCCGGGAGACCGCCCGATCTTTGATGTTTACGGCGTTGAAGAGGCGATCGAACGCGCCCTGCAGCGGCGCGTATCTCTGAAATCCGGTGGTTATCTGGTGATTGACCAGACCGAAGCGCTGATCGCCATTGATGTAAATTCAGGCTCCTTTGTCGGCTCTCGCAACATGGAGGAGACCGGCTTTAAAACCAACCTCGAGGCGGTGCATGAGATCGTGCATCAGCTAAGACTGCGTAATCTCGGCGGCATTGTTGTTGTCGATTTCATTGACATGCAGGAAGAGGAGAACAAACAGCGTCTGATGGAGGTGCTGACTGAGGCTCTTAAACGGGATAAGGCCAAAACCCATGTGGTTCAGCTCTCTGATCTGGGTCTGGTTGAGATGACCCGTAAACGCACACGTGAATCCCTTGGTCGCATTCTGCTCAATGAGTGCCACCACTGTCATGGTGTAGGCAGTGCTAAAAGTCCGACCACCATCTGCTATCAGCTGTTTCGTGAAGTGGTTGCTGAAGCCCGCGCATACCCTTGCGAAAAACTAATGGTGATTGCTCATCCGAACATTATCGATCTCATGCTTGGTGAAGAGAGCAAGTCGGTAGAACAGCTTGAAGAGTTCCTGCGTAAAGAGATCAGACTGGAGAGCAATGAACAGTTTGCACCGGACCATTACGAAATCGTCCTGCAATAAAGTAGTGGAATACATACTATGACCGGAAAATTCCGTTCACCACTACTGCTCTATGTCCATATCCCCTTCTGCGCCCATAAATGTCACTACTGTGACTTTAATTCGCATGAACGATCCAAACCTGAGTGGAAGCAGTACCAGCAGGCACTGATTGCTGAACTGAGCCACTGGTCTGAAAATCCACGCTTTGCCGGCAGAAAGTTATCATCCATATTTTTCGGTGGCGGCACCCCTTCTCTTGCCCCGCCTGAACTCATTGCCGATGTGATTCAGACTGCAGAACAGCTACTTGGCTTTGAAGATAATATTGAGATCACGCTTGAAGCCAATCCCGGTACTGTCGATGCCGATCATTTCTCCGCTTATCGTCAGGCAGGTGTGAATCGCCTCTCCATGGGCGTTCAAAGCCTTGATGATAGTGAGTTACGCTGGCTGGAGCGTATTCATGACAGCAGACAGGCGCTCACAGCCTTTGAGATCGCCAGGGCCTCCGGTTTTGATAACATCAATCTGGATCTGATCTATGGCCTGCCGAATCAGTCACTGGATCAATGGCTAAAATCCCTTCTCGCGGCGATCAGCCTTGGTACAGAGCACCTATCCTGCTACCAATTGACCATTGAACCGCACACCAAACTGGCTGCAAGCCATGCCATTGATCCAATCAACATCCCGGACGATGAACTGGCTATTGCCATGTTCACCCAGATACGCAAACAGCTAGCAGCAGCCGGGCTTGAGGCCTATGAGATCTCCAATTTTGCCAGAGCTGGACTTAAATGCCGCCACAATGACGGTTACTGGAAGTATCACGATTACATCGGTATCGGTGCCGGTGCCGCAGGCAAATGGGATGACTGGAGCCCCGAGAACCCCGGCGGTGTCAGCCGCTACAGCAATATCCGCACCCCTGAAGCCTATATTGACGCTGCGATAAAAAGTGGCGAAGCGATCAATAGCCGGGAATCACTAACTAAACAGCAGGCCGCTGCCGAAGCAGTCTGGGTCGGCCTGCGCCGCAGCCACGGCATCAACCGCCGCGATTTCAAAGATCGCTTCGATGCAGATCTCCGGGAACTATTTTTCGATGAATTAAGCCCATGGCTGAAACAGGGCTGCCTTGCGTTAAACGAACAACAACTATGCCTGACTGAGTCAGGCCTGTTATTGGCCGATGCTATCGCGGAATCTGTTCTATAAATAAAAAGGGAGGCAAACAGCCCCCCTCTTATCACAGATAGCTAGAATGTCTTTTACTGAATCGATACTTCATCACCAATAATTGTTGGTGTAATAAAGATCAGCAGTTCATTACGGTTATCACTTTTCTGCTTCCGTTTAAAGAAGTGGCCAATAAGCGGAATATCCATCAAACCGGGCACACCATTGACAGTGTCTGATGTGGTCTGGGAGTAGATGCCACCCAGAACAACAGTTTCACCATTCTTGACCAGCAACTTGGTCACTACCTGTTTCTTGTCGATTGAGGGAGCTCCACCAGTAATTGGATTATCAATAGGGGTATCCTTATTCACCACCAGCTGCATGATAATGCGCTTATCTGCAGTAATCTGAGGTGTCACCTTCAAAGCAAGTTTGGCACTCACCAGTGTTGTGGTAATCGTCGTCACACCACCGGAGAAGGTTGATGACTGGAACGGAATCTGGCGATCCTGCTCAATCAGCGCTTCCTGAAGGTTACTGGTAAATACACGCGGACTTGATACCACCTTAATATCACCAACCTGCTCGGCAGCAGAAAGCTCCAGGTTCAAGTTCAACGCCCCACCTAACGTGCCCAACGAATAACCAATGGCACCACCTGCTCCGGCCTGAACAAGAGCGCCTAAATCCACGACATTAGTTCCAACAGCCGATCCATTTACCGTATGCGTTCCGCCTTTACCTGTCGTGTTATACTGCCCACCCCACCTGATACCCAGATCACGCGCAAATGAGTCGGTAGCTTCAACAATACGCGCTTCAATCAGAACCTGCTGGGTAGGTTTGTCGATCACCGCCACCAAGCGTTTGATATTATTCAGACGCTCGCGTGTATCGGTAATGATCATCGTATTGCTGCGCTCATCCAGAAGAATAGAACCACGACTGGAGAGAAGCTTTAATTCTCCACCGCCACCACCAGCACTATCACCTACATCTTTACCGGTCACATCTCCACCAGTCACTGCACTCTTCACAGACCCACCTTGTAGAATGGTTTGTACATCATTGACTGATGCATAACCCAGGGTGATGAATTCAGTATCCAGCGGTGCAACATCTTCAGCACTGGCCTTGGCCGCTTTGCGTGAATCTGAATCAGC
>Ga0316189_10005859_pt1 | contig 11785 bp, 12 predicted proteins | sample LowCovwburrow_MG_FD_204930 | JGI IMG/M metagenome (GOLD analysis project Ga0316189, IMG submission 204930) | Coastal sediment microbial communities from Maine, United States - Lowes Cove worm burrow | ecosystem: Environmental > Aquatic > Marine > Coastal > Sediment | place: USA: Maine... | reverse complement strand
GGTGCCGGGATAATGCCCTCGGCCTTGGCAAACTTCACACCGGCCTCAAACGTTGCCACCTGCGGCACCGCCACTGCCTCAATAACGCCTTCATGATAGAGCTGCGAGACGAGTGCCGAATCACCATGATAACGCAGGCCCCCGGCATGAATGCTTGGCGGCACAAAATCGTGGCCGAGCGTGTATTGCAGCAGCAACGGGGTCAGCCCTGCCGTATCGCCGAAGTCATAGGCATAGTGGCCACGAGTGAGTGTCGGGCATGAGGTCGGCTCCACCGCCACCATCCGCACCTCTCTGCCTGCCGCCTTGTCAGCAAGGAACGGGAATGCCGCACCGGCAAAGTTGGAGCCGCCACCACAAGGCGCAAAGATCACATCAGGATAGTCACCCACCTTCTCGAACTGTTTTTTGGCCTCCTGACCGATGATGGTCTGGTGCAGCAGCACATGGTTGAGCACCGAGCCCAGCGCATAATTGGTATCCTCGCGTGTGGCCGCCTCCTCCACCGCTTCGGAGATAGCGATGCCGAGTGAACCCGGCGAGTTTGGATCACCGGCCAGAATATTGCGTCCGGCGTTGGTGAGGTTGGTCGGGCTTGCCAGCACCTCCGCACCCCATGCCTGCATCATTGAGCGGCGGGACGGCTTCTGCTGATAACTGACGTTCACCATGTAGACACGCACTTCGAGGCCGAACATGCTGCCCGCCAGAGCCAATGAGGAGCCCCACTGACCGGCGCCGGTCTCGGTGGCAAGCCGTTTGATACCGGCCTGCTGGTTGTAGTAGGCCTGCGGAATAGCGGAGTTCGGCTTGTGTGATCCGGCAGGACTCACACTTTCGTTTTTGTAGTAAATTTTGGCAGGTGTGCCGAGCGCCTTTTCAAGACGGTGGGCGCGAATCAACGGCGATGGTCGCCACATGGTCAGTGCCGAGCGCACTTCATCCGGAATGGCAATCCAGCGCTCTGCACTCATCTCCTGCTCCAAAATGGCAGGAGGAAATATGGCCAGCAACGCCTCGGGTGAAATCGGATTGCCATCGGGGCCCAGCGGCGGCGAAGGCGGATTCTTCATATCCGCAACGACATTGTACCAGTGGGTCGGCATCTCCGATTCATCAAGTAGAATTTTTGTTTGCATCACTCTCCTCCTCACGCTGGCCCAGTTCCGGACTGACTCCAGTATGAATATCTATGTCACATGACTCAAGTTGTATGAATTTGAACAATTCTACGACCAACCGGTATTTAGGAGATTGTGATATGACTGTTCTAACGCGCCTGCTGATGATTCTAATGCTTGCCATGCCGTTTAACGCCATGGCTGAGGAGACGGCAATCTTTGCCGGAGGCTGCTTCTGGTGCATGGAGAAACCTTTTGAAGAGGTAGAGGGCGTCACCGCCGTTATCTCCGGCTACAGTGGTGGAAAAAGCAGTAACCCCAACTACAAAAACTACGGTGCCGGCGGCCATATCGAGGTGGTCAAGGTGATTTTTGATGCCGAGAAGGTCAGTTATGACCGACTGCTCGATATCTTCTGGCGGCAGATCGACCCGACCGATGCAGGCGGGCAGTTTGTTGATCGCGGCTTCCAATACAGCACGGCGATTTACTACCTGAATGAGAGCCAGCGAAAAGTTGCGCTGGCCTCAAAGATGAAGATGGATGCAAAAGGTGTTTTTGGTGCCCGGATCGTTACCCCGGTCAAACCTGCTTCAACCTTCTATGCGGCTGAGGAGTATCATCAGAACTACGCTGCAAAAAATCCGCTGCGCTACTGGTATTACCGCAGCCGCTCAGGGCGCGATGACTATCTTGTTAGTACCTGGGGTGAAGCGGCTAAACATTAACTTCACTGCTTGATCGGAAGAAGCACCCTGCACTCCGGAAAACCGGAGCAGCCCCAGAACTGACTATTTGCCTCTGCGCTCTTCTTGGCACTGCGCCGCACCATCTTACGCCCACACTCTGGACAGACCATGACCAGTGGTCGGGGAATTCCCGCCACTGTTCTTTCCCACTGAACCTGTCTGCTGTCTGTTTTGGGTGATGATTTCAAAAAGCCCATCCTCTGCTGACAAAAATTTCGCGCTTTCTAGGGATAGGCCGCTCTCCTGTCTATCGCATGAATATGCTATATCAGCGGATATTTTGAATATGCTTAGGCTAGAGATCGAGCTCGAAGTTCACCTCTTTCCACTCATCGCTGATATTCAATACCCCCTGACAAAAATTGCCACCGCGATGTTCGACCCGGTCCAGGGTAGATGAATATTTTTTGTCCCCGATCGGCAGCAGCGTGCTGATTCCGGGTTGCAGGTCAGGCTCACCAATCCAGCAGGCGACATGCTGCTCATCGATCTTCTGCACCAGCACATGCCACTTGCGAATACCCGTCGACATCTCCGAGTGACCCAGCATGCTTAACCGGGTCTGCTCAAACTCACCATCAAACCAGGTGCCACCCATCATCACACCCCGCTCCTGAACACGTTTCCAGATAATGGTTGCCCGCCTCACACTCTTATCGGCACGACCGATGGCGATCAGGCTATCCACCTCCGGCAGCTCGGCAGCCGGATCATCAATAACCAGCCGGAACCCTGACTCATCCACATCGGCCAGTGTGACAGGCATGCCCTGCCCGGCCGGAATATTTACCACATCCTCCCAGAGCGTAAGCAGCCGCACATTCTCGCGAACCGGATGCCGCTCAACGCCGTGTTTCAATACCCTCAGCTTACCCCGTATCAGCTCGTTCATGGCTGGAGAGATCACTCTCTGGGTCCGAATCGTTCCGGTCGGTTTCCTGGCCGCCTCCTCCAGCACGGTGATAAGCGGGGCAATGGCAGCAACAATCCGGTCACTCTCTGATATGGCAGCCAAAGGCCTGTGCAGTGCCGAACGGGTCGGCAGCCGGGTGTCTACCTGCTCGATCCAGAATCCATCCACATCATCAACCTGCTCACCTGCCGGAATGAAATAGACCTCGCACGTCGAAAGAATCGGCAGCAGCGTCCGCATCAGATCCTGTTGTACCGCCGCACTGAGCGAGAAAAAGTCCATCCGCTCAATAAGCAGGTATGCCGAAATTTCGGCTGTCGCCTCGACCATTCGCCGTTTGGGAAGTGATGTTCCCAACTGCTGTTGGCAAGCCATCAGAGAGTGGGCAAAATGGAAAAACTGGTTGTGCAGATCCGTGAATGCATCCTCGTGTCGCTCAAGCTTATGCCGAAGCAGCAGCGTGATAAAAGCCAGTGCATGCAGCGCAATATCAAGCAGTGTTTCAAACTCTTGCTTGCCGCCTTTGGCGTGATGGCCATGGAAAGCCACTTCACAAACAGCGAGAGCCTTCTCCAGATTGGCATCGCTCATCAGCGCCGCATGGGTGCGGCATATCTCCAGAAGATCGGGCAGTGACGGGTGATAGACGGCAGCCATATGTTTCAGATGGGCGGTGATCACACCTCTGCATCGCAGGCGCTCTTTATCGTTTGTGGCCTGATCCAGTGCCATATATGCCTTTTCGAGCTCTTGGGCAGTTGGAAAATGCTCAAACATGCCACCCTGATGCGGCGGCGCATGCGGCGGTTTGGGAAAGGAGATTTTGATATCAACAAGCTTTGTCACACACCTGCTCCTAAAACGATGGTTTCCTAAAGTGATCATAGACCTTTTTTGCCCATCTCGCTTACAGTGTTAATGAAAAAACGGAAAATGGCGGCCGCACTCTATTTGCCATATCACTCCCCGCAGGAGACGTTGCCATTCACGCTGCTGAGCAAATTTCGCCAAATTGGCGTAAACTTACCGTATGGCTATCGGCAATCCATATCCCGAACAGGGCGGCAATAGCTTCAGACTTCTGACTGGAGCCGAGAGCTTCCTCCCCGCCATGGAGCTGGCGATTCATCGCGCCAGACACTACATCATGTTTGAGCAGTACCTGATCAGCTCAGGAGCTGTGGCAGAGCGCTTCATTGATGCTTTTGCTGCATCTGTGCAGCGCGGCGTGCATGTCTACATGATGCTCGACCATTTTGGTGCCCGTGGCCTCTCCGAGCCTGATCGACTGCGCATCAGAGAGGCCGGCATTGAGCTGCTCTTCTACAACCCCGCTTTCCTGAGCAACGTTTTTCGCGGCCTGCCACGCAATCACTGCAAGGTGCTGCTCATTGATGGTGAACTGGCCTATACGGGTGGTGCCGGGATCACCGATGACTACCAGGCCGATGGCTCCAGCCCGGCGTGGCACGACCTGATTCTGGAGATGCGCGGACCGGTGGTTGCCGACTGGCAGAGCCAGTTTCTCCAGATCTGGCAGCGGTGGGGTAGCAGAATCAATGTTGCTGAGATGCAGTCGAATACGGCTATCGATGTGGCCGGGATTCAATCCGGCCGCCTTTCAGTCAGCCTGCGCGGCAGAAAGAAATATATCCGTAGATCGCTACTGTCACAGATTCGCTCCGCCTCTGACCGGGCATGGCTCGGCACCGCCTACTTCCTGCCTGGACATCGGATGCTGCGGGCACTTCTTGCCGCAGCAAGGCGCGGTGTTGATGTGCGGCTTCTTCTGCCGGGATCGATTAACGATCATCCAACTGTCTACTATGCCGGACGCCGTTATTACCACAGGCTATTGCGCCACGGCATCCGCATATTCGAATACCAGCCCGCCTTCATGCATGCCAAGCTCTACATGCTTGATCAGTGGTGCTCCATCGGTTCATGCAACATGGATCGCTGGGGACTACGCTGGAATCTTGAGGCCAATCTGGAGAGTGGCGATCAAGGCCTCTGCAGTGAGGCAGAGACCTTTTTTGCCGATGCCTTTGAAGGCTCCAAAGAGATCACGCTAAAAGCGTGGCTGAAACGGCCGCTGAAACACCGTGTCAGGGAGTGGCTGTTTGGATATCTCGATCTGATTATTGAGCGCTATGGCATAAATCTGACCCTGAGAGGCGGTGCCGCAAAAGAGCCGCAACCGCCCGAAGGTTAGAGCAAACCAGCACACCCTGCCGACAGGCCACTATCAGGCGTTTGATCTGCTACCCGGCGAAGTTGACTTCGCCTGAACCCGGTAGTGAATGGTCACCATCGCAATCAGTGATACCGCAAATACAAGCACCTGCAGTGCACTGGGCTGATCATCATAACCGATCATCACATGCATCAGTTCACCGAGCATACTCTCAGAAGAGACAATGGATGAACTGTTCCACATCGGATCCATCAGCGGCGGCAGCCAATCAATCACCACCAGGTTCCACGCTGCCTGTGATGCCATGCCGGCAGCCAGAAACATCAGCAACCAGCCAGCCACATTGAACAGCTGTTTTACCGGGATTCGGGCCAGGCCAAAATAGAGCAGGCTACCGATAATCAGTGCAGAGCCAGCGCCCAGGATGCCACCGGCCAACATACTCCAGCCATCACTTTCAATGCCCTGTGCCGCACCAAAGAGAAAAAATACTGCCTCTGAACCTTCGCGCATCACCGCGGAGAGCGCGACAATGGCGAGTGCCGTGTAAGGCAAGTCGCCAGCCTGAACCGAACTTCCCACCTGTTTCATGCGCTGGCTCATCTCTCGCCCGTGTCTGTTCATCCAGAACACTGTCCAGCCAATCAGGATCGACGCCATGCTCAGGATCGACGCATTAAAAATGAACTCTCCATCACCTTCGAATGAGGCCTCCATCTGCTCCATAAACAGACCAAAAAAGAGAGCGCCCACGAGCCCTCCCAGCACACCCATGCCGATCCACTGCCTTGAACCGGGCAGGCTCCGAGTGGCTGCCATCAGCACACCGACAACCAGCACCATCTCCAGCATCTCTCTAAATACAATCACCAGTGATGAAATCATGCGCTCGCCCCTTCGTTACAGGCGCTGCAAAAGCCAAACATGACCAGTTGATGCCCCGTCAGTCTGAATCCATTTTTTTCAGCTTCAGCCTGCTGAAGTGCCTCAATGGTTTGATGGGAAAACTCTTTGATTGTGCCGCAGCGTCTGCAGATCATATGGTCATGATGCGCCTTGTCGGCCCGCTCATAACGTTTTTTGTCAGCCAGCTGGATCGATTCAATCAGACCATTTGTCTCCAACGCCGCAAGCCCTCTGTATACGGTTGCAATACCAATCGAGTGGCCTGCATCGGATAGCGCTCGCGCCACCTCATCGGCATCCCAGTGATGATTTGATCCGTTAATAAGAGCCAGGATGGTCTCTCTCTGAGCTGTTAGTTTTACCATTCAGGAATGATAATCATTATCATTATCACTGTCTACCTATTATCTTTAATATCCATCGGGACTCTCTATCTGCCAGATATTGGGCAGAGCAGTTGTTGGTATGAGACGATCAGCAGATGCGTGGCATCTGGTCGCCGGTCAACATCGATACAATCCGGCTTCCTCCAAATGTCGAACGCAGAATCAATGGAATATCCGGTCTGCCGGTCACTTCGCCAATGATGGCCGCATCTTCACCTTTTGCATGCTGGCGCATGCAGGCAAGAAGAGCCTCGGCACCCTCTGCCGGACAGATCACCAGCAGGCGCCCCTCACAGGCAAAGTAGAGCGGGTCAAGCCCGAGCAGTTCACTGACTGCCCGCACGCCTTCACGCACAGGGATGGCAGCCTCGTCAATCTCAATGCCGACAGCCGATGTTGTTGCGATCTCATTCAGTGATGTTGCCAGCCCGCCTCGGGTCGGATCGCGCATGACATGGATATCGGTGCCACTTGCCAGCATGGCCGCTACAAGATCACTGACCGACTGACTGTCGGACTTGAGGTTCGATGTCAGACTGAGCTCTTCGCGACTGGCCATGACAGCAGCACCGTGATCACCGATGAAACCGGAGACGATCACCCGATCGCCCTCTCTGGCCCGGTCTGCACCGACATGAATATCTTCCGACACAAGACCAAAACATGTTGAGGTGATATAGAGCTGATCCGCCTCCCCCTTTTTCACCACCTTGGTATCGGCAGCAACAATCGAGACGCCCGCCTCGCGGGCCGCCGCGCCCATCGATATGGCAATGCGTTTTAGCGTTGAAAAGGGCACTCCCTCCTCAATGATGAAGCCGACACTCATATGCAGGGGTTTGGCACCCATCATCGCCACATCATTGACACTGCCGTGAATGGCGAGAGATCCGATATCACCACCCGGGAAGAAGATCGGCGAGATGACATGCGAATCGGTGGAGACCACCAGTCTCCCATCCGGCATATCGATGACCGCACCATCCTCCATCCGATCCAGAATCGGATTGGAAAACTCAGGCGAAAAAATATCGCGGGTCAACTGGGCGGAGGCGATGCCACCTGCCCCAAAACTGAGATCAACAAATCCATGTTCGATATCAAGTTTCCGGCTCACGATATCCCTCCATAACTGTAGGCTGCTGCACAGGCCCCTTCGGATGAGACCATGCATGCTCCGAGCGGATTTTCAGGCGTACATACTTTGGCAAAAACAGTGCACTGCTCCGGCTGAATCAAACCACGCAGAACATCGGCACATTGGCACGCCCTGTGATCATGTGCTTCGGAAAATTGCACCTGAAACTTCAGCTCGGCATCAAAGGGAGCATATTTTGATGAGATTTTCTGCGCACTATCGGGCAACATGCCAAATCCCCGCCACTCAAAACTTCCCCGCAGCTCAAACACCTCATCCATCAGACGGATGGCTTGCAGATTCCCTTCATCTTTAACAACACGGACATACTGGTTTTCAATTTCAGCCGCTCCCTCATTGATCTGATGCAGAAGCATCAGGATCGACTCAAGCAGATCGACCGGTTCAAAACCCGAGATGACCAGTGGGATCCGGTTCTCTTCGGCAACAAACCGATAAGCATCACAGCCGATAATGGCACTGACATGCCCCGGCCCGACAATGCCGTCAACAACACTCCCCTCTCCCGGTTCGCCATCTCCATGCTCAAGAATCGCCCGCATAGCCGGCGGTGTAAGCACATGGTTACAGAAAACAGTGAAGTTCGGGATCTTCCGTGCAAATGCCTGCTTCAGTGCCAGAGCCGTTGCCGGGGCTGTGGTCTCAAATCCGACGGCAAAAAAGACCACCTGAGAACCGGGGTTCTGATCAGCCAGTTTCAGAGCATCCAGTGGCGAATAGATCATGCGCACATCCGCACCTTCGGCTTTTGCTTTCAACAGGCTTTTGCCATCGGAGCCGGGCACCCGGAGCATATCTCCATAACTACAGAAGATGACATCCTCTCTTGCCGCCAGAGTCACCGCCGCATCGATACGACTGATCGGCAATACACAGACCGGACAGCCGGGACCGTGCACCATAGTCACCCGCTCCGGCAACAGAGGCAGCAGCCCGTAACGATAGAAGGCATGTGTATGGCCACCACAGAACTCCATCAGTCGGTAACCTTCCTCTCGAACAGCCTCTTCACTGATCTGAGATAGTAGTGACCTGATCACCTCGCTATCGCGATACTCATCAATGAACTTCATGATGAAGTTTCATCCGGTGGGTTATTTAACTCAGCAAACAGCGCCAGTGTCCTCGCCGCCTCATCCTCATCCAGCTTGGAGATGGCAATACCGACATGCACAATGACATAATCACCGACAGCGGCATCAACCAGTGCCAGCGAAACCTCCCGCTCAACACCACCAAGTTCAACAGTTGCCATGTCTCCACTGATGGAGCTAATACGGGCTGGAATAGCCAAACACATCAGAAATTTCCTCGCTTCATTTTTTGAACTGCCACCCACGCCTGACCCAGAGCAATCGCACCATCCCCTTGAGGCGCCAGAATGGATCCGAGCACCTTCAACCCGGCACGTTCAAGATGGGCCGTCATCTGCTCTTTTAACAGCGCATTGAGAAAACAGCCACCTGCCAGCACGACGGTTTGAGCCTTTCTGGCAGTAGCAATACGAATGGCCATTTCGGCCATGCCGGCTGCCAACATCCTGTGAAACCCGGCAGCCAGTTCAGGCTTAGGTTCGCCTGCCTGAACCGCCTCAGTCAGTTGAATCAACGCCTCACTACAATCCAACTGATAGACACCACCATTTTCATCAAGCCTGCAGGGTAGCTCTCTAAACGTCTCTGCATCCGCCGCTTCCCGCTCCAGTGCGATGGCAGCCTCACCCTCGAAACTGACCTCGCGGCTTCCCAGTACAATAGCACTGGCCGCATCGAAGAGTCGTCCGGCACTGGTCGTCTTTGGCGTCATGCTGGAGCTACATAGTGAGCGAATGGCCTCAACAGGCAACCCATTGAACATCTCTGGCACTGCAGCTTGGCCATCCAGCCACGCTACCGCCATGCGCCACGGCTGACGGCTTGCCGCATCACCACCCGGCATTGGCACCGGTTTCAAATGCCCCATCCGCACAGAACTACTGCCATCAACATAGAGACACTCACCACCCCAGGCCGAGCCATCACTACCAAAACCGAAGCCATCCATCGCCACACCAACCACGGGCTCATCAATACCATGCTCAGCCAAAACAGCAGCAATGTGGGCATGGTGGTGCTGCACCTGGAAGATTGGAACATCCAGCCGCTCGGCCAGCTGCGTGGCAAGGCGTGTGGAGTGTAGATCGGGGTGAAGATCACATGCCACCCCATCAATCTCGCCTGTCTGATGCAGTACGTTGGCAACGCGTTTGTAGTTTGCCGGATCATTGATATCTCCGCTCACCACTGAGAGCAGAGCAGAACCGTCCTGAGCCAGACAGAGGCTGTTTTTCAGGTCAACCCCGGTAGCCATTACGGATATGCCCCCTGTATTAAGCGGTATATTCAGGGCATCACTTCTTTTCAAGGTTCAAACACATTCAAGCTTGGACAACTATTTTTCCGGCCTCTCCGGCAAGCTGTTGATGTTCATGCCTTAACCAGTTGAGCCATCCGTCCATGCCTTCACCCGAGGTGGCCGAGAGTTGCAGAATATGGATATTCGGATTAATGCGTCTGGCATAAACAAGGCAGCGATCGACATCGAACTCAAGATAGGGAAGCAGATCGACCTTATTCAGAATCATCAGATCGGCGGCATGAAACATGTCGGGATATTTCAGCGGTTTGTCCTCGCCTTCGGTGACAGAAAGGATAACCACCTTGTGCGCTTCACCCAGATCAAATGCAGCCGGGCAGACGAGATTGCCGACATTCTCGATAAAAAGCATGGCTCCGGGTTCAGGCGCAAGTGTCTGCATGGCATGACCCACCATATGAGCATCAAGATGGCACCCTTTGCCGGTATTGATCTGCACGGCACTTACACCAGTGGCGCGAATGCGCTCGGCATCATGGCTTGTCTGCTGATCGCCCTCAATCACACCAAGCGGGTGTTCACCCTGCAATATATCCAGCGTTTTGGTCAGCAGGGTGGTCTTGCCGGAACCGGGACTGGAGACAAGATTCAGAGTCAGGATACCCTGCTCTGAGAAGTGGCGGCGATTGGCAGCTGCATAGCCATCGTTCTTGGCAAGAATATCCTGCTCAAGCTGAACGATACGCCCACTCTCTTCGTGATGATCATGATGATGGTCATGGTGGTGGTCATGTTCATGTGTATGACCTTCGATCACTGTCTCGCCCGCACCACATCCGCAAGTTGTACACATTACGTCACCTCCAGCTCTTTCACGCGCAGCTGATCGCCGCCGGAAATCTGCAGATCACTGCCGCCACAGGCAGAACAGAGATCACCATATCGGTTAACACTAACATCCTGAAGACAGGAGAGGCAGCGTGCAGTTGCCTGAACCCGCTCAATCTCCAAGGCTGCACCCTCGGCCAATGTCCCTCGAGTCACCACATCAAAGCTGAAACGCATCGCCTCCGGCTCCACACAGGAGAGCACACCGATCTCAAGCCACACCGTTTTAACAGTGGAGAAACCCTGTTCCTTCGCGCTCGCATCCAGTATCTGAAGCACACTTTCACATAGTGACATCTCATGCATCGACACTCACCTCTGACCCATAGACTCAGGCAACCCTCACGGAGAGTTCACAATATAATATCATCTTTACAAAACTTTACCTTCCGCACAAATTGAAGAAACAGAAAAAGTTCAAAGTTCTCCCTGTCCGACAGATCGTCGGAACCAAAACAAGGAGATTGAAATGAGTGAAAACAACAAAACCAATATCGAAACCCCTACCGATGACACCGAAATAGAGAGTAAAAAATCCTGCCAATATCATCATAGTCATTGTGGCAAACGAGGTCGTGCAGGCCGATTCATTATGGGCGCTCTCGCTATTGTTGGCATTGTATCGATTGCCAACATCGCCATCGGTGCAGGCGGATGCGCTGGTAAAGGCGAGCCCGGAGAACGCGCAAACAAAGTCGCCATGCACATGCTTGATGATGTTGATGCCAGTGATGCACAGAAAGAGCAGGTGAAGAGCATTATCCAGACTCATAAGCCCGCCTTGAAGTCGCTACGCCAAGCGGGCAAGGATACCCGCAAGGAGATTCATGCACTGCTGAGTGCCCCAACAGTGGATCGTGCAGCGCTGGAGACGCTACGTGCCAAGAAGGTGGCATCCATGGATGAAGCCAGCCGAGAAATGACTGCCATGTTGGCTGATATCGCAGAAATACTGACACCGGAACAACGCCAGCAGATGGCAGATAAGATGTCCGATCGCTTCGAAAATCGTCGCGGCCATCACTGGAACTGATGGTGCCTGCCGATAGGCAACAGTGGATGAGGGCTGCCGGTTTTCCTGCCGGCGGCCTTTCGCTATTTACCCTGCAAC